>JABNAD010000164.1_pt1 | contig 39672 bp, 34 predicted proteins | sample 7240381 | NCBI WGS metagenome assembly JABNAD01 (sample SAMN11332834, study PRJNA596920) | anaerobic digester metagenome | biome: digested sludge; isolation source: digested sewage sludge-derived enrichment culture grown on H2/CO2 | place: Germany: Goettingen
GGCAAGGACACCGCGTTCTTCTGCACCAACGATGCTCAGACTGAGCCGCTGCTCAACCGGGTTGCTTCCCTGGGAGCAATCTTCGTAGAACCGGATCTCCCATCTCCGATCATGGGTTACCCCGCTGCTCTTAACATCGACCTGACCGCGGAAGCTGGCAACTGGCCGGCCATCCTGGCCAAAGTTGAAGCCGCTGTTGCCAAGACCGCCGGAAACGGCCGGATGGGCACCTGGGCTTACTCCTACGGATTCACCGGATCCGAAGGTATGGGCGAATTCGCCAAGGGCGTTCTCGAAGGCACCTACAAGTATGATTCCAAGGAAGATCTTCTGAAAGCCTTCGCTTCCGTTACTCCGGGAGCTGAATGGAACGGATCCAACTACATCGACCAGCAGACTGGCGAAACCAAGACCAACCACGTCATGGTTTACCAGGACACCTACGTCTTCGGAAAAGGCTACATGGGAGCTACCAAGCAGACCGTTCCGGAAAAATACCTCAAGATCAAGAACAACTAATCAATCCTGGTCTCAATTCAATGCATGGACGGCTCGGATGAGCCGTTCATGCAGTATTTATGTAAGAGAGGTGGAAGCATGTCCTCACAGAAAGAACTTCTTCGTCTGGAGGGAGTCGGCAAGGAATTTGACGGCAATCGAGTCCTGAGAGACGTCAATTTTACTCTCCATGAAGGGGAAATCCTTGGGCTGGTCGGTGAAAACGGAGCCGGCAAGTCCACCCTGATGAAGATCCTGTTCGGGATGAATGTCATCCATGAAACCGGAGGCTTCGAAGGGAAAGTATTTATCGAGGGAAACCAGGTGAAATTTAAAAGCCCCGACCAGGCACTGGCCGCCGGCATTGGAATGGTCCACCAGGAATTCTCCCTGATTCCGGGCTTTACGGCGACGGAAAACATTCAGCTGAACATGGAAAAGACCAAAAAGAACGTGGTCTCGTCGGTTGCCGGCAAAAAATTTGAAACCCTGGACCGCAAACGAATGGAAAATGAGTCCCAGTCTGCCATAGACAAACTGGGTGTCGATATCAGCGCAAAAACCTATATCGCGGAGATGCCCGTCGGACATAAGCAGTTCATTGAGATCGCCCGGGAAATCAACCGGGAAAACGTCAAGCTGCTCGTTCTGGATGAGCCCACCGCCGTCCTGACTGAATCAGAGGCCGTCTATCTGCAGGAAGCCATGCGCAAACTGGCGGATATGGGCATCGGCATTATCTTTATTTCTCACCGTCTCCATGAGATCATCACCAGCTGCGACAAGATTGTCGTGCTGCGGGACGGCATCGTGGTGAAGGAAACCCCGGTGGAAGGCGTCAGCGTCCGCGACATCGCCGAGTGGATGGTTGGACGCGGAGTGGACGATTCAGCCCGTCACGTGGCCCGCCGGGAAACGGATGAGGACATCATCATGGAAATTAAGAATCTTTGGGTCGATATGCCCGGAGAAACGGTGAAAAACGTCAATCTGAACATTCGACGGGGCGAAATCCTGGGCATCGGCGGTCTGGCCGGCCAGGGCAAGATTGGTCTGCCCAACGGCATCATGGGCCTGTATCCGGCCGGTGGCGACGTTCTGTTCAAAGGCAAGAAGCTCGACTTCACCGACCCCAAGGTTCCCCTGCTGGAAGGCATCGCCTTCGTCTCGGAGGACCGGCGCGGTGTCGGTCTGCTGCTGGATGAAGCGATTGACTGGAACATCGGATTCAATGCCATGCAGGTCCAGGACAAGTTCATCCGCCGACTGGGACCCATCCGGCTGCGGGATGACAAGGCACTGAAAGAAACGGCCCAGAAGTATATCGAACAGCTTGAGATCAAATGCACCGGACCTTCCCAGCACGCGCGCAGCCTGTCTGGCGGCAATCAGCAGAAAGTCTGCCTGGCCAAGGCCTTTGCCACCGATCCGGAGCTCCTGTTCGTATCTGAACCCACCCGAGGCATCGATGTCGGCGCCAAGCGCCTGGTGCTGGAATCCCTGGAACGCTATAACGCCGAAAACGGCACCACCATCGTTGTGGTTTCCTCGGAGCTGGAAGAACTGCGCTCCGTCGCCGACCGCATTGCCATCATCACAGAGGGCAAGGTCTTCGGCATTGTCCCGGCTGATACCCCGGCAGCCGATTTCGGACTCCTGATGTCGGGTCTTGAAGTGACAGGAGGAGAGTCATAATGGAAAAACTGAATAAACTGAAGGAAAGCTTCGGCCTTCCCAACCTCATCATTTCCGGATTCCTCATCGTGCTGTTCCTTCTGACCGGACCGGCCGGAATCCGTATCGACAAATCCATCACGGACATCCTCTTCCGGTTCGGCATCAACTCGATTATGGTGCTGTCCATGGTTCCGATGATCCAGTCGGGCTGCGGACTTAACTTCGGCATCCCGGTGGGCTTCATCAGCGGACTGCTCGGCTCGGTCCTGTCGCTGGAACTTGGCATTGGGGGAATTGCCGGACTGTTTGTCGCCATGATCATCGGCGCGCTGTTCGGACTTCTGTTCGGCTTCTTCTACGGCGAACTGCTCAACCGCGTCAAGGGCGAAGAAATGGTCATCGCAACCTATGTCGGTTACGTCATCATCTTCTTCTTCAACATTCTCTGGGTTATCCTGCCCTTCAAGAATCCCCGGTCCATCCAAAGCTATGGAGGAAGCGGACTGCGCCAGACCATTTCCCTGGAAGGGGTCTGGAAGGCACTGTCGGATCCCGTTACGGTTGATCCGCTGTCTGCCCGGCCCGACGCCCTCCCGGTCATCCGGATCAACAATTATCTGCAGATCCCCATCGGCATGCTGCTGGTCTTCATTATCATGGCGGCGCTGGTCTGGTTCTTCTTCAAAACGAAAATGGGCACGGCCATGACGGCAGTGGGATCCAACCCGGACTATGCCCGGGCAGCTGGAATCAGCATCAATAAAATGCGTACAACCTCCGTCATGTTTTCCACAGCGATTGCCGCCGTCGGCCTCATCACGTATCAGCAGAGCTTCGGCTTCATTGAAATGTATGGCGCGCCCCTGGGCTTTGTGTTCCCGACCGTCGCCGCCGTCCTGATGGGCGGAGCTTCCGTCAACAAGGCCACCATCACCAACGTGGTGGTGGGAACGCTCCTGTTCCAGGCACTGGTCACCATGACGCCGTCGGTCATCAACTCACTGATCAAGATCGACCTGTCTGAGATCATCCGTGTGGTCGTAACCAACGGACTGATTGTCTATGCGCTGACCAGAAGGAGGAAGAAATAATGAAATCAAACCGCTTTCAAAAAGGTCTGATGTCTGTGGCCGTTCCGGCCCTGTTCCTGATCATCAGCGCCCTGGCGATCAAGCCCTCCGGACTGCCGGTTGAGTACATCGCTGAGCAGGTCATGATCCGCATGGTGCGTAACTCCTTCCTGGTTCTGGCGCTGCTGCTGCCCATCATGGCCGGCATGGGCATCAACTTTGCCCTGTCACTGGGGGCCATGGCCGGACAGATCGGACTGATCACCGTGCAGGGCCTGGGCATGAAAGGCCCTGAGGCGCTCTTTGCCGCAATCCTGATCTCCATTCCGGTAGCCTTGCTGCTCGGTATCTTTGCCGGTCAGGTTCTCAACCGGGCCAAAGGCCGGGAAATGATCACTTCCATGATGCTGGCCTTCCTGATCAACGGAGTCTACCAGTTTGTCATCCTCTACATTTTCGGATCCTCGATCCTGCCCTTCAACGCCAACCGCAGCATCATCCTGTCCAAGGGCGTCGGCGTGCGCAATACCCTGGAGCTCACCAGCTCCCAGGCGTTTGACAAGCTGGGTGACAATTTTCTGACCAACCTGCTCGGTTCGCCGCTGTATATCGGGAACTTCAAAATCCCGTTCTTTACCATTCTCCTGATCGTCCTGCTCTGCCTGTTCACCCTCTGGATTACCCGGACCAAGCTCGGACAGGACATGCGGGCGGTCGGACAGGACATGGAAGTAGCCGCCAACTCCGGAATCAACGTGGACCGGACCCGGCTCTGGGCGATCTCCATCTCCACCATTTTGGCCGGAATCGGTCAGATCATCTACCTGCAGAACCTGGGTACCATGAACACCTATACGGGTCATGAGTCCAGCGCCCTGTACTCCGCAGCCTCCCTGCTCATCGGCGGTGCCTCCGTCGCCTCGGCCGGCATTCTCAATGCCATCCTCGGTACCGGACTGTTCCACACGCTGTTCGTCCTGATGCCGCCGGCTGCCACGACCCTGACCGGAAATTCCATGATCGGGGAATACTCCCGCATGGTCATTTCCTACGGCATTGTAGCCCTGGCCCTCGTTATGCATGCCCGGCGCAAAATCCGGGAAAAGGAACTCGACCGTCAGGCCTTCCGCGGCCAGGGAACCCCTGTCGCTCCCAAGAAAGCTGAAGGGTAATTCCAAAGCCAGCCGAAGGTTCCTGCCTTCTCCAAAGGTCCATCCGCTCCGCTGCCTGCAGCGGAGCTTTTTCGTTCTCCGACGCAGAAACAAGCTTAGAAGTAGCAACATACTCTGAAACAGCAACGTAGTCCGAACGGCAACCTACTCCGAAAACACCACTCTTCTTGGATATTTTTCTGTATTCTGTTCGGCAGCATCTGTTCCCGTTTGCGCTGAAAAGGGATTATAGAGGGAAGTGCGCCGGAAGGCAGATCATTGACAACTCAAGGAAATATTGTCATACTTATTAAGTTGAGTTGTCAATGATTCGGCATTCATTGTATGAATAATCCTTGGTACTGGTTTCTAAATCGAGAGGACAAGGATGTCCGGAGAACTGACAGCCGGTGAAGGAGCAAGGGGCGATGGATCGATAGCTGCGTTGGCAGCCTGGAATGATTCATTGACGAATGCTGCTGAACGAACAAGACAGGAGGGGACAGTCAATTGGTTAAGACAGAACTGTGCGGGCTGGTGTCTGTGATCCATCGCAAGACCCAGATCTATTTAAACAGTGAACTGAAAAAATACGGTTTGAACTCAGCGGAGTTCGTGTATCTGATCCATATCAGGGAACACGAACCGACGGAGCTGAAATCGCTGGGGGCTCATCTTCGGATGGACGACGCCCAGACGACCCGGGTGATTAAGAGTCTCGAGGAAAAGGGTCTGGTGCGCAAGCTGCGCAGCCGGACGGACCGCCGCGCCTTTGATGTCGAGTTCACACAGGCGGGACGCGACGTCAAGCCGCTGATTCTGGAGGATCTGGATCGATGGGTCAGCGGGATCACCGAGGGTCTGCCGGAACAAGAAGTGGAAGAAATGATCCGTCTGCTCCGGCAGACGGCGCAGCGGGCGGTCAGCCTGACGGAAGGGAAGTGACAGGATGCTAAAAAAATTATTGCCATTTATGAAGAAATACCGCAAATACGCCATTCTCAGTCCAATCATGATGATATTGGAAGTGGCCTCGGATATTCTGGTTCCGCTGCTCATGTCGCGCATTGTTGACGTGGGCATCAAAAACCAGGACATGGCCTATGTGATTCGGATGGGCCTGCTGATGATTCTCCTGGCTCTGTTTGGTCTGTTCATGGGCGTGGTCAGCTCCTTCTTTGGCGCCAGGGCCGGATTTGGCTTTGCCGCCGAACTTCGCAAGGAGGCCTTTGCCCGGATTCAGAACTACTCCTTTGCCAATCTGGATGTGTTGAATCCACCGACGCTGATTACCCGGCTGACCGCCGATGCCGACATGCTCGCCCAGGTGGCCATGATGAGCCTGCGCATGGCGATCCGGGCTCCCTTCATGATGATTCTGGCCCTGATCATGGCCATCTCCTTTAATCCCGGACTGTCCCTGGTATTTGCCGTGGCCATTCCGCTGGTTATCGTGATCCTGCTGGTTGTTCTCAAATACGCCAACCCCATGTTCCGGGCGATTCAGGAACGGGTGGACCATCTCAACGCGATTGTGCAGGAAAACCTGATCGGAATCCGCGTCGTCAAGTCCTTCAACCGCCAGAGCCATGAGGAGGAGCGTTTTGCCCAGCGCAATGACGGTTTGCGTGATATGGTCCTGAAAGCAGTCAATCTCATCATGGTGCTCATGCCCGTGCTGAATCTGGTGATCTATGCCTGCATCGGCGCGGTCCTGTGGTTCGGCGGTCAGCAGATCATGGCCGGCACCATGCTGCCCGGCGAACTCATCGCCTTTGTGACGTACATCACGCAGATCATGATGGCTCTGATGATGCTGTCCATGTATTTCATGATGCTGACCCGGGGCACCGCCTCCGCCGGCCGACTCATCGAAGTGCTGGAAACCGAGTCGGAAATCCGCTCCGCCGAGTCGCCTGTAGGCGAAGTCGCGGATGGTCGGATTGAATTCAAAGACGTGTCCTTCCGCTATCCCGGAAATTCCAACGATGTCCTCAAGCACATTGATCTGTCCATTGCCAGCGGCCAGCTCATCGGCATCATCGGCAGTACCGGCTCGGCCAAAACCAGCCTGGTCCAGCTCATTCCGCGGCTGTACGACGCCAGTGCCGGTCAGGTGCTTGTTGGAGGTCAGGATGTCCGGGACTATGACCTGGAGACACTGCGCCACAGCATCGGCATGGTGCTTCAGAAGAATACCCTGGTTACGGGTACCATTCGCAGCAATATGCAGTGGGGCGATGAAACCGCCGCCGATGAGGAGATCATCGAAGCACTGCGCCGGGCTCAGGCCTGGGAATTTGTCTCCCAGTACAGCGACGGGCTGGACCATCCGGTGGAGCAGGGCGGCTCCAACTTCTCCGGTGGTCAGAAACAGCGCCTTACCATTGCCCGGGCCCTGGTTAAGCAGCCCCGGATTCTGATTCTGGATGACTCCACCAGCGCGGTGGATATGACCACCGACGCGAAGCTGCGCCGCAGCTTCCGGGAGAATCTGGCGGATGTCACCACCATCATCATCGCCCAGCGCATTTCTTCCATCGAGGATGCCGACCGCATCATTGTCATGGAAAAGGGTGAAATCGAAAGCCAGGGAACTCATCAGGAGCTCCTGGAGACGTCTCCGATTTACCGCGAAATCAACGAGTCACAGGAAAGGGGGCTGGCCGTATAATGAAACAGAAAATGATGCCCGCCAACCCGCGGAAAACCATTCGTCGCCTGTTATCCTACTATGGCGACCATAAACTGCTCTTCGCCGCCGGCATTATCCTGGTCATCCTGGGCACAGTGTTCCAGGTGGCAGCCAACGGCATACTCAGCCCCATCATCGATGCCGTAACCATTGACCGCAGCCTGCCCCTTTTGACCCGCTATCTTCTGATCATGATCGCCCTGGTGCTGGGCATCGCTGTGAGCCAGTATCTGGGAAGTCTGTTCATGGCCCGGCTGTCCCAGAAAATCATCCATACCATCCGCCGCCAGCTGTTCGCCAAGATCCAGCGGATGCCGGTCGCCTACCATGACTCCCAGGGCCATGGCCGCATCATGTCTTCCTTTACCAATGATGTGGACCTGCTGAGCCAAGCGCTGGAACAGAGTCTGGTACAGGTCATTACCTCCCTGATTACTGTGGTGGGTACCTTTCTGATGATGGTGTTCCTCTCGCCGATGCTGACGCTGGTCATGGTGATCATGATGGCGCTCTCCCTCTACCTCATCAAGATCGTGGCCGGCCGGTCGTCCCGCTATTTCCGGGACCGTCAGAGCGTGATGGCGGACATGAACAGCTATGTGGAGGAAATGGTTTCCGCTCAGAAAGTGGTCAAGGTGTTCGGCTATGAAGGCCGGGCCATGACCCAGTACAACGACATCAACGACCATCTGCGCGAATCCGCTTCCCGGGCGGCGGCCTACGGCGTCATGCTGATGCCGCTGATGGGAAACATCTCATTCATTCAGTATGCGGTGATTGCCATTCTGGGCGCCGGCCGGGTCATGGCCGGAACCATGACACTGGGCAATATCTCCGCGTTCCTGCAGTACACCCGCACCGTATCCCGGCCCATCACCATGGTATCCAATCAGATGAACTCCATACTCGCGGCCATCGCCGGAGCCGAACGAATCTTTGAAATGCTCGATGGCAGGGAAGAGGACGTGGCCGGTGAAGTCCGCCTGCAGAACGACTGCGGCGGCGGCCGGGGACTGTGCTGGACTGTTCCGGGCACAGACGGCAGCCTGGCGTATGTCCCCGTGGAAGGCCATCTGCGCCTGAACAACGTCGACTTCCAGTATGTCGAAGACAAACCGATTCTGAAGGATGTATCTCTTTACGCCAAGCCGGGACAGAAGATCGCTCTGGTGGGATCCACCGGCGCCGGCAAGACCACCATTACCAATCTGATCAACCGGTTCTATGAGATTCAGGACGGCGTCATTACCTTTGACGGCATCGACATCCGGCGAATCAACAAAATCGACCTGCGCAGCGTCATGAGCATGGTGCTCCAGGATGTCCATCTGTTCGAGGGTACGATCAAGGAAAATATCCGCTTCGGGCGGCTGGACGCCACGGATGAGGATGTCATCCAGGCAGCCCGGCTGGCCAATGCCGACGGCTTTATCCGCCAGCTTAAGAACGGCTATGATACGGTGATCGGCAATGACGGCACCAGCCTGTCTCAGGGCGAGCGCCAGCTCCTGTCCATTGCGCGGGCGGCCATTGCCGATCCGGTGGTTCTGATTCTGGACGAAGCCACCTCCTCCGTCGATACCAGAACCGAGCAGCTCATTGAGCGCGGCATGGATCAGCTGATGAAGGGCCGGACCACCTTTGTCATCGCCCACCGGCTGTCCACCGTCCGGCACGCCAATGCCATCATCGTCCTGGAAAACGGCGAAATCGTCGAACGGGGCGATCATGACGAACTGATGCGCCAGAAGGGACGCTACTACCGGCTGAACCAGGGAACGGAAGAACTCGGATAGACCGGGAGCAAGTTCCAGGTCGACCGGCCTTCACAATGTCAGAACAAAGCCACCCGGAATGCGGAGCGTTCCGGGTGGCTTTTCGAATCGCGACGTCATCTGCTGAATCTGGCAAAGATTCAGGAATGCTGCTTCAAGTCAGATACACTTGTCCGCTGAGCGTGGGATTGCGGTATAATTCAATTCAAGGACAAAATTCCGCTGATCCGGTCGAGGGAGTCATCAGATGACTGCCGGACTGAGACGGTCGGCGGAACGGATGAACCAAAAACCATGATTTGAACTGGAATTGATGACCGGGAGGGATTTTATGAAATTTATTTCGACGAGAGGATCAGGTGGAGCCGTTGACTTTGCAAAAGCCATGAAGCGAGCCATGGCGAGTGACGGGGGGCTGTTTGTGCCGGAAAAACTGCCGGTCCTGGATCCGAAGCGTGCGGCGGACAGTTACTGGGAGACAGCGCTGGGCGTACTCCGGGCTTTTGTGCCGGAGCTGGAGGAGGCCGGACTGGCCGGGGCGCTTCATGAGAATTACCGGGCGTTCCCCATTCCGGTGGTCCAAACGGATGCCGGGACATTTCTGGAGCTGTTTCACGGACCGACCGGGGCCTTCAAGGATGTGGCCCTGACCATGCTGCCCAGGCTGGAGGCACTGACCGGCGGCGGGGAAACAGTCTATGTTACCGCAACCTCCGGGGACACCGGAAAAGCCGCCCTGGAAGCCTTCCGGAATCAGCCGGGCACCAGAATCATGGTCTTTTACCCGGAGGAAGGCGTATCCCATCTGCAGAAACTGCAGATGCAGACGCAGCTGGGTGACAACGTCAGCGTGGTGGCCATCCGCGGCAATTTTGACGATGCCCAGCGGGGCGTCAAGGCGATTCTGCAGGAGTTTTCCGGCCAGGGCGTCTCTTCCTGCAATTCCATCAACATCGCCCGGCTCCTGACACAGATTCCCTATTATTTTGAAGCGTCCCGCCAGCTGGGTCAGCGCGACCTGTCCTTCCTGGTTCCCACCGGAAACTTCGGCGACATTCTGGCCGGATGGTATGCCAAGGCCATGGGTCTGCCGGTGAAACGGCTGATTGCCGTCACCAATGACAACCGGGTACTGGAGGAATTCCTCCGGACCGGGCGGTATGACCGCCGGCGTCCCCTGGTGAAAACCTCATCTCCCTCCATGGATATTCTGGTTTCCTCCAATGTGGAACGGCTGCTGTTCCACTGCTTCGGCCCGCAGGAAACCCGCCGGTTCATGGACGAGCTGCGGGATCAGGGATTCTATCAGGCGGATCCTGCGGCTTTTCGTGATTTCGACGCGCAGTCTGCCTCCGAAGAGGAGGTGCAGCGAGCGATCCGCACAGTGTATGAGGAAGCCGGTTACCTCATGGATCCCCATACGGCCTGTGCCTGGGCAGCCTGGGACCAACTGGGCCGACCGGCGGATCATGTCATTCTCGCGACAGCCAGCCCCTTCAAGTTCCCGGCGGTGATTCAGGAAGCTCTGACCGGTCAGCGGCAGGAGGAGCGGGAAGCCCTGGCGTATCTGTCGAGCCTTGCGCCGGTTCACCCGGCTCTGGCTGGAATCCTGGAGCGGCCCGTGCGATTTGACCGGACGATTGATCCGCAAGAGATGCGGGAAGAGTTTCTCCGTTTTATGGGAGGTGTCAGATGAAGCTTCGAATTCCGGCCACATCGGCCAACCTGGGCTGCGGGTATGACACCCTGGGCCTGGCGCTGGATTTATACAATGAGTATGTCATCGAACCGGGGGCGCAGGATGCGCTGATCGGAGAAGACCGGGAACTGGCCACGCATATGGTGTTTGGCGCCAGAAATCTGGCCTGCGAAATCCTGGGGCTGGAGAAAGTGCCGTTCCGGCTGCAGGTTGCGGCCGCCATACCCGAATCCCGGGGACTCGGATCCTCCGCTGCCTGCATCCTGGCCGGAGTCTGCGCGGCTCTGGCCCTTAACGGCAGGCCCCTGGAGGACGCGGTGGTCCTGGAGACGGCATCCCGAATCGAGGGTCATCCTGACAACATCGTGCCGGCCTGGACCGGCGCTCTGACCGCTTCCCTGGATACCGGCACCCGGATTCTCCATCACCGGATCGAGCCGCATCCGGACCTGGTGTATCTGACGATCATACCGCCGTTTGAGTTTTCCACCGCCGGTGCCCGATCGGCCATCCCGGTCATGATCCGGCATCGGGATGCCGTGTCCAACCTGTCCCGGGTCATTCTGCTGACTGAGGCTCTGAGGCTTGGTCAAACCGATCAGCTGCCGGAACTCCTCCATGATGAACTCCATCAGAAATACCGGCTGCCGCTGATCCGGCAGCTGGATGAAGCCTACGGCAGGCTGTGGGATCACTGCCTGCAGCAGGGCGATCCGATCTTCCTGAGCGGAGCCGGTCCCACCTGCATCATCCCCGTCCGGTCTGAACAGGCTTCGGACCTTGCAAATGAGCTAAGTCAGCGGATCCCGTCCTGCCGGATCCTGACCCTGAGGGCGGCGTCTCAGGGGACAGTAGTCCTGGCGGAATAGAATATCGAGCGCAGCCAAGGAAAGGGCCAGAGCGGGACAGTCGTTCCGCCCTGGCCCTTTCCAGACATTCCGCGGAGGGAATGATACCAGATTCGGCGGCTGTACTGTCAGGGGAAGAGCAGGGATCGTGCTATACTGGATTTCGAGACTGGAATACAGGTGGTATTAGTATGAATTGGAAATTTTCACGCAGAATCTGGCTGTTTCTGACCGCATCCTTCAGCTTTGGGATGGGGCAGGCCTTCACGATGCTTTTCTTAAATTTTTATTTGCGGGCTCTGGGGCTCGACGGCGGCATGCAGGGACTGATCAATGCGCTGCCGGCCTTTGTGTCGGCGGTCATCGCCATTCCGGCGGTACTGGTTGCCCGGCGGCTGCGCGAGGTGATGACCCTCAAGCTGGGATCCCTCCTTGCCGTGGCGGGCATGCTGGTGCTGGCTCTGTCCAATGGCGCAGCCATGGCCCTGGCCGGTTCCTTCATCCAGGGGGTGGGCAGTGCACTGGTCATGGTGTCCAGTTCCCCCTTCATGGCGGCGGAAACGACGGAAGAAAACCGGGTTCCCTTATTCTCCCTGCAGATGGCGCTGATGACCGGCGCGGGCTTTCTGGGCAACCTGCTGGGCGGACAGATCCCAACACTCTATGCCCGCTACGCCGGCGTGCCGGCTGATTCGCTGGCAGCGGTCCGGGCGGCTATCCTGGTTGCGGTCGTGTTCCAGCTGGTGGGCACCCTGCCGATTTTCCTGATTCAGAACCAGCCCAACCAGCCGGCGGCCTCGCTGAACCGGCTTGACGCGTTCAAGGTGGAAGACAAGGTCCTCATGGCCAAGCTCATAATCCCCAACGTTCTGGTCGGACTGGGGGCGGGGGCCACGATTCCCTACCTGAATCTCTTCATCGAAGCCAAGTTCCGGATTGACTACGGCCAGCTGGGCAGCCTGTTTGGCTGGACCTCCCTGGCCACGGCAGCCACCGTCCTGATTCAGCCCTGGATCGTGCGCAAGCTGGGTCAGATCAAAGCGGTCGTAGCGGTGCAGTCCGCCAGCCTGCCATTCCTGGTCATGCTGGGATACTCCCCGGCATTCTTCCTGGTGGTGTTGTCCCTGTTCACCCGCGGTGCCCTGATGAATGCGGCCGGACCAGTGTTCAGCGCCTTCGCCATGAGCAAGCTCCCTCAGGGTGACCGCCCCATGTTCTCGGCACTCAATGCCATGAGCTGGAACATCGGCTGGGCTCTGGCTGCAACCTTCTCCGGTGTGTTCCGCAGCTTTTTCGGACCCGCCGGTCTGCTGACTGCCTTTGGCTGGCTCTTCGCCTGGACGATCCTTATGTACGCCATGTCCATGGTTCTGACCTATGTCTGGCTGGTTCCGAAGAAGCCCCGCAGGGCCTGAAGAATGTCCAATTGCATCACCGGATGGAGCAGAAAGCAGCTCGATCAGAGGTTCTTAGAGAAATAATCCAAGAAGCGATCCAGGAAGTAACCTAAGTTGGTCTTATGAAAACCGATGCCGCAGTCACATGATGTTCCCATGAATCAAGGGAGCTGAAGATATTCAACAGAACTGCAAAAAACAGAGACAGGCAAACCCATTGGGCTTGCCTGTCTCTGTTTTTTTGTCTTGGCCGGAGGACCGGCCTGTTTGGTAAGAGGACCGGACAGAGGAACGATCGGATCACCTGAAAGCTCATTCGGCTGAAAGTTCCTGGCGGCTGATAGTTTCTGGCGGCTGAAAGCTTTGGCATCGGTCGGAGCTTTCTCCATGGGAGAGAAGGACCTCGCTGGTGCAGCCGCGCAGTGATTTATTCCGCCGCAGGAAGATCCAGAATGATGAATTCGGGGAGGGAGAAGTCCGCCACCAGGAGTTTGCGGTGCAGGGTATCATCGCGGTCAAGGAGGACTTTCACTGCTTCGCTGACCTGAATGGAGGCGATGGCGGACGCGGTGAATACCGGGTTGCCCCAGTAATCGGAAACCTTTGTCTGATTGCGGTACAAGTGGTGCAGGGTTTGATCGCCGGGCAGAATCACGCTGACTTGCCCGGTCCACCCGCCGATGGCCCCGTGAATCAGGGGGAGGTTCAGTGCTTCGGCCGCATCCTCCAGGATCAGCCGGGCTTGGATGCTGTCAAGGCAATCCATGATCAGGTCATGACCTGTCAGCAGGTCGGCGGCATTGGCCGCCGTCAGTTCGGTCTGATGCGCGATGACTTCGATGCCGGGGTTGACGCGGTTGATTCGTTCCCTGGCCGCTTCCGCCTTACTCTCACCCAGACGGTCGGGATAGGAATTGAGCTGCCGGTTCAGGTTGGTGGGGACAAAGACATCATGATCGATGAGCGTCAGGCGCCGGACGCCGAGTCTTGAAAAAAACTCCGCTGCGTAGCCGCCCAGTCCGCCCAGACCGACGATGACAACGGCTTTCTGGCGAAGAGCCCGGTTTTCAGCCGGGCTCAGTGCCTGTTCATTCTTTTGATAGCGTTCCATTCTATCCTCCTCCTACCGGGGGAAACAGGGAGATGTAGTCATCGGGCTGGAGGATCCGGTCAAATCCGGCGTCTCGGCCGTTCACGAGCAGAATGGCCACTTCTTCATGGGGGATAGCCAGCGCGTCGATGATCTCGCCTGCAGTCAGGCCGGGATGATAGGGGAATTGAAGGGTCTTCTGCCGGCCTTCCCGCAGGGTCGCGAACAGCTTGACCAGCAGGAAGGTCTGGTTGGCGGAGGATTCGGTGACCATTTATTCCAGTCCCAGCTCTCGGAGCTTTTCGGAGGTAGGCACGCCCTTGTCCCAGCCGCGCAGTTCATAGTATTCGGGCAGCATGACGTCAAGATGGGTGACTTCGCCCTTGGAGGGGCCTTCCGGAATGGGTTCTTCCAGAAGCCGTGGCGGAAGGGTATCCATTTCCGGGGTGATGCCGGCTTTCAGGTTGAATACTTTTTCCAGATTCCAGATCCGCTCGCCTTTCTTCAGGAGTTCTTCGGCACTGGTTTCTACGCCGGTTGCAGCGGAGAACATCTGGGCATAATCCGGTGCGCCCAGCGGGAAGGAGGTGAACAGACAAACTCCGAGGGAGTCGATGCAGGCGGTCAGGTCCTGGAAGACTTTCGTCATGGCCGCTTTGTCGGCGGTGGCAAACCGATCCATCTTAACCGGCATGGACAGGATTTCGGGTGAAATAAGGTAGCCGCGGACATGGCAGCCGCCGCGGTTGCTGGTGGCATAGGACAGGCCCTGGCCCTGGACGCCTCTCGGGTCGTAGGCGGGGAGTTCCTGTTTCTTGACGGTCATGGACAGCTCGGGCACACCGTAGGCTTCGCACAGGCGGTAGGAACCGTCTGCCATCCGGGCACCCAGCCCCTGACGCTCGCCCATCCGTTTGGTCCATTCCACGATGGCGTCGCCATCGCCGAAAGCCAGACCGACGCCGTCCAGTTCTTCGTCTTTAATGTAGCCTTTCTGGTACAGTTCCATGGCTGCTGCTACGGTGGCGCCGGCAGAGATGGTATCCAGGCCATACTCGTTGCACCACTTGTTGGCCAGGATGATTTTTTCAAAGTCCTTGACGCCGCAGTCGGAGCCATAGCACCAGACTGTTTCATATTCCGGTCCCCCGCCTTCCCAGCCGTCAAGTCGGACATACCGGCCGCAGCCGATGGGGCAGTGATGGCAGGGATCCCGCCGGACCAGATACTTCTCGGCCATCAGTTCGCCGGAAATCTGTTCGGCATCGTCAAAATGGGATTCCTGGAAGTTATTGGTCGGAAGAATTCCGTTCTCATTGATGATATTGACCAGAACAGCAGAGCCATAGGTGGGCAGGCCGGTGCTGGTAACGCCGTTGGCACGGATTTTCTCGAGAGCGGAGCGGTTGGCTTCCTTCAGTTTCGCGGCATCGGCAATGGGGGCTTTGTTTGTGCCCCGCACGGTGATGGCCTTCAGGTTCTTGGAACCCATGACGGCACCCACCCCGGAGCGACCCGCGGCGCGGTAGACATCATTGATGATGGCGGCCAGAAGGGACTGTTTCTCTCCCGCCGGGCCAATGCACAGGACTCTCGTACGGGGAGATGTTTCCTGGGCCATCAGATCCGTGGCTTCGGAAACGACTTTCCCCCAGAGGTGACTGGCGTCGCGAATTTCGACCTTATCATCCTCAATGGCCAGGTAGACCGGATGGGCCGATTTACCCTCCACCACCAGTCCGTCGTATCCGGCGTACTTGAGCTCAGCGCCCCAGTGGCCGCCGGAGTTGGAGGATCCAATGGTGCCGGTGAGGGGAGCCTTGGTGATGACCATGTAGCGTCCGCCGGTAGGAACTGCCGCTCCGGTCAGAGGACCGGTCATGAAGAATAGCTTGTTTTCCTCGCTCAGCGGTTCCACCAGGGGACCCACCTCTTCATAAAACAGCTTTGTACCCAGTCCGCGTCCGCCGATGTAGTCCATGCAGGTGTTGGGATCCAGCGGATCCACCCTGACTTCACCCGTTGTGAGATTGACTCGCAAGAGTTTTCCAAAGTAACCGTTCATTTTTCCACACTCCTTCATCTGGTAAATTGCTTTACTCCAGATCCTTTCCAAACGCGGGAGGCACAAGGGTTTCCCCCGGTACCCTGACGGTCTGAGCGCATGGAAACAACTCGTTAGCGCGTCAGACTCGGAAGTGGAAATATTCATGGTGAATACATTACTATTTTAGCATGTATCAAGTGAAATGGTTATCTTGAAACCAATTTAGCTGAAAAAACTTCCTTTCACCTAACAGAAAGTCAATCATTGACTCCCGGTTGGAACGACAGTATCCCTCAGGCAAAGGAAAGTCCTCAGCCGAGGGACTGGCTTCAGTCGGGGGACTGTCCTCAGTCAAGGGAGTGCCCACAGCCGGGTGTCTGGCATTGGTCAAGGCAATGTCCACAGCTGCCGGAATTCCCTTCGCCGCGGGGATCTTCTTATTGGAAATGAGAAGATGATATTGTACAGATCTGCAGGGATGCTCCGGATTGAAAAACCACTGGAATCAGTGCGGAAAAAACACAAGCGAAAGACCTTAAAAAGACAGTGAGATTTTTTCATCTTGTCATTGAAAGGGAGCATGGATGGGGTTATCATATAGAATGAGTTTGTATTTTTAAAATTGCTGTCAGGTTTCACAACGACGAAGAAAAACAGGGGTAACAAAACGATGAAAGTAGGGTTTGATTCAAAGAAGTATCTGGAGGAACAGTCTAAATTCATTTTGGAACGGGTACACAATTACGACAAGCTGTACCTGGAGTTCGGCGGAAAGCTTTTCAACGACATGCACGCCAAGCGGGTGCTGCCGGGATTCGATGCTAATGCCAAGGTGGAGCTGCTCAGGCGGCTCAAGGATCAGATCGAGGTCATCATCTGCATGTACGCAGGCGATATTGAGCGGAACAAAATCAACGAAAATCTGGGCATCACCTATGACATGGAAGTCATGAAGCTCATTGACGATCTGAAGAGCCATGGCATTCCGGTGAACAGCGTTGTTCTCACCAGGTATGCTGACCAGCCGGCAGCCAAGATTTTTGTCAACAAGCTGGATCGGCGCGGCATCAAGGTGTTTATTCACCGGGCAATTGCCGGATATCCGTCGGACATTGATACCGTCGTTTCGGAAGCCGGATATGGGATCAATCCGTACATCGAAACAGAAAAGCCCATTGTCGTGGTCACGGCCCCGGGGCCCGGCAACGGAAAACTGGCGACCTGCCTGTCGCAGCTTTATCATGAGGCCCAGCGCGGGCTCATTGCGGGATACTCCAAGTTCGAAACCTTCCCGGTGTGGGACCTGCCCCTGAAGCACCCGGTCAATGTGGCCTATGAATCAGCCACCGTGGACCTGAAAGATCTGAACATGATCGATTTTTATCATATGGAAACCTACGGCAAGATGGCGGTGAACTACAACCGGGATATTGAAACATTCCCGATCCTCAAGCGGATCCTGGAAAAGATAACCGGCCGGGAAAGCGATTTCCAGTCCCCCACCGACATGGGCGTCAATTGCATCAGTACTGGAATCTTTGACGATGAAGCAGTCTCCTGGGCGGCGAATCAGGAAATCATCCGACGCTACTTCAAAGCGCTGGTTGACTACAAGAAAGGCCGGGTCGATCTGGAATCCTTCGAACGCAGCCGCATGCTGATGGAAAAAATGGGCCTGGCGGAAGCTGACCGGCTGGTTGTGCCGGCTGCCCGCAGCCTGGCCGCTACCATGACAGGCAGCGACGTGGAAAATGTTTCAGTCGTCGCCCTGGAGCTGGCGGACGGAACCATCATTACCGGAAAACGCAAATCGATGATGCAGGCCACCGCTGCCTGCGTCCTGAATGCCCTGAAATACCTGGCTGGCATCACTGACAACATTTATCTGCTCTCGCCGGTCGTCTTAAAACCCATTGGCGAGCTCAAGCGCAAGACCTCCCACCTGCAGGAGCAGCTGCTGGACCTCAATGAAATCCTCATTGCGCTGTCGATGTCCGCCGCGACCAATCCTTCGGCTCAGGCGGCATTTGCCTGTATCGACCAGCTGGACGGAACCAACCTCCATTCCACGACTATTCTCAATACCAATGATGAGAAAACGCTGCGGGCCCTGGGCATCGACTATACTTCAGACGATGACTATGCCACCGATAAACTGTTCTACGGCAACTAAGCACAGCCGTTAACAGACCGAAGCGAACAACGGGAGCTGACCCCACACCGGATGACCGGAGGGCGTCAGCTCCCTTTTTTTGTGTATGTCTCGAATCGGTTGAATCAGTGGGTTCGTTTGATTCTCCTGATTCTCCTGATTCACTTGATTCACTTGATTCACTTGATTCACTTGATTCACTTGATTCTGAAAGGCTGCTCTGCTTTGAATCTGCCCGGGGAACTACGTATTGTCTTGAGAAAGCCCCGGAACCGGCTCAGGAAAGTCTAAGAACAGCCCAAGAACGGTCTTTAATAGTCATAGAATAGTCTTGCCAAAGTCTGAGAGAAACCTTAGGAAAGGCTCAGCTCATAGAGGTATTCCGGGAGCAGGCGGCCGGTGCCGTATTTTTTGCAGGAAGTTTCTCCGATGACGGTGAAGCCAAGCTTTTTCATCACGGCATTGGATGCGATATTCTCCTGGTGGACCGGCGCGGTGATTTTTTCGGCTCCGTTGGCTTGGGCATGATCGATCATCGCCTGAGCCATTTCGGTGGCATACCCCTGGTTCCAGTGATCGCTGTGAACGCTGTAGCCCAGATCATAGATCCGGCCGTCGGGGCTGGGCAGGAAGCTGCAGGCGCCGATCCGCTCACCGGTGTCGGAGCGTTCAGCGATCAGATAACGGCACTCCTCATCGTCCTGAAGTTCATTCAGGGCTTTGCGGTAGGACTCGTCGATATCGTCATAAGCTGGATCTGGCATATACTTGCCCATCTCGGGATCGTTCCACATACTCATGACAAAGTCTAAATCGGCGCTGGTGTAATTTCTCAGCCTCAGGCGGCTCGTGATCAGTTCAATCGGTTCCATTTCAATCTCCTTGACAGTGGGGCGGTTTGTTTTTGCATCGGTTTGCGTCCGAAAGACGCATCGAACGGACACCGCAAATCTGTCGAAGATTCTGCGATGTCCGTTCGGCTGCTGTCCGGCGACAGCTCTATGCTTACCTTCTTCTATCTGTATGAGTGTACCCTAGTTTTCGGTTGGCTTGGGAGCGGGTTGTTCGGAGTAGTAGCAGGAGCTGACGAATGCAGCCATGCGGGCAGCCTCTTCCTTGGTCGTATCGGCCGGGAAGGAGAAGCGAACCCATACACTTTCCGTGTCGTCATCTCCGGGACGGAGCAGGTAATTCTGGCTGACCAGACGGACGTTCTCGTTAAAGATCGCGTCAGCGGGATTAAACTGGGCAGCTGGCGGATTCTTCGCCTTTTCGGCCTCAAGCAGCGCTTTGCGGGCTTCGCTTTCTGCCTTGGTGGGGCGGCCGCGCTTCTTTTTCGGTTTCTGCGCTGTCAGGGTCGCAGTGTCAAAATCCGGTGATACCATCAATTCGAGCGTGCTCTCAACGTTCTTCATCTGATAGGTCGCTTTCTGACCGCGCAATGCCTGACGCAATTCATCCGGGATGTCGTTGCGGTCAATGTTCTTCAGAATCCACTGGACCTTGCGCTGATGGCCATAATCTTCTTTGGCGGCATCCTCATCAAAGTAGTACTCTGATTTGACTTCGCCCACGCTGATGTTGGGGCCATCGGCTGTCACCACCAGGTCTCCGGTCTGGATCCGGTCGCGCAGCGTCATCAGTGAAGTCAGATTGCCGGAAAGAGCCATCCCGGTATAATTGTATTCTGCTTCCATTTTATCGCGGACTTCGTCTTTGCTCATTTCCGCGATGTCACCTGTCTTGCTCCAGCCAAGAGCTATTTTATTATCTCTCAGGCATTCTTCGGTTCGATCGATTCCGCCGGGCTTCAATCGGACTAAAAAGTAGTTTCGGCTCATGTTTTGCACCTCCCATTTATATATCTTTTCTATATAAGATAATTATTATACTTTTCATTAGACTATGCAATATAAAAACGTTAAAAAATGAATTATTTAATAAAAAAGATATTTCACCATCAATTTCGTTTCGAAAATTGGCGGTCTAATGCTTATGAGAGTGAATAATATACATTCTATCTGCATGGTGATACAATATGTTCATATTATTAATATCGGAGGATACCACATGAAGTATATCGTTGATCCAGCAATTTTTGACCTTGCACCCAACTTGGAATTCGGCATTATTCTGGCCACCGATCTGAAAGTCACCCCCTCCAATGAGGCGGATCAGGCCCGGTTCATAGAGGCCCAGGAGGCGTTGGAGACCCGGTGCAAAGCGGAGGAGATCCGCAGCCTGCCCACGGTTGCAGCCTATCGGGAAGTATTACAGAAGGCGGGCATTAATCCCAATAAATTCACGCCCTCGGTGGAAGCGATGCTCAAGCGCGTAGCCAAAGGCAATCGATTGCCCTTCATCAATGCTCTGGTGGATCTGGCCAATGCGGTCTCCATTGAACAGACTCTGTCTCTGGGCGGACACGACCTGAACGACATCAAGGAGAACCTGGAAGTGCGCTTCAGCCGCCCGGGAGATATGTTCCTGCCCTTTGGCGAGACGCAGTGGGAGGCTGTGGAAGCCGGTGAAATGGTGTTTGCATCAGGGCATGAGGTACAGACCCGCAAATGGGTCTGGCGTCAGTCAGAGCTGGGAAAAGTAACGACAGCCACCACCAGGGTCTTTTTCCAGCTGGCCGGCTTTGCCGGGGACCCTGCTCTGGATCGGGCCATGGCTGCCATTGAGCAGCTGGTGGTGGATCGGCTGGGCGGCAAAGTTCAGGTGTTCCGGGTCAACCGGCAGCAGCCGGAGATTGAGTTTATTCGGCCGGAGGCATAAAATTTCATTTCTCGGATCATTTCAATTGAGCGGTTTTCAATTGGGAAATATAAGAAATATTGCAATCAATTAAAGCGCATACAATCAAAATAGAAGATGGGTATGTCAAAAACAAGTTCACCCTGAAATTCTTCAGCTGAATTCCATATGAATCAGAATATCAGCAGAAAATCTCCCTGAAGTGCGCTTTTTCATGCATAATCTTTCAAAAAATCAACAACAGCCGCTGAGGAGTCCCTCAGGGGCGGACAATGGGATTTGACTGTATAACAGAGAGAGGCCCACTGAACAATAACCCGACCTGCATCGACCGGATGTTTGATTGGTTCCGGACGGATGGTTTCATCGATAAATAGCCGTGAGATACAAAGAAATAGAAATAATAGAAGGGGAACCTATCGGTTCCCCATAAAGTGCTCCATGAAATGCTGATACAGCAGAACGGCCTGTTCCACCTCCGCCAGGGCGACGGATTCATTTTCACGATGAGCCAAAGCCAGTTCACCGGGACCGACGATTAAACAGGGACAGCCGGACCGGCGGAGTTTTGTGCCATCGGTGGTCCCGGGAAAGGTCCGATGTTCAACGGGAAGTCCCAGTTCCCGGCAGGAATGCTCGAACTGAACCAGGAAGGGATCGGTTGGACTGGTGGTCCAGGGTTCCCGTTCATCCTCACGGATGATCTCACAGATCATGGCGGGATATCTGGATTTCAGCCGTTCCACAATCCGGTCTGCTTCCTCCCAGATCCCGGTGGGAGAGTATCCCAGGGCCAGTCGGGCATCAATCCCGAGCCGGCATTGATCGGGCACGACACTGGGTTCGACCCCGGCCTGAATGGACAGAGCCTGCCAGAAGGTGCGGTCGGATCCGTCGCCGGGTTCCCGGGGGAACCGGACTTCTTTCATTTCCCGGATGAACTCATAGGCCAGGTCAATGGCATTGAGACTGCTCCCCGGATCCGAGCCATGACCGGTCTGACCCTGAAACTGCAGGGTTCCGAAGGTTCGGCCCCGGCTGGAGGAGCAGATGGTCAGCCCGGTCGGTTCACAGACAATCACTCCGGCCGGGGTGCCGATCAGTCCGGCCTGAACCATAGCGGCGGAGCCCCGCATCCGGTCTTCCTCATCGATGGTGGCGGCCAGGAGAATATCGTGGGGCGGCCGGATGCCGGATGCCTTCAGAGCGGACAGGGCAGCCAGGGCTGCCGCCAGACCGGCTTTCATGTCGGTCGCGCCCCGCCCGTAGAGCCGGCCGTTTCGGATCATGGCCTGGTAGGGATCACTGTGCCAGCGGTGTCGTTCTGCCGGGCTGACCGGGACAACGTCCATGTGGCCGGTGAAAATCAGGGGGTGGGGATCATCGCCCTCCAGGCGGGCAACGAGATTGCATCGTCCGGGGAGCACTTCCTGGCGGATGAATGGAATGTCGCGGTCGGTCAGATACTGCTCCATCCAGTCACTGACTGCCGCTTCTTCACCCGGTGGGTTTTCGCTCCTTCGCTCGACCAGATCCTTCAGCATCCCTGAAACTTGACTCATGTGTATTTCCTTTCGGTCCATGACCTTTTTGTTGTTCATTCATAGATTCTTAATCGTTATACAGGATAATAATAGCATAAGCCGAGCACGAGAAATCATGTCCTGTGACCAAGTTTCATGAATTCACCGCGAACCCCGGCCATCGCATCCCCAGAGGAGGAATCAGTATGAAGAAAACGATTCGAATTCTGATCGCTTCGGCGCTGACAGCGCTGACCTTCACGGCCTGTTCCGGAGGCACGACGGGCACCACCGCAGCGTCCGGCACCACAACGCCCTCGACCCTGCCGCCAGCCACATCCGCGCCTGCCACCATGCCCCCCGTCACCACGGCCATAGTCACCACACCGGCGACTCAGCCGGCTACCGTTCCTTCCACCACCTCTGCCTCCGGTACAGGCAGCGGCCCGGTTTCCACCGCCTTCCTGAAATCGGCAGCCTGGATGTCGTCCCTTGACAGTTACCGTGTGACCACCACGTCCACCACCCAGGTCATGGGACAGACCACCAAATCGACATCCGTCATGGATTTCTTCCCGAAAGAGAACAAATACAAGATGGTTTCCGAGGCCGCCGGTGTGAAGGTGGAATCGTACATGGTGGATCAGAAAGTCTATTCCAAGATGCCAGATGGCTCCTGGTCGTACATCAAGATTGACACCGAAGAGATTCCACCGGAAGAATCCCTTAAGCAGATCAGTGAAATTGAATTCCAGGATATGTTTGTCTTTGAATCCACGGCGGATGGCTACCGCCTCAAGACCAGGCGGCCGCTGACGATGGATGAACTGACCAAGCTGGGAACGCCCGGATCGGACAGTTCCATGCCTGAGGGAATGGAAGACCTGGAGGATCTGGACATCAGCTACGAGATGGAAATGCTTCTGGATCAGGAATACCGCAACACGGAAACCTACATGACAATGAAAATGAAGATGGCTGAAATGAGCATCGATGCCGACATCAAGATGGTTTATTCAGACTTTAACCAGGTACCGGATTTCGAACTGCCCAGCGCAGCAAAAGATGCCAAGGAAATGACGATCCCGGCGCCTTAGCATCGAGGGCTCTTTGCCGGATGCAGAGAGCCTCTTTTGAACTGATTTCCCCCAAGAGGGAAGTCTGCCCAGCCGGATGCAGGGAGCAGGAATGAAAAAAGCCAGGAAAGAAGGAAAGAAAAAGGCCGGAAAAGAAGCCAGGAAAGAAACTGAGAAAAAGACCGGAAAAAAATCCGGGAGCAGTCAGCCGTTGACATTCTACCGGACCTTTGATGATGAAATAGTCCGGCTGGATCCCGAACGGTCAGGACAGGAGCCGCCCACTTCCGGCGTCCGGCTGTCCTATGACCCGATCCCCGTGATTCCCGGGTTTTATACTCTGATCGATGCTTTTGAAAAAGCCCGGACCAGGCAGTCCCGGGCGATGACAGACCAGGACAGGATACAGTCCCGGTTGGGTTCCCCCAAAGAACCGGCGGTGAAAGAGGCCGGAACCGATGAAGCACCGGGCGGAACACCCGGAGCAGGGGAACCCAAAGTGAAACGGAAGGCTCGTACATTGTCTGTCCGACCAAAGCCGGCCGAATCAAATCGGGACATTCTGACGATGGATCATCTGATGGAAGAAGTCGCTTCAACGGAGTCCAGTCTCCCGGTAAGCACCGCTCAGATGGAAGAGGAAAGGCTGCAGACCCTGGACCTGCTGGACCAGACGCTGGACTTTGTTCTCCCGGAATCCCCGGATCGAAAAAAGCCGAAGTCGAAGGATCGCAGGAAACCAAAGTCAAAGGATTCGATGAGGTCCAATTCAAAGGATCCGATGAAACCCCGTTCAAAGGATCAGTAGAAACGAACGAAGTAACGTTTGCCTGATCCAATCCCGAATGGGCCGAAGCGATTTTCTTTGAGAGACCTCTGATCAGAGAAGATTTTTCTTCGGAACAAAGACGTGGCTGATCAAGGAATGCGCAGCCGATGTGAAAAAAGTTTCGGTTGAAATTTTCTGGCAATGAGCCGGGGTGGGCTGGTGTCACAGTTTCAGAGGAATCTCAGACTATTTTCCGGAGATATTGGGAGTCCGGTCGCTATTGACACGGGTTCTTCCAGCGATTAAAATGACAGGGAAAGCTTTAAATCAGTCCCGTGAGGCTGAAAAGAGAACCCATTCGAATACCATTGGTGTGTCGTTATGACCTCTTTTTACCCGCGGGTAAAAAGAGGTCTTTTTGATTGCAAATCATGAATTTAAATTTCACAGGGAGGAAATAATCATGAAACACTTAACCACCTTAAAGGAACTGGAAATCTCGGAAATCATGCATCTTCTGGATCGCGCGGAGGATTTCAAAAAGGGGGAGACAAAGACCTATGCCAACATGGTGTTTGCCAACCTGTTCTTCGAACCGTCCACCAGAACCCAGAACTCATTCATTATGGCCGAAAAGAAGATGGGCATCCAGGATATCAATCTGAATCCGGAAGCCTCCTCGATCAAGAAAGGTGAAACCCTGTATGATACGGTGAAGACCTTTGAAGCCATCGGCGTCAATGGAGTCGTCATCCGCGCCACGGAAGAGAAATACTACGAACAGCTGGTCGGCAAGATCAATATCCCCATCATGAACGGGGGCGACGGTGCCGGTGACCATCCGACCCAGTCTCTGCTTGATCTGCTCACCATCCGCCAGGAATTCGGCAAGCTGGAAGGCTTGAAAGTTCTGATTCTCGGCGACATCCGCTTCTCGCGGGTTGCGAAAACCAATATTGAAATCATGCGCCGCCTCGGCATGGACGTGTTCATCTGTGCTCCGGAACCGCTGAAGGATCCGGCGTACGACTACATCGACTGCGATGATGCCTTCGGCAAGGTGGACGTGGTGATGCTGCTGCGGGTTCAGCATGAGCGCCATGAGCACCGCATGAATATGACTCAGGAAGAATATCTGGCAAACTACGGTCTGAGCAAGACCCGCTACGCGGAAATGAAAGACCATGCCATCATCATGCATCCGGCTCCGTTCAACCGCGGCTGGGAAATCGATACGGATCTGGTGGAAAGCCCGAAATCCCGGATCTTCAAGCAAATGGAAAATGGAGTTTACGCCCGGATGGCAGTCATCGAACGGGCGCTGGACCGGGCATGATTCTACTCACGAACGCAAAAATGATCCGCCGCGATAATGAACTTATTTCGGCGGACCTTTTACTGCAGTCAGGGAAAATCAGCCGCATTGCCTCCCAGATCGGGCCGGAGGCAGGCTGGAACGTGATTGACTGCAACGGCATGCTGGTCACTCCGGGCTTCATTGACCCTCACGTCCATCTGAGGGAACCCGGCTTTACCGACAAGGAAACAATCCGGACCGGCAGCCGGGCCGCCGTTAAGGGCGGGTACACCACCGTGTTTGCCATGCCCAATGTCTCGCCCTGTCCGGACACGCCCCAGCGCATGGCGGACATGGTGCTTCGCGCCCAGGATGCTCCGCTGGATGTCCGGTTCTACGCCCCCCTGTCGGCAGGCGAGAAGGGGGAGGAACTGACCGATTTTAGGGAATTGAAGGAAACGGGCGCGGTGGCTCTGTCCGATGACGGCAAAGGGTTGCAGCATAACGGCCTGATGCGTCAGGCGATGCAGCTGGCCAGGGCACAGGATCTGGTGATCGCTGCCCACTGCGAGGATGAAAGTCTGCTCAATGGCGGTTACATTCATGACGGCCTCTATGCCCGTCAGCACAAGCACCGCGGAATCAGCCGCTCCGTCGAAGACGTCCAGGCTGCGCGGGATCTGCTCCTGGCCCATGAAACCGGAGCGCGCTACCACATCTGCCATATGTCGACCCATCGCGGGGTGGATCTGCTGGAGCTGGCCCAGAGCTGGGGCGCCCGCGTTTCCGGGGAGGTCAGTCCGCATCATCTGCTGCTGACCGATTCGGACCTGCGCGAAGATGGTCGGTACAAAATGAACCCGCCGCTGCGGGAAGAGATCGACCGGCTGCGACTGATCGAAGGGTTGAACACCGGCGTGATTCAGGTCATCGCCACCGATCACGCACCCCATACCAGCGAAGAAAAGAGCCGCGGCCTGGCCGGGTCGCCCTTTGGCATCACGGGTCTGGAGACCGCCTTCCCCCTGCTTTATACCTACCTGGTCAAGCCGGGGTACATCACGCTGCAAACCCTGGTTGATGCCATGACCAAAGGCCCCAGACAGGTCTTTGGCCTGGAGGCCGGGGAACTGGCTGAAGGAGCTCCGGCGGACCTGACGCTGACCGATTTGCGGGACGAGTACGTCATTCACGCCGCGGACCATGAAAGCAAGGGCCGCAATACACCCTTTGACGGCTGGCGGGTAAAAAGCCGCGTTGACACCGTCATCAAATCCGGACGGATTATTCTTCAGGGCGGAACGATCCTGGATTAGCATATCGAATACGAAAGGAAACCACTGCATGAAACAAATCCAATGGGATCTTGCGATCCTTTCCCACGAGGGCATTGCCCGGGATACCTTCCGGCTGAAGCTGGCCGCTCCGATGCTGGAGGAAATGCCGAAGCCCGGCACTTTTTTCAATCTGACAGTCCCCGATCAGCGCTTCCTGCTCAAACGGCCCATTTCGGTGTTTGCCGTCGACCATGCCCGTAAAGAGATCTCCTTTATCTACAAGATTATGGGAGAAGGCACCAAAGCCCTGTCCGACGTCCGCGCCGGAGATACCATCCGGGTCATCGGACCTCTGGGCAACGGGTTTCCGATTCAGGATGACGCGCACAAAGTCCTCCTGATTGGCGGCGGGGTTGGCGTTCCGCCCCTGTATGAACTGGGCTGCCGGCTGAAGGAAGCGGGCAAGGAAGTCATCACCGTCCTGGGCTTCCGGGATCAGAGTTCTGTATTCTGCGAAGCGGAATTCAGGAGTCTGGGACAGACCGTGATCTGCACCGATGACGGGTCCTACGGCTTTCACGGACTGGTTACCCAGGCCATCGAGGAACACGGCATTGAGTTTGACGTGTTATATGCCTGCGGCCCCCGGCTCATGCTGAAAGCCGTGGATCTGAAATACCGGGACCATAAAACCGGGTATCTTTCCTTTGAGGAACGCATGGCCTGCGGGATTGGCGCCTGCTACGGCTGCATGACCGAGACCAGGGAGGGACTCAAACGGGTCTGCAAGGACGGGCCGGTCTTCCGGCTGGGGGAGGCAGTGTATCATGATTGATCTGAGTGTCAGTTTACCGGGACTCTCGCTGAAGAATCCCGTGATGCCCGCTTCCGGCTGCTTCGGCTTTGGCCGGGAATTCGCCGAACTGTATGACCTGAGCCTGCTGGGCTCCATCATGATCAAGGCAGTCACAAGGGAACCACGCCGGGGTAATGCCATGCCCCGGATCGCGGAGACGCCCCAGGGCATGCTCAATGCCATCGGTCTGATGAATCCGGGCATCGATCATGTCGAAGAAGAACTCGCCTGGCTGGCGCAGTATGATCTGCCGATCATCAGCAACGTCGCCGGCAATACCGAAGAGGATTATCTGTATGTGGCAGATCGCATCTCGAAGGCTCCCAACGTGGGGGCATTGGAGATCAATATTTCCTGCCCCAATGTCAAACACGGCGGCATAGCCTTCGGTCAGGATCCCGAAGTCGCCGCCCGGCTGACCCGGAGAATCAAGTCCGTCTCGGACAAGCCGATCTATATGAAATTATCACCCAATGTGGCGGATATCAAAGTCATGGCCAAAGCGGTGGAGGAGGGCGGTGCCGACGGCATCACCATGATCAACACCATCACCGGCATGCGCCTTGATCTGAAAACCGGCCGGCCGGTCCTGGCCAATGCCACCGGCGGATTATCCGGTCCCGCCATCCGACCCGTTGCCATCCGCATGATCCACGAAGTGTACCGCACCGTGAAAATTCCCATCATCGGCATGGGCGGCATTACCTGTGCCGAAGACGTCCTGGAATTCCTTTATGCGGGAGCCAGTGCCGTGGCCATCGGAACCCAGAACTTCATCGATCCCTATGTCTGTCCCAACATCATCAATGCTCTGGGGGCGACCCTGGAGCAGTATGGCTTCCGCTCCGTCCGCGAAGCAGTCGGCTACAGCCACCGCATTTAGGCAGGGAGAGCTATACCACCCTCAGAACTTGATTATCCAACACCCAAATCTTGGGGAATTTACCATACAGAGATCTGCAAAAGATTCAGACAGCCACAGCAACGAAGGGAAACCGGCCAAGCAAATGGCCGGTGGGAACACCTGGGCCTTTCACTCTTTCCGGAGTGAGAAGCCCAGGTGTTTTTCAGCTGAACCATCAGAATCGAAAGGATCGCCGGAATTACCACAAACCTCAGTACCGGCAGTGCCGGTAGAACCGCCACTATCATCAGAACCGACAAAACAGTCAGAAACGACTGAAACAAACAGAACCTTAAAACCATCAGAACTGACTGAAACAAACCAACCACCAGAACTGACTGAAACAAACCAACCGCCTCAACCGGCACATTCAGGCCATCACAAAGTCAATGATGATGTGTTATGGAGGAGGAAGGAAGCAGCTGTTAGAAGTCAGTTTTCAATTTCAGCGTAAAAAGTCTCCGGCCGAAAGCCGGAGACCTTTTAGGTCAGGCAGGAGTCGCAATGCTGTGTCCTTGCCCTTGTTGTTGTTGCAATGCAGATTCAGTGGTTCGGTATTTACTCTGGAGAGACTCGGTTAGGAAAATCTCTTTTTCAGGACTCCGGCTCCGATCAGGGAGACCAATCCGGCGATGGCCAGAGGAGCAAATCCAATGTCGCCCGTCTTCGGGATTTCGCCGTTGTCATCCACTTCCTGAAGCTTGAAGTTGGAGGGGACCAGAACCTTGTCGATGACATGGACTACGCCATTACCGGCCTTGAGGTCAGGAGTGGTTACCTTACTGTCATTGACCATGACGCCATCGGTCAGATCGATCTTGATCTTTTCGCCGTTGATGGTGGCAGCTTCCATTCCATTGGTCAGATCGGTGCTCAGTACCTGTCCGGACACTACGTGGTAGAGGAGAACTTTGGCCAGATCAGGCTGGGCCAGCAGGTCGGTACTTGAAATGTTCAGTGCTGCAAGCAGGTCTTCGAAGGCTTTGTTGGTGGGCGCGAAGACCGTGAAGGGTCCGTCGCCTTTGAGGGTATCGACCAGTTCGGCTTTCTGAAGAGCAGCCACCAGGATGCTGAAGTTTTCATTGGACAGCGCGATGTCTACCACAGTTTCCGGAGTCTGGGGTTCCTGCTCCAGCTTGAAGCTTTCGGGGACTAGAACCGTATCAATTACGTGGATTACGCCGTTGGATGCTTCCAGATCAGGGGTTGCGACTGTGGATTCATTAATCTTGACTCCATCCGAGAGATCGACGGAGATTTCTTCGCCCTGGAGAGTTGCCGCTTTCATTCCATTGGAGAGGTCGGTGCTCATGACCTTGCCGGATACTACATGGTAGAGCAGGACCTCTTTAAGCTGCGGATGGCCCAGGAGATCCTCAGCCGATATTTTCAGTTCGCCCAGCAGTTTCTCAAAGGCTGCGTCGGTCGGGGCAAACACCGTGAAAGGTCCATCGCCCTGCAGGTCATCCACCAGTTCGGCTTTCTGAAGTGCAGCCACCAGGGTTTTAAAACTGTCATTGCCGCTGGCAATTTCAACGATGTTCTGATCGGCCGCGTAGACCGGAATTCCTACAAACAGCGAGAGGCTGACTGCCACATTAAGGATTCTTTTCAATATGTTCTTCATGATTGTTCCTCCATTTTTTACTTTTGATTTTTACTTTTGATTTTTCTTTGTTATCAGGATTTGGTTCTTGATGTCTGGGTTCATTCCATTTTGTTTTCATTCTCTCAGTTTGGTTTTGATTCGGCTGGTTTGGTTAATGATTTCTTTCGGGTTCATCGGGCACCTGAGATCCAGCAGTTGAAAACCATCCGGTTTTCTCTTGGGGTTGCTTTCTTGTTGAGAATTACTTTCAACTAGAATATAATCCGAATCCATCAAGGGTGCAGTATTTCTTTTTGGAATATTACAAAACGTGATAAATTGTTTTTTGCGGGTTTTTATTTCATTTAGTGATAAAATGAAAGCAAGGAAGAACCAGGTTCGATCCCGTGTGATCATCCGTTCCATATGGTTTCTATATTCACTGCACCCAAGACTGAACGATCGGTTCTGGGCTCCTGGTTGTTCCGGTGAATGAAAAATCAAGCATCACCAAGGGGTGAATCAAATGAACAGAACAAATATCCGGCGACTGCTCAACGCGGTCATGGCAGTCGGCCTGGTACTGCTGGCCACGGCCGGACTGGGCGTCTGGAACAACAATCAGACGCAGGCAGCTTACGATGAACTGGCTGACCGGCGAAAATTTGAATCAGATCAGAAAATTCCTCAAACCGAAGAAGTACTTTTAACTCCACCGGTACGAAATGATCCGCTCATGGAGGAGTCCGAGGGCATCCCTGAGCTTCCCCTGATTCCCAATCCCAACGATAAGTGGCTGGAGATCAATCCCGATTATGCCGGCTGGCTGACCGTCCCCGGCACAGCCATTGACTACCCTTATGTACGAAGCCGCGACAATGCAGACTATCTGATCATGGACTTTTACAGAAAGCCTGCGAAAGCTGGAACGGTGTTCATGGATTACCGAAATCTGGGAAATTTCAAGGATCGGCATCTGGTACTGTATGGTCACAATATGAAGAACGGAACCATGTTCCATGATCTGGTGCGATACCATGACCGGAAGTTCTTCGATTCCCATCGTGAGATTAGTGTTTCAGGACTTTACGAGACCAGACGATTCCGAATTTTTTCAGTCTATGAAATCACCGCCACCGATACCGTGATCCCGCTTCATTTTGAATCGGACCGCTCTCTTGAAGAGGAAGTGAAGCTCTGGCAGAAGCAGTCCATGCATCCTGAGGAGCAACCGGTAGAAGGCGGTTCCATCCTTTCTCTGGTCACCTGCAGCTACGGCATCGACAACGGACGAACCATCGTCCATGCCGTGGAAATCACTCAACCATAAAATGCCAGGTAACCCATAAGGATATGCGAATACCTCGCCAACATGAGATAAATCGACGCTGACCAGGTTCCTCCGGCGCTTGGCCAAGGATGCGCTTCAAATGAACACTAGAAAATGCCCCCTTCGTGCTCATCAGTGACTTTCTTTGTCACTGATGAGCACGAAGGGGGCGTGTTTGTTATTGGGAATGGCAGTTATTCTCTTTTGAATTACCGCTTCTGAACGAAGATTAGATATTCGCCGTAGCCGGCTGCTTCCATCTCCGCCAGCGGGATAAACCGAAGGGCGGCGCCGTTGATGCAGTAGCGCAGTCCGCCGGAACTTATCGGACCATCTTCAAAGACGTGGCCCAGGTGGGAATCGCCGGCCTCGGACCGGACTTCCACCCGGTTCATGCCGTAGCTGTTGTCTTCCTCTTCCTTGACGGTGTCAGCGGTGATCGGCTTGGTGAAGGAAGGCCAGCCGCAGCCGGCATCGTATTTGTCATCGGAGGAGAACAGCGGCTGACCGGTGACGATGTCCACATAGATCCCCGGGGAAAATTCCTTGTCCAGTTCACTGGTGAAAGGCCGCTCGGTCGCTGCGTTCTGAGTCACATCAAAGGCCAGCTGGGACAGCTGCTGCTTCAGGGTGGACTGATCGGGCTTAGTGTAGCGAGAGACATCTGTCAGGGGCTCATCCGCCAGGCTCAGATCGATGTGGCAGTAACCCAGGGGATTGTTGCGCAGGTAATCCTGGTGATAGGCTTCTGCTGGATAGAAGCCGCTCAGAGGTTTGAGTTCCACCGCCAGAGGCTTGTCATATTTTTTGGCTTCTTCCGCCAGGAACTGCCGGGCAATGGCTTCCACATCCGCTGTTTCATAGTAGATGCCGGTACGGTACTGGGTGCCGACGTCGTTGCCCTGCTTGTTTACGCTGACCGGGTCAATGATCCGGAAGTAATAGGCGAGAAGCTCACCGACGCTGACCTGAGCGGGATCAAACGTAATCTGCACCGTTTCCGCATGCCCGGTCTGACTGATTTTTTCGTAGACCGGCTGATCTGTGGTCCCGTTGGCATAGCCGGAAATGACATCCCGAACGCCGTTGATTCGCTGGAAGTATTCCTCCACGCCCCAGAAACAGCCTCCGGCCAGATAGAGCGTCCGGTCAGTCGCTTTCTTCTCCACGGTGGTGGAGGCAGTGGAGGTTGTGGAAGTACCTGAAGTGGAACATCCGCCCACCAGGGCACAGAGGAGAACAGATACAATTTGCTTTATTTTCTTGACAGGTTTCATGGGTCTCACCTTTCTGCACAGACAGAGAAATAGAGTTGGTCGAAGAACCCGCAGGTTCAATGCATGCTTGCGTTCCGAAATCGAATAAAGGTTCCAGTTTGTTTTTTCTTGTACTGTAGATTACAGCAAATCGGCGATGTTGTCCATGGTTTTGCTGCCTTATCACAGGGTGTCATACTCCACGGTCTGCGCTGCAGGAAGGGCAGAATCTGTCAGGGGATGGGACTGTCGGAGATAGCCTGCCAACTACCCCATCTCTGATTGCACACTTGATAGGGCCGTTGATTAGGCCGTTGATTGAGGTTTGACAATGACTTTAGCTTGCCCATAACTATGTCCATGATTGGATTGAACCGTTTGCGTTGATTGGCGAATGGTTCGGTCGTTGATTCTACTGTCAAATTCCCTTCAGACGGGGTGGATTCGACTCTGAAAGAAAAGGACAGGGGAATGCTCCAGAGGGAGCATTCCCCTGTCTTCACTGAATGGGGCAGAGCTTACTTCCCGATTTGATCCAGGCAGGCGTTCTTTTCCGAGAGGATCTCGATTGCCTGCCCTTTTTCCTTCAGTTCCAGTGCTTTTTTCACCTTGGTGCCGTAATTGCCGAAGCTCCACCGCTCATCGCCCAACGCGCCGACCAGCAGGACGTCGGTTTTTCGGGTGACGCCCTTGGAGATCGAAGCGCCCAGGTGCAGCAGCAGCTGTTCAATCTCGGTCCGGCTGCCCCGGCTGAATTCTCCGGTCAGGCAGACGGAACGCCCGTTCAAATCATTGGCCCGATCCGGGCAGGGCTGTGAGGCGGCGAGTGGATTCAGGAAGGAATCGATCAGTTCCAGCAGAGTGGCTTCTTCCTCTGGGTCCATTCGTCCGTCCTGCAAGATGGAATCAACGGTCAGATGCAGAGCATCGAAGGGATAGCTGCCGCTTAAGTCTTCATTGGTCTGAATCCATCGGTTCAGATGGGACAGCTCCCTGGCTGTGATTACCCGGTCTGATCCGATGTCTGCCACGAGCTGCTTCATTTCCAGAATTTTTCGGGTCATTTGGGACAGGCGGGCAGCCGGCCATTTTCCGGTGGCCGGGTTGCGGCACACGCCGCGGTCATACCCGATCATCTGATCCCCGGGTTCATAGCGGTGAATAAAGCGATTCAGGCCGGACAGATCTTGGGTGAGGATCCGGAACAGTTCCATGGTGGCGCGGGTATCACTCAGGGCATCATGGTGCTGTTCCAGGTTGATGCTGAAGTAGCGGCAGCACTCCTTCAAGCCCTGACGGCATTCCGGCACCAGATTTCGGAGAAGCTCCACGGTATCGATAAAATAAAATGAGGGCGGTGTAAAACGATAATGATAGAGGTTTTTCGTCAGAACCGACAGATCAAACCGGACGTTATGCCCGACAATGATCTGCTCCTGGAACAAGGGGTGGATCTGGTCCCAGACTTCCGGAAATTTGGGCTTGCCCGCAACCTGGGCGGGTCGGATTCCGTGGATCGAAATGTTGCGGGGGTGAAAGGTATCCTCCGGATCCACCAGGAAATCCAGTTCGGTCCATCCGTCGGGGTGGGATTGATGAGATTCATGGACTGCGGATGGCTTTCGCTGCGGATCTCCCGGTGATGTCAACCATTCCGTAAACGAGCTGCGGGTGACTCTCCCGGAAGAAATCGGCGGGGCATGAATGACGGCAATCTGACAAATCGAATCGTGGTAGAGACTGGGCGTCTCCACATCAAAAAAGCTGTAGCTGTTCAACACATCATCTCCTGACAGTTAGTGGGAAGGAAAGCGAAACGGACGGAGCCCGGTCCATCAGCTCTGGCAGTGTGGGCAAAAGTGAGTGCCCCGCCCGGCCACTCGGGTTTTTCGGATGAGGGTTCCACAGGTCCGGCAGGGCTCGCCGTCACGGCCGTAGACATAGGCCTGATCCAGATAGTGGCCGCGGACTCCTTCGGCGCTGAGGTAGTTGCGCCGGGTGGAGCCGCCCAGCTCAATGGAGATCCGCAGGACTTTGCGCAGGGAGCGGTGGAGGCGGCGGATCTCCTGGTCACTCAGAGATTTCACCTTGCGGTCGGGCAGGATGCCGGCCAGGAACAGGGCTTCGTCACAGTAGATGTTGCCGATGCCGGCCAGCACCGTCTGGTTGAGCAGTGCAGCCTTGACGGTGGTCTCCCGGTGGCGGAGCAGCCGCTCCCTGAAATGGTCACCGGTGAAGCGCCGGCTCAGGGGTTCGGGTCCCAGACTGGCCAGAAACGGCTGAGCGGCCAGTTCCTCCTTCGTCAGGATCTTCACCCAGCCGAACTTGCGCTGATCGTTGAAGTACAGGGTGGTGCCGTCGGTGAAACGGATGACGACCCGCGTACTGCGGTCGGGAAAGGGGCTCTCTTCATCCGGCGGCTGCACCACCAGCTGGCCCGTCATCTTCAGGTGGACCAGCAGGGTCAGGCCATTGTCCAGATCCAGCAGGACAGCCTTGCCCCGGCGGCGGACTCCGGTGACCGACCGGTTCAGGGCGGAATGGACGGCTGCTTCTGAATTGGGGAAGGACTTAGCCCAGTTCCAGTCGAAGGATTGGATGGTTTTATGCAGGATGAGCCGGTTGAGTCCGGTGACAATCGTTTGAATTTCGGGTAGTTCAGGCATGGTTCACCTCGTGCGGAAAGGGGAGTGACTGGGTCAGACGTTGCCCAGATGGACATGGGTCAGATACTTGCAGGCGATGGCTTCCAGGGTTTTCAGGGTTGCGATCGGGGTGGGCGGCTTATCCATCATTAAGTAAGCCGGGAAAAAGCGGGACAGATGCAGTGGGATCTCCTTGGAAAGCGAGGCCAGCCACTGGCATTCCTCTTCCATTTCCTCGGGTGAGTCATTTTCACCGGGAATCACCAGCGTGGTGACCTCCACATGGGAACGCTTGAAGGCTGCCGCAATGGATTGCTTCACCGGCTCCAGGCCTCCGCCCATCCGGTGGTAGAAGTCCTCCCGGAAGGCTTTCAGGTCAATGTTGAAGGCATCTACTACTTCCAGCAGCGCTTCCATGGTTTCAGGGGAGGTAAAGCCGTTGGTGACGACAACGTTGAGCAGACCGGCTTCATGGACCAGCCGGCCCGTGTCAATGATGAACTCGGGACAGATGGTTGGTTCGTTGTAAGTAAAGGCAACCCCCAGATTGCCCGAAGGAATCAGGCGGATGGCCTCATCAGCCAGTTCGCGCGGTGTGATCGGCGTTCCCTCCGGCTGGCGCAGGGTGGAGATGGTATAGTTCTGGCAGAAGGTACACCGCATATTGCAGCCATAGCTGCCATAGGAAAGAATGGTTTTTCCCGGGTGGAAATGGAGCAGCGGTTTTTTTTCGATGGGATCCAGGTGCAGGGCCGTAGCCAGGCCGTAGTTCAGAGGGAAGGAGCGGCCTTCCCGTTCCGTGCGGGCACCGCAGCGCCCGAAGCTGGTTTCGGTCAGCTTGCAGTGATGCGGACAGACCGGACAGGTAATCATTGATACCTCACCACCTTAAATCGTTCCAGAGTAAAGGGCTCGTCTTCGCCGATACCGGCTTTGGCTTTGGCGATGCGAACTTGTTCTTCGGCCGTATCAATCCCGGCCAGATTCGGCAGCAGCAGTCCGCGGCGCCGTCCGCTGGTTACGATGACGCCGTACGTCAGAGGATCGAGCTCGGCGAGGCCGGAGATTGGCTCTGCCGGTTCCAGCACATCGACGCTGCAGACGAGATCCGGCAGCTCATCCGCCTCAAGCGGGGAAAAGCGGGGATCAAAGAACGCAGCTTCCACAGCATTGCGCTTCACTTCCTCGATGATGGATTCCGTGGTGGGGGCAATGGTGCCGATGCAGCCGCGGAGCCTGCCATGCTTTTTCAAGGAAACGAACACCCCGGCCCGCTCCTTGGCAAACGCCTCAGGCAGGGACCGATCTGCCGGCGGATTCCTGTGCGCGCGGTGTCCCTCCAGCCGATCGCGGATCACCGACAAAGCCAGCTGCACCAGCGGGTGCGCATTTGTCCGCGCTTTTTGCACCTCCTGCTGTGACTGCTGCCGGTAGATTTCCAGGAATGCCCTGGATTCGTCCGGCCCCTGGGGGTGGAATGATACGACGCCATAGCCTACTCCGAAAGGTCCTTCATAGCTTAGTTTCCTGGCTTCCACTCTGGTTCGGTCCAGCGCTCCGGCCATAATGGTAAAGGAGCGGTGGCCGCATTCCCCGGCTTCTTCGCACAGATCCGGATCCATTCCCAGGATTCCGCCGAAATCTGCCCTGGCCAGCAGCGACATGATCTGCTCATCGTAGCGCGGCCCGCTGGGATGGAATCCGTAGGGGCCATCCGGCATCAGGCGGTGCGACAGATCGCCCGAGGCGACAAAGACGCAGCGTCGGTTCAGCGTGTCAGCCACCGCTTTCAGGTGTTGTCCCAGTTCATAGTGACGGGTCAGATCCAGTCCGGAGAGACCGATTCGGACGAGCCGAAAATCCTGATAACGCTCCAGAATGAAGGAGAGGGGGACAAAGCTGGCGTGATCCAGCTCCGGATCTCGTTCCCCTTCCGTACCGCCGGGAAAACTCACTTTGGCCAGTGCCAGAGACAGTTCACGGACAAATGCCGTGTCATAGGGCACCTCCAGATGAACTCCGGGTGCGCCGAACCGGGACATATCGCCCTTGGCCGTTTTTCCCGGCGCAATGTGGAAGTGATCCTGGTACATGGGCAGATGGGGACTGGTCAGAAGAATGGTATCCGGTGCCAGCTGAGCGATTTCTTTCGCTACGGTCCGGTACGCTTCAATGGTGGCAGCGATCCTCTTTTCTTCACCGCGTCCAACCTGCGGCAAAATCAGGGGCGGATGGGGAACGCAATAAGCAGCAAGTATCGACATGGTTCAACCCTCCTTGGGGATCCGGAGCAGTTGCAGCAAAACCGCAGGCGCAAGGGCAGTCATGAAATGTTGAATGCCTGGCTGGTTGATTCTACGCCGCTGCTTCCTGCACGGTCCCATCTGATACCCCTAGTATAAGAAACTTTTGTGAACAGATCATGACACAAAGACGGATCGATTTCCGGTGGAAGTTCCACGCAGCAGCGTCTGAATCCCCTGCTGTTCCTGCAGACAGTAAGCCTGTGAAAAACGCTCCCTATGATTTCATCCTCGGAGTCAGTGTCGTTCAAATAAAATTCAGACACCGGACCGGGAATATTTCCTATACTATCCCTATAACCATGCAGTAAAAGGAGGGGTAATCCTTGAACGATCATCGGAAGCTCAATCAGAACCTGAATGCAAATTCAGAAGAGGCACACAGCATCAGTCAGAACCGGGAAAATACTCAGGTACCGGTTCCCGACCGCGAAACCGACCAGGAAGCACTCCATCTGGATATTATCCCGGGAGAGGGCGAACTGAACGAACAGCTTAAAGACAAACAGATTTTCGGTGTCTACCGCGATGAAGAAGGCACTGACCGGGCGATCCGACAGTTGAACAAGCTGGGCTATCGGGGAGCCGATATCAATGTCTACACTCAGAATGAAGAGTTGTCCCGACGTATTACGGAGGACTCCCAGAAAGATGTCAACATCCTGTCCTGCAGCGACGGATCCGACTTCGCCGGCGAAAGCTACCAGAAAGGGGATGTGGTTCTGTGCGTGCGCAAGGACGCCGAACGATTCGGTTCAACCGGTTCTGATCGAGAGGAAGCCGACACCACGGTGGAGGTTGCGCAAAAAGTAGCGCAGGATAAGCAGCGCGGTTAACGCAGGAATTTTGAACCGGAATCTCCGTCAGGAATCTCAGAGGAAATCTCGGGTTGGAATTTCCGGTGGGAATCTCCGGTGAGAATCTCCGGCAGAAATGAAACAGTCAGACAGGGTCAGGCTGAGACTTTACGCAGCCTGGCCCTCTGTCAGTTCGACATTATCAGATATTTCCATGTGCCGTACCCCCTTTAGGCCAGAGCAGACCGGACCTCATGGGGGTTCGTTGCACTCATCCGTACCATAAGGGCAGGATGCTTTTGATGAACAAATCGCAAACATTGATAAAAAACAATCTAGGCAGGTTTCATTTGTTAAAAAACTGTTAGTATTTCCGTAACAAGCATTCGGGGAAGCTGCCTGGATCGAACGGGCTGCGGATCCTGGTTAATCGGAGGATTGATGATGCATAACAGGAATTTTTTTAGAACGGGGATCGTTGTGGTCGGACTGGTCATTCTCTTTGCCCCGGTTTTGTTCTATGTAAGCAATCGCCGGGAGAATGACGCAGTCAGCCGGATTCAGGTGGAACAGGTTTTGAAAAACACCTGGAGTCAGTTGGAGCCTGCGGAGCAAATCGAAGCAATTGCCGGTTGGAGCGACGGTACTGTTGAGCTGATCCAAGCGAATGGCATAACCTCTGACCGTTATTACGTACCGGAGGAGTACCAGGGGCAGCAGGTTTATCTGGTGACTTTTCGGTCGGAGAATTACCAAATCACCGGCAACGTGGAAAAATTAGTTGATGCAGTTACCGGACAAATTGTCGGGTACAACCTTCGGGATTAGGCCTTGACGATATTTTTTAGGAGGCAGTTACGGACTGGTTTGATTCATCCCCATCCGGATCCAGGGATGACGGCAGCAGGACAGCCGACAACAGGCCATGCTGTCCGCTAAGCGGCAGCTGTTTGGGAACCCGCGTACAGCAAACCAATCGAGAATGGCAGGTTGAAGGATTCTTCAACCTGCCATTTAATCTTGATGAATTTTCATGAGATTCAAGAGGAATACTCGCTTCCACTAATATTCGGACTGTCTGATTCGGACTTCAGCCGGGAATTGATCCACAGCCGTCGCTTCCCAGTATGTATGTTGGCGGATCAAGATCAACTGGGGAAAACCTTAAGAAATAGCACGACTTTTTGTCAGG
>JABNAD010000257.1_pt1 | contig 39431 bp, 27 predicted proteins | sample 7240381 | NCBI WGS metagenome assembly JABNAD01 (sample SAMN11332834, study PRJNA596920) | anaerobic digester metagenome | biome: digested sludge; isolation source: digested sewage sludge-derived enrichment culture grown on H2/CO2 | place: Germany: Goettingen
GCCAATCACACCGCCTGGGACAACCCGTGGATGAAATATCCCGCATGGTACACAAGGGTAAACGGCGAGGTGATTCATCCGGAGGGAACCAACTGGCTGGATGTGGCTGACCTGAATTTCGACCATAAGGATATGCGCAAAGCCATGATCAGCGCCATGAAATACTGGCTGCTGGCGGCCAATGTGGATGGCTTCCGTTGCGATGCCGCGGATATGGTCCCTTACGATTTCTGGAAACAAGCCATTGATTCCATAAATGCCCTTTCCGGGAGAAAAGTCATTCTGCTGGCGGAGGGCGGGCGCTCCGACCACTTCAACGCGGGCTTCCAGCTGAATTACGGATGGGATTTCTACGGTAAACTAAAGTCAGTATGGGGAGGACAGGCCGCAGGCGGGCTGTATGCCACCCACCGGCAGGAACAGCTCTCGACTCCAACCGGGAAATACAGGCTCCGCTTCACCACCAACCACGACGAATCGGCCTGGGATGCCACCCCCATGACCCTGTTCAACGGTAAACAGGGAGCGCTGGCAGCCTCAGCCATCGCGGTTTTTATGGGCGGAGTACCGCTGATATACGGAAGTCAGGAGGTTGGCAGAATCCCTGCTTTGCCCTTCTTCTCCAATGCGCCCATCGACTGGACCGCCAATCCTGATATGCTGGAAGCTTATCAGGAAATGATGGCTGTCTATAACAATTCTGCAGCCGCCAGACAAGGAACCACCACTGACTTTTCGACGGCTGATGTTTGTGCCTTTGAGCGTTCATCCGAACATGCAGGCTTGCTGGTCATTGTCAATGTCCGGAATCGTGAAAGTACATTTGAAGTACCCGGCACGGTGCTTTCCGCAGCCTGGAAATTTCCGGATGGTACTCCTTTTGAGCCATCGGGCGCTTCCATCGGTCTGGAACCTTATCAGTACCTGATGCTGAGCCGTTAATCCGTAACAGGACCCTTTTAAGCTTTTAAACGAAAGACGGGGAATTTTGCCTATCTTTGCAGTTGTTAAGTTTTGCCGGACACCTTGAGCCTCTTTTTCAGCGTTTTCCTGCAAGGCCTTTTATTCATCCCTCACCGCAGGAAAACCAACCTAAAACCCATTCATGGCAAGATCACAGCAATCCTGGAACAAAATCGAAAACGAAAAGAAAAAGCAGAAAAAGAAGAAAGACAAAGCGGCCCGCAAGCTTGAAAGGGCGTCAAACACTGCCGACGGCAACAACCCCGACAGCATGATTGCCTATGTGGATGAATATGGCCGCATCAGTGATACGCCGCCCGATCCTGCAACCAAAAGTGTCATCAAAGCCGAAGAGATCGAAATCGGTGTCCGGAAAAAAGAAGATATCAGCCCTGAAGAAGAATTCCGTACCGGGATAGTAACTTTTTTCAATGACTCAAAGGGATTTGGTTTTATCAGGGACCTCCGGTCAGGTGAAAGTATTTTTGTACACATCAACCAGCTGACTGAGCCCATTAAAGAAAACAACAAAGTTACCTTCAAAGTCGAAAAAGGGCCTAAAGGACTTAATGCCATAGAAGTAAAGCTTGTTATTTGACGAGCTTTTTTACCCCTGATTAATCCGCATACCCGTTGCGTTTGTGATTTGAAGCCTGAGCCTGTTTAAGCCCGGGCTGTAGTTGTTTACAGCCCATTGCAGTATTCAGGAAATATTTGTTCTGAAATTAAAGCTGACCGGATCATATTATGGGAAAATAAATGACTTTTCAGAGATTCTTTTTAAACAAAATCCGAAATTAGTGCAGGCGAAAGCATGAAGTTTTATAAAAGCATGCTATATTTGCCGTAGCCTGGAACTTATTTTTATCAGATTTGTTATAAAAAAGAGAAGAAAAACCCTTAGACCCAGGACTAAACATTGCTATGACCAAAATACCTACAATTACTTAGCCGGATTTTTCTTCATTGCCTTACCTTTGTCATCAATAAATCACGAAAATACCTGAACAGACCTGCAACAGGCGCAACATTAAAAAATTAACGGAATTGTGTAACAATATTTTTTAAGTTAACCGAAACAACCCAATGTTCAACTAAAACCAAACAAACATGAAAAAAGTAGTCATTACCCTTTTTGCTGCATTTCTGGCATTCAATCTGTCTGCACAGGACAACATGCTTACCAAGGGAGAAAAGGTTCTCAACCTGGGAATCGGTCTTGGAAGCACACTCTACACCGGCAGCGGTTACACATCCTCCATTCCGCCAATCTCAGCATCGTTTGAGGTAGGTGTTAAAGACGATGTACTTGATGTAGGTTCGATTGGCGTAGGTGGTTATCTGGGCTATGCTTCAAGCAAATGGGAATATACCTATTTCGGCGGCAACTGGGGATACAAATACACCAACTTCATTATTGGTGCACGCGGCTCATTTCATTATCCGCTGGTTGATAAACTGGACACTTACACCGGCCTGATGCTTGGTTTTAATGTTGTATCAGCCAAGGAATTCGGGGATATTGATCCGCTATATAACTACAGTGCTTCCAGCAGTGGCCTGATCTGGTCATGGTATGCCGGCGGCCGTTACTATTTCACCGAAAAGTTTGCTGCAATGGCTGAGGTAGGTTACGGAATTGCATGGCTCAACCTGGGCATTGCCCTGAAGCTGTAATTTTTCATGATATTTTTTACGGAGGCTGCCCCTACCGGGTGGCCTCTTTTGTTTTCCGGCAACTCAGGCCGGAATGCTTAAAAAGCTATCTTTGTGAGTGGATACCAATTAACCGGATATGAAAGTCGGCGACAGGCACTACCGTACCATCTGGATGGAGGGAGCGGTGGTTTATATGATCGATCAGAATCTCCTGCCATTTGAGTTTAAAGTGCAGTCATTTAAGAAGCGGGAAGCAACCTGCGACGCCATCCGCCGGATGACGGTGCGCGGAGCCGGCGCCATTGGCGCCGCAGCAGGTTTTGCCATGGCCCAGGGATTGATTGCCAATGAAGACCCCGATATCGCCAGGGAGCGTATCCGGGCCACCCGCCCTACCGCCCGCGACCTGTTTTACGCCGTCGACAGGGTTTATGAGGCAGGGAAAATTTCGGTACAGGCTGCCATCGACGAAGCCCTGAACCTTGCCAATGCGAATGTGGAGGCGGCGAAGAAAATCGGGTTTTTTGGTGACGCGCTTATCAAAGACGGTGCCCGCATCCTTACCCACTGCAACGCCGGCTGGCTGGGGTTTGTCGATTACGGCAGCGCGCTTTCGCCCGTTTATACGGCTCACCGGAACGGCAAGCAAATCCATGTTTATGCCGATGAAACCCGCCCCCGAAGCCAGGGCGCCCGCCTCACCGCCTGGGAACTGGCCAACGAAGGCGTGGACCACACCATCGTCCCCGATAATGCCGGTGCATTTCTGATGTCGGCAGGCATGATTGACCTGGTCATTACCGGCGCCGACCGCATCGCGGCCAACGGGGATGTGGCCAACAAAATCGGGACTTATGAAAAAGCCATACTCGCTAAACATTTCGGCATACCTTTCTTCGTGGCCGCCCCCCGTTCAACCTTCGACCCCAATACCCCCGACGGCAGCGCCATTGAAATAGAGCACCGCAGCCAGGATGAAGTACACTACCAGACCGGCCCCGACGAAAACGGGCAAATGCACACCATCAGGGTCACCAATCCGGGATCGGAGGCCTTTAATCCGGCTTTCGACATCACCCCTGCCGCATTGATCACCGGATTTATCACGGAGAAAGGGGTAACTAATTAAAGAATCAGTAAATAAAAAAATATGGAAATGTCGGGTGTTCGGGTGCTCGGGTGTTCAGGTGTTCAGGTGTTCAGGTGTTCGGGTGCTCAGGTGAGCAGCGCCTTTCAGACATGATGCCGTCCCTCGTCCCGGTCCCTGAGCGTGTACCCTGAGCGGAGTCGAAGGGCCGTCCCTCGCCTCTTTAACCGAAATCCGAAATTTTACCCTGAGCGCAGTCGAAGGGCCGCAATCAAAAATCCGCAATCAAAAATCCGCAATGAAAACCTGTACCTGGCCGGGCAACGACCCGATGATGATTGAATACCACGACACCGAATGGGGCGTCCCCGTTCACGACGACAGAAAATTATTCGAGTTCCTTGTGCTTGACGCCTTTCAGGCCGGCCTGAGCTGGAAGACCATACTGCACCGTCGGGAGGGATTCCGAAGGGCGTTCGATAATTTTGATGTGGCAAAGATTGCCACGTATACCGAAGAAGATTACAACCGCCTGCTCAGCGATTCCGGCATTATCCGCAACCGGGCCAAAATCAGGGGAACCTTTAAAAATGCCGGTGCATTTCTTGAGGTTCAGAAAGAATTCGGCTCATTTGATGCCTACATCTGGCAGTTTACCGGAGGGAAGACCATCGTTAACCACTGGACTGAACTGAATCAGATTCCCGCCACCAGTCCTGAATCGGATGCCATGGCAAAGGATATGAAAAAGAGGGGCTTTACCTTCTGCGGAAGCACCATCTGCTATGCCTTTATGCAGGCCGCCGGCCTGGTGGACGACCATCTGGAGGGCTGTTTCAGGAAAAGCCAGGAAGGATAAAAAGGGTTACTGAAATCAGATCGAATTCAGAAATCCATACAAGTCTTCATCGGCACCGATGTTGAGCTTTTTCCTCAGGCGGGAACGGCTGATAAAGGCGCTGGATGGCAGAATGTTCAGGATATCGGCTATTTCCCTGGAGTTCAATCCTATTTTCAGGTACGCGCATAACCGGAGATCGTTATTTGAGAGTCCGGGGTAACTATCTTTCAGTTTTTTATAAAACTCCTGATGCAGTTCATCAATCTGGATTTCAAAAGTATTGACCTCCTTATTTAAAAAGGAATCCAGGATGCGATTAATCTCTTTGAATGTCATTTGCGCCAGGGCCGGTTCTTTCTGAACGCGCTCAAACTTCTCTTTCAGCGAAAGCAGCATACGGTTTTTCTCGTCGTCAACCTTTGCTTTGCACGCCAGCTCTACCGTTTTGGCCTTTAATTGCTGTTTCAGTTTATTGTATTCTGCCTTTAACATTTCCTGTTCCAGCGTCATCACTTCCTGCCTGTGCTTTTCGGCCTGTTCCCGCAACGATCGCTGCTCTTTAATCAAATGCTGCTTCCTGTGCTTTTTTAATGACAATTTTTGCATGGTCAGCAATCCGTAAATAAGCAATACTGCTGTAACAAAGTAAATAATGTATGCTATCCATGAGAAATACCATGGGGCTTCGATGCGAAAAGGTATTTCCAGGATTTGCAACATTTCATTATTCACTGACGCCCTGACAAAAAGCGTGTGTTTCCCCCTTTTCAGGTTAAACAACTCAAAGGTGTTGTTCAGATCCCAGGAACTCCATTTACCTGATTCATCCAGCCTGTACTGATACAAAACCTTATCCTGATTCGGTACAATACATTCAATTTTCAGGCTGTTTTGTCTGAAAGGGATGCTTGCTCCGGGATAAAAATTTGTTTTTTCATGATTCCGGCCACTGGCTTCTATCTTTCTTACACATAAAGCATAGACATGCCCGGCCGGTTCATTACCGGATCGCAGATATTTTAACGCAAAGCCATTATAAACCGGGTAAAAAGCATAATCCTGATGGATTATTGTTGACCGATGGGGACCCTTAACCAGGCCTTCAATTTCAGGTTGACTTCCGGCATTAACCTTATTGACAAATTTTCTTTCCGCTGTACTGAAGGTGTATTGAAACCGGTCAGTGACCAACAGTATTCCGGAGTCACTTTTCTTCAGGAAGTGATCAGCTCCTTCAAATTCTTTGTCTTTGAGTATCAACCGTTCTGACGGATAGAGATTATCGTCAAGAACCGCCCTGATTACACCAAAATTGGGAATGTTGACCCATAAAATATTATCCTTTTCAACAATCAGCTGATTGCATGAACCCAGAATGAGCTCCATCTTCTTCAGGAATGTCCAGGTATTGCCGGCTTTCCTGAAAATTGAAATTCCATTGTAATTGCCGGTTAACAGGTAATCCTTATAAGGCACTATGGTCCATACTCCGGGTTCATCACTGATCTTTTGAATGGTTTTTCCGTTAAGGATAAACAACCCCTTATCATGACCCAAAAGCACGGAATTATCAATTTCTTCCAGACACCAGACCTGTCCCTCGGAGCCGGGTACAAGTTGAAACCGGTTATATTCCGAATCATTATTCAGGTCATCCCATTTTGACTGATACAAACCCTGATTGGTGCCAAGAAAGAAATTTCCATCGTAAATCAGGGCAGCAGAACCTGAGCCGAAATCTCCCCTGAAATCGTAAAAAGTGGTGAATTTCCGGTGAAGGTCAATGGCTGTTACTCCATAATCCATTCCCATCCATAGCTTTCCTGACGGACTGTAATGAAGGCTCAGGATGGTATTGTTGGGCAATCCCTTGTTTCTGTTGATCTGATGGATGATTTTTCCGTTTAAATCAGTGATATACAGGCCTTTCATAATTGTTCCGAAAGCCAGGTATTGTTCACCGACAGGGGTAAAACTAAAGACCTTTGCTGTTTTTAAGTGCTGAGATACGGCATTGTTTAAAAAACTCAGCTTCCCTGATGAGAACAGCACCAATCCGGAGTTTCTGGTAACCAATACAATGCCTTGCGGATGCCGGTAAATGCCTGCAATCTCAAATTCCGCACCGGCCGGAAAGTTGAAAACCTGTTTCAGTGAAAGGCCATCCATCCGGTAAAGTCCGGACTTTTCATCTGCGAAATACAATGTATCATTTACAGAAAAACTTCCGGTGAATTTCGTGGGTGCGGAAATTTTTGTAAAGTGCTGGTTTTTATAGATATAAATGTTCTGAGACGAAACAAACAGTACATTGTCGCTAAGCTTGAAAACATTCCAGAATTCTTCATTAACTCCGGCAATGTCATCCAGGAAAGGATACAGGGAGGTATATTCAAAAACCCGGTACCTGTTTCTTCTCCAGACGCCAAAGTCCAGATCCGATCCCGTGTAGATCGTCGAATCGTTATCAACAAGCAGCGATCGGGTAAAACCATCACTTCCCGTGAAGCTGTTCCATGTTTTTCCGTCGAACTCAAGCAAACCCTTGTCGGCGGCCATATAAACGATGCCATTCGGAGCAGATCCGATATCCCAGATTTTGCCTTTATGCTGATATTGGGAAGGAGTAAAATTCTGAAGCAACGGCACACCTTTTTCCGGAACCGGCTGGGCGAAAGTTGCCAGGGAACCCAAAAAAAACGCGAACAGAACAGTGACCCTGGTTTTCACTTATAATATAATTTGAGCATGAAAAAAAAAGCCGTCCGGAAACGAACGGCTTAAAGATATGAAAAAACGCCTGATTATTTGACAATCAGCTTTTGGGTTTGAATATCTCCGTCATTAGTATGAATCCTTAAAACATAGATTCCCTTGCTCAGCCTTTCTGTTACAACAACGGAGCCGTTTGCTGAAATCAGCACTCTTCCGCTCATATCAAACAATTCCGATTGTTTCACCTCTGCGGAAAGCCTGACCTGATCACCGCGATTTACCGGATTCGGATAAACCAAAACCCGCTCCGGAAGAGTCAGATTTTGGGTGCTCACCAGCTGGTTAAAAGTGATGTTGTCGAAATAGATGATGTTGTCCTGCGTTCTTCCTGCCAGATTAAAGTCCGGGAAAATCACGATCTGGTCGTACATTCCTTCTGAGCCGGGAGGATTCGGATAGGAGGAGAAATCAAACGTAAGCTCTTCCCATTGATTGATCAGGGTGTTGGCTTTTTTGATTTCGGGTTGCGCCCAGCCACTGGCGGCCACCAGTTTTATTCCTACATCACTGATCACGGGTTTCCAGACCATGATCTTAATAATAGAATTTGTTTCATCCAGCACAAACGGTCCCAGATCGCTGTCTCCGTGAGCTGATTCGCATCCGGCCCAGGGATTCCCGGTTTGTAAGGCGGTGAATTTCGCAACAGTGGCTGAAGTGTTTACACCGGATTGATCAGGATTTGCAATGATTTCCAGCGGAGGATTGCTGTCGTTTTCAAAAACAGCCCAGGTCCAGTCTGCCCCGGATCCACCCGATTCAAAATCAATCGGATTTCTCGGGGTATCCCCGGCTGCGCCACCCTCTTTATAGAAGTATATATTATCCAGGTAAATGGATTGGGACCCGTTTCCGCCATCGAACTTAAGCTGAATAACATCAGCAAGATCAACACCGGAAAAAGCTGTCAAAGGGATGTCGTAACCAACCCACTGGCCTGAGCTGATTGCAAGGGCATAAGGAGTTTCAACCGGGCCCGTGCTGATCAGGGAAATATTTACCGCGGTCGCATCGGCCGTCCACATATCCAGGTGCATGGTTTCCATTCCGCTCAGGTCAAGCGCAGAGGCAAACTGCGTTCCCTGGTAGTTGAAGTTGGCATACTTCATGGTTTCGTTGCCCGCGATAAGCGGGAAAGTAACAATGGTCGACTGTCCCCAGCTGGGATTGAAATCAGTGCCGTCCATATTGGTGTATGCTCCGCTGAATACAGAGATCACATCTTCAGGATTGCGTGCCGGAGGCGTGGGAGCAGCTGAGGTTGGCTCTCCGGGCGTTGAGCCTTGTTCATTGAACGTGATGTTATCGAAATAGATAATATTGTCCTGCGTTCTTCCCGCCAGATTAAAGTCAGGAAAGATCACTATCTGGTCGTACATTCCTTCTGAGCCGGGAGGATTGGGATAGGCGGAGAAATCAAAAGTCAGTTCTTCCCACTGATTGATCAGGGTGTTGGCGACTTTAATCTCCGGCATTGCCCATCCGGTAGCCGCAACAGGTTTAATCCCCACATCGCTGATTACGGATTTCCAGACCATAATTTTAATGATTGAATTGGTTGCATCCAGCACAAAGGGGCCCAGATCGCTGTCTCCGTGAGCTGATTCGCATCCGGCCCAGGGATTCCCGGTTTGTAAGGCGGTGAATTTCGCAACAGTGGCTGAAGTGTTTACACCGGATTGATCAGGATTTGCAATGATTTCCAGCGGAGGATTGCTGTCGTTTTCAAAAACAGCCCAGGTCCAGTCTGCCCCGGATCCACCCGATTCAAAATCAATCGGATTGTTCTGAGCAAAACTGACTGATGCCATAAGCACCCATAAAATGATCGTAATTTTCTTCATCAATTATTGGTTTTAGGTTAAAAAAAATGGTTGACATTATTAAAATTGTTTTTCCATATACTTCAGGAATATTGTTAAGCGTATAAGTTTTAAACAATTGTATTTCATTCTTGCTGCATCATGTTTCTTACTGCCATTTTGGGTGTTCTGTCAATGTTGAATAAGCCCCAGTGTTTCTCGGGTTCCAGTGGTTCAGATGATCCTTTCCATGATTCATCAAAAGCTTCAAAAAAGAAAGCAAGGATATTTTCTTTCTCAACCCATTCCATGAGTCTTTCAAAATAAATCATCTGAAATTCTTCATTTACATGCCAGGGATTGATTCCTCTTCCGTTCGAATTGGTTGCCCAACCGGCTTCCGTGATTACTACCGGCTTGTCAGGATATTTATTGGCAACTGAATAGTAGTTTTGTCTTGAATAGTCAAGCGACTCGTTGATGTGCTTGTATTCCCACACAGGGTAGGTGTGAATGGAAATAAAATCCACTTCAGCGGCCAGCTTTTCCAGTTTCAGGATCCAGGGTGCATAGTTTTCGCAGAAAGTAACGGGCTGATTCGCTCTTGCCTTGACCCTTCTCACATATTCCAGTACACTGCTCTCAGGAACATAATGGTCGGTCCATTCAACACATGCTTCGTTGCCCACCGACAGCGAAAAGATAATATCCGGATATTGATTACCCAGTTCAATCAGTTTATCAATTTTGTCAAGATTGCTTTTGCGGTTCTCTGTAAGTTGTTCCTCAGCATACACACCTCCGTTCCAGGGGCAGTTGAAATTGTTCATCTCGGCTACAATGTAAGCCCCCAGCATTAATCTGAAGTCCAGTTTTTCCCGGCTTATAACATCCAGAACCGTCCGGGCATGCTCATCGCAGTCGAACAACCGCAGGTATTTCCAATGATCCTTGAGAAGCAGAAGATCTTCCTTTACCTCCTCATAACCAGGATAAACACCCCCGGGATTCTGTCCTTCCCTGAAGCCGGAATAGCAAAGCGCTTTTCCGGGATTGATGCCTAATTTACGAAATGTGTTCATCAACAAATTTTAATTTTTCCGACTTATCCCAAATCCCCCAATGGGCGCCTACATCACCTTCAGGGCCAACTTTCCACGATTCATCAAATGAGGCAAAATAGTACACTTCAATATTTTCATCAATTGCCCACAGGTTGGTATTGATAAAATACTTCATGGCATTGAGCGTGGATGGTTCTGCCCCTCTCAGGGCCTGACCCTGACTCGGCCAGCCGGTTTCGGTGATGATGACCTTTTTCCCGTTTCCAGCCACCAAAGCCTGATGATACATTTGTTGCATATGATCAAAAGAATCATTGAATGCGGTACCTTCCCAAAAAGGATAGCAGTTGCAGAAAATCACATCACAAGCTTCGGTTATTGCCGGCCTCTCCGTGAATTCATAATAGGCATCCACGTATCCTACGGGGATATCCGGGATTTCCTTCTTTACATACCTGATGATCTCCAGTAATTCATGTTCCGATAAATCTTTCCTGTAAAGCACCTCGTTACCCACTGCCGCATAATCCACATATCCGTCGCGGGCCAGTTGTATCAGGCTCATGATTTCCTGAAGGTTTTTTTCCTTATCTGTACCTAACCAGGCTCCCACCAGTGTTTTCATGCCAAACTCCTTCGCAATTTTCGGAACCAGCTCATTGCCTTCGATGCAGGAGAACGAACGCACCGAATTGGTATAGGGCTTAAGGATTTGCATTCTTCTTCTTATCTGGTCCTCAGAAATAATCGTTCCCGGTTTTTGCCCCTCTTCGTAAATGCTGAAGCAGAATCCGCTTACGCCTCCGTGCAGGACTTCAAGAAACAAACTTTTAATATCTTCAGGAGACTTGTCGTCGTACAACAGTTCTTTCCGGATGCCTTCCGGTCTCTTGAAGTTAAGTAACCGTTCTTTTCTAAATGACATATTTTCAGGTTTTTAGTTTTTGGTTTAACTTGGATATTCTTTGCCGGTTACAACTCTCCCCTCCGGTTGACCAGCTCTTTTTTAATTTCCACCGCCCGTTCTTCCGAAAGATCATACTTCCACATGACCCAGATCGCCAACGCTGCAGTAGTTGCAGGCACTAAAATATCAGCAAGCCTCAGATTGGTAATGGTATCAGCTGTCTGTTGCGCAGCGTTCTGGTCGAAACCTACAAGTTTAAGCACCAGGCCACCCAATACCAGGGCAAGTCCCTGCCCGAGTTTTACCATCCACCAGTAGATGGCCCCGAAGGTACCTTCCTTGCGGGGCATACCGTTGTTTAACTCATCGAGATCGCAAACATCGGCCGTCATACTCATCATAAGGGTAAATAATCCGCCGATTCCAAATACCATTAAGGGCAAGGGCATAAACATCAGCCAGGGATTTTCAGGATTAAAGCCCCACCATTTCAAAGCATAACCTATAATAGAAAGGACCGTTGAATAGATAAAAGCCCGGCGCTTACCCCACCTGTTCGCCATCCAGGTAATTACCGGGATAATTATAAAGGCAGTGCACATAGCACTCACGGTTGAGAACCATGCCGGCCATGTTCCGGCAAGGCCGTAATCACCCTTGAACAAATAAAAAACGATGATAAAATAACTGAATGATGCGACCATCTGAAAGCCGTTGAATACCAGGAATGTCGCTGCGCAAAGCCTGACAAATGTCATATTCTTAAAAATCAACACCATGTTGTGAAGCAGACTCCTGAAATTTCCTGCAATGTTCTTCAGTGTGAGTTCATCGCGGTTGGTAAGGTTGGCCTGGTCAATTTCTTTGCAGAACAGGGCAGGCATCATACCCAAAACCATACAAATTGCTCCGACTACGATCGACAGTTTATGGACACCTACCGCCTGTGTGGCAAATAAATCAGGATTAGCAATGATTACCCAGAACCAGGGCACGATCATCCAGGCCATCTGACCGATGGTCTGTGAGAACCCCATCAAACGGGTGCGCTCGTTGTAATCAAATGTCATTTCATATCCCAACCCGATCAGGGGTGTGGAAAACATGGTGTTTCCAATCAGGTAAACCATAGAAAGGATCAGAAAATACCAGAAATTATACATCTGGCTGTTCTCCGGATCGAGCTGCCATAAAACGGCGAATAAAATTCCACTGAGAATGGCTCCGATAAATATGTAAGGTTTTCTGCGTCCAAACCGCGATTTTGTATTGTCCGAAATATAACCCATGATGGGGTCGGTGATGGCATCAAAAAAGCGGGGCAGGCCTCCGAGTAAACCTGCCAGAAACGGATCCATCCCAAAGGCGGTAAGCAAAAAGAAGGCAAAAACCCCAAGGGATCCCGGCAATAAATTATTGACGAGATGACCGGCACCGAAAGCGGCCTTTTGTCCTAAAGGAACCCTGTCTTTTAAGGGTGTTACATGGGTTGACATAGTCTATAGATTTTAAGTTATTCAATAATTGTCAGCATCATTTGCTTTACCCTTTGATCAGGATGGTTTGTATGGCTTTCCCACTGATGGTGAATTCAACCGGTTTTTCGTGCAAAGCAAGCCGGATTCCTTTTGTTTCCGCGCCGGGATTGAAAACAATAACGGCAATGCTCCCGTCGGGATTCCGGGCAGCAGTCAGCATAAGGCTGTCGTCGGTACAGGTAGAGCCGATTCTTACGGCCCCGGGCCTGATAAACCTGCTGAAATGTGCGAGGGTGTAATAAAGGGGGGTAAAATATATTTCATCCTTTTCTGGATTAACAATAACAGGTGCAACACACCAGTTCTTTGCCCAGTTCGGGCCTCCCTGCCTGTCGAGCACCATATTCCAGTCCACCCAGCCATCTACCCCGTTGTTCAGGCATCCGATGATATCGCGAGCATAGCGGTAAACAGGAACATATTTCGGGTGCAGGTATTTCTGGTCTTCGGGGGCCCAGGTCCAGCCCCAGTCGGTGGCTTCCTCCGACCAGTACCAGGCATCGTCTTTCCACCGGGGAACCTGGGCATCCACGCAGGCTTCCGTGTTAATCAGGTGCTTTCCGGGAGCTTTATTCACAACATATTGCAAGGCTTCGGGAAAGTACTCATAGGTGCTGGCATACCAGTGTACCGCAGTTCCATCGAAATAATCCCCTGCAATTTCATCACCGAACATAACATCTACCCAAATTTTTAACTGTTCATCACGATTCTGGTCAAATCCCAGGATTTTTACGCTGTGTCCGTTGGATTTCAATTTTGGTCCCAGATGATTTTTTACAAAATCCGTCATTTCCTGCGGGGTGTAATGCATGCTTTCCCAGTTGCTGTCGTTGCCCAGCGGTTCGTTTTCAACCGTAACGCTCCAGATGTCAATGCCTTCAGCCCGGTAAGCGTCCAGATACTTTGAGAAGAACAACGCCCAGGTATCATAATACGCCGGCAACAGTTTTCCGCCACGCCAGTCCTTGTTATCTTTCATCCAGGGCGGCGCGGTCCAGGGAGAAGAGATAATTTTAAAACCCTCCTTCGAAATGGCTTTTGCATCTTTGATCATGGGAATGATGTCATCCATATCTTCCTTAATGGAGAAATTTGCCAGTTCCATATCGCCTTCAACGGGGGCATAAGAATAGTTGCCAAGGGAGAAATCGCAGGAGTTCATGTGGGTGCGCGTGAGGGAATACCTGGCGCCCGACTCACCAAAATAAGCTTCCAGAATTTTGTTTCGTTTTTCCTTGCTGACCTGGTTGAGCAGATATGCCGAAGCTTCGGTAAAGGAGCCCCCGAAACCAACAATTGACTGATATTCCTGATCGGGCAATATGGAAATATCCACCATTACTTCAGATTCCTCAAATTCAATTAATCTGGTTAACTGGTTGCCATTTGCCGATGTCTCAAAGACTTCAACTTCTAACTTCTCAGAATTGTTACAACTACTCATCAGTGCGATTATGAAAAAGAAAATGGACAAATGTTTAACAACTGTCTTCATATTGCTGATTTTTAATTACTTGCGCTCACTGATTTCTTTTGCTGTCGGAGGCACTTTTACATCCTGCATCATCGCAGCAGTGTCGCCATCATAGGTTTTGGTGATGGGTTTGCCGTCGCGGGTCAGACCATCAAAAACACCGGCATCCACCATATCCCACAAGGTATATTTAGCCTGGGATTGCAGGTTAATAAGTCCGAAGTGGTTTTCGGAACCCTCGGGATTTGCAGCGTCTTTCCATTGCTCGTCAAACGCCTCGAAATAAAAGCAGGTGATCCCTTTTGAGTCTGTCCATTCGCGCATCATATCGTGATAAATCGCCGATTTGTATTCATCGCACGCCCGGGAACCCTCATGTCCGTAAAATCCGTCGGACCGGGTCGCCCAGCCGGTCTCGCCGATATGAACGGGCTTATCTACACCCAGACTTTGCATATAGGCGACAACGCTTTCGTATTGAGCAATGGCATAATCCCTTGCCCTGAGCATGGCGGAATCAATTTTTTCAGGATCTGACAATCCTTCTTCCGCTTCGGGTACTCCCCAGAAATCAGGATTGTAATGGGTGTCGTGCATAGGGTAAGTGTGCATCGAAATATAATCAACCGAACGGATCAGTTCATTCAGCTCTTCCAGGTGATACTCGCTTCCGCCACCGCCCCAGGATGCGAAATTATCGGAACTTGTTACCCATAAGGTTTCGGGCAGCTCTCCGTTTTTCTTGAGTTTCTGCAGATGCTTCACCCATTTAAGGATGATACCGGGTTCAACGTAATATTCCCACGCCCAATGCACCATGGCTTCATTACCAACCGCAATAATCTTTACGATATCAGGATATTGTTGCGTCAACTCAACAGCGCGGCTGATTTCCTTCTTATTTTCGGGGCTCTCTTCATTCCTGATGCGGTCGGGCAGTTTGGTAAAGGCATTCTTACAGTCAATCCACGCACCAAGCATAATGTACATTTCAAATTGAGGATCTTCTTTTTTCAGCTGGCTGATGGCTTCGAGCAGATTGGCGGCTTCGTCGTAATGTACGTTATAAGTACGTATCAGCTTAATCCCCATAGCCGACAGAATTTTCATATCTTCCTTCAGCTGGGGAATGGTTGGCTGTATGTCTCTGGATAATTCACGATACCCTCCGTAGGAGATGGCCTGGTACTCCGGATCACCCAGTATCTCAGCGGCAGTTTTGCCGGTGCTGACGATTCTTTGCGAACATGAAGCAAACAGAAGCACTGACACAGCCACAATCAGGAAATGCAGAAAATTCCCGATTACATCATTGATTTTTTTCATTTTTACAGATTGCATAACCGATAGTTTCAGGTGTTTTATGATTCTTTTCTCCGTTGCTCCAGTTCCTGCTGCATCAGCAGACAGGTTTTGTGGTCAATGGCATAATAATACAGCAGAATAGCAACCGACATGTACAGAACTCCGGGAAACACGGAAATCATCAGCTTGATTCCGTTCAGGGAGGCGGCCGACTGCTCCGTATTGGGCACAAATTGAAACAGGACCAGCAACCATCCTGCCAGGGCACCGCCAATGCCCCACCCTGCCTTTTGTGCAAAAGTGGCCGCCGAAAATACCAGACCGGTTGCACGCCGTCCGAATTTCCATTCGGAATAATCGGCAGTATCGGCAAGCATGGTCCAAAGCAGCGGAACGGCAGGAGCATAGGTAAACTTGGCCAGAATATTCAGGATGTATATCCCATAAATATTCTGGCTGCCCGGAAGATACAGCAGAATGAAAAACAGGCCGGAGAGCAGTGAGCTGGCAATATAAACATTGCGTTTGCCAAATTTCTTTGCCAGTGGTTTTGAGAAAGGAATTCCCAGAATCAGGGCCACGGTTCCGATCACATTAAACATCTGCACGTTTTGCTCCTGCCCGATGTAATACTTGAAGTAATAAGCAATCGAAAGGTTTTGCAGGGCAAACATGACAAATGAAACAATGCCCACAAAGAAAAGAATGACCCAGGGCCGGTTCCTGAACAGATTTTTAAGATCCTGTTTCAGATTTTTTTGCTGTTCAGCCGGAGGTTTCACCCTTTCTTTCGTGGTTTTAAAGGTGATGATAAACAGCACAAAACTGATGGCTGCAAACAACATCAGGGTGTATTGATAGCCTTTGGCATTGTCGCCCTTGCCAAAATAGCTGGCCAGATAGAGCGCCGTTCCGGTAACGATAAACTGCCCGACAAAGGCAAAAATAAAACGGTACGAATTTAACCCGGCCCTTTCATAAGAATCGGAAGTCATCACGGCGCCCAGCGACGAGTACGGCAGGTTGATGGCCGTAAAAACGGTCATCAAAAGCAGATAGGTAACCCCGGCATAAATTACTTTTCCGGTAGGCCCGATGTCAGGCGTTGAAAAAGCGAGCACTGCCAGCACACTGTAAGGCAGCGCCATCCAGAGCAGATACGGGCGAAATTTCCCCCAGCGGGTATTGGTCCTGTCGGCAATAACACCCATGATAGGGTCGCTGACCATATCCCAGAAACGGGCAATGAGCATGATAGTTCCGGCGGCAGCCGCGGATATTCCGAAGGTGTCGGTGTAAAAAATCAAAATCCAGAAGCCAACCATGTCCCACACAAAATGTGAGGCCGTATCGCCAAGACCATAGCCGATTTTTTCCTTTACAGATAATTTAGTCGTGTTTTCGCTCATTTCAGGCTGTTTATTGATACTACTACTTTTTCAATTGCTCCGCTCCTTTTGAATATCAGGCTGCTGATTTCCTGACTCAGGACATTGCCTTCGGTTTCTGTTCTGTCACCGTTGGTGTAAAAGACAGTGATCGCATCGTTTGCCGAAAGCGTATAGATTACAGGGGTCTGGCAACAGGTAAAGGCCAGCTGCCCGGAAGCAAGTTTTATTTTTCCAATGCCACCTCCGGATTTCCTGTATTCAAAAATTCTATCTTCACTAAGAAACTCTTCCTTGCGGAGCAGCCAGGGGTTGAAATAAAGCTTACCTTCATTTACAAACACCCCCAGTTCGCCAAACCTGACCAGGATATCCTCTTTAACCTGACCGGTCATGCCGGGTTGCTGTACGCCCCTGTGCAGCGGCGTGTGAGAGTAAGGGTCGGTTGGAAAGGCCCCGTAAAGCCCGGGAGATTTATGCACACCAATTCCCGCTTCAATCTCGTAATAGTGATCCAGTAATCTGCCGATAACTTTTTTATCAGCGCCGGTTTCAATGGCACTCAGGCAACACTCCTGCACCGCCAGGTGCAGTTTCGAAACCATGTGCCAATAGATGGACCCCAGCCCTTCATACGAGTAGAAAGTGCCCGATCTTCCGGTAAAAGATTTGTGATTGAAGACTTCTTCAAAGATGTCAAGCACCAGTTTACGGTCTTGCCTGACCAGTTCACGGTATTTCCCTTCAGATTGCCTGTTCAGCGCGGCAGCCAGGTCGGCGGCATTTTTAAAATTACCGTTGAAATGCAAGCCTCCCAGCACGTCACGCTCAACAATCTCTGTATTTCCATCGGCAATCAGCCGGTTAATCAGCGCTGATTCCTGCGCCCTGAGGGGGGGGATATTGTTCTTCTCTAAAAATCCGGGCAGCTTTTTGTTGGGGTACAAAATGTAACTGTACTGATCCTCGCGGAACAGCGCGCTGCTTTTGAGGGCATCCAGCACCTCCAGCGCCTGCTCAGCGGTTAAATAGCCGGAACTTAAGACCGCTGTCTGGCCTTCAAGCATTTCGGGGAGGTGCGATAAAGAAACTCCGGTTTCCTTAACAGTCAAAAGATTGTAAGCGTGGTAAAGCTTGTCAGCTCGCTGGTTTGCCCTGATTGAATGTTCAATAAAACCGAGGCACACCTGCGTAAACATTTTCAGGCCGGCCATAGAGGCGGTTCTTTTATTGCCCCGGAAACCGTTTTGGTAAATCTGCTGCCGGTAATCTGAAGCAGCCTGCCCCATACGATCCAGCATCGCTTTTCTGTCTTCATCGCTGAAGGATGCTGACAACATAGGGCTGAATTCCTGAAGGGTTTCTCTCACACTCTGATAGAATTCAATCAGTTCGCCCGATAATTTTATGTTCTCCTGTTCAGAGCGTTCAATAATCTGCATGAAAAACTTCATGAAGCGGTGCAGATAGTATAGCGTAACCATGGAAACACCATTGCCGACCAGGGCGTTGTTGGCATCGTTCCACTCCGGGCGCTGGGTGTTCATCCAGATACCGCCCTCAGGTACCAGGTTCGATATTTTTGCCAGTACGGTGGCGAGGATTTTTTCAATGAAGTTAATCCGGTAAATATCATTGTTACCGTCCGTTAACAGGGCCCCGTCAGCTCCAATTACATCGCGCCGCTTTCTGATGGCATCATCCCATTTATGGTCAAATTCAATGGTGTCTTTCGGATTCTTCAGAATCTGGTCGTAAGGTTTGATCCTGTATGGTACCGCGGCATATACAAACCATTCTTTGTCGAGAGATGACTGCAAGGTGCCAGGGTAGAACTTTTCTGTGATTTCAAAGAACTTCTGCAGATAAATAATCTGATGATCACCCCAGTATCCGATGTATGACCATGGATTATCGGGTTCTATGGTTTCCCAGTCGAATCCGTCTTTTGTGATCCTGTATGGATTGTACCCGTCGAATGTTGAAGCGTTCAGAAACTTGAAGATCATACCGGTAACAAATTCAGGATATGAAAGCGCCAGCGCTTCCCAGTTCTGGAAAATATCCCTCCAGTTCCCCTCATAATCCAGAATTTCTGATCCGTCTGTTTCGTTCTGGATATTGATGGTAAAATAATTCCATGGGCGGCTGGGATCGCCATGCCTGCGGCTGAACTTCAAAGGAAGATATTCTGAAGAGAGCCTTATCAGATCAGCATCCTCAATACCTGACAGTTGGTTTTGCAACGCTGACCGTCTGAAATTCTCCGGAAGTTGATCAATAAACGCCTGATTCCCGGCCACGACCTCCCTGTTGGCCTTCAGAAGATAACTGACAAAATCCTCTTTTTTAATCAGATAGCCATGATCAAAGATGCCTCCGCGCATGATGTTGAACAGGACATTGGAAAAATGGCGGGAGTCTGTGAGTTTGTCGGCCGTAAACTGCAAGCCGTCGGCACCTGCCACCAGTTCAATCACCTTTTCCGTTCCGGAGTCAATATCCTCCTGAATCTTTAGTTCAAGATCCGCAACATGCTTAATCTCCTGACACAGGCTGATGATCTGCGCGTGATGCTGATTGACGTTGGCGATGAGTTTCCAGTTTTTCTCACTCCGGGCAGGCAACAGAATTTCCTTACAAACAAAATATGCCCCCTTCTCGCCTTTAATATCCGTTTCTTCCCTGATCGCTCCGCCCTGTCTGAAATGATCCAACTGAAGGGATGAGAGCAGATATTTCGGATGATCCAGCCCCAGCGACCAGGCAATGTTCGCCTTCAGCGCTTCGCTGGGTTCGGCTTTGTCAACAATAATGGCGCTGAGGGCAAAAATACCGGTTCCCGATTCCGGCTCCAGCTCACTTCTCTTGTAGGCATCCACCAGGTTGCTGGTCGACCGCTGCAGGTCGCTGGGCACCCCATAAGGCATGATATTCTGCAGCCCATCCAGCAGGGTGATTTTATAATCCTTATCCGAAGTGTTGGCCAGTGCCGACTTTTTTACAAAACCATACACCTTCGAAGAATTCCACTGATATCGGAAAATCAGCCCGAAATCATGGTTGATTTCTTCAAAAATGATTTTGTTGCCATAGATGCTTTTATACAGATTCCGGCTGATGGAATATTTCCCGGTAAACCTTACTGAAAAAGGCTCCCATACATGAATCTGATCGTCTGCCCGTATTTGAAATACGGATTTACTTCCGGTAATGTCTGACGATTCTATTATTTTGTCATCGGTATAATATGGGAACAAAGATAGTTCTGGGTTCTTCCGCCCGGCAGTGAGTCCTCCGTTGCTTGCAATAAACATCCAATGGTTTGAGTCACTGACGATGCTCATAAAGAATGGCCGCATCAGATCATGATTCGAAATTTTAAAGTAGCTTTCATTTTCATGTTCAGCTACCTGCATTTCAATTGTCTTCCCGGTAGTATTCATAGGGGTTTCAGGATAAGCTTTATTCATTGACTATCAAAAATGTTGATGATGATTAACCCTGGTCTGCTTTTTCTATTTAACCTCCTGGTAAACCCTTACATAATCAATGTACATTTTCTGTGGGAAGGGGGTCTGGGCAGTGGGGAATCCGACATAATTGCCACCCACTGCCAGATTGATGAGGATAAAAAACGGCTGATCGTAAACCCATTCACCGGGCACATTGCTGCGTTCGATGCGCTGGTAAAGATAATCATCCACAAAAAAGTCGATCTTGTCCTTATCCCATTCAATGGCGAAAAGATGGAAATCATTGTCAAACCTATCGTTAACAAGCGCGTAGCTTCCGGTTACCGGATTTCCGCCCGAATATCCCGGGCCATGAATGGTTCCGTGGATGATGTGAGGTTCCTGTCCGCGGAGTTCCATGATATCAATTTCACCGCATGCCGGCCAGGGCTCCGTTTCAATGTTTTCGCCCAGCATCCAGAAGGCGGGCCATATACCGGGCCCGTAAGGTGTTTTTATACGCGCCTCAAAACGCCCGTATTGCTGGGCAAACAAACCCTGCGTCTTAATCCTTGCCGAAGTAAAGCGGTTGCCTTCGTTAATGGCAGTAATTACCATATTCCCCTGATCATCAAGCGAGATATTTGCAGGACTGTTGGTATAACTCTGTAATTCGCTGTTGCCCCAACCGTCCTGACCGGTGCCCAGATCAAAGGTCCATTTTGATGCATCCGGCAACTGGCCGGCCAGGCCATTAAATTCATCGCTCCAGGTTATCTGCCAGTTGCGCTTCTCCAGTTTCTGGAAGTTGTCGCGTTCGCATCCCCATAAAATGACCGCAAACAACAACACCGCGGATTGGATGCGTATTCTCCTGAATTTATTGATTTTATTCATTTTTTTAGCGTTTTATGTTTACAAGACAAGCCCTGTCACGATTAATTTTTCCGGAAATAAATGTTATCCAGGTAGATATCTCCATTACCTTCAAATTTGAGTTGGATAACATCGTTCAAATCCACCGGGGCAAAGGATGAGAGCGGAATGTCGATACTGCTCCAGCCGGAAGTGGGAACCGTTAATGTATAGGGGGTTTCAACGGGGCCCGGACTAATCAGAAAGACACTCAGTACCGATGAATTCGCGGTCCAGAAATCCAGGTGCAGAAATCCCATGGAAGAGACATTCTGGCTGGCACCTAATTGGATCCCCTGATAGTTGAGGCCGGCAAATTTCAGGGTGTTATTCCCCTGAATTTGTACCGTTGTAACAACCGTTGCCTGTCCCCAGAACGGATTGAGGTCGGTGCCGGGTATTGCCGTGTATGAATCGCTGAAAACGCTGATCACATTGCCGGCCGGGTGGGTGGGTACCGGCGCTGCAGTTGCCGGCGACGATGGCTGGGAGCCGTCCTTGTAAAAATAAATATTGTCGGCATAGAAGCTTGATATGTTTTCATTGCCATCCACTAAAATAAGTTGTCCGAGATTGTTTCTTGCGCTCAGACCTGCGAAGCCCGACAAGGGAATATCCAGGCTGATCCATTGCTGCGATTGGCCAGGCGTGATGGTTGTCGTAAAAGTGCCGCTGACGGTTGTTCCAAGATCAACCAGTTCAAAACGCATCTGGGCGTTTCCTGTTAAGGCATTCGGAATAAATATGTCTGCATGCAGATGCGTCATCGCGGAAGCGTCGATGGAAGGAGAGCTGAATTCAATCCCAACAAAATTAAAGTTGGTATAATGCAGAATCTGATCTCCGTCCACTTCAAAATCAGCCGAAAGCGTTGTCTGATATGGCTCCCAGTAACCGTTGTAATAATTTACCGGTACATTTGTATAAGCATTGCTGAATAGAGAAATTACATTCTCAGCCGGCCGGGTGGGAACCGGAGCAAGCTGAAATACCCCCTGAGACCTGATGGTTAAAGAACCGTTAACCTCGGCATCCCCGACTTTTGCAGTGATAATGGCCGCGCCCGGACCACCGTTAACCAGTACCTTACCTGATTCATCGACGGTTGCAATAGAAGGGTTGGATGATGTGAATTCAAAATATGCAGGCGAAATATTTACCGCCTGGTTGATACCGGATGGCAGGTTAAATACAGCGGTGAGCTCCGTTATTGTTTTCTCCACTCCAACAAATGATGTTTCATCCTGATTCTGACCGTTGAGGATGCTGAACTGCGGATGGGCGATGGTCCCCAGGTTTTCAAACTTCAGTTCATCCACCCAGAAAGAATAACCTTTGCCATCGACAGGCCCTGTTGAGTAATAAAACATCCCGCGTTCAGCGGTGAGTACAGAAGAATTGGGCAGCGGAATGATGTATTTCTGCCAGTTGGTACTCAACTGCAAACCTGGTATAGTCACCTGGAATTTTGAGGCTCCAAGGTCGTTACCAAAACCAACCACATCAATTACCGCAGATTGAGATGCTTTTGCCCAGAATGTCAAAGCATTATAGCCTGTCAGGTTTCTGCCTGTTCCGGTATAGAAAACGCCACCCGCATAGGCGCCCCGGGGATCACCTGCATTGGGGACATCAAACCGCATGGAAGCTGCTGAATTGTTGTACGTTTCTTTCTTATCCACATCAAAAGCGGTAGGCACCGAACCTCCGAAAGCCGCATAATTCAGCCCCGCAGTGAATCCGTCAATAAAAACCTCGGGATTATCCGGGAATGTGACAGGTTGCAGGTCGGGAAGATCGCGTTCGCACCCCATAAAAAGTGAAGTAAGAAAAATTATGGGGATATATTTCTTCAAACTGATGAGTATGTTCGTTTTCATCGCAGGGTGTTTTTATTATTTACCAATATTTATGCGTACATAGGTTCTGATTTCCCATTCATTGCCATTGTCAAATCCGACGGCTTCGGGATCGGGCACCAGGGCTCCGCTTGCATCAGGCTTGTAAGTTGGCGCGTAGCGGGGAGAATACCGGTCGAGGGTGCGGTAAGTTGCCCGCAGTCCGATTTCAGTATTAGGAAGTTCAAACCAGTCAGGCTTTTTCAGAGAAGTTGATATATCGGCCATAAGCTGAAGCGGGAAGGTGAGGTTGTAATCACGGTGATAGTCATAGGGGCCCCAGTCATTTACCCTGGCAAATGAAGTGAGTTTTACTTCCTTGTAAATCATCCGCAAATCAATCCCGTAGCGCCTGATCAGCCTGGCGTCACTTCCGTTGGCCTGGGCATCCCCGGCATAGATGTTTGCAATAAAGCCAAAATCGCTGCTTACCTTCGAAACCAGCCTGGAGTGGATCTCCCATAAATCTTTGGCAGGCGCGGCGCCCGGGAATGCGAATGTGGTACGCCCATCGGGCAGTATTCCGATTGCAGCATCCTGTGTAGTGGGCAAATGCCTGTAAACAAAGCCTAAACTCACGGCAAGTTCAGCATCTTCCGAACGGTCGCTGTCCCAGTTGTACATCCAGGTACCGGGCGTGGGATCGTAAGTGAATAAAATTTCACCGGCTATCTGTTCCCTGTTTGCCCTTACCACAAAAGGATCATCAAGGATGTTTCTCGGTCTTCCGGGGGCCGGTACATCACCGGGTATCGGGCCTTCGATGGGCTTTTGCCACAGGAAGTTGGGCGCCACCTGAAAATCTCCGATCAGATAAGTAGCTCCGGTCAGGAAATTATACTGGTTTCCGCTGCCGCTGTCCTTTAATCTCCAGCCGGTGAATGTCAGCGTCTGGTCGGCGCCGCCCTGCGCCACAAGACCCATAACCGCGGATTGCGCATACCAGTTAAACCTTCCGCCCTTGTAAGTTAATTTTATCTTTCCTCCGAAATTATCCTGCGCCTTGATTTCATCTTTATAAACCGAGTAATTCCCCTCTTCTCCCCTTACTACCTGGAATTCTCTTCCCTGAAGCGGTTGACCGGCCCAGATGCCTCCTGCATTGACCCCGAATTTGCCGAACTCCCTGTTCACAAACAAGGTAAGCCGCCTTGTTTTGGGTTGCGGAATGGCAAACGAACTTTCCGTCATCCCAAGCTGAGCAAGGTCCTCATGAAAAATCCCGGTAAAATTAAAATGTGCGACGCTTTTACTGTATTTCAGCAATACAGCCGGGTTTGCCCCCCACCAAAGCTGCGGGCCGAATGCCAGTTTAAAATCACTGAACATCTGCTTGCCTTCCATTTCAAATCCAAATGGTGCAATACCATTGTAAATATCAATATTCGGACCGTAGTTGGCTTCAGGGTAAAGGCCAAAAAAGTCGCCTTCATACCCCCAGTGATAATGACCGGTTCGGTAAAATCCTTTGAGATTGAATAACTTATGATCCAAGTGGTAGCTGGCTTTGTAAACCTGAACCCTGTTTACGGAACCCAGGGTTACATTTCCGTTGCTCCCGCTTACTTCAACAGGACGTCCGCGGTTTTCATAGAATATCTGATCAATCGGGTTCAGCGCTACATTGCCCAGCACATTAAATTCCACATCGGCACTGAAATTGCTGGACGGATTCGCCGCTACGCCTACATAAAATGATTGCATATGGTCGAATCCCAGCTGATTCGGGAAGACCGGATTATTCGGATCGGCAACATCGGGCGTGGAAATCAGACTGCCGCCGGTGTTAAACGTAGTGTTTTGTGCACTTAAGCGGCTCAGGCTGATTTTTTTAAGTTTTTCCCCTTCCAGCGCGGCCTTGTCACCCCTGGCCTTCAGGAGGGATTCCACCACCTGGATGCCGTTAAAGTGCTGCTGTATGGTTTGTAAATTTACGCCTTCGGCATAGGGATTCAGTTGGTGGGCTTCTTTCAGGGCATAATAGGAGGCCCTGGGATATAACTGGTAAAATCCTTTGGCATTGGTCGGGCCTTTGGCGCATATTCCGAACCACTCTTCATTCATATTATTCTGGCCGGCCTTGTAATCAAACAAATAACCACCGTTGCTCCATGAGGCATGAGAATCGTGCACATCAAGATAATCGGTCTGTCCGTACTTCCACCAGCCATCGCTGAACTGAAAGGTAAACCCGCCCAGCGAATTGCCTGCTTTGCCCATTCCGGCAGCATTTTCATATACCTCCTTCCAGTTGGCAACATTATAAATTGCCTGTTCCTTCTGCGCCTCCTCCATGGTAATGGCGTTAAAGGCATCAGAACCAAATTCAGTCAATAAGACAGGCTTCCCGTATTCTTTCTTCACCCTGTCGAACAAATCGGTAAATGAAATGCCACGGTAAACGTTTATACCGAATATGTCCACATCTTTACATTCCTCTGCGATGATATCCAGAAACAAGAGGTCGCCGTTGCAGATGGAAACGGGATGATGCGGGTCAATGGCTTTCATGGCCACAGAGGCTTCGTTGAAAAGTCTGTAAAGATACCGGGCCATCTTGGTAGATTCCCGGTCTTCCATCGGGATGTCTTCAGTTTCAGCTCCGCGCCAGAACAGTCCGTAGTTGTTTTCATTCCCCAGCAGGTAAAGTAACAAGCCGGGTGTATTTTTATACTCCCGCACCAGTCCGGTTACTTCCTTTAACAGAAGTTCCTTTACCCGGGGATCCGAATAATCGGTATTGCCTTCCCAGGCCCCGTCGAGCGTAAGCCCGTATCTTCCAAAAGAATGGTTGAGCATGGTATAGATACCATACTTTTCATAAATGTATGTGATCCACTTGGGCTGGATACCTGTGTAAACACGAATGGCATTCACATTCATGTTTTTAAGCAGCGACATTTCATCATCCAGTGCCTGTTTGATGAAGTCGTCCGACTGGGTCCATAAACTGTAGGAATAGTTGGTCCCGATGGGGAAATAATCCCAGTTGATGCCGTTGACCATGAAACCCTGGTTGTTGACCATAAGTTTCATCCCCTTCTCCGTATTTTCTATTGCAACCTTCTGAGGCTGTGCAAACAGAGAAATAGAGAAACTCAGCAAAATCAGCGCAAGTAATTTTTGTTTCATCTTTGGATAATTTGTTATAATGTTTCTTAATCAGGGATTTTTTACCTGAAATTTTTCTTAAACATAGATTAAATTTAATCAAAACCGACCTATAAATTACATATACAAAAGGAGAAAAAGAGGCCTTTAATGAATTTTCAATTCGTTGTATAATATTCTTATTCAATATATTATCATACATATCCAGCCTTGACACCACATAATGTTTCCGCCTCACCTGTATATATAAATTTTCCCGCAAACATCAGTGTCCAGTCCACGGCTGGTTCGTCAAAAAAATATACCAGGGATTTCTTACTCCAAATTATATGACAGATAGTTAACATACCAGGACAGATTGTGGTTGGCAGTAATGCCATCGGCACCCCCCTGTACCAATCCATCCACCCATAATCGTTGTCCTTATAAACATAAACAACAGGGTGAGGAATCTGCAAATCGTTAACCGGACACTTATAATTCATAATCAATCTATTGCTTTTCAACAAAAAAGAGTGTCTAATGAAATTTGTTCTGCTCTTTTTTGCACGTGCCATTGTTACACAATCCGGAGCCTCTTCCGGATGCGGGTCCGGTGGATAATAGCAATACAATAGTTAAAAGTGCCAAAAAGAAATATCCTGATTCATGCATTTTATGTATTCCATTACATTTTTTCTATCACTTTTATGTAATCCATTACACAATTTAAGAAATCGGAAACTCCCTGACCTGGAAGAGCTAAGGGATAACGGGAGAAATCAAAAACTCCTCTTACCCGGCTATGCGCCCCGAGCCTTTTTATCACCTACCTTTGCCCCATGCAAACGCTCATAAAGCGCACGCTTACAAACTCGCTTACCATCACCTGCGAAGAGCTTGGTAATGTTTAAGCTAAAAGTTAAAGGCTAGCATCTTGTTTAACTGTATATGGTTTACTGTAAAACCGTTTAACAAAATAAAAGCATAGAATGATAAATGAAAATAAATAACAGAGATTTAAAGCAATCTCAAACAGGCTTGATAAATTGAACAATTTCTTTGAACCGCTAAATGGAAAAAAAGTAGCTATTTCGATACCATTCTTAACATATAGATAAATGGAGAGGAAGGATTCCAGCATATTCAATGCCAATACTATGAAGAATGAAGCAACATATTTCTTTAGACTAAAAGATAGAGTTACGCCTATTATCATATAAAATAAAGACGCATACACGACCGAAGTTATATACAGGTTAAAGAACTCCCCAAGTATAAAAAGAGACCCCGCAAACACACCCAACAATCCAACTAAAATTGTAGTAATGAAACTCAATAGTATAAGATTAAAGATCCATTGAAACAAAATATCATAAAACAAAAAGCGCATGGGTCTTCCTGAAAGAATAAGCAGAGAGAGCTGATTGTTCTTCAATTCAGTTGTATAATGATACAGCGTAAGAAGAGCTATGGCAAGACTTGCATAATGACTAATATTTTCAGCAATAATTGCTTCGAATGAGGAGGGAACCAGCATTTGACTGGATAAGCCCAGTTTGGCTTGTATGAAACCGGTGACAATATTTATTGCTGCAAATACAGCATAGAGTAGATAGATAATCAGTTTACCTTTGCTAAAAGCTCTAATTAACGAATATTTCATAAATAATTTAGTTTTTTGCAAGCGATGAAAAGTTATAAATTTTCGGAAAAAGTGAATTATAATGATCCGGATTATGAGTTGAAAACACGATAGTCTTCCCCATTTCCAAATAGCATTGAAGAGAATCCAATAAAACCGGAATTGTATTTTCATCCAGATTTGAATCTGGTTCATCCAAAAAGAGAATTTTCGAATCTTTGGCAAATGAAAAAGCCAACAATAATTTTTGTCTCATTCCTGAAGATAATTCCGAAATCCTCTTATGCATGCAATTTAGCAGACCATATTTACCCAACTCATCCAAATATTCCTTTTGTGGAATGCTAAAAAGTGAAGAAAGAACAGTAATGTTGAACCGAACTGAACGATCATAATATAAAGTTTCCTGTGTAAGCAGATAAGAAGTAAAAACATTGTATAGTAACGGATTTGTTACTTCATAAATCTTTATAATACCCGAGTCCTTGATAATTAATCCTGATATGACACCAAAGAATGTTGATTTTCCACACCCGTTTGGCCCCAACAATAAATTTATTGAGCCTTCTTCTATTTTTAAATTAAAATCTTTGATAACTGTTCTGCTATCATATGAAGCATAGAGATTGATAACCTCGAAAACAATTTTCATATAAAAAAATTCTAAGAAAGAAAGGGAGAAGCAAAAACCTCTCCCTATAAATAATAATCAGTTTGTTGAGTTGCCTGTAATTCCAGTATGAATTGCACATGCAGCTGCAATTGATAGAATGCATGAGGGCCCTGCTAATGCACACATCATTGCACACTGCCAATCTGACTGACAGGCTTCCCATGCCATCCGCATGCATTGAGACCAAGTCATTTGGCTACCTTTAAAACTCCTTATTGAGGTAAATTTGCCATTACTCTTATTAAGTGTTCCCGAAAGTAAAAGTGATCCGGAAGCGTTGTATTCATTCAGAGTAAAAGTAGAATCATTATCAACTATTTCATGGACAAATGATTGAAAAAGGTCAGCACCATTGTAAACTCCTATAAGGTACCTCCTTGCGTTCAGGTTTGTAATGGTTGCATTTATTTGGATTACCTTTTGAATGCTATCCAAAACCTCATACACAAAAACGCTATCCAGGTCAAGAGACCCAAATAAATCAGCTCTATAATTAGTAATACCTTCAGAAGTAGAGTACTTAAAAAACAAAGAATCATCATTAATTCTGAGAAGTTCAGGTTCTGAAAGAATAAGTTGCGTTTTCTCATTACAATCAGAACATTGCGCTGATTCGTCAATTCTTGTCGGATTAACATCCGATTTAGAGCAAGAAAACATCAGCATAGTAATCGCTAAGATGTTGAAAAAATTTGATTTCATAACTCCAAAATTAACTATGAACAACACAATACTAAAATTAATTCTCCGTTTCTTTTCATACTAAATTACAGCCACTTCATAAAACCGGAAACTATGAAGTGGCTGAATTTATAAATTCATTCTTCCCTATTTCAAAAATGTATTTTGTCGAACAATAATGGTGTTTGACATATTTGCGTAGGAATAGAAAAAAGAATGATTGAGAGCATAAACTGATCAAGGAAAAATAATCTAGGCAACAGTTATAAAATCTGCACAAAAATGAATACTTGTAGGGGGGGGGGAATATATGTACGCATAATACTCATAGCCTACAAATATAATAAATTATTATTACCATTTTCATTTATTATTAACAATATTTTATTAATTATTTATTCATAAAGGATGATCACTTTTATTAGATATTATTAAACTGAAAATGAAATGATCAATTTATTTTCTGTTTCTGTAGAATATGAAAGACCATCTTCACTTTATATCCTTTTTGATTATTAATATTTGACAACTTTTAAGGAATGAACTGAAAAGATGTGTTAAACACGGATATGGGATAAGGATATAGAGTGATCTTTAATATGTGAAGAACTATGATTGGAATAAAAGATTCGGACTTAGAAGAGAAAGACAAAGTTTCTTTGTAAACCATTACCTTTGTCCCATGCAAAACCCTGATAAACGCCCCCTTACCGACTGGCTGCCTGTTTCTCGCGAAGAGCTTGAACGCCGCGGTTGGGATGAGGTGGACGTAATCATAGTTTCGGGCGATGCCTATGTCGATCATCCCGCCTTCGGCGCCGCGGTAATCGGGCGACTGACCGAACATGCGGGGTTCCGGGTGGCCATACTGCCGCAGCCCAACTGGCGCGACGACCTGCGCGACTTTAAGAAACTGGGTAAACCCAGGTTTTTTTTCGGGGTAACTGCCGGCAATATGGACAGCATGGTAAACCATTACACCGCCAATAAGCGCCTGCGCAGCGACGACGCCTACACCCCGGGCGGCGTGGCCGGTTTCCGGCCCGATTATGCTTCGGTGGTATATACGCGAATCCTGAAAAAACTCTACCCGGATGTGCCCGTTATCCTGGGCGGAATCGAAGCCTCCATGCGCCGCCTCACCCACTACGATTACTGGAGCAACAGCCTGAAACCGGATATCCTTACCTGGAGCGGCGCCGATATGCTGGTTTTCGGGATGGGGGAAAGGGGCCTGGTTTCGCTGCTCCGACGCCTGGCGACCGGCGAAAACATAGTGCAAATCCGCGATGTGGAGCAGACCGCCTTCCGGATTCCTTCCGGGGAAACCTTGCCCGAACTTCCGGATATAGCCACCCTTGAACTACCCTCACATAATGAATGCCTGAAAGATAAAAAAGCCTTTGCCCGGCATTTCCGCATCTTCGAAGAGGAATCGAACCGCTGGCAGGGAGCAAGGCTGCTGGAAAGAAACGGAGATTCCACCATTGTAGTGAATCCCCCCAATCCGCCCATGAACGAGGCGGAGATTGATGCCTCCTTCGACCTGCCCTACACCCGCGAACCACACCCGCGTTATCATAAAAGAGGCGTCATTCCCGCTTTTGAGATGATCCGCAATTCGGTAAACATGCACCGGGGATGCTTCGGCGGATGCGCTTTCTGCGCAATTTCGGCCCACCAGGGAAAGTTTGTGGTGAGCCGTTCCGAAAAATCCATCCTGAAAGAGGTGGAACGGATTGCCGCTGCCCCGGATTTTAAAGGCCATATAACCGATCTGGGCGGCCCCTCGGCCAATATGTACCGGATGAAAGGGATTGACACGGACAAATGCAAAAAATGCAAACGCCCCTCGTGCATTTTCCCGGCCATCTGCCGCAACCTGAACACCGACCACCGGCCGATGACGGCGCTTTACAACAAGGCCTTAAAAGTAAGGGGGATAAAACGCATCACCATCGGCAGCGGCATCCGTTACGACATGCTGATTGGCCGCAGCGAAGCAGAATCAAAGGCCAACGGGCTGAATGAGTACCTGGAACAGTTGATCACCCGGCACGTTTCGGGAAGACTGAAAGTTGCTCCTGAGCATAGTTCGGCGCATGTGCTGCAGATTATGCGCAAGCCGCATTACCGCACCTTTGTGCAGTTTCAACAGAAGTTTGACGAAATTAACCGCAGAAACGGTCTGAGGCAGCAACTGATCCCTTATTTTATCTCGAGCCATCCGGGCAGCCGGCCCGAAGATATGGCCGAACTGGCTTGTGAAACCTCGCAGCAGGGCTTCAGGCTGGAGCAGGTGCAGGACTTTACCCCCACCCCCATGACGCTGGCCACGGCCATGTACTACACCGGCTTCGATCCGTATACGCTGAAACCCGTGTACGTTGCCCGTGATAAACAGGAAAAACTCAACCAGCAGCGGTTCTTTTTCTGGTATAAACCCGAAAATAAACGCTGGCTTGCCGAAACGTTAAAAAAAGCAGGCCGTGCCGACCTGCTGCCGAAATTTGGCAAACGGCCTCAGGGCTGAGGCACGATCATCACCGGACAGGGGCTGTTGCGCATCACCCCGTCGCTTACGCTGCCGATAAATGTCCGGTAGAGAAACCCGTGGCTCTGTGTGCCGATGACGATCAGGTCCGCCTCAAATTTCTCAGCCTCATCAAGTATGGTGTTTACAACAGGGCCATGTACCAGGGCTGAACGGGCATCCACCCCCCGTTCATGCAGGTAATGAACCATGGCCTTGAGGTCGTGGTCCTCCCTCACCAACTCCTCCAGCCCGGGATTATTTACCGCCATGATCTGTGAGGGATCATCCGTAAAAACAGGGCCGGGCAATGATACATGCAGTATATAGACCTCACTCCCGAACGCTTTCGCGATTTCACCGGCCTTATCAATCACATCCGTTGATAAATCGGAAAAATCAACCGGAACCAGTATCTTTTTCATATATACTTTATCTGATAACTACAAAGATACAAAAGAACCCTGCCGAAAGCAACAGTTCAGGGGAACAGTCCGCTGTAAAAGCCAGCTTATGAAATATAATTCGTTATTTTATATGCTGTTTTGTTTCTTCCATGCCAATCCCGATCACCATCAGGACTATCGCGACACAAAAGCACCAAGGGTTTGAAATATTCAAAATGCCTGATGATTTTCTGATCCGTCAGGGATGGTCTGCTGTTTAAGGTCACAATTGTATTTTGGTAATCACGATTGTCCGGAGAACCCCAGGAAAGAGTTATAAGGTTCTTCACTTCACTTCGTTACGTTCAGAATGACAAAACATTAAGGATAATCAGAGGGGGCTTGGTGTCGGCATGGCCGCCACCAAGCCCCCTCTCTTTCAAACCCATGTATGTCAAAGTCATTCTGAGCGTTAGCGAAGAATCTATCCGCCAGGGGCGGATAGCTCACCGAAGGTAATCATATTATTCGACCAGACAACAGTGAGATTAAAAGTTAACTCCCGCAAATCGAATAACGCAATTGCCAGAGATCTGAAGATCATTCCTATTGAAGGATCAGCTTGCTCAGATGGTTATGCCGGCTGTCGCTCAGGGCCATGTAATATATACCGCGGGGCAGAAATCCGAGATCAATATTATAATCCGTAACAGCGCCGGGAAATGCCCTGGAATAGACCATTTTTCCTTCCGCAGAATAGATATTCATGCTCACCATTTCGCTGCTTTTCCACCGTTTTATATTGATGATGCCCGTGGAAGGATTGGGGCTGATAACCACACCGGCTTCTGAGGATTCAGGGATTCCGGTGGTTTTACACACGATGGGATGCAGGGTCATGGTGGTAAGTAGAGAATTTCCCCAGTTGGAAGGGTCGCTGAATGCAAACCACCTGCCGTCGGACCACTGATCCCAGGCGGTACCGCTGTAGCCCTCAACATGTTTACGGCACCACAGGGCAACCGTATCACCCAGATTTTCAGGCAAAACAACGCCCACATAATAAGGGCCGTTTACCGGATAAGGTTCCTGAAAAGTAACCGTGGTAATCCTTTCATTCTGCACATCGGATACAATGGAATTCAGCGGTTTGGAAGCCGAAGCAACCATCACTCCGGGCTTTCCGTCAGTGCCGGTATTGTCCCATATTCCGAATACAACATCAGGATTGCTGTAACTTTTGGCAACGGCAAATTCAGCCACAATGCCGGTAATAAAACTGCCCGTTTCAAAGGAACCGAAGTACTCAGCCTTTACCTTGTCCTTGTAGCTGTTGTTCCCAGTTACATAGCCCGACTCCGGCTGCATCAGGTAATAATAAGTGATCTCTCCCGGAAGCGGAAAACGAACGGTATCGCACTCCGTTCCGCGCAGGAGTTGACCCGGAAATTGACCGGCTTCTGTAGTTTTTGGATTTCCCGCGCGCACTAAATCAACCCTTCTGCTCTCCTGGGCAACGGAGTACCCGCTGATCAGCAGGCACAAAAAAAATGGCAAATAAACTGATTTCATATGAGCCTCAAGTTAGTAAAATCAATAATTCTGTTTAGATTTGGCAGTCAAACACGGCCGGCTTCTGATGCTGCATATGTGTAAAAAACAGGCTTCTTCAAAACGTTAATATTTATGAACAACAGAACACTACGCCACCCGGCGGCTAAGGCCATTGTCGATGCTTCGCCGCGCGAAATTAAAGCAATTATCATGCCTTCGGCATCTCTGATTGCTTTGTTTTTTCTCTTTTTCAGCATTTTTGCTTTGCCTGAAGGATTCTCACAGAAAAAAAACAAAACGCCGGAGCAGGATACGCTTAAGTCAGGCAGTTTCAGTGGGCTGAAATTCAGGTCCATAGGCCCGGCTTTCAGCTCCGGAAGGATTGCGGATTTTGCCGTTAACCCCCGCAATAACGCCGAATACTATGTGGCAGTGGCCTCGGGCCATATCTGGAAGACCGTGAATGCCGGAACTACCTGGGAGCCTGTATTCGACAACTACGGTTCTTACTCCATCGGCTGTCTGGCGATGGACCCCGGAAATCCGAACGTAATCTGGGCCGGAACCGGCGAAAACAATCATCAGCGTGCGCTTGGCTATGGCGACGGGGTTTATAAAACCATTGACGGAGGCAAGTCATGGAAGAATATGGGGTTGAAGGAATCGCGGCAGATCGGCATGATCGCCATCGACCCCCGCAACACCGATGTGGTGTATGTGGCTGCTGAAGGGTCGGTGTGGGGTCCCGGCGGAGAGCGCGGACTCTATAAAACCACCGACGGCGGTAAAACCTGGAATAAGGTACTGAATATCAGCGAACATACCGGTGTCAACAATGTGATCATGGATCCCCGGAACCCCGATGTGCTTTACGCCACCGCTGAGCAGCGGCGCAGGCATGTGTTTACCAAGATCGGCGGAGGACCCGAATCGGCCATCTGGAAATCGACGGATGCAGGGGCAAACTGGGAAAAACTCACCTCCGGACTGCCTTCGGGCGATGTGGGCGGAATCGGCATCGCCATTTCTCCCGTTAATCCCGATTATGTCTTTGCCATTATAGAAGCTGCCGGTGAATCGGGAGGCTTCTTCCGCTCCACCGACCGGGGCGCTTCATGGTCAAAAATGAGCAGCTATCATGCAAGCGGACAGTACTACAACGAAATCTACTGCGATCCGAAAAATGTGGATAAGATCTACTCCATGGACACCTATTCAAAAGTCACCACCGACGGCGGCAAGACCTGGAACAACCTGAACCTGAAATACCGCCATGTAGATGACCACGCCCTCTGGATCGACCCGGCAAATACCGATCACTTCCTGATCGGGGGCGACGGAGGCATCTATGAAACCTGGGACGGAGGCAAAGAATACCACTTCAAGAACAACCTGCCGGTTACCCAGTTTTACCGGGTGAATGTCGATAATACCGAGCCATTCTATTTTGTTTACGGAGGCACCCAGGACAACAACAGCATGGGCGGCCCTTCGCGCAATACCAGCAGCTACGGGGTGGTGAACGACGAATGGTTTGTGACCAACGGAGGTGATGGCTTCTGGACAGCATCCGATCCCACCAACCCCGATATTGTGTATGCCGAAGCCCAGTACGGCAATATGGTGCGTTACGACCGCAGGAGCGGGGAAGCCATCGACATCAGGCCGGAGCCGCGCAAAGGCGAAGATACCTATAAATGGAACTGGAATACGCCCCTGATGATCAGCCGCCACTCCCCCACCCGCCTTTATACAGCGGCCAACAAAGTCTTCCGCAGCGACGACCGGGGCGATACCTGGACGGTGATTTCGGATGACCTCACCACCGGCACCGACCGCAACACATGGCCTGTAATGGACAAATTCTGGAGCATCGACGCCGTTGCCAAAGATGTTTCCACTTCCTTGTTCGGAACCATCGTATCCTTCGACGAATCGCCTGTAAAAGAAAACCTGCTGTACGCCGGCACCGACGACGGTCTGATACAGATCAGCGAAGATGCGCGGACCTGGCGCAAAGCCGGGAGTTTCCCGGGCGTTCCGGAATACACCTATGTCTCTGATATTTACGCTTCCCGCTTCGATGAAAATATCGTGTTCGCCGCCTTCAGCAACCTGAAGCGCGACGACTTCAAGCCTTACCTGCTCCGGAGCACCGATAAAGGACGCACCTGGACATCCATCGCGGCCAACCTTCCGGCCAACGGCTCTGTACATTCCATTGCCCAGGATGCGGTAAATCCCGACCTGCTGTTCGCGGGAACCGAGTTTGGCATCTTCTTTACCATCGACGGCGGAAAACAATGGGTTCAGCTCAAAAACGGAATCCCGACCATTGCTGTGTACGACATGGCCATTCAGGAAAAGGAATGCGACCTGGTACTGGCCACCTTCGGACGCGGATTTTACATCCTCGACGACTATTCGCCCCTGCGCAGCGTGAACAAAGCGGTGATGGACGGAGAAGCCCATATTTTCCCGGTTAAGGACGCCCTGATGTTCGTTGAGATCGGAGGGAAATACGGACAAGGTTCCTCCTATTACGCGGCAAAAAATCCGGAGTTCGGCGCCACTTTCAGCTACTGGCTGAAGGAAGTTCCGAAAACCCTGAAAGAAGTCCGCAGGGAGAAAGAAAAAGAACTGTTTAAAAAAGGGGAGCGCATTCCCCAGCCCACCGAGGCTGAACTGAGGGCTGAAGAATCGGAGATTGCTCCTTACCTGAAGTTTACCGTTACCGATGATGAGGGCAATGTGATCCGCAGGCTCTATTCCCGTCCTTCGAAAGGACTGAACCGCCTTAACTGGGATCTCAGGTATGCAGGCACTTCACCCGTAAGAAAGAACGACGGTAAATTTGATCCCTTCAGCAGCGGGGGCTCCGGCTTATTTGTGATGCCCGGGAATTATAAGGTTTCCATGGCCATGGTTGCCGGAGGGGAAACCCGTGAGCTGGCCGGACCGGTTGAATTCAAAGCCGTTCCGCTCAACAACACCACGCTTCCTGCTCCCGACCGCGGGGCACTGGTCGCTTTCCAGCGCGAGGTGGCCGGCCTTACCCGCGTAGTGCAGGGAACCCAGCGCTATATGAACGAACTGTCCGACAAGCTCACCACCATGATGCAGGCGGTACATCAGACACCCGAAGCCTCGCCGGAACTGAAAGCCAGGATACACCAGCTTTCACTTAAAGTGGATGATATTCAGTATGCTTTTACCGGAAAAACGCCCAAAGCCAGCCGTGAGGAGAACCCGCCGGCACCGGTAGCCCTGAACGAACGGATGGGCAACCTTATTTACGCCTTCTACGGGACAACATCTGCCCCGACGTCCACCATGCGCCGCAGTTACGAAATCATCCGCGAGGAGTTTCCTCCCCTGCATGCACAGTTGAAACAAATCGGAACTATTGATATTCCGGCGCTTGAAGCCGAGATGGAAAAAGCCGGCGTTCCCTGGACACCGGGCCGGCTGCCCGAATGGGAATAGTTGATGAATAAATCCAAATCGCAGAAAAATCAAAGTCCGGTCCCCAAAAAGGCCGGGCTTTGGTTTCTCCCTGAATCCACCGAATCCGCTGCATTATGCCGTACCAACACCATCCTTCAGGCGATCTGATCCTTTCCATGCCATTTGCCGTTACATCGGCCGAAACCGACATGTACGGAAGGGCAAGGCTGAGCGCCCTGATCAACCTGCTCATACAGTCATCCATTCAGTCGGCCGACCGGCTTGGGTTCGGGTACAGCGATTTCAGTCCGCAAAAACTCTTCTGGGTGCTCAGCCGCTTCTCGCTTGAAATCAACGGTCCGCTGCAATGGACGCAGACCGGGGTGGTGGAGACCTGGCCCAAGGACATCGACAAGTTGCTGTATATCCGCGACTTTATCGTACGCGACAGCCGTGAACACATCCTTGCAAGGGCCACTTCGGGCTGGCTGACGGTGGATATGGAAACGAAACGCAGCAAGCTGATTGAGCTGGACGATCCTTCATTGTTTTTCAGGCTGAAAGACCGGCACGGACTGATGCACAGGCCGGAGAAACTGGGCCCCGTGCATGGCGAAACGGTTGCGGAAATAAAAGTATCTTATTTCGACCTTGACATCAACCAGCATGTCACCACTACCCGCTATTTCGACTGGATGATGGACACCTTCAGTCACGATTTTCACAGGAATAACTACCCGCAAGCCGTTTCAGCCAACTTTATCAAAGAGATCAAACAGGGGGAAACCATCCGGTTAGTCCGCAACCAAACGGGAGCCAACAGTTATTGTTTCGAAGGAATTAACCTGAGCCACGACAACACCGCCTTCAGGGGCGCCATCACATTTTCGGGTACGAAATAAGTGATGATGGCACCGGATGAAACAGTGCCATCGGTGTAGTGATATAAGGCCAGGATTCATCAACAGACAACCTGAATGATCTGAACTATGCCTTTTTAAAGAAAATCCTGGTTATTTGATTTTCACCGGACAGCATACAAGTTCATATTTTTCTAATTCAACGCCTCCGCCGGCACTTCACCGGTAAGGGTCTTCAGAAATGCCTCAATATCGCTGATCTGCTGAGGGGTAAGGGTTTTGTTAAGTTCGGCGCGGGCCATGATGTCGATGGTTTTGCCGAGTTCCTTCACGCTGCCGTCGTGCAGGTAAGGCCAGGTTTCAGCGACGTTCCGCATGGACGGGACTTTATACAGGTCGCGGTCGGCTTCGTTTTTGGTCACCTGCATCCTGCCGGTATCGTCCACCTCGCTGCCGGTGTATTCCTTGTGTGTGCCAAAGAGCGGATACTTCTGGAACATATTGCCGCCCAGCAAAGGGCCGTTGTGGCAGGCGGTGCATCCTGTCCCGAAAAATGCGCCCAGCCCGTCCAGTTCCACTTCCGTGAGGGCCTGCCTGTCGCCGGCCAGAAACCTGTCGAAACGCGCCGGGGTCAGCAGGGTCCTTTCGAAGGCGCCGATGGCATTGCGCATATTGGTGAAGGTAACGGGATTCTTCTCTTCAGGAAATGCGGCGGCAAACATTTCAACATATCTGCCGTCAGCGGCAAGGCGGTCCATTACCACTGCCTCGCTGGGCATGTTCATTTCGGCGGGGTTCATCACGGGACCTCCGGCCTGTTCTTCCACATCCTTGTTGCGGCCATCCCAGAACTGCAGAAAATGCAGGGCGGCATTCAGCACCGTGGGGGAATTACGGGTGCCCGGCTTGCCATTGTCGCCCGGACTGGTGGGCAGGTTGTCCACCCCAAAGGTCTTCAGGTCGTGACAGGTGTTGCAGCTTTGCGTCTTGTTCAGCGAGAGGCGGTTGTCGTAATAGAGCGCCTTGCCCAGGGCTATCTTCTCCTGGGTAAGCGGATTCTCAGGATTCAGGGCCTCTGCCGGTAAAGGTTTAAAGAAATTATTCGCCAGGGTCATCAGGCTGTCGGCTTTCCGCTCCAGGTCGGCTGCCTGGTTGTTTTGCCTTTGTTTACAGGCAGATGCGGCCAGCAATATCGCCGCGCACAAAAAAATCACAGTTCTTTTCATAAGCCGGGTTTTATTTCCGTAAAAATACAAACTGAACGGGATAATGCCAAATCAGGGTGGCATGGCCGGTTTTCCGGGTTTAAATTTCCGGCAGCCGGATTTTATGATTCTTTTACACACCTATTGTAACGTCCGGAATGTCACGGTGCGCTGCACCTAATAATGTTACGGTGCGATGCACCTAATAATGTTGCGGTGCCTTGCACCTAATGAGATGGTCTAATTAAACTGGACAGAAATTTGTTAACTTTAAAATTTCTGA
>JABNAD010000258.1_pt1 | contig 39406 bp, 27 predicted proteins | sample 7240381 | NCBI WGS metagenome assembly JABNAD01 (sample SAMN11332834, study PRJNA596920) | anaerobic digester metagenome | biome: digested sludge; isolation source: digested sewage sludge-derived enrichment culture grown on H2/CO2 | place: Germany: Goettingen
AAATTTATAGATTATGAAACAATTAAAATATATCTTTTTACTCATCGCTTTCCTCATTACGGCAAACAATTGCTCCGATCTTTTGGAAGTGAATCCTAAACAAGTGTTGGATGAAGGCTTACTAAATTCTCCCGAAGACATGGAAGGTTTTGTAACGGCAACTTACGCAAGGATTACCGACATACCTTCCTGGGATTCGCCTTTTTCGCCCTGGTGGTCCGGATCCATGCGTTCCGACGACTCCTATAAAGGAGGAGGCGGCGTTTGGGACGGAGGTGATGGATGGGGTTTCATGGAAACCTTTGTGAACCTGACAGCAAATGGCTGGCCGATAGATTATCCGTGGTATGTTTCTTATCAGATTATTCAGCGCAGCAACACCGCAATACAGAAACTGAACAATATCGCCGAGGAAGATTATCCGTTGAAAAGCGTAAGAATAGGAGAAATGAAGTTTATCAGGGCTTTCGTACATTTCAGGTTAAAACAGTTTTTCAAGTATATGCCGTATATCGACGAAAATGTGGTAGGTAGTTCGGGTGAATTTGAAGCAATTCCTAACAAAGACGCCAAGTTTCCGAATGATCAGTATCTTTGGGAGCGGATTCTTAGTGATTTTAAAGATGCGGAAAATGCTTTGCCGGCTACACAACCTGAAAAAGGCAGGGTAGATAAAAATGCTGCAACGGCTATGATTGCCAGAACATTAATGTTTATGGCATACGAACAAGACGACAGGCATCAGGTAATCAATATAAACAAAGACAGGCTTACGGAAGCGTTGGTTTACCTGAATAAGATTACCGATCAGGAAGGTGAAAAAGTGGGTCTTTGTGGAAATTTCGGAGAAAACTTTATCCATACTTCCGACAACAATACGAAGGAATCAATCTGGGAGATTCAATATTCCATTGATGATGGCAGTTCTACGGGAGGAAAAATAAACCGGGGGGAAGGGTTGAATCACCCCTGGAACTGGGGCGGATTTCAATGTTGCGGATTCCACCACATAAGCTACAATATGGGCAATGCCTTTAAAACAGGACCTGACGGATTACCTTTGTTTGACGATTACAATAAAGACAGTTACGGAGATTATATCAAGAATACGGATGGAAGTGATAACATTGCCCTTGTGGAAGCTGGAAATCCGGAATATTTCGGAAAATATAGTTGGGATCCTCGTTTTAGCCATACTGCAGGTGTCCCCGGACATCCGTGGAAATACGATCCGGGCTTGATTTTTGAGAGTAGGGGGATAAGGAATGGAGCCGAATACGGTTGGCTGAAATCAGTAAAAGAATTGCCTCACCCCGGTTGTGATTGTCTTTTGTATGATGGATGGCAGTTCAATTCTATGAACAAGCGGATGATTCGTTACGATGAGGTCTTGCTCTGGAAAGCTGAAGTACTTATTCAGTTGGACAGGTGGAACGAAGCGTTAGCACCCATCAACAAAGTTCGTGAACGAGCTGCTAATAGTGCCGATTGGTTAATCAAAGCAGACGGAACATCGGTAATGAACTATCATGTTGAGATTTACAAGCCGGGTGAGAATTGTGTCTGGGATAAAGATTTTGCCTGGAAAGCAATGCAGTGGGAAAACCGCTTGGAAATGGCCGGTGAAGGACGTCGTTTCTTCGATTTGCAGCGTTGGGGAAATCTGGAAGAGATTATGAACAACTATTTTACCGTGGAGAAAACCCGGTTCTCATGGATGGCAAACGCCCGGTTTACTGCCGGACGTGATGAATTTTTCCCTATCCCGCAAAATCAGATGAAGTGGGCTAAAGGTACCTATACACAAAACCCCGGATACTAATCCTCCGGGTAAGAACCTATGTTATGGTTGTAGAACAAGCGCGATAATAGGTGAGTTCTGTACAACCTTAGTGTAAAATAGTAAAACAATATCGTATGAAAAAAATAGAAAAATTAATTATTGCAGCACTTACCTTGATCCTGTTTACCGGGTGCTACGATAGAGACATTATCGACAGGAAAGATTTCAATCATTCTTTGTCCAAAGTGGAAAATTTATCATACACTCAACAGGGGAATGTGATTACGCTGTCGTGGCAGATACCGGACAATATTCCTGAAGATTTCAGAAGGCCTTTGGAGACAAGTATTCAGGTGGTTGAAAATGGCATCTACAGGCAAAAAGTTTCCGTATTCAATGAAGTTAAGTCAGCAAATATTACAATAAATCCGGATAAAGAGTACAGGTTTATAGTTAAATTGCTGGGCTTTCTGACTGCCGAAGCAAGAGAGGAAGGGTTTACGGACAGGGTTTTTTCAGAAGGAGCTGTAATTGAAATTAAATGATGATCGGTAAGTTGTAATTTATTCGATAAGGGTGTACCACGGACAGGTGCATACCGTTAATGATGCTTCCTGGCGGTACACCCTTTTAATCCTTGTTTGCTGAAAATTGTGCGTAGAATTTAGATGGAAAGAAAAAATTATTTTATATGTATATCCTTTGTTATTGTTACGATGATTGTATTGTCCTGTAGCAAAGAAGAAGGCGCTGAGCCTTATGTGCCTGCTGATGAGATCTCATCAGCTGAAACCGATCTTATACCCCATAAGGAGACAAAAGTTGTTTCTGCAATTCTTACGTTTAAAAATATTGATGACATTGATTATTTAATGGTTAGCAAAAGTGGAGGAGAAAGTTATTCGCAAAAGATTAACCGGAGTGAGCTTTCATCGTCTTACCTTTTTACATATACAGTGCAGCCTTCCGATCCTGATTTTTTCAAACTCCTACTGAAGGCCGTTTATCTGGATGGAAACGTTTCCAAGGAAGTTTCGCTTAATGTAGACAACCGGTGGGGTTTTTTTATTCGTACAGTAAGCCGGATAGCACGTGTTACCGGAGCCCCTATGGCTGGAGAAACCTTTCCTAGCCCCAATAATACATTGAAATGGAATGTGGGAGGAACTGATCTGGGGGTTGTCTGGGAGATGCAACCGGGTAGATACGGAATATTTTTTGGCGATACATTCGGGCGCGATTTTAAGCCAAATCCTGCCAATCCAGGCCCTAACGGAGGGAGTTGGAGAAGTAATGTGTTGGCTTTCTCGGAGGATAAAAAACTGGAAGACGGACTTGCTTTCAGCAGTATGGCTACCGATGCCAGGGGGGATGCCCGTGAAATCGTATATGGTGGGAAAGACGGATCGGGTAATGGTGACTGGACCTCCATTCCTACAGCTGCCGTCCGTGCCAACGGTATCGATTATGTCCATTACTTCAATATGAGAAACTGGACCGGCTGGATCACCAATTATTCCGGGATGTACAAATCAACGGATAACGGACAAACATGGCAGAAATGTGAAACCATCACATTCTCTTCCAATAGCCCTTTCGGACAAGGTGGGTATTTTAAGAAAGACGGGTACGTCTATATGATCGGCACACAGACCGGCAGAGACAGCAAAGCCGTTCTTGCCCGCTTTCGTGAACAAGACATCGAAAACAGAGAGCGCTATGAGTATTGGAACGGATCTTCCGGTCAATGGATCACGGGAGATGAAAATCAGGCAACCGTTGTTATTGATGATAAAGTAGGAGAACTGTCATTCATTTATAATGAGACGTTCAGCAAATGGTTTATAGCTTATTTCAATGGTGACCGGTACAATATCACCATGCGCACTGCAGAACAGGTTACCGGTCCCTGGAGTGAACCGTACGAATTGGCTGCGGGAAAAGATTATGCACAATTGTACGGATCGTACTTTCACCCCTTGTCGGTAAGCGGGGAAAGTCTCTATTTCCTGATGTCGATGTGGATGCCCTACAATGTTTTTCTGATGAAGGTTGAAATGGCGGATATGGGTAAATTCCAGAACTAACAAAGATAATGTAAATATCATCGCTTATAAAAATATGAAACAGTTCTTATTCTTTCTGTTTTTGCAGATACTGACTTCTTTGTACGCTCAGCAAAATTTATCCGACTGGAAACAACTAGCGCTCCCCGACACGGTAGGATCCTGGATACTGCCAGCGGAAGGGAAACCGGCAATGCCGGTATGGGGGCATGCCAACGGTATAGTTGTGGGATTGGCTCCCTTGCCCGGCCCCAGGGGGCTGATACGGATTTATACACCCTATCTGGAGTATGAATTTCCCGAAGTAATGAATTTTATTGCTTTTGAACCGATTCCCAAAGGAAGCAACCACCGTGGATTCTCGGAGCTTGAAGTGAGCAGTCTTGATCCGGAAGAAAGAGGGAAACGGTTCTGGAGTTCAAATGATTCCACGGCGGGTTTACCGTCTGGCCCGGTATACCCGGCACGGGGAGTCGTTGAAAAAATTAACGGAGAAGAGACACTTACCTTGTATGTTTTTTCCGAACCTTTTGATAATGGAGCCAAGGTGTACGTTCGTCTTCGTTTTTTCGAATCCCGCCCTTACGAATTTGAGATAACGACGAATACATATAGTGGCTCCGTTAATCTGGATTATTTCATAACGACCGCTACAATGGGAAACAAAGCCCGTTTGAGAACGCTTTTCTTTAAAGACGGAGAAAAATCTTCACTCAATTTGTGGTCCGGCTACAAGGATATACATTTTACGCCACATGAATGTTTTTCTCAACAAGAGATGATACGGAGTTGGAAGGGAGACGCTTATTTTATTGCGGCTCCTAATGAAAAAGACTACAGTAAAGCAGAGTTTGCAGCGGGAACTAGTGAACATTGGAAGTTTACCGGAAAAACGGCAACTCAATATTGGATACAAGAGAACCCCCAAGAGAAATTGACCGGATTGGTGAACGGGCGTTTTACGTATTGGGCCAGTGAAAATCCCATTCCCGGAGGTGTTTCATTCGAAAACTTTGAATTGAAATCACCTTTTAAAAACGGTGAACAGTTTGTTTTTGGGATCACCATGCTCCCTCCTCAACAGTTTATTCAACAGATAAAAACTCGACCTCCTGGTGATGTCATGGTTAATGAATTTAATTTAAACCATAATTGTAAAAATGAATAACAATCGCAGGGCATTCCTAAAGAAAATTGGGTTAGGCACGATCGCCGCGACAAATATCCCCGCTTTTACCTCGGCAGAAAGTTTATTGGGATCAAATAATCCCGACAAACTGCATTTTCAGTTCGAAAGAACTGAGAGAAACTATAACGGCGTATACAGGAATGAATATTTAAGCAAAGTAGCTTTCCCGATTGGAGGTATAGGTGCCGGTATGTTTTGTCTGGAAGGAACCGGAGCTATTTCTCACTTATCGGTTAACCATCGTCCGGAAATATACAATACTCCCTATACTTTTGCTGCCATCAGCATTAAAGGGGTGAAAAACGGAGCGAAAGTGCTGGAATCAATCGTTCCTACCTGGAAACTGTTTGGCCTGCAAGGTAGTGGAAATGGTTTGGGTAACCGGAATTATGGATTGCCTAGGTTTGAAAAGGGTTCTTTCCTCGCTCGTTTCCCTTTTGGGATTATTGAATTGGAAGATAAGGATATTCCACTGGATGTGAAAATTACCGGCTGGAGCCCTTTTGTTCCCACTGATGAAGATAATTCGAGCCTGCCGGTAGGCGTGCTGGAATATTCGTTTAAGAATAGGTCCCGTGATGCGATTGAGGCTGTCTTCTCCTATAATGCGCGTAATTTCATCGACGATAACGGGCATATATTGGAGCAGACAAACGGGTTCAGAATGATCAGGGCCGGTGTCGATGGTAACAGCGTTACCGGAGGTTTTGCCATATATCTCGATAACGTTAACGCAGTAACGGACCATTGTTGGTTCAGGGGTGGGTGGTTTGATGCGCAAACCATCCTTTGGGAAAATATCAGAAATGCGAAAATTGTTGATAATCCTCCTGTTGAAGGAGTTTCTCCGGGCGCTTCTGTGTATTTGCCGATAAAAATGAAACCGGGTGAAGAAAAAACAGTGAAAGTCAATTTCTGCTGGTATCTTCCTCAGTCGGATCTTTCTATCGGGCAGCAGGTCGTCACAGGTGCGGCATTTTCAGGTAAAACTACAAAGAGAGCGGTAAAGAACCAACAAAAAGTATCGGGTTTTGCAGGAGAAGCCTTGTTGAATTCCTTCGATCCGAATGGTGATGGGCAGGTAGGAACGCTGCTTTCGCCGGAATTTATCATCAACAGAAAATACCTCAAATTTTTGGTGGGAGGTGGTATTCAGAAAGAGAAAACTGCTGTTAATCTGTTAATTGATGGCCAAATTGTAGAAACCGCAACAGGTAAAAATACAGAACAATTAACAGAAATAATCTGGGATTTGAGCAAACATAGAGGAAAAAATGCTCGGTTGAAAATCATGGATATTGATACATCAGCGTGGGGGCATATCTTGGCCGATCAGTTCATGCTGACCGATCGTCGCGATGAGATACTCTCCTCTCCCTCTCCTGGAGCTATTGTGCTGGCTGATTTTGAAAGTGATTACTCGGACGGATGGGAAATTAAAGGGCCCGGGGAATTGGGTATTGTAGGTTCACAGGATTCCAATTATCGTCCATGGTATGCAACCCGTTTTGAGAATTTAGACAGTCTAATCAAGTATTGGGACAAAAATTCTACAACTTTAAGGAGGAATTCCGAACTATTCTGTAAATCGTTTTATGATTCTACCCTTCCTGCGGAAGTATTGGAAGCAGTTGCTGCGAATCTGACTATATTGAAATCACCTACCGTTTTACGTGTATCTGATGGGAGGCTTTGGGCGTGGGAAGGGTGTAACGACGATTCGGGATGTTGTCACGGAAGTTGCACTCATGTCTGGAATTATGCACAGGCTATTCCTCATCTTTTCCCCACTTTAGAAAGGACATTACGTGAGACGGAATTCAAAATAAGTCAGAATGAAGCGGGGCACCAGAATTTCAGGACGAATATTCCCATTACTCCCACCGACCATAATTTCCATGCTGCTGCCGATGGTCAGTTGGGAGGAATCATGAAAGTGTATAGAGAATGGAGAATTAGCGGCGATACGGAATGGATGAAGTCGTTGTTCCCGTACGTGAAGAAGAGCTTCGATTATTGTATCCGTACCTGGGATCCGAAAAAGAAAGGATACCTCGAAGAACCGCATCACAATACGTATGATATTGAATTTTGGGGGCCCGATGGGATGTGCACCAGTTTTTATTTGGGAGCACTCACGGCTTTTATTGAAATGTGCAAAACCCTCAAGGAACCTTACAAAGAATACCAGTCGTTACTGAATAAAGGTAAAAAATACATTGAGAATGATTTATTTGACGGTGAATATTTTATCCAGAAAATCCAATGGGAAGGGTTAGAGGCTCCCAACCCAGTAGATGTGCAATCTTTTGGTGGTAGTTATTCAAGTGAAGCAATGGCTTTACTCAAAAAGGAAGGTCCGAAATATCAGTACGGTACCGGCTGTCTTTCTGATGGGATTTTGGGAATGTGGATGGCTTCGGTCTGCAGACTACCCGAAATTATTGACAATAATATGGTTAAGAGCCACCTGGAAGCCGTTTATAAATATAATTTGAGAAAAACACTGCTGGATCATTATAATCCGCAACGGCCGACTTATGCGTGTGGTGAAGACGGAGGACTATTGCTCTGTTCATGGCCGAAAGGAGGAGCATTGTCGTTACCTTTTGTTTATAGTAATGAGGTTTGGACCGGAATTGAATACCAGGTGGCAAGCCATCTGATGTTGAAAGGAGAGGTAGAAAAGGGTTTGGAAATTGTGAGGGTATGTCGCGACAGGTACGACGGTTCCGTAAGAAATCCTTTTGACGAGTACGAGTGTGGGCATTGGTATGCCCGGGCAATGGCCAGTTACGGATTGCTGCAGGGATTAACCGGCATTTATTACGACGCCGTGGATAAAACCTTATATATCGATTCCCGGATTGGTGATTTCAAGTGTTTTATCAGTGCCCGATCGGGATTTGGAACAGTTGAATTTAAAGCTGGCAGGTCGATCTTGAATGTGGTGTATGGAACGATCGAAGTAGAAAAGTACAATATTAGCGGTAACATGCTTGATTTATAATAGAATTCGTTAATTATTTAATTCAGGATAATTACACGTTAAATGACGAAGAAATTTTATATTTGCCCGATAATGATAATCCAAATCTGCTATTCATTGCAAAAACAGGAGTTTATTCCATTAAAATATTGTAGAACCAAATAAAATAAGCAACTATGAACTTAAAATCAATTTACATTACTTTTTTATTATTTGTTTTCACGGCAGGTATTTTTGCTCAAAACCGTGAATTCAATGGCCTGGATATGAATATGGGTAACCTGTACAGGCTATCCAGTGCGGAGACCCGCTCCATCAGCCCCGAAAATTTTACCGGGGAGAAAGGAAAAGGAGGCATGGCTATACCCGACCCCAATGCACCCCGGAATACGGCTAATGCTACTCATGCCGCACGTGATTTGGGACAAGGATGGAAAGTAAATCCTTATGTACGTATCAATCCGGGAGAAACGTTCACTATGGCTGAAATTGAAGGGCCCGGCGCCATCCAACATATTTGGATGACCCCTACAGGCAACTGGCGCTTTTCAATCATCCGCATATACTGGGATGACGAGACTGAACCCTCGGTGGAGTGCCCGATCGGCCATTTTTTCGGTATGGGATGGAATGAATATGCACCCCTGAACTCGATGCCTGTTACGGTAAATCCAGGTAGCGCGTTTAACTCTTACTGGGTGATGCCTTTCCGCAGGAAATGCAGAATAACCATGACCAACATCAACGATGCCGAAGCCATGAACCTGTATTATCAGATTGACTACACATTGACTGATGTTCCGGCAGATGCCGCCTATTTTCATGCGCAGTACCGACGTACGAAAGTGAACGAAACATCCGATTATACAATCGTCGACGGCATTAAGGGAGAAGGCCATTACGTAGGTGTGTACATGGCCTGGCAAGTAAACAATAACGGTTGGTGGGGCGAAGGAGAAATTAAGTTCTTTATGGATGGAGACAAAAAATTCCCGACCATCATCGGAACGGGTACTGAAGATTATTTCTGCGGATCCTACAATTTTGACAGGCAAGGAAAGTACGTTACATTTACCACACCTTATGCGGGCCTGGTTCAGGTATTGTCTCCCGATATTACGTACAGATCGGGACAACGTTTCGGACTGTACAGGTGGCACATAATGGATCCCATCCGTTTCAAAAAAGACTTGCGCATAACCATTCAGGATTTGGGATGGCGGCACGGCGGTCGTTATTTACCGCAGCAATCGGATATTTCGTCTGTGTGTTTCTGGTACCAATCTGAACCACATGCCAAATTCCCGCAATTACCCGATTGGCAGCAATTGGAAGTTAATTAAAAACCGAGGAATAATGAGAAAGATATCGCTGAAAATTCTTCTGAGTGTCATATTAGTATCTATTTGCAGTTTAAACACATATTCGCAAACACACACATTCCGGAAAGAACTGGCGTTACTAAAACGAGTGGATTTGCTTCCCGCTTACCGTCACAATCAACTTATAGACCAAGAATCGAGTTACGATCGAACGTGGGGAAACGACGACGGTTTTTCGGGAAAATACTCCTATATCCGGAAGGAAAACGGACACCTTGTCCTTGCAGAATTTGAAGGTCCCGGTGTGGTAAACAGGATCTGGACTCCTACCCCTACCAACGACTTTCTTTCGTTTTATTTCGATGGCGAAAAAACACCGCGTTTGAAGATTCGGTTTACGGATCTCTTTTCGGGAAAAGTGTATCCGTTCGTAAAACCGGTTTGCGGAAATGAAATTGGTGGATATTACTGCTACATTCCCATCCCGTTCAAAAAATCACTGAAGGTTGTGTTTGAAGGAGAAAAGATCATGTTTCATCAGATACAAGCTCGAAAGCTGCCGGGCATGGATGTGGAAAGTTGGACAGGGAACTTCTCGGAATCCGACCGGGAGCTTTTGTCGGAAATAAGCACGTTGTGGTCCGGTATTTTTCCAACGGTACAAAATTATACGTCGGGGTTGTCGGCCGGAATTAAAACGGAACAAAAAAGCTTTACGCTGCAACCGGGAGAGGAGTTCACATTTTTCGATAAAAAAACAGCAGGACGCATTGTTGGATTCGAAATAGATGGAGGAACATCGTTCGAGGGTATTTATAAAGATATTATCCTTTCGGCGAAATGGGACGATGAAAAGGTGGAGTCCATCCATGCCCCGGTTGCAGATTTCTTTGGTTATGCTTATGGAAAACCGGCCATGCGAAGTATCTTGATGGGCAGGTACGGAACAACCAACTACTGTTATCTACCCATGCCTTATGACCGTGCAGCTTCCATGAGACTAATTTACAGAGAAAGAAAGAGCGTGCAGCAAAATCCCGTCCAGGTGAATGTGAAGGTTTATTACAACAACACGAAGCGTAGCCTAAAAGACGAAGGAAAATTTTACAGCGTTTGGAAGAGGGAAAAACCCGATATGGGTAAATTTTATACGTTTTTGAAAACAGCGGGTAAGGGTCATTATGTAGGAACCGTTCACCTGGCACAAGGACTTCGTCCGGGGATGACACTGTTCTTCGAGGGAGATGACAGCACGCGTATAGACGGAAAGGCACGCATGCATGGCACGGGGTCGGAAGACTATTATAACGGTGGCTGGTATGCTCTACTCGACCGTTGGGACAGAGGAATAAGCATGCCTGTTCACGGTTCGCTGGATTATTCTCTGCCTATGAACAGAACCGGTGCTTACCGCTTCTTCCTTTCCGACAAATTGTCTTTCGAGAAAGAGATTTATCACGGAATGGAACACGGCGAATCAGGCAATAATTTTCCGGTAGATTACACATCGGTAGCATTTTTTTATGCGTCACAACCCCTTAAGGAAAAAATGGAACCTACTGCTGAATTACGCGAGGTTTACCTGCCTTCTGCTCATGTCTATTTTCCGCAGTTAATGCAAGTTACTCCCGAAAGAGGAATCGGGGTGATTTTAGACAGAGGCCTTATGCTGACAGCCTACGGTCAGGGTGCCGCAAGGATTATGCTCACGGACGTTCCCGAAGGAAATTACAAGGTTCTGGTTACTTATCACGAACGGGTAAACGGTGCCGATTTTCAGGTTTGGCAAAGGCAAAACCAACTCTCGGAATGGATATCGACCAAAGCCGGTCAGGAAAAGTACAAGGAAAAAGTTCATGTGGGTGATATTCAACTCACTCAGCAAACGAATTCGATAACGTTTCATATCCGGAAAAACGGGAATGCCGACTTATTTGAACTGAATTTAATTACACTAGAAAGAATAGATTAGTTGGTATGCAGAAACGTTTTTTTGTGATCGGATTTGCGTGGATCGCCCTGTTTTATTGGAGTGTATTTGCTCAGGAACAAATTTCTGTCCCGCATAATTTCAGCAAAGCCCTTGAGCATATGCAATACGACCGGATGGGAGATGAAAAGGGAAAAAGGTCGGTGAGAATAATAGACCGGAACACGTTGCATGTGAAACTCACCTTTTCCCTGGACCAACTGCTGCGGCAAGATGACTGGCAACTGACCCTTAAACCGGCCTTTACTCCCTCTTTCCATTGGTCGCCCCATTTGACTCCTACCGATAATCACGTGATCGATCAGCATGTTTTCCGTTCACCGGCGCTTATTATCGCCGATAAAGATCAAGTTCTTGCGCTCATTCCCGATTTAAGCGTTATGCAGAGAGGTACGCCTGTACGGTGGTACCTGGACCTGAGTGCCGAAACCAACACGCTGACGCTGGGAATGAGTGATAGCCGCGTCGCCGACCATGTTCTTTTCGAACGTACTGAAGGAGCGGAATATCCGGCCGGAAAAGTGGAAATCGGATTTTATCTGCTGCACTATACGGATGAAGGTTCTATCGTAAATCCCTTTAGAAAACCGTTGGATTTTATCTGGTCAAACTGGGGAAGAGAAGCCTACAGAGCTGGTAATCCCATAAGAGGCGATTTGGAGCCTTACATAGAACACACGTATGACTGGGCATTTAAAAACTGGAAGGAAAGCGTGTGGCAGGAGTTTGAAGTTGAAGGGCGAAAAGTGGGTGCGCCTGCCTTTATCGTTAATGTAACACAAAGCCCCAATTATCCGGGTGAGGTAAACGAGCGAGAATTCAGGTCTGTCTGGAACCAGGCGTGGTTTAGCTCTCTTCGCTCGGCAAGCGGATTGTACCGGTATGCCAGGAGGACAGGCAATGAGGAATTGATGAAAAAAGCCCGGCTTACCAAAGAGCTGGCCCTCTCTTTTCCACAGGTCAACGGTTTTTTTTACGGACTTATCGGCACCGAAATGCACGAAGTGGAAATTGACGGTAGAAAATACAACCGCAGCAAAGGTTGGGATACCCATTATTGGGGCAACTCTAATCGGAATCCATATACGTGGAACCCCCGCGAATCGCCGTTTCATATTCTGGATATGAGCTGGACGGGTTTACTGATGCTTCGTTGGTATGATGAGTTGGAAAAAGATATCCGGTTGCTTGATTTTGCCGAGAATTATGCCAAATCGCTGCTGAAAACCCAATATCCCAACGGTTTTTTTCCGGCATGGTTGTCGCTCGATAAACTTGAGCCGATGGAGCACCTGAACGATTCGCCCGAAACATCCCTGTCGGTAACCTTTCTTCTGAAACTGCATGAGCTGACCGGGAAGCAGGAATATAAGGAAGCTGCGCTTAAAGCTATGGAGGCGGTGATCCGTGAGGTCATCCCTACGGGACGCTGGGAAGATTTTGAGACCTACTGGTCTTGTTCCCGGTATGGTTCACAAGATCTGGTCGGGAAAAAAGTTCTACGCAATAACATGCACAAGCAAAATAATTTTTCCATGTTTTGGACGGCAGAAGCCCTGTACGAGTGTTATCGCACGACAAGCAACAGAAAATATTTGAGATCTGGTCAGCGAACACTGGATGAATTGCTGATGACACAAGCATCGTGGCAACCGCCATATATGTTTGTAAATGTACTGGGTGGATTTGGAGTCCTTAATGCGGACGGCGAGTGGAACGATTCACGCGAAAGTTTATTTGCTGAGCTTATTTTACAATACGGAAAATTGCTGAATAACCGTGAGTATATCGAAAGAGGCTTTGCTGCACTAAAAGCATCGTTTGTGATGATGTACTGCCCCGAAAATCCGTTGACACAAGTACAGTGGGAGAAAGTTTATCCGTTTTTCGGGGAAAAAGATTACGGATTCACGATGGAGAATTACGGCCACGGGGGACGAACAAGCTCCGAAGGAGAAGGAATGGGCGAATTCACTATATACGATTGGGGAAACGGAGCTGCTGCCGAAGCCTATAATCGGATATTGGACAAATTCGGGGAAATCGAACAATAGAAAAATAAGAAGTTTATAATATAACAGTCTAAAATGAAACGTATGAAGCTGAAGAAATTAAATCTGTTTTTGCTCACAGCAGGGTCCATCCTTGTTTCCTGCACGGGTAACGCTAAAAAATCATCGGACAATATGAAAAAGGAGTATGAAAAAGGGACATTTGGATACGATCTGAATTATCTATCGAAAAAAGACAGCCTCATTGTGCTGAAGTCCGACGACGGAAAAGCACAGGTGATCGTGTCTGCCAAATATCAGGCAAAAGTCTTTACCTCAACGGCAAACGGTGAAGAAGGAAATAGTCTGGGTTTTGTGAATTACAAGTTCTTTGATGCCGGAACAGTGGATGAGCATATGAACGGATTTGGCGGGGAGAATCGGTTGTGGCTGGGCCCCGAGGGAGGACAGTATTCTATCTATTTCAAACCGGGAAAAGAACAGGTTTTCGATAATTGGCATACCCCTAAAGCCATAGACATAGAGGAGTGGAAAGTGGACCGTGCTACTCAGGAAGAAACTGTGTTAACCAAATATATGGAACTTGAAAATTATCAGGGAAGCATCTTAAATATAACCGTAGAGAGGAAAATTTCGCTTGTTACCGAAGCAGAAATGGCAAGCAAACTGGGTGTAACCCTGCCCGATGGAGTAAGCGCTGTTGGCTATGCTACCGAGAATAAAATCACCAACAAGAATGATTTTGAATGGACCAGCAAAACAGGAACCGTTTGTATATGGATGTTGGATATGTTCAATCCTTCGGATTCCGCAGTAACCGTTGTTCCATATAACGAGGGAGATGAGGGCCAGCTGGGGACACTGGCAACGACGGACTATTTCGGTGAAATTCCAGCTGACAGGCTGAAAGCCGAAAACGGAACGCTCTACCTGAAAACTGACGGAAAATTCAGAAGCAAACTGGGGATGAATGCTAAACGAACAAAAGCTATTGCGGGCAATTACGACCCGATTTCCAAGAGACTTACGGTAATTACGTTCGATGTTGATCCTTCTGCAGTGTACCTGAACCAGGAATGGAATCCGGCAAGAAATCCACTTACAGGAGATGCCCTGAATGCGTATAACGATGGCCCGCTGGAAGATGGCAGCATCATGGGGCCTTTCCTGGAACTGGAAAGCTGTTCTCCGGCAGCATTTTTAAAACCGGGAGAATCATTGTCGCATGTACACAATGTTTACCATTTTGTAGGTGACGAAGCAGTCTTGTCGCCTGTTTGCGAAAAATTGCTCGGAGTAAGTATCCATCAAGTTACAACCATTTTCTGAAAAAAACAGTATGGAACGAGCATGTAAATCAGTTGCACCCGAGCAAATGATTAAAAGCAAGTTCCATGCAACACATTTAAAATCAATAATTTTATTCGTATGAATAGCAACGTAGAAAAACATCGTTTAGTGCCTGCGGGAATTGTGTTTCCGTTTATCCTGCTTACTTCCCTATTTTTCATTTGGGCGGTTCCCAACAACATGACCGATACCATGCTGGCCGCTTTCAAGCGGATCATGAGCTTGTCGGATACGCAAACAGCTTGGATCCAGGTGGTTTGTTATTTGCTCGGTTATGGGTGCTTCGCCCTTCCGGGTGCCATTTTCATTAAAAAACACACGTACAAGTATGGTGTATTGTTGGGATTGGGATTATGTATCTTCGGAGGAGTATTGTTTTATCCGGCAATGTTGGCTAACAACATCAGCTCACCGCTTAGCTTCGCTACCTATTTGCTGGCTATTTTTGTCCTTTTTGCGGGACTGTCGGTATTGGAAACATCGGCAAATTCCTACGTGTATGCATTAGGCGATCCGCATACGGCCACGCGACGACTGAATTTCTCGCAGTCATTCAACCCTTTCGGTGCATTAACCGGAGTACTGGCAAGCCAGATCTTTGTACTCTCGCAATTAAATACGATGAGTGCAGCGGAAAGAGCAGTGTTGAACGAAGCCGAGTTGGTAAACGTTCAGAATGCAGAGTTGAATGCGGTCACCATAGCCTATCTCATACTGGGTTTGGTAATGCTTGCCCTTTTCCTGTTAATCTTTTTTACTAAAATGCCTCAGGCACAGGATGAGGACAAAACCCTGAACCTGAAAGCGACCTTCAATCGCTTGAAAAGAAATAAAAACTACGTTTGGGGTGTTGTAGCACAGTTTTTTTACGTCGGTGCGCAAATTGCAGTTTGGTCGTATATCATCCGGTACGCCATGCAGCAATTGCAGTTTGATGCTGTAATCTCGGGCTTGGGAAATAACGCATCTCAGGAATCAATTATTGCAGCTCTTCGAAGCGTTGAACCCATTGCCGGCGGATTTTATAACTTGGCGGAATCGCTGGGGATTGACGCTTTGCTGCCGAGAACTGCCGAACAGGCTGGGGCCACCTATTACGTACTTTCTCTTGTTTTGTTTGTAGTAGGACGTTTTGTGTGCACGTTCCTGATGAAATGGACCAGGCCGGTAAATTTACTTTCAGCCCTTTCAGTACTTGCGGTGGTTTGTTCATTGGTTGCTATTTACGGTCAGGGATTTATTGGTGTTTATGCCTTAATGGGAATATCGGGCTGTATGTCGCTGATGTTTCCCACCATTTATGGAATTGGGATGAAAGGACTGGGGGAAGATACCAAGATTGCAGGATCGGGGATGGTGATGGCTATTGCGGGTGCTGCACTATTGACTCAAATGCAGGGCATTCTTTCCGACCAGGCAGGAAGTATCGAATTTGCGTATTGGGTGCCCACCATCGCTTTCATCATCATTGCGTTTTACAGCTTTACGGTAGCACGAAGTAAAAAAATCAAAATTAACGGATAATGGAAAAATTAGTTATAGGAATCGATTACGGAACGGACTCCTGCCGGGCGTTAGTCGTTGATGCTGTTTCGGGAAAAGAAATGGCTGCACATGTTGCATTTTATCCCCGGTGGAAAAAAGCATTGTACTGCGATGCTTCCAAGAATCAATACCGCCAGCATCCGCAAGATTATATCGATACGCTGGAACAGGCTGTAAAAGGAGCATTGGGACAACTTCCTGCGGATGCGGCCCGGCAAGTTATCGGTATCGGCATCGATACCACTGGTAGCACACCCTGTCTGACCGACAGACAGGGAACTCCCCTGGCCCTGTTGCCTGATTATGCCGATAATCCCAACGCCATGTTTATTTTGTGGAAAGATCATACTTCCATCCAGGAGGCTGGGGAAATCAACCAACTCGCTTACCGGTGGGAGATTGATTATACTTCCCGTTCAGGAGGAATTTATTCATCGGAATGGTTCTGGGCTAAGGCATTGCACGCCTTGCGCGAAGATGAATCGATTCGTAAAGATGCCTATTCCATCGTTGAACATTGTGATTGGATGCCGGCACTCCTTACCGGGAATTTGAAACCCGAAGAACTGAAACGTAGCCGCTGCGCGGCCGGACACAAATGCATGTGGGCCGAAGAATGGGACGGTTATCCTTCCCAGGAATTCCTCTCGGAACTGGATCCGCTGCTAAACGGGTTTGCAGCCCATTTGAGCGCTTATACGTACACGAGTGACGCAAGTGCCGGCAAACTGTCTGAAGAGTGGGCAGGGCGACTCGGATTGCCCGGAGGGATTGATGTGGCTGTAGGCATCATCGATGCTCACGCCGGAGCAATCGGAGCAGAAATAAAGGCAAACACGATGGTTAAGATTCTGGGAACCTCCACGTGCGATATTGTGGTTACTCCCAAGTCCGACATAGAGGACAGGTTGATCCCCGGCATCAGTGGGCAGGTAGACGGCTCTGTCATTCCGGGCCTTGTCGGACTGGAAGCAGGGCAATCGGCATTCGGCGATGTATATGCCTGGTTACGGGATTTGCTTTCGTGGAGTTTTGCAGTTTTGCCGGCAGGGGATGTGGAGAATGCCACCGGGAAAATTCTTCAGAAACTGACCGAAGAGGCGCAGGATCTTCCGTTAACCGATGACGGGATCACCTCCAGCGATTGGTTCAACGGCCGCCGCACACCCTTTGCCGACCAGACCTTAAAGGGGGGAATTACCGGATTGACACTCGGAACAACACCAGCTCAGATTTTCAGGAGTCTGGTGGAAGCTACCGCCTTTGGTTCGAAAGCTATTATGGATCATATTGAAAAAGAAGGGGTGAAAGTGACCGAAGTGATTGGCGTGGGAGGGATTTCATTAAAATCGCCTTATGTGATGCAGGTACTTTCTGATGTAATGGGAGTGCCGATAAAAGTGGCTGCTACGGAACAAGCAGGTGCGCTGGGTGCGGCTATGTGCGCGGCGGTGGCTTCGGGAGTCTATTCCTCGTTGGAAAATGCGCAGTGTGCTATGGGACAAGGAGTACGGGCTGAATATTTGCCGAATGAAGGTCGTAAACCTCATTACGCCGGGAAATACGAAAAATACCGGAAATTGGGATTGTTCTTAACAACATAAGTCATATTGACCTCAGCGATGCTGGCATCTGTCGGGTTTGTTTTATCCTGCCACGTTTGTTCGGATTCCAAGCTCCCCTACCCTGTCAGCTATTTTCCGCAACTCTTCCAGGGAGACTTTTTCGAGCTGTTTGGCGGGTGTTTCGCGGTCGATGGTGTAAATCATCACCTCGCGGGGAGAAAGTGCTCTGACGAGCTCTAACCAGGCAGAAACTTCCTTTTCGGTGGAATTATCCAGCCGCTTCCCTTCAAACTCGCCTCTGAGAAACATCGTTTGCAAGATAAAATTACCGCGAAACTTCTTGTAAAGTTCCACTTGGCGGGCAACCGAATAATTGCGAGAATTCGGACGGTCAATGAGTTTAGCGGTCTCGTCAAAAGCAGAGTCGAGTTTGAGAATGGGGTTGTCCACTTTCCGGAGAGTATCGAAAACGGATACCTTGCCCACGTTAATTCCATTCGACAGAACGCTGATCTTTGCTTCGGGATAATACCTATCGCGCAGCGAAACGGTATCTTCAATGATGCCTGAAAATTGAGGATGCATCGTCGGCTCGCCGTTTCCGGCAAAAGTGATGACGTCGAGTTTTACGTTTTGCCCGCGCAGCGATTGCAATTTATCTTCCATAGCGGCGTAAACGTTTTCTCTATCGGGAAGCTTTGTTTTTGTTCTGAAATCCTTGTTGAATCCGCATTCGCAATAAATACAGTCGAACGAACAAAGCTTGCCGTCGTAAGGTAACAGGTTTACGCCCAGTGAAGTGCCCATCCGGCGGCTGTGAACCGGGCCGTAAACTATTTCGTGAAAAAGGATGGTAGACATGTTATTTAGCTAAAAAAATAATGTTGAAAGATCATAGCCACGATACAATTTGATCCGTCCCAAAACCGATCAACACGTACCGCAACAATTTTCCGATAGTCATCGAAACCATTACCACGGGAACGTTTGCCCGCATAAACCCTAACGCTACCAGAATGGCGTCGCCTACGGCGGGAAGAAATCCGAAAAAACCCATTATTGCACCCTTGCCGTGCAACCATCTGATCGTTTTATCGATCTTTTCCGGTTTTATTTTGAACCACCTCTCCAGCCATTCGGTTTTTCCCAGTTTTCCCACATAATAACAAGTGGCTCCTCCGGCAGCATTCCCGATGGTGGCATAAAAGACAGAAGTCCAAACATCCATTCCTGCGGCGATAAGCGCCGCAAAAACTACTTCAGAGCTGAACGGCAGTACCGTTGCTGCCAGGAACGATGCAAGCAATAGTCCCCAATACCCGTATTCTGCTAATCCGTCAAGCATAATCAATGCGCTTCCAGCCAGTTATCCCCCACTCCACAATCCGTTTTCAGAGGGACGCGAAGTGTATAGGCGTTTTCCATTTCCTCGACAACAATTTTTTTCATCCTTTCCAGTTCGTTTGCCGGAACGTTGAAGTTGAGTTCGTCGTGTACTTGAAGAATCATTTTCGATTGCAGTCCTTCCTTTTCCAGCCGGTTAAAGATGCGGATCATTGCGACTTTTATAATGTCTGCCGCACTCCCCTGAATGGGTGCGTTTATCGCATTCCTTTCCGCATACCCACGAACGATAGCGTTTTTGGAATTGATGTCGGCCAAAAAACGTTTGCGTCCCAACACGGTTTCCACATAACCTTTTTCGCGTGCGTCGGCAATGCTTTCGTCCATATAGCGTTTCACGCCGGGATAGGTGGCGAAATAACCGTCGATAAGTGCTTTGGCTTCCCCACGAGGGATATTCAGCCGTTCGGAAAGTCCGAAGACCGAAATGCCGTAAATAATTCCAAAATTGGCGGTTTTTGCCTTGCGCCGCATGTCGGAAGTGGCTTCTTCAACGGGGATATGATTGATTTTGGCGGCTGTGGCGGTATGAATATCCAGTCCCTGGTTAAAGGCTTCCAGCATATTTTTATCTTCGCTCAGGTGCGCCATGATGCGGAGTTCAATTTGCGAATAGTCGGCGGAAAGAAACGTGCACCCTTCGTCCGGGATGAAAACGCGTCTCATTTCTTTACCGCGCTCATCGCGAATGGGTATGTTCTGCAGATTGGGGTTGGTGCTGCTCAGTCGTCCCGTTGCAGCGACGGTTTGGTTGAAGGAGGTGTGTACTTTTCCCGTCAGGGGATTTACCAGTAAGGGAAAAGCATCGATATAGGTTCCCAGCAGTTTCTTCAATCCCCGTTGCTCCAGTATTTTTTCGATAACGGGATGTTTGTTGCGCAACTTCTGTAATTCATCTTCGCTGGTACTGTATTGCCCGGTCCGGGTTTTTTTTGGTTTTTCGATAATTTTCATCTTTTCGAAAAGCACTTCCCCTATTTGTTTGGGTGAATTTACGTTGAACTCCTCCCCGGCCATAGCGATGATTTCCGCTTCAACTTGTTGCAGCTCGGCGGTAAATTCTTCCGAAAGTTGAGCCAACGCGTCTAGATCGAGACGAACACCCGTCCATTCCATATCGGCAAGTACATAAACGAGGGGCGACTCCACTTCGTAAAAGAGGTAATCGAAGTTGTTTTGTCTGATCTCCTCCTCCAGCATGTTCTTCAACTTCAGCGTGATATCGGCGTCTTCTGCCGCGTAATCGCAAACGACTTGTTTATCCACGTCACGCATTGATTTTTGATTTTTTCCTTTTGGACCGATTAGCTCTTCAATATGGATGGTTTTGTATTTCAGGTAGGTTTCTGCCATGTAATCCATCCCGTGCCGGAGTTCGGGATTGAGGAGATAATGCGCAATCATCGTATCGAAGAGTTTTCCTTTTACGCTAATGCCGTAATGGCGAAGGGAGAGGATATCGTATTTGAGGTTTTGTCCAATTTTTTCGATCCGGTCATTTTCGAAAAAAGGCCTGAAAATATCTACTTGCTTTTGCGCTTCTTCCCTGTTTTCGGAAATGGGCACGTAAAACGCTTCGCCCTCAGTGTATGCAAACGATAGGCCCACCAGATCGCTCAACAGCGGGTCGATTCCGGTTGTCTCGGTATCGAAGCAAACCGATTGCTGTGCGCAAAGTTGTTGATTCAACTCTGTAAGTTCCTGTTCCGTTTCCAGTAATTTATACGTATGCCTGGTGGAGTGGATGTCGGAGAAGCTGCCCGGGAGTTCAACCGAAGCCGTTCTTACTTCTTCCAAAACATCGCTGAAGCCACTGAACAAGTCGCCCTGGACGGGTTGTTTACCAATCGGTTTTTGGGGTTCAATTTTCAGTACCCTGTTTATCAATGTCCTGAATTCCAGTTCTTCGAATATCTCTTTTATGGCTGTTTCGTTCAGTTCTTTTCTTTTCAAGCTTTCGATACTGGTCTCTATAGGAACATCTGTCCTTATCGTGGCCAAAAATTTTGAAAATAAAATCTGTTCCTTGTTCTCTTCAATTTTTGTACGTAGCGTTCCTTTCAGTTTATCACTGTTTTCAAGCAGATTTTCAACGGATCCGAACTCTTCCAACAGCTTTTCCGCTGTTTTAGGTCCCACACCCGGGCAGCCGGGAATATTGTCGGACGTGTCGCCCATCAGGCCCAGCAAATCGATTACCTGTGATGGGTGGGAAACGCGGTATTTCTCCATCACTTTCTTATCGTCCAGTATCTCGAACTCATTACTGCCGTATTTGGGTTTATAGATAAATACATGCTGCTCCGTCAATTGTCCGTAATCCTTGTCCGGAGTCATCATATAAACGTCAAACTTATCTTTATCCGCCTTTTTGGCCAGGGTTCCGATTACATCGTCAGCTTCGAAGCCTTCCTTTTCAAGCACCGGTATGTTGTAGGCTTCCAGGATTTTTTTGATGAGGGGGACTGAAGCTTTTATGTCTTCGGGAGTGGCTTCGCGCTGTGCTTTGTAGGCCTCAAACTCCGTATGACGGAATGTGGGTCCCGGGGGATCGAAAGCAACGGCAATGTACGACGGGTTCTCTTTTTTCAGCACTTCTTCCAACGTATTCACAAACCCGAAAATTGCCGATGTATTCTGTCCTTTCGAATTAACGCGAGGGTTTTTAATAAATGCATAATATGCTCTGTAAATCAACGCATAAGCATCGAGTAGAAACAGTTTCTGTTTGGACATATAAACTAAATATTTCTTTTAAAGACGTAAAGTTACGAATATTTGATTGCTTTAAGGTGAATTATTTTTAAATTTGCGTTTCAATAAAAACAGGAATGGACGAAAGTCAGGTTATAAAGGAGTCGTTGCGTGACGAGTTGAATCAATTCGACATTTATCTCTGGAAATCGCTGGAAAACAATAATTCCCGGATATCGGAGATTCTCCGGCATGCTTTTAAGGTTGACGGTAAACGGATAAGGCCGATGTTGGTTTTTCTGGTGGCAAAATGTTGCGGGGAGATAACGCCTGCCACGTACCACGGTGCTGTTACGGTGGAGTTGCTCCATATGGCGACGCTTATGCATGACGATGTGGTGGATGAGGCATCGACACGTCGCGGACAACCATCGTCAAATGCAGTTTTCGATAATAAACGTTCCGTTCTGGCAGGAGATTATGTGTTGTCATCGGCCCTGCGTGAGAGTGTTAAAACCAATAACCTGGAAATAATCGGGATCATTTCCGAACTTGGGCAAAACCTGGCGGAAGGAGAGCTTAACCAATACTCGTTGGTCAATGAGATAATTATTGATGAAGAAGAGTATTTTAAAGTAATTGACAAAAAAACAGCTTCCCTACTGTACGCTTGTGCAAAGATCGGTGCCATTACTGCAGGTGCAGACCGGGTAACGATAGATGAATTCGGAAAAGCGGGCCGTATATTGGGTATTGCTTTCCAGATCCGTGACGATATTTTCGATTATTACAAAGCCGATGTAGGTAAGCCTACCGGAAACGATATTCGGGAAGGCAAGATCACGCTTCCATTAATCTATGCACTCAACCATGCGCCCCAAGCACTATCGGATGAAATGATGAAGATTATCCGTTCCTGTGATTTTTCGCCCGTAAACATCGAACTCTTGCTTGAATTTGCCAAAAGTAACGGAGGTATTGAATATGCCCAGAAAACCATAGACAATTTACTGGAAGAGGCTGAACAGATTATCGAAAATGTTTCGATCGACAACGAGTTTAAAATAACCTTAAACCTGTTGGTGATGTATTTGAAGAACCGGATGGTTTAACGTTGTTCCTTCACCGGGATACTTCCCAATAGTTTGATATCTTGTAAATTGGAGTAATCATAAAGATAAAATCCGTCGTCGCCGATCGTAAACAGGAATTTGTTCAGCGGAATTACGTCGTACGTTTCTATCTCTTTAAAGTGAGCTATCAGGTTGTTGTTGATATTCAACTTATCTGCTACATTAAATACCTTTAATCCATCATCGCACAGAAAAAGCGTATTATTATCGATCCCCAACCCGTAAGGCGCTTTCATATTATACGTAGCTATCAGGTTATTCATTTTGTAATCGTCGGATAGTTTTACCACATCGAGAACGTTTACGCTTAGGTTTGCGTTTCTGTTGCAGGTAACACCGGAGCGGAGGGTAATGTATGCATATCCGTCCTGCACCACTACGGGATCGCAGGTTGTTACATGCCAGAGCGAGCTTATTTGCCGTGGAGCCGATGGATTCACCAGCTCCAGAATAAGCATCCCGTTGGTTGTTCCCAAAAACATGTGATGGTCATACAGGAACATAGTTTCCACGTTCCATCCGATAGGTTGGGTAACTACTTTTACCGGATTGGACGCTTCCGAAACATTGAAGACGAATAGCTGGTACTGATCTACCGTATAAAGAAAGTTATCGTATAAGCCGAACCGGGCCATTGACCCGCCTTTGCCAAACGATGCGCTTGATATTCCTCCGACAGTGCCACCAAAGGCCGCATCCATGCTTAGATTTGAGTTTTTTCCATAGCTATCCCATCCGTAATAAATAGGGTATGTTATGTGCTCTTCCAGTTTATTGTGCTCTTTCTTTTGTTCCCAGGCAATAATAACGCCTTTATCCTTTTCCACATTGCCTATCCGCAGTTGATTGTCGGTGGGCGGAACCGCGTAAGGATAAACTTCCTTCAACCGGTTTACTTCCTTGATTTTGCTTATATCCGAAACATCGATGGCTACCAGATCTACATAGCTGTCGGCATATAAAATATGGCCTTTTACGGCAATGTCTACACAGCCGGGAACCTCAACAAAAGATGTATTCTTCGGATTTGCCGGATTGGAAACATCGATCACGTGTATTCCTTTAAATTTCTCGACAATTAACAAGTAATTGTCTTTGAAATAAATTTTTCCGGGTTTTTCCAGTTCCCTGGCGGGCAAAGCCTTGACGGAGCTTCTTAAATCGGCATAACTCATATAAACCGGCACGTTGGCCATGTAATCTTCGGTGTATGTATCCATGCAGGAGCTGAGAGCCAACACCGAAATAAAACAAAAAAATATTTTTATATATTTCATAACAAGTTAGTTAAAGATAAGACCAAGTTTTAAAGAGAGCCGGTTGTAATCTACATTTAAGTTATACTCCTTTTCTTTGTTGCGGTAAGCCAGCCTGTGAAAACGATAACCGACAGAAAAAGTGAAATTTACATCCGACCGGGTTTGCCACATAATTCCGAGCGACGGATTAAGCAAAATTCCGCCTCTGGCCTTTAATTCCATATCGTAACTTACCTGCGGGCCCGGCCAAATGTAGTCTGTATGTGCCGGCATTACGTTTACAACTTTTGTCCGGGAACCTTCTATTGGCACCTGATATCCGGCCTGAAGCATTGCAAACGGGGCAGCACGGTTGTTGTTGAACCTGTAAATCCCGTTTATCGTTACCGGCAGGTATGTCTCTTTGTAAAACTCCACACCGGCTCCCAATCCGGCAGATAGTTTTTCAAGCAGCCTGTAATTTACTGTCGTATGGAAAATAAACGGCATTTTGTTCATGTTGTCCGGATTTCCGGGTAAAATCCCTAATTCACTAAAAATAAAGTAGCTTTTAGTTTGTGAAAATTCTTCCCCGGAGTCATTCGTTTCCCCTGTTCCCGGTTTTTTCTTGGTGATCCTCACCACTTCCGATGCATCCAGGACAACAGATTCGTGAAAGGTGACGATCCTTATCTTTCCAAAATCAGGAGAATAGATGTATTTTCCTTTGAGAATGCGGCCATCTTTCAATTCGATGTATCCTCTCTCAACTTTCGGATAAAGTGCTTCATTGACTGGTTGTGCTCCAGTATATTGCAACAGGCAGATAAACAGACAAAATAAGGTAATGCGTTTGTTCATACTATTAATTTATAAAATCCAGATAATCGAGCCGCTTGTCGTTATGTATAGGGTATAGATGAAAAAAATGGAAAAACGTTGCATCAAAATGTAAAAACAATTCGATTTTAACAATTAGGCCGGATATCCCAAAAAAAATATCACTCCTGCCTGGAGTGATATTTCTTAACCTACTTAAGGTAAATTGCCTTATTGAATATCAATCTGTTTTACCTTTGATACCTTCTCTTCTTCTTTAATTGTCGGTATATCTACTGTTAATACGCCGTTTTCCACTTTAGCAGCGATTTTCTCGTTCACTACATTATCGGGCAAAATCATTTTTCGGGTGAATTGCGTGTAAGAAAACTCGCGCCTCAGGTAAGTCCCTTTTTTGTCCTTTTCTTCCGATTCATTTTTCTTTTCAAAGCAGATAACCAGGTTGTTATCTTCATCTACACTTACGTTGCAATCTTCTTTGGTCATGCCGGGAGCAGCCACCTCAACGGTAAAGCCGTCTTCATTTTGCTGAATATTGATTGCCGGCACCGACTTGTTGTTGTTTGTAACCCATTCGTTTCCAAAAAAATCGTTGAAAACACTGGGCAGCCATGTGTTTGTTCGTCTAATAATTGTCATAATTCTATTCTTTTTAGTTGTTTATTCACTTTTTTATGTGCATCGCCAACGATACATCAAAAAAACTCCAAATTATGTGCCGATGGAATATTTGCGTCTTTTTGAGATGATTTACGACAAAATGGCTTGAAAAAAGATGATATTTGCTAAATGTCGAACTATATGCTGACAAAATGGCATTGTGTTGCCGAACTTTCACCCATATCAGGGTGCCAATATCTTGTACGTTTTTTGCCCATAATGCGCTTTCCCGAACCGGTCAGTTGCACGTACATAAATGGTATGTTCTCCGGGTTCCAGGTCCAGTTGAATCCCCCCGGCCCATAAATGTGTGCTGTTTACCGCATTCGAGGGACGCCGGCCGGGGAGGAGTTTTTCCGTAAAATCCCACTCAATAATCTTTATCGTGTAATTCGGGTCAACAGCTTCGAGGTACCTCATTGGACGCCACTGGCCGTCATCGATTTTATATTCAACCGCGTCGTTTTCGCTTCCCATAAAAAAGTTTACTACCACTTGGGAGGTCGTTCTTCCGTTGTGGGGAACTACTTTGGGAGCATATATATTCATCTGATAATCAGGATTCCTTCCGGCTACTTTGTAATCTACGGTGTATTGGTTGCCTTTTATATGAAGGAAAGCGTATCCCTGTGGAGTACCGTCGCGCATGCTGGCGTCGGGCAATCCCCTTTCGTCCAGTTTACCCGAATACCAGTCGCCCGAAGTGGTGCCCACGTTATATTCATGCAACGGTTTTTTTCCCTGCCATCCGTCGATTTCGGCATATTCAATCTGATCCTGAAGATGTGTGTGAGCCGACATAATCAGTACGTTCTCAAAATCTTTAAGCAGGTCAAAAATACGTTGCCTGTCCTCTAACCGGTACGACCTGCCCGTGTTGTCTTTCATTTGAATGTGCTGCGACAACACTATCAGTTTGTTCTTGGGTACCCGCTTCAGGTTATTTTCCAAAAAACGGAGCTGATCCTCCCGGTAACCGGCCCAGTACCCTTTTCCGCCGCGGGGATCGGGATAAAGGATATTGTCAAGAATAACAAAATGGGCATCGCCGTAATTGAAGGCAAGGTTTGCCAGTCCGAAATTTTGCTGAAAGGTTTCATCCGACAGGATATCGGACGTGGCGTCGTAATTCATATCGTGATTGCCCATCACGTTGTACCAAGGCAGCTGAAGCCGTTTCATCCTTTCCTTGTAAACCGGTTGCAGATCGAGGTTGTCGCCGACGATATCGCCCAGACTTATGCCAAACAACGTTTTCCCGGTCTTTTGCACATCGGCCACGATCTTCTGAGAGAAATAATCCAGGTCCTGAATGGAGTAGGGCTGGGGATCCCCAAAAACGACGGTTGTAAAATCGTTGGGTTCATCGTATTTGTACAGTGCAAAATTTATTGAGCCGGGAAGTTCTCCAGTTGGCGGAACACCTTTGTACCGGAATGAACCGGGTGAGCCTTCCGGCTTATGGTGGTAATAATACCGGGGTATAAAATGCTCATCCACAGGAATTCCGTATCCGCTAGGCTTTATCACGAAAATCGTATTGTCGGTTCCCGCCGGAAGGGAGTAATGCCCTTTGTCGTTTGTAACGGTTACTTCGATTCCGTTGGAGACGGCAACACCCGGGATTCCAGCTTCGCGACGGTCTTTCCTGCCGTTTTTATTGTTGTCTTCAAACACATAGCCTGAAGCCATTTGCTGGGCATAAACGGTAAAACTTGCCAGCAAGGCAAAAAGAAGTAAAATGTTCTTTCTCATTGTTGATATTTTTTTGCATTGAATTTTCATATGTGTGGTTATATCAGCTAAATGTCACGTGTTAAGCTGTATACGTCAATGATAAATGCATGTTAATGCAGAATTACTTATACAGATTCAACAATAAACTTGAGGTAATGTTTCGGAATTAAGTGAAGAAAATGTGACGTTTTCCTCCAAAAAAAACGGGAACTGTTGTTATTCAACATTCCCGTTTTCGAATATATCTGACGGATCAATACTTCAATACCGATTTGATTTGAATATCGCCCGCGTTACTGAACGGCACCAGCGTGAATCCCCACTTGTAGTTTTGATTCGCCGGTATGGAATATTCGGGCAGCGGGCGTGCACCCCAGCTGTTGTATCCGGCTACGCCCTGTTGCTTCATATCCACGCAGACTTCCACAAAATTACGTGGAGTGATGTCATTGATGTGGGTGTGTCTGGGGCGCTTATTTTTAGCATCGGCATCGTCGCGTCCGGCAATTTCTTCGCTGCTGAAATTGTTCCATTGGTAGGGGCGTCGAGTAGCTTCTTCCGAATCGAAATCTTCCACTGAATTTTTCAGTGAGTTAAAGCCGATGGTTTCGTCGGCAACAACCATCAGTCCGTTTCCAGCACCCTTAAGGGCAACCCAGCGTGTATCGGTACGATGTCCGTTCTCCTGGGGACGGACGTATGGGAAATACATTTCATCAGCGGTGGTTTTATAGAGGCCTACTTTTGAGCCTGAGGCGCGGTCGATGTAATTTTCACCGGGCCCACGGCCGAAGTATTCTACCGCATTCATGGATGCGGGCAGGCGAAAGCGTACGCCAATACGTGGAACAACCAGTTCCGATGAGGCCTTGCGCGCTGCAGTGGCCTCGGGCGATGCGGTTGCCATAAGTGTTGCTTCCGATGCTTCAAGTTGGGCGGCCTGCATGTCAGTAGAATGGAACTCTACGTCTACTTTCACTACTCCCGATGGATGAACGGTATATTTAATTGTGTAAAGGTTACCGGCGGCCAGCAGATAGGTTGTTTCAACCACGGCATTATTGCCCTGAGCGTATCCCTTGACGTCGGTGACGTTGAAGTGGCGGCTTGATTGTTTCCATACCTGGAGGCGGTGCGGATTTCCATTTCCAAAGTCATTGTCGTTGGGTGCGCGCCAGAAGTTGGGTTGAATGCCGAAGCCCTTATCGAAATATTCCTGACCGGTTACCTTGTAGGATGTCACCGTTCCGCTTTTTTTATCAAAAACAAAATTTACTGTAGGTGATTTGACAACAATACTTTTTCCCGACGAAGTAATCTTCAATTCGGGTTTTTGGGACTTGTCGGTAAACGCTTGTTTGGGTACCGTTATCGGTAATTTAAATTGCTCTACAGCCACGATGTGATTGGCTGGAATAAGTTGGGTTGCGGTTTTCTGAACCACTTCGAAATTCAGGAAATATTCCATCCCCGGCCTTGCTTTTATTTGGCCAACAGGAACGGTTGCATGAGCGGCTTGTTGCGGTGCCAGTGTTACCGGGAGGATACCTTCGGAAATTTGCTTCCCGTTTTCTGTAATGTTGTATTTAAATGTGTAATTGTCTGTATTGGAGAAGTATTGCCGGTTAATGATGTTGACAATCCCTTTCGGTAGGTCAACGGCTTCAACAGCAAAGTTTTGATGGGTATATTTCACTTCGGCCATAGCGGGGTGGGGGGTACGGTCAGGATTTACAATACCGTTGCAGAGAAAATTTCCGTCACTGGGCATATCTGTTCCGTAATCGCCGCCATATTTATAGTAAACCCGGCCATTTTCGTCAACAGCCTCCATACCCTGGTCAACCCAATCCCAGATGTATGCGCCTTGGAGGTTAGGATACTTATAGATGGCTTGCCACTGCAGATCGAGATTTCCACTTGAATTTCCCATTGCGTGCGAGTATTCTGAAGGCACAACAGGGCGATCGCTCCCTTTTTTCCCGACTTCTTCGAGCCACGCTGCGCTTGGATATTGCGGAACGTACATGTCGGTATTGTATTCCCAAAGTCCGCGCTCGTAGTTTACAGGACGGTTCATAAAATTGCGTTCCTGATCTTTCAGGTATCTATAGGTATGGAAGAAGTTGATTCCGTTACCGGCTTCATTTCCAAGTGACCATATGGCTACAGAGGGATGATTTTTGTTACGCTCAAACATGTTCACCGTTCTGTCCATATGCGCCTGTTCCCACTCGGGGTGTTTGGCCAGCGATTCCTGGCCGTAATACATGCCGTGAGACTCGATGTTGGCTTCGTCGTAAACGTATAATCCGAATTCACTGCACAGTTCGTAGAAGCGGCGTGCTTGTGGGTAGTGCGACAAACGGACGGTGTTGATGTTGTTTTGTTTCATCAGTTCGAGATCCTTGCGCATCAGCTCTTCGGGCACGTAGTGCCCTGTTTTTGGGTTGGTTTCGTGGATGTTGACCCCTTTTAGTTTGATGGGTTGCCCGTTTACCAGGAATAACCGGTCGGTTCTCTCACCGGTTTTTACGGCTTTGATTTCAAAACGGCGGAATCCGACGGAGTAGGGGACTACTTCACCCGATTTCTCGCCTTCTTTTCTTACGCTAATAAGAAGCTTGTAGAGGTTAGGATGCTCCGATGTCCAAGTGGCTACGTTGGGTAGCTGAGCTTCAAATTTTACGGCGTTCTCCCCTTGTCCTTGCACACTGACCGCTTGTGATCCGGAGGCTGCCGTCTTTCCAGCTGCATCCAGCAATTCGTAAGAGACCTCGGCATACGACACGCCTGCGCTGTAGTTGCTAACGGTGGTTTCCAGTTCGAAGATACCGTTTTTGTAACTGTCATCAAGCGTGGATTTCACGCGGAAATCGCGGAGTGAAGTCTTGGGTTGAGACCACAAAAACACATCGCGTTCAATACCGCTGATGCGCCAAAAGTCCTGGCATTCAAGGTAAGATCCTGTTGACCAGCGGAATATTTTCAATACAAGGGAGTTTTTCCCCGGTTTTACGTATTTGTTTATCCTGAATTCGGCACTGGTTTTTGAATCTTCGCTATAACCAACTTCTTTTCCATTGATATATACGTAGACACCTGATTTGGCTCCGTCGATGCTCAGGAAAATCTCCCTATCTTTCCAGTCTTGGGGGATGTCAATTTCACGGCGGTAAACCCCTACAGGATTTTTCTCGGGGAGATAAGGGGGTGCAAATTTAGGAAAACGTGTTTTGGGATCACGCTCTACAAATTCGTAGGGATGATTGACATAGATAGGTGTACCAAAGCCCTGTAATTCCCAATTACCTGGCACCTTTATCTCTTTCCAGTCAGAAAGTGAAACGACGGAGTCAGTCACATTTTCGGGCAGTTGTTTGTATCCTTCTACAAAGTAAAACTTCCACGTCCCATTGAGCGAAATGTAGTATTTGCTCTCTTCGAAACGGGAGTTCATCGCTTCCAGCTTGTTATCAAAGGTCATAAACTGCGTGCGCGGATATTCTTTGTTTACCTGCACTACATTTACATCTTGCCAGTACGGCGTTTTTCGCTGAGAGGAGAGCATTCTGCTCTCCTGAGCGTGTAGGTTGACGATTGTTGAAAGCCCAACCGTCAGCACTAATGATAAAAATTTGAATTTCATTATTTAATTTGTTATTGATTCTCTCAGGATTATTAATCCTCTTTTATTGCATTTAGCAAGTTTTCGGCCAGGCGGCTTGTTCCAATGCGGAAGAGGGTAGGGGAGCACCATTCTTCACCCAGAATTTCTTTTACAAGGGTATAATATTTTACTGCATCTTCTACAGAAGACACACCGCCGGAAACCTTAAACCCGGCTTTGTTCCCGGTTTTTTCGTAATAGGATTTAATGGCCTTACACATTACATAGGCGGCTTCCGGAGAAGCACCGGGATATCCCTTTCCCGTGGATGTTTTTAAGAAATCTGCACCCGAATAGAGCGATAGGACGGAGGCCTTATGAATATTCTCTGCAGATTTCAAGGCTCCGGTTTCGAGAATAACTTTCAGGGTTGCCCCGTGGCACGCATCTTTTATCTCCGTAAGCTCTTCACACATTTCCTCGTATTCCTCATCCAAAAACAGTCCCAGGTTGATAACAGTGTCTATTTCATCGGCTCCGTCTGCTACGGAAAGTGCTGTTTCTGCAATTTTTACTTCGGAGAAGGTCTGGGAACTTGGAAATCCACCCGATACACAGGCAATTTTTACATCAACGGTCAACGCTTCTTTTACGGTTTTGGCAAAGTTTGGGTATACGCAAATGGAAGCAACGTTCTCTAGTTCAGGATTTATATCTTCAAAAGCGTTCACTTTCTCCGTAAATTTCCAGACTTCTTCCCTGGAATCCGTTGAATTGAGTGTTGTAAGATCGATACAAGAATAAATTTTCCGGTATACTTCCTGCGTATTGTTCCCGTTGAATCCATCTGCAATGATTTTGTTGATGCTTTCTGTTATTTGGTCAGCAGAAAGAGCAAACGGATATTTCTTTAATGCATCGGTGTATTTGTTTGTAGTATTCATATTATCAATTAGTTTTTTTTTGTTATAATTTAGAATTTTCTTTGTGCCTGTTGTTGTCTCTTTTCGTTTTTTTTACGAAGTTTTTTTGCAAAGCATCCGTTAAATCTACTCCGGTTTGGTTGGCCAGGCAAAGCAACACCCACAGTACATCCGCCATTTCATCGGCAAGGTTTTTCTCCAGATCAGAATCTTTAAACGATTGTTCACCGTACGTGCGTGCCATAATTCGAGCCAGTTCTCCCACTTCTTCGGTGAGAATGGCCAAGTTGGTAAGTTCGCTGAAATAACGAACTCCGTAGGTCTTGATCCACCTGTCTACTAATTGTTGAGCTTCCTGAATGGTCATCTTATTCTTTGTTTTTCGAATCTAGCCAAATAGTCACGGGACCGTCATTAATCAGCTGAACCTGCATATCCGCACCAAATTCACCGGTTTGTACCGGTTTCCTGAGCATTTCCGATAATGTTTCGCAAAACTGCTTATACAAGGGTATGGAAATATCGGGTTTGGCGGCGCGAATATAAGAAGGACGATTCCCTTTTTTAGTGCTGGCGAGAAGAGTAAATTGAGAGACCACTAAAATTTCTCCTCCGGTCTCTAAAACTGATTTATTCATCACCCCGTTTTGGTCGTCAAATATACGTAAATAAATGGTCTTTTTACACATAAAATCGATATCTTCTTTTGTATCGGATTCTTCAATACCTACCAGGAGTAACAACCCTTTCGTGATGGAGCTCTTTTTAAGGGAGTTAATGGTTACTGATGCTTCTGATACTCTTTGAATTAGCAATCGCATAAAGGTCAGCAATATTTTATCTTATTATTTTTTAAAAAAATCGGTAATCAGTTTTCCTTTGCTTTTTCCGACAACTGAAGCAATTTCTTCTTCACGGGTTTCTTTTATGCGCTTCACGCTTTTAAAGTGTGAAAGAAGTTTCTTTTTGGTTTCTTTTCCGATTCCTTTTATTTGATCCAGTTCGGAAGTCACCTGCGATTTACTTCTTCTGTTTCGGTGATGAGTAATACCGAAACGATGAGCTTCGTCGCGAAGTTGTTGAATGAGTTTTAGTGTCTCAGAATTTTTGTCAATGTAGAGCGGGACGGAGTCTTCAGGGAAATATATTTCTTCCAATCGCTTTGCAATTCCAATAATGGCGATCTTGCCGTAAAGTCCAATTTTCTGAAGCGATTCTGTTGCAGCGTGGAGTTGCCCTTTACCGCCGTCAATTACAATGAGTTGAGGCAAAGAGTGACCTTCGTTAACTGCACGAGAATAGCGTCTGTGAATAATTTCGGCCATCGAGGCGTAATCATCGGGACCTACGACGGTTTTAATGTTGAAATGGCGGTAATCTTTTTTTGATGGCTTTGCTTTTTTGAAAACCACACAAGCTGCCACGGGATCTGTACCTTGAATGTTTGAATTGTCAAAACATTCGATGTGCCATGGAATCTCTTTCAGATGCAGATCTTTCTGAACCGTCTTTAAAATGCGTGTGGTTCGCTGCTCCGGATTCAGCATCTCTGACTTTTTCAGTTTGTCTACTTTAAACTGCTTGACGTTCTTCTCGGAAAGGTCCAGGAGTTTTCGCTTGTCTCCCCGTATAGGAACGATAAATTCAACTCCGGAAAGAATAAGATCAGGAATGAAGGGGACCATGATCTCTTTCGATTCACTACCGAAGCGTTGACGCATTTCCACAATTCCTAACCCCAGCAGTTCTTCGGGTGTTTCATCCAGTTTTTTCTTGTATTCAAAAGTGTACGCTTGGATTATACCGCCATTCACCACGTGGAGATAGTTGATGTAAGCCGCATTTTCGTCTTCCGCAAATCCATAGACATCCAAGTTATAATGAACATTGCTTACCACTTGCGATTTCTCCCTGAAATTCCGGATCAGCAGAAGTTTCTCCTTGAGCCGCTGTGCTTCTTCAAAACGGAGCTCATCGGAGTAGTGCTGCATTTCAATCGTTATTTGTTTCTCAATAAGGGAGATGTTTCCTTTCAGAATTTCGGTAATCTCTGCAATGTTTTTGTTGTAATTTTCCAGTGATTGATATCCAACGCAGGGAGCATCGCATCGTTTAATGTGATATTCGAGGCAAACCTTGAATTTCCCGGCAGAGATGTTTTCGGGAGTTAAATTGAGCCTGCAGGTTCTTACTTTATAAATTTTTCGAAAAACCTCAATCAGGGCGTCGACCGCAGCAACGGAAGTGTACGGGCCAAAGTATTTTGAGCCATCCTTTACGATATTTCTTGTTTTAAAAACCCGTGGGAAAAATTCGTTTTTTATAACGATTGAAGGGTAGGATTTATCGTCCTTCAGCATCACGTTGTAACGTGGCTTCAGCTCTTTGATAAGATTGTTCTCGAGAAGAAATGTGTCTTCTTCCGTATTAACCACAATATATTTTATCTGTCGGATATTCCGGACGAGAACGCGGGTTTTAGGGTTTTCCTGGTGTTTATTGAAATACGAGGATACTCTTTTCTTCAGGTTCTTGGCTTTGCCCACATAGATTATTCTGCCTTTTTCGTCTAAAAATTGGTAGCAGCCTGGTCCCTGAGGAAGTATTTTTAGTGTATCCCGTATCTCTTGTGTCATATTTCAAATCTAAGAATCGTATCCAACTCCACCTCATCGGGGAACAGGGAGCGCCCGTGGAGTGCTTCTAGTTCTATCAGAAAATTGATGTAAATTTTCTTAACGTCCATTTTTTTCACCAGTTTATGGGCAGCTACCATTGTCCCTCCGGTAGCCAACAAATCGTCGTGAATCAAAACAACGTCCTCTTTTGTTAGTGCATCTTCGTGAATCTGGATGGTGTCTTCTCCGTACTCCTTGGTATACTTTTCTTCAATAACCTTGTAAGGAAGTTTACCCGGTTTACGAATTGGAACAAATCCTGCGTTTAACCGTACTGCCAATTGAGGCCCCATGAAAAAACCCCTGGATTCAATACCTACCACCTTGGTAATGCCTTTTTCTTTATACCTTTCGTAAAGAATGTCGGACAGTTCTTTTAAATGCGATGGCGACTGGAACAGCGTAGTGATGTCCTTGAATTGTATTCCTTTAATAGGAAAGTCAGGGATATTCCTGACGGCAGCGGTTAATGTTTCAATACTCATTTTTGTATAATTATAAATGTGTGTATAATTTGGGATTGTTCCACGTGGAACATTTGTATTCTATCTTCCCAGAAGCACAAGTAAAACCGATATGTCGTTCGGGGATACTCCGGGGATTCGGCTGGCCTGGGCAATGGTTTCGGGGTTGATAGACGTTAATTTTTGCCGTGCTTCGGTTGATAAGGATTGAATCCCATTGTAGTTGAACTTGTCTTTGATCCGGATATCTTCCAGCCTGTTTATCTTATCGGCCATCAACTTTTCACGTTTGATATAGCCCTCGTACTTTATTTTTATATCGGCAGATTCAATAATTTCTTCCTTTCGGTTTTTGATGTTCGACAACAGCTCCTTTAAAGGGGTAATCTCCCTGGACATTGTTTCCAGGTCGATATGCGGGCGGGTAAGCAGATCGATAAGCTTCACGCCATGCTTTAACGGTGCCGTATTCAAGGTCTCCAGGTATGGGTTTATACGGTCTGCCTTGATGGAGAAATTGCGTGCGAAATCGATAATCCTGTCCACTTCTTCTCGTTTTTCTGCCAGTAAAATCATTCTTTCTGAAGAAGCAAGCCCAAGGTCATAAGCTCGCTGTGTGAGTCGCTCGTCGGCATTGTCCTGGCGAAGCAGGATGCGGTATTCGGCGCGCGACGTAAACATTCTGTACGGTTCATCCACTCCTTTTGTGATGAGGTCGTCAATGAGTACACCGATATAGGCCTCATCCCTGCGAAGTGTGAACGGGTTTCCGCCATGGCAATTGATATGGGCGTTTATTCCGGCTACAATGCCTTGTCCCCCCGCTTCTTCATAGCCGGTAGTGCCGTTGATCTGTCCGGCAAAAAACAGGTTCTTCACCCGTTTTGTTTCAAGTGTCGGATTGAGCTGGCGAGGATCGAAGAAATCGTACTCGATAGCATATCCCGGCCGGAAAATATGTACGTTCTTGAAAGCGGGAACAGCTTGAAGTGCGTTTAGCTGAATTTGCAGGGGTAGGGAAGAGGAGAATCCATTGAGGTAGTATTCGTGGGTGGTTTCGCCTTCCGGTTCAAGAAAGAGCTGATGGCTCGTTTTGTCTGAAAACGTGACAATCTTGGTCTCGATGCTTGGACAATAGCGCGGTCCGATACTTTGGATCTGGCCGTTATAGAGCGGTGAATCATTCAAGCCTTCCCGAAGCAGGTTGTGCACGGCTTCCGAGGTATACGTTATCCAGCAACTGCGTTGGGTGAGTTCACGCTGAATGTTATCCAAATAGGAGAATTTGTGAAAATCATCGTCCCCCTTTTGTTCTTCCAGCAGTGAAAAATCAACGCTTCTACCGTCTATGCGTACAGGCGTACCCGTTTTCATCCTGTCGGTTTTAAATCCGATTGCTTGCAATTGTTCCGTCATCCCGAAAGAGGCCGGTTCCGACATGCGTCCGCCGCCTATTTGTACGCTGCCGATGTGAATCAGCCCGTTAAGGAATGTTCCGTTGGTCAGAACAACCGATTTGGCGGTAAACTCAACCCCCATACGGGTTTTTACGCCAGCTACCTCACCGTCTTGGAAAAAAAGCTGCGTAACGGTGTCCTGCCATACATGCAGATGAGGCGTATTTTCGATGATCGAACGCCATTCCTGGATGAATTTTGCCCGGTCGCTTTGTACACGAGGACTCCACATGGCAGGCCCTTTGGAACGATTAAGCATACGGAACTGGATAGCTGTTCTGTCGCTTACAATACCCATCTGTCCGCCCAACGCATCAATTTCACGCACAATCTGTCCTTTTGCAATACCTCCAACCGCAGGGTTGCAGCTCATTTGGGCGATTTTATTCATATCCATTGTTATCAACAACGTTTTTGAGCCCAAATTTGCGGCGGCGGCAGCGGCTTCGCATCCGGCGTGTCCGGCGCCCACCACAATTATGTCGTACTTGAAATCCATTTTTTTTGTTTTGCGGCTGCAAATATACGAAAAAAGAAGCTGCTAATGCGCTTATAAGATGTTAATTGAGTGAAATTAAACTTACTTCACATAGATCTTCAGGTAGATAGGCAGGTGATCGCTAAAGCCACCGGTATAATGATTCCGGTAGGTCCGGTTGGTGTTGGGGCGGCCTTTTTTATCAAAATGGAGCAGGTATTTGGGGTTGAAAACGTCGGCGTTCTCTGGCTTGCAGTCAAACTTACCGGACAGAAGCACATGTCCCGAAGCGATAAACTGGTCAAACAGCAGCCAGCCTTTGTGATAGGTTGATCCGATACCTTTTTTGTGCCTAGGGTATATAAGGTTATAGAGTTTGGTGTTGCTTATGTTGTCGAATGATTTTTGCGCCCCGAGCACCTCGTCAACGCTGTTGTCGTCCGGAGTGTCGTTGAAATCGCCCATAATAAGTATGTTCTCATCGGGGTTTTCACTTAATACCTTGTAAACGGCACTGTGCAGCTCGCTTGCTACGAAATAGCGCCTGCGCTCCGATCTGTCTGTCCCCTCCCTTCGCGAAGGGAAATGCACAATAAAGATGTGGAAGATCTCGTCAAATGTAGTTTTGCCTTTCACGTGGAGAATATCGCGGGTACGATCCTCAATACCCGGTAGGTGAACAAGAACCGGACTTGATTCGAGTACGATGAATGATTGTGTATTGTAGATCATGGCTACGTCGCTGCCGCGTTCGTCGGGACTGTCGTAATGAACAAAGCTGTAGTGCTTCATTCCTTTTCTGTGTAAATCGTCCAGAATACTCATCATCACGTTTTTGTTCTCGATTTCGGCCAGTCCGATAATATCGGGAATTTCCGGTTTTACAATGTCTTGAATTACAAATGTTAACTTGGTTACCTTGTCGTTAAATCTTTTCTCATCCCATCTTAATCTTCCCCCTGGAGTGAATTCGCTGTCCATTACTCCAGGGTCATCTGAAGTATCGTAAAAATTCTCGGTATTATAAAACATAAAAGAAAACGGGGTTGTCATTACGGTTTATTTTAGGTGATTAACATTTGTATGTTTCCAAAAGTAAATTACTGATAAAGAGAACTGTAATTATTGCGGGTTTATTTGTTCCAAAGCCTGGTTTTCCGCCTTCCTCATATTGAGGGAAGCCGTTTCGCTTTTATCATCAATCCCGCACATGTGGAGGATTCCGTGAATAATAACACGATGTAGTTCTTCCGTAAAATCGGTGCTATACTTTTGTGAATTAGTGCGGACCGTCTCTAAGCTGATAATGATATCGCCCGATATTTTATCTCCTTCCGAATAGTCGAACGTGATAATGTCGGTGTAAAAATCGTGGGAAAGATATTGGGTGTTTACCTCGAGAATTTTATCATCCGTACAAAACAGATAATTGACCTCGCCGATTGTTTTGCCGTAGCTGGCGGCAACACGTTTAATCCAATTTTTAATATCGCCTTTCCTGATCTTCGGAAAATTGATTTTGTCAGCCTGAAATGTAATTGCCATATTTTTTAACTTTTATTTACGCAGAGAAGAGCTTGTTTTTATCCGAAGAAAAGGTAGGCAACAAAAACCGCAGTCAAAACACCTGCCAAATCTGCCAAAAGCGCATAGGGAACGGTATAGCGGCTGTTTTTGATGTTCACGGCTCCGTAATAAACAGCAACAATGTAAAACGTAGTGTCTGTCGCTCCCTGCAGGACGGATGAGAGCCTTCCGGTAAATGAATCGGCTCCGAAAGTCTTCATCGCATCAATCATCATCCCGCGGGCACCACTTCCGCTGAGCGGCTTCATAATCGCCGTGGGCATTCCGTCTACCCAACGGGTATCCATTCCGGTAAGTGCTACTAAATTCCGCAGGCCATCCATCAGGAAGTCCATGGCGCCAGATGCTCGAAAAACACCAATTCCAACCAGGATAGCAATGAGGTAAGGGATGATGGTAACGGCTGTTTTAAACCCGTCCTTGGCACCATCGATAAATGATTCAAAGATGTTGACCCTCTTCCGCAACGCCACCACGATAAAAAGGACTATAATAGAGAGCAGAATAATGTTAGCCGCAAGTCCCGAAACGATGTTTGCTTTCTCCTGCGGCATAGAGTTAAAAGCAAAAATGGTTCCTCCAATTATTACCAGCATACCGAGGAAAAATCCCATTATGGCCTTATTAAAGATGTTTATCCGTTGTTTGAGACAAACGGCAATAACCCCCACGAGGGTGGCAGCAAATGTTGC
>JABNAD010000260.1_pt1 | contig 39060 bp, 29 predicted proteins | sample 7240381 | NCBI WGS metagenome assembly JABNAD01 (sample SAMN11332834, study PRJNA596920) | anaerobic digester metagenome | biome: digested sludge; isolation source: digested sewage sludge-derived enrichment culture grown on H2/CO2 | place: Germany: Goettingen
GGGTTACCCTACGGTGTTGTGGGGAGCGTTGGGTGTTTATTCGAGAGTGAGTTTAGGAATACAGTTGCACAAAAGGGGCTTCTGGTGGGTCCCTTTCTTCGGTACCCAATTGACAGTTTAGTGCAGTATCACTCCAGAGGTGAGGTTGGTAATTAGAAAATGCTGCTAGGAACCCCTGTTCTATTGGAAATCTCTTTAACAAGTTGCGTAAAGTCGGTTGTATGGCGCTCCTCGCCAATGGCACTAAGGAACTTAATTAGCGCATTAAGTAACTTTAGTTCCATAGCGGTGTACTCAGCAAGATGACTAAGCTCTGCTGCCGACCTAAAGCAGTTGTATGCCTGTTCAACTAAGTTGTTTTGTAGGTAAATTGTGGCTAGGGAAATTTGGCCCGTAATCTTAGGTAAGTAGCTATTCCATGTAGAAAGCATGTTGAATGAGCTCTCTATTTCGCGTACATCTTTAAGTGAGCAGCTGTTGCAGGTAAGTGCCTTTTTGTAAATAAAGTATATGCCCAACTCTTTGTTTAGTAAGTGGGTATCGGGGCTTTTTAGCCAGTGTGTGCAAAGGTGTTGTATGCTGCCTATCCTTTCCAAATCCTTTGTTAGAACAAGAGTTGGCAATATTATTTTAGAGGCATTAAGAATGATTGATGAGTCTGGGGTTTTTATGAAATCATCCCACTGTTTATAAAGGAGTTCGTTATACTTGCTGCCAATAATAAACTGGTAGAGCAATAGTGCCGAAATGGTTACACCTAAACTCTTGTTGGAGCAAGGTAATATTTGTGCTATGTGTGCACATTGTTCCTCCAGTATTTGCTTGTTAAGAGCAAAGCCTCCACTTACTGCAAGTAAGGAGTGGGCGTATAGCCTATCTGCATCGTTATCACTATACTCCAAGTATGTTTGAATCATCTCTGGCAGTATGGTGGTTAGGCTGTTTAGATCGGGGTATAGCTCAAATATTCTTCTGGCCTGAGTATCCTTTGCGTATGTGGGTACAAGTTCTTTTCTAAGGTTCTCCTGTTTCCTTAACAGAACAACAATATTAGGCTGCTCAAACAGCTGGTTGATGGTGCTGTCTTTAAGTGCAAAAAGGCTTTTTAGCGTTTCTCTTTCTTGTTCCTTGTATGCAAGTTCGTATATCAGTGCTAGAATGGAGCGTTGGAGAGGGTGATTGGTATATAGCTCCTCAACTTTTAGGAATATATCGTTAGAGAAACCTCCGTTATTCTCAACCAGATGTTGAGCAATAAGGATTTCAAATAGTTTTTTGGGCGATATCTTTACTTCCTTGTAAAAAGAGCCAAAGGTTCCCTCTTTCGACTCCTCAATTAAAAAACCAAACGATAGGAGCTCTTCGTATGCAGCAAAGTAATTGCCTGCATTTTTTAAATGGATGGGGAAATGCTTTCTAAGCTCATTTTTTGGTATGCCAAGTCCTTTTTTTCCATAGCTAGTACTCTCAACAATGGTGTTAACAATGTCAGCCTTCTCATCGGAGTTTGATGCAAAGTAAATTTGCTTTTTTAGGTACTCCTTGAATAGTTCTAGCAAATCGTTTGCCGATGTGGTGGGTTGGTAAACACTAATGAATAGCTGTAAAAGGTATGGGTGCGCAACAGTTGCTTGTATCTCTGGTGTTAGTTCATCTACAAGTAGCCGCTGCTCATATGCTTGGTTTATGGTATTGTCTAGTATGTGCTGAACCTCATTGCTCGATAAGGGAGGAATGTTACTGCCATATGCGTCAAAGTCTATATTCTCAACACCAAGCCAAGCCCGTTTGTCCGCGTTGTCGGTTCCAATAAAATCAAACCAAGTTGATAGTCTTGATGTTACAATTAGTTTAATCTTTGTTTCGGAATTGCCGCTGGAGGCAAGGCTATGCAATCCCTCAAAAAATCGCTCCTGTTTTGTGGTGTTCGATGTGGTTTCTTCAAGCCCATCAACTAGCAAGATTATATTGCCTGGTGCTTCGGTTGGATTAAGTAGTAGGTACTCAATTAAATTGGTTCCTTCGGGAATGCCCAGAAGGCTTTGAATCCATTGCGAGAAAGAGGTTTCTGTGTTTGAGTGTTGCAGCAGGGTTTTAACGCTGGCATAAAGTATAATATCGTTATTGCATTCCCGTTTGTTTTGCAAAAAGTAGTACCAACTGGCCATTAGATATGATTTACCGTAGCCTCCTGGGCCAACTATTGCGGTGGCAGCATACTCGGCTTTCAAAAACAGGGAGAGCTTGTCGTTTAGGTTGTTGCGGAGTAATGTTGGTGTAAGTAGTGAGCTATTAATGTATCGGAGCTGCTCAAAGGTTTGTTGGCTCACAACCTGTGCTTGGGTGCGTGCCCTTTCCCATATATCCTTTACAGGTACTGTAATTACAGGCTTGTGTGTTGACTGATGCAGAAAACTATCCCATCCATCAAATCCAATGTACTGTGCAAGTATGTCAAGCGTGACACGAGAGGGTTGAGAATTCGTTACAAGGAAACCGAAAACGCGCCTAAGAGTGGCAGGGCTAATTTGCTCGCCGATCTTGTTAAATATACTGGTAGATAGGGTGTTGCAATCTTTTTGGTATGCAATTTTCCGTCCAAATTGCTCTTCTATGTGGCGTTTAAGACTATTTAACGATTCGTCGAACACAGCTAACTCTTTTTATTGTGAAAGTGGCTTGTTTACTGATTGTTGGGCAAATGTATTAAGAAAAAACGTATTTCATAATGCTACGAAAAAATATTGACTGATTTGACCCCTTGCTGTGTGTGATTGTCGCTCTATTTTTGACCCAAGCAAATGACCTCGGAGTTTGTGTAGAAAATAGTTCTTGAATACAGAAAATTATCGGTTATGAAAAAGTTTGTAGCATATTTTAAAGAGAGCCTCATTACCAGAGCAAGTGCCGATTATGGTGTGTTTGTAGTCTTCTTTATTATTACGGTTATTTTTCTATTTACCGTTCTTAAAAACTTTTAACTAACCTCATTGCTAATCTCAAAACCTACCGCATATGCTAAGCCAAGTTTGGAAGTACTGCCACGCATCGGTTTGCTCTCTCAATTTTTTGAATGAGCGCGGCGTTTCAATTGATAGCTTAACTGGATTTAAAGTAGATGGCTGCCTAATTACAAGCGAACAAGCCTTTTATATTACCAAGGCTAAAAAGGTTGAAATTACTTTTGTTGGCGATGATGCTAATACGGTAGTAGCCTCCATGCGTATTCCTTATTCCGAGTTTGTTAACGACCTTAAAATTGGGTTTTCTAATAATAAGGCGGACTATGCGGTTTTTAATATCGATTTTCCCGATTTTGAAAATATTCCCTCGCTTAGGTTAAGTTCGCAGCGTAATTTCCCCATTGGTTCAAATGTGGCTTTCCTATCGTTTGGTTACGGCAAGCGTAACCTTTCCCTTAAGTCGGCCATTATTTCGTCCTACCATACTAACTCCGATGGTATCCGTTTTCTGGAGTTTGATGGTCAAACCAGTTTTGGAAATAGCGGCTCACCAATAATAAATCCATTAACCATGGAGGTTATTGGTATTGTCTCTCGTAGAACAAACAACGTATCTAAGGCATTTAACCAGTTAATGGATATAATTAGCACCAATCTCGATGAGCTTAAACGAGTTGAAGGCGTGGTTCGGTTTGGTGATATTGATCCTATTCAAGTGCTTGTTGCTAACCAAAATCAGCTTAAGCATTTAGCTACTAATATCTACAGATACACCGTTTCGTCTAGCTCTCAGGCTGTAATGCTGGATCATATTTTAACCTATTTCAATGAGAAATCCACAGAATCTGCATATATATATCAATCTTCACTGGTGAAGGAGGTTGATGTAACGCTTTCGTAGGGTTTGTTGTTTATTTTGCTAGTAAAGGCTGACCAGTAACTGGTTAGCCTTTTTTTCATGCTTTATAATATCTTTTGCTATGCTATTTAGCCACATTAAAGTAACTTACCTTACATACTTTTGCACATCTATCAAATGTTACATTGGTATAATGTTATTTAGGCGCAACGCCTTGTTTAAATAATTTTAGGAGGAAAGAAATGGTAAATGAAAATGTTTTAGCATTCCTTGAGAAAATCGAACTTTTCAGAGGGTTAAATGCAGATGAGTTTCAGCTCCTTGTAAAGAGTGTTAAGGAAAAAACATACAAGCCAAACGAGTTACTGTTCAGAGAGAATGGTCCCCGCGAGGATATCTTCATTATTTATGAAGGTGAGGTGGAGCTATTCAAAAGTAGCGCTTATGGCGTAGAGCTTAAGCTTACCTATTTTGGTAAGGGCGATTTCTTGGGCGAGGGCTCTTGGGCAAATGATTCGCCCCACTCTACTTCGGCACGTGCCTTAGTTGCCACAACTGTTTATTCTATTAGTAAGGAGTTTTTTGCTGTGAATGCAGCAACTACCCTTAAAATATTCTCAAATATTGCTAGGGTTATCTCTCGCCGTATGCGTCATGCCAACTCTCGCATGATTAACCCTGCGGCTCAGTATGAGTCAGGACGTACCCGTCGTGAGCACGACCTTTTGGGCGATAGGGATGTGCCATTTGAGAGCTACTATGGGGTTCAAACCCTTCGTGGTATAGAGAACTTTAATATATCGGGTGTTACCCTTAACTTTTTCCCATCGCTTATTGATGCTCTGGCAATGGTTAAGGAGGCTGCTGCTGATGCAAACTTCGAACTAGAACTTATTGATAAGCCTATTCGCGATGCTATTGTAGCCGCATGTAACGAGATTAAGAACGGTAAGTTCCATAACCACTTTATTGTGGATATGATACAGGGTGGTGCAGGTACTTCAACCAACATGAATGCTAATGAGGTTATTGCTAACCGTGCACTTGAACTTCTAGGTCATGAAAAAGGGGAGTATCAGTACTGTCATCCCAATAACCATGTAAACCTATCTCAGTCAACCAACGATGCTTACCCAACTGCAGTGAAAATTGCTCTTGTAAATAGCAACAAGAAGTTGGTTGAAGTACTGGAAAGTCTTATTGTTTCGTTCGATAGAAAAGCAAAGGAGTTTGCCCATATTATTAAAATGGGTCGTACTCAGCTTCAGGATGCTGTGCCAATGACCCTAGGTCAAGCCTTTGAGGCATATGCCGTTACCCTAAGAGAAGAGATTGAGCGTTTGAACCAAAACGCGCGTCTATTCCTAGAGGTTAACATGGGGGCTACAGCCATTGGTACTGGTATTAACTCCGAGCCTGGTTATTCAGAAAAGGTGGTTAACCACCTACGCCGTATTACTGGTATGGAGGTTGTTCTAGCTTCAAACCTTGTTGAGGCAACTCAGGATACTGGTTCCTTTGTAATCTACTCATCGGCAGTAAAACGCCTAGCTGTTAAACTTTCAAAGATTTGTAACGATTTGCGCCTGCTATCATCAGGTCCTCGTACTGGTATTAATGAGATCAATCTGCCTCCAATGCAGCCTGGTTCATCAATTATGCCAGGAAAAGTAAACCCTGTTATACCAGAGGTTGTTAACCAAATTGCGTTTAAGGTAATTGGTAACGATTTAACTGTAACAATGGCAGCAGAGGGCGGTCAGCTTGAGCTTAACGTGTTTGAGCCAGTTATTGTTCAAAGCTTATTTGAATCAATAGAGATGCTTAAAAACGGTATGAACACCCTTAAGTATCGTTGCATTGATGGCATTACTGCAAATGAGGAGCGTTGCCGTGAACTTGTTCACAATAGCATTGGTCTAGTTACAGCTCTTAATCCTGTTTTGGGTTACGAAACATCAACCGAACTAGCTAAGGATGCTTTAATGAATAACAGAAGCGTTTACGAACTGGTTCTAGAGAAGAAGTTACTTACTAAGGAGCAGCTTGATTTGATTCTTGCTCCAGAGAATATGATTAAGCCTAGAAAAATGAAGTTTTAGTAAAAGGAAAGGGCTCGTTTAGCGAGCCCTTTTTTTATTCCTCATCAAATTCCCTTAGTATCTTCTGTACCTCTTCTTCGGTATTCCTTAGCTTAAGCTTACATATCTTAAGCAGCTCCGACACGCGCTTAACGTCTTTTGTAAGCTCATCTACATCTAGCTCATCACCTTCTATTCGTTCAATAATGGCCTCAATTTCGGCTAGTGCCTCGTTGTACGTTAGTGCTTTCTTACTCATTTCCTGTTGCTTTGCTTGGTAATGTTATGGTAAAAGTTGTTCCTTCTCCTTGTTGGCTACTTACAGTAATTGTTCCTGCATTACGCTCAATAAACTCTTTGCAAATAATCAAACCTAACCCAGTACCAGACTCCTTCTCGGTGCCCTCGGTTGAAAAGTTTTTATCAATTTTAAAGAGCTTATCTAGGTTCTCTGGGGCTATTCCAACACCTGTGTCTGATATTCTGATTATTGTTTTATCTGTTTCCTCATGAGCCTCAATGCCAACATTTCCGCCTTTTGGCGTGAATTTAATGGCGTTAGACAGCAGGTTTCTAATTACAGTGGCCAGCGTATCCCTGTCGGCAAAAACAAAGATATTATGGTTTATGTTCTGTGTAAGGGTAACCTCTTTGCTATTGGCATTTAATGCTGCAAACTCAATGCACTCATTGGCAATGTCGTTAAGTTTGTAAAGTTGGGGTTTAACACTTAGTTTCCCCGTTTGGCTACGTGCCCAATGAAGCAAATTCTCAAGCAAGGTTAGCACCTTGTTGGCCGAGTGGTGAATAAGATTACTATACTCTTTTACCTCCTCTTTTTCCATTTCACCAGATCGTATGGCGAGCAGCTCTGTTAGTCCAACTAGTGCATTAAACGGATTTTTTAAGTCGTGTGCAATTATTGAGAAGAGCTTATCGCGGGTTTGAACCATGTACCTCAGCTGCTGTTCCGATGCTCTTAGCTTCTCATTTGTTTCGTTTATAATTGATATTTGGTTACTAAGTATTCTATTGTTTCTGCGCTTTTGTCTGTAGGCGAAAAGCACCGTTGTAAGGGTTGCTGCACCAAGTAGGATGATGATAATGGAAAGCGTTCTAAATATGCGCTGGCGTTCAAGTTGTAGCTCTTTAAGCTCAGACTCTTTTTGCAATGATTCTACCTGCTCTTCAATTATCTTAATTTCGGTACGCTTGGTATCAAGTTCGGCTACGTATCTGGCCTCGAATGTTTTTTCGAGGAGCTCTATGCTCGATAGGCTGTCCTTTAGCTGGGTGTAATCCTTAAAGTACTTAAGCGCAAGTTCGGCATTGTTGCTGTTATCGTAAAACGTGTGGAGGGCCAATAGTGCAAACTGCCTAATGGGGGCACTCTTTATTTCCTGTCCAATAAGCAGGGAGTGCTTAAGCATTTTTTCAGCCTCCTGTGGTTTGCCCAATTGCGATAATATCTCGCCCTGTTTTCTTAAGCATAGGGCAACTCCGCTTTGCATACCGGCTTTGGTATAGTGCTTTTCCGATTCGGCGAACGATTCTAATGCCTGCTTATTGTTGTTTTGGGATAGAAGTAGGTTCCCCCGTTCATTGTATATATCGGCAAGTATGGCATCGCTTTTAATTTGAGTGGCTATGCCTTGGGCTTTTTTTAGAGCATCAAGGCCCAAATGGTAGTTTTGTTGTAATCTGTGTGCTTGCGCTTGGTTTACAAGTATTTTTGCTAGGCCAGGCAAATCGCCAGCTTTCTGTCGTTCGCTGGCTGCCCTTTGATAGGCCTCAATTGCCTTTCCGTAGCTTTTTATGTCTAAGTAGCTGTTCCCTAGGTTTAGCAGTACATAGGCAATCTCAACGGGGTCGTTTCCTTGGGCTAGAATTTTATGTGCATTCTCAAAGTAATCTACGGCTCTATCGCTTGCTCCCAGTTTTCTGTAGGTTATACCTATGTTAATTAGCGATTTGGCAATATCGGGCTTAACTTCCATTTCTTGCCTTATTTTAAGAGCCATTAGGTAGTGGCGCAAAGCTTCGGCTAGCTCTCCCTTCTCGGCATATATGTTTCCAGCCTCATTAAGGGTTGACGCCTTGGCTTGTTGATCCTGTATCTTATCCCTAAGAACTAATGCTTTTCCCAGTTTGATTAGCGCTTGGTCAAACGCGCCTTGTCGCTTGTAAACCCTTGCTAGATTTTCGAGTAAATTGGCTTGAGAGTTTAGGTGTTCCAGTTGTTCTCTAATTGCAAGTGCTTTCTCAAACTCATCAATGGCCTGCTGGTTTCGGTTGAACTTTAGGTAAAGCCCTCCAAGTATGTTAAGGATTTCGGCTTCGGTTGTGTGTAGCTCTTTTTTTTGAGCCAGCAACAGTGCCGTTTGTAATGCATTTTTTGATGAGTCCAAGTTTCCAATATCTCTATACGTTAGCCCAATATTTCTTAGCGATATAACTAGATGTGTTTGGCTGTTTGCCTGCTTTGCTCTATTGTATCCCTTTGTATAATGGGACAGAGCCTCTTTAAATAGGCTTGCCGACCAGTATGTGCTCCCAATGCTTAGTAAGGCCTCTGTTTGGAGGGTGTCGTTGCCAGAACTTACCGCCAAGTTAAGCGCATATTGCTTTTGCTCTAACGATTGTTCCAGCATCCCAACTTGGCGATAGATATCGCCTGCAAATAGGAAAAACAGAATGCTTTCCGGAGTAGCCTGTTGCTCTTTTTTGTACAAAGCGGTCTTTTCCTGAATAAGTTGGATTGCCACACTGCGATTATTCTGAAAAAGAAGACCTCGTATATTTGTTCGTTCGGCAAGCTGATGGAGTTCATTGCTTGTTGATTGTTTTGCCAGCCTGTTTGCAGAGTCAATAGCAGCGCTTGCAACTTGTTTCTGGTTGGTAACAAAAGCGGCTTCGGCAACTATAGTAAAAGCTAAAACCCTATCGCTAGGGGAGAGGGAGGTGCCGCGTAAGGCTTCCTGTGCAATAGCAATAGATTTAGGTGGATTCTCAGAGATTAGTCCTTTGGCCATTAATAATTCGCTTGTTCCCTTTTGTGCTGGGGCCAACGTGGTTATCCCCAATACGAAAAGAGAAGCAAGCAGCGTAAGTCTGCTCATAGGTTTGCTTTTTATAAACGGAATCCAATAACGCTAATGTCGTCCACCTGATCAGTGTTTCCTTGCCAGTCAACTAGTGCTTTATCTATAACTTTTAGCTGCTCGTCCATGTTCTTGTCTTGAATTGTACCTAGCAAATTCTTAAATGGTTTGGACATGAACTTTTTGCCATCGTCGCCGCCAAACTGGCTTACGTAGCCATCGGAGAAGATGTAGAAGGTGTCTCCTTGTTGGTATTCAATTACGTTATTTGTAAATGGTTCTTGATCTTTTATGTGGATGCCAATAGGCATTTTATCGGCTTTTACCTCAAACAGTTCTCCGTTTCTAAAGTATATAAGTGGATTGTAAGCCCCTGCAAACTGAATGGTTTGCGTGTCTTTTTCTATAATGCAAAGCGCAATGTCCATCCCATCTTTTGCTTCGTCTTTTTTGCCTGTTTGGTCGAGGGTGGTTTTTACAAATTCCCTAAGGCTGTTTAGAATGGAGTTGGCCTTTAGTTCAGGGATATTTGCAACTATCTCGTTAAGGAATGCAACGCCCAGCATACTCATGAATGCGCCTGGAACGCCATGACCCGTACAGTCGGCGCAAACCACAATTGCCTTATTGTCGCGTTTTGTCATCCAGTAGAAGTCGCCACTAACAATGTCGCGGGGCTTGAACAGGATAAAGCTGTTGGGTAATATGTCTTGTGCCAGGACATCAGACGGTAGAATGGCCGTTTGAATTCGTCTAGCATAGTATATACTATCGGTAATTTCCTTTTTTTGCTTGGCAAGAAGGTCGCGTTGAATCATAATCTCATCGCGTTGGGTTTCAATCTCCTCCTTTTGCATCTGAATTTCTGCATTTTGCTCGGCCAAAAGGGTGTTCTTGCGTTTCTTCTCCTGAAGTTGAATAACCACGTATGCGGCAAAGAATAGAACAAGGGTAATACCTATCCCCATTGCCAACTTCTCAACTCTATTTCTTTTAATGGTTTCGTCTTTAAGGGCTTGGTCCTTTGTGAGGATTTGCAGCTGTTGCTCTTTCTTTTCTGTTTCGTACTTAGTCTGTATTTCGGCAATGGCTTCAAGATTTCCCTCGTTAAGTAACGAGTCCTTAACGCTTCCAAACTCCTTATAGTAGGCCAGCGCTTTATCAAACTTGCCCAGTTTTTCGTAGGATTTAGAAATACCCTCGTAGTTTAGCTTAATAATCTCCTTTAACCCGATGTTTCGCGATTGTTCAAGGCTGGAGAAATAGTATTCAAGCGCCTCCTCGTTCCTGTTTTGTAGAGAATAAACGTCGCCAATATTATTGGTAATAAGGGCAATGCGGCGTTTGTCGTCGAGTCTGCGGCATATGCGTAACGCCTCTTGGTAAGATTGCAATGCGGCCGATAGTTCCTTGTTTGCGGTGTAAACGCTACCAAGGTTTATTAGGTTGGATACAATTCCTGTAGTATCGTTCAGCTCCTGTTTTAGCTTTAGCGATTGCTTGTAGTAGGACTCCGCTTTGTCAAAGTCCTTTTTCTCTTCAAATAGAACACCTATATTGTTGAAAATCTGAGCCGATGCCTCTTTTGATTCTGGTTTGTCTGGAGTTTGCTGATGGTATGCTAAGGCTTCGTTATAGTACCTTAACGCTTCATCTAGCTGTTTGAGTTCTTTTAATATTCCTCCAATATTAACTTTCCTAATGGCAGCCTCGTTAGCGGCTGCATTGCGAACCGACTCAATGGGCGATAGCTTTAGCCTTTCGCTAATTTTGAGCGCTTCAACAAAATACTCAAGCGATTGGGAGTAGTTTCCTCTGTAAAACTCAATGTAACCCAAGGTATTTAGGCCTCGCGAGATGTAAGTTGTGTCCTTGTGGGCTGCTGCGTACTCCTTTAGCGTTAAAAGGGTTTCGATGGATTTTGTATAGTCGTTCTGATATACATAGGTCATCCCTTTTAGGTAGTAAATATCGCAAATTACACCTGGTCTTTTAGATGATTCTATGTCAAGAGAGAGCGCTTTGTTGGCAATTTCTATAGCTTTATCGTACTCATTTTTATACTGGTGCGCAACAATTAGCTTGTTGTAGCTCTCAACAAGCTCTGCAATACTGTCGGTTTTAGACAGATAGCTAATTGATTGGTTAAGTATCTCAATGGATTCATCAAGAGATTCTGGACTTTCTGCGTATTCTGAGATAATACCAAGAGCTTGCCCTTTAAGGTAAAGAGCGTACCCTTTGTAGAAATTATTGTTGGTTTCGGCAGCAGCCTTAAAGCCGCTATCGGTAAAGGTAATGGCCTTGTTGTATGTGTCTAGTGGGGTGTCCTCATTGTAGTCGGCAAGCGATAAGTAGTTCTTTGCAATTTGCAGAAGTACCCTTGCCATGTTCTCCTTCTCTGTTTTCTTGAGAACATTTTCTAAGCTATCTATTCTATTTTGATATACTTTTTCTGCATTCTGCGAAAAAGCAGTGGCGCTAATAAGGCAAAGGGTTAGTATTGTTATGTGTAATCTTTGTTTTAGCATTGCTTTTGTTTTGGCTGGCTGGTATATAATTCATAAAGTTACTAAGATAAGACATTATGCTAAACTATTTTTAAGATAGAAAAAAATCTTAACGTACAAATTAGCATTGTATAATTTAGATTTAGTGCAGATGTATGGTGTTGTTGTATAGCGTGTTGTGTAAAGCAAGGTAGGCTAGTATAGGGTATTCCCTAACTAGCCTAATGCGTTAAATGTGTTGGGCTGTGCTACTTGGGAAGGGTGAATGAGAATGTGCTGCCTTTGCCAACGTTGCTCTTTACAATAATCTCGCCACCAGCACGCTCAATGAATTCCTTGCAAATAATTAACCCTAAGCCTGTACCTTCCTCATTAGCAGTTCCCTTTGATGAAAAGGATAAATCGGTACGGAAGAGTTTATCAATATCGTTGGGGTTTATGCCTATACCATCGTCAATGGTGTCGATTCTAACCTTTTGGTTCTCGTCCACATACGCTTTAACAAGAACCGTTCCCCCAGCATGGGTAAACTTTATAGCGTTGTTTATAAAGTTTCTAAGTACAGTTGAGGCTATGTTTTTATCGGCGTATGCCTCCAGCTCATTGTCAACATCAAAGGATATGTTAATACCCTTTTTGTCGGCATTAATCCTTAGTAGCTCCGTTTCCTGACTGATAATTGTGTGCAGGTTTATTGTTTCTGGATTGTAGGCTAGCTTCCCCGTTTGGGTTCTGGACCATTGCAGAAGGTTTTCCAAGAGTCGGAATAACGATTGTGCCGACTCGTTTATTACGCCAATGTACTCCTTGGTTTCCGTTGTGCTAAAGTTGTCGTAGTTATTGTGCAGCAGCTCGCTAAATCCCAATAGCGCGTTAAACGGGTTTTTAAGATCGTGTGCAATAATGGAGAAGAACTTATCTTTTGTATTGTTAAGCGCTTTAAGGTTTATCTCAGATTCGCGGAGCTTTTCATTTGCTAACTTCAGCTCCTCGTTCTTTTTGGAGAGTAACTCGTTGCTTTTCTTTTTAAGATGAAGTCCATAGTAAATAAGAAACAGTAGTCCCAAAAGAAGTAATGCTAGTATTATTAGGTACTTCTGAAAGTTCTTTTGCTTTGTGGCATCAAGTTGCTTTATTTCATTGTCCTTTTTAAGTAGCTGAATCTCCTTTTCTTTGGCTTCGGTCTCAAAGCGGGTTTGCATCTCAATAACCCTGTCGTTACGCTCTTTATTGTGAATGGAATCCTTGTAGGCTAGGAGTTGAGTTTGGTACTCAACAGCTTTTTTGTACTCCCCTCTGCTTATGTAAACTTTAGAGAGTATCTCAAAGCTCTCGGCAAGGAACGATTTGTCGCCGTATTGCTTCACAAAAGGAAGTGCTTCATTAACATACTTGTATGCCAAGTTTATATCTCCTTTGGCAAGTGCAACTTGGGCAAGGTTGTTATTTGTGTTTGCAATGCCGCCAATATCGTTTATCTCAGTACTTATGGCAAGGGAACTTTGGTAGGTTTGTATTGCTTTGTCGTAGTTTTTTAGGGTTGCATGAACGTAACCAATGTTATTTAGTACTGTGGAAATACCCGATTTGTCGTTCTGCTTTTCGTAGTGGCCTAACGCGCTATTGTAGTATTCAAGCGCCTTGGTATAGTCGTGCTCTGTATCGTAAATAATGGCCAGATTATTTAGTAGGTTTGCTATGGACTCTGTTTTTCCAATGTTGTAGTGGAGCTCAAGCGATTTTTGCATGTACTCCTTTGCCATATCAATGTTGTTGAGACTTGAGTGAATCTCACCAATAATTGAGTATGTAAGGGCAAGTGCTTCTTTGTCCTGTTGGCTTATAGCAATGTTTGCTAGCTGTAGGGCGTATTCTAACGCTTTGTCGTAGTCACGTATGTATCTGTATACAGTAGTAATGAAATAAAGTGTGCTCTTTTGATTCTCTATGTCGTTATACTCAATGGCTGTTTTTAGCGACTGCTTTAGGGTTTCCAAACTTTCGTTAATTCTTCTAAGCCGATAGTACGTTACACCAATGTTAAAGAGGCTGTGCGATACTCTAACAGCAAGTCCATGCCTTTCTCTAATCTCTTTAGCTAATGTGTAGTAATGAAGTGCCGAATCGTTAAAATGAAGAACAGAATAGGCATTTCCTAGTGCGTTGTAGGAGTTGGCTAAAAGCGTATCTACGTGGCTTTTCAATGCTAGAGAAGCACCTTCTTTTGCATAAAAAAGAGCAGAGTCGGCATTATTAATCCTGTAGTGGTAGGAGATGTTTGTGTATATGTCTATTTTTTGCTCAACGCTAGTAGCGTTGGAAAGGCTATTGAACAGGCTGTCCAATGCTGCATCTCTATCCTGAGAATAGACGCTAACCCCTGATGCAATTAGAAAGCAAAGAGGAAAAATAGAACGTAAAATAAAGAGTCTCAAGTCGTAAAAATTTGTTTAGGCAAATTAAAGAAAACATATCCTAATGGCATTGCTTTTTACTAAGTTTTTGTAGGGTAAAAGACTAATTGGATTGAATAACCTTACTTTTTATGTTTCCTTCAGAAAGGATTGTTGCTATTTCGTCTCCAGCTTTTACCTGATCCCCGCTTTTTAGTAGCACCCCATCTATATATGTTATTGAGTAGCCTCGTTTAAGCACGTTTTCGGGATTTAGGGCATCAAGGTTACGTTCAAACGCCTCAATTTTACGAATGGCGGTATTAATGGATTTGAGGCTCTCCTTTTTAATGGTTAGTTGATACCCTTTGCTGCGTACGTTCTGTTTTTCTAACTGATTTATTATTAGTTGTGATAGTGACTTGCCTCTTTTTTGTAGTCCGTATTTTTCTCGCTGTACAATGAGTGAGGTGAGATTAGCTGCCTTTGACTTAATCTTCTCGTGCTGTAATGTGGCCCTATGTGTAATTTCGTAAACATGGGAGGGGAGAACCATTTTAATCTCCTGTAGTCTTTGGCTATTAAGGGCAATAATCTCCTCAACACGTTCTGTAAAGCGTTCCCTGAGGCTAATAGCTAGTGCTTCGGCATCATAAAACTTGGAAATAAGGAACTCTGCAGCCGCGGTGGGGGTTTTAAGCCTTTGGTGTGCAACTATATCGGCAACCGATGTATCCTTTTCATGCCCAATGCCTGTGATTACCGGAAGTGGGAATTGTGCTATGTTGGCAGCAAGCCAGTACTCATCAAAACAGGCTAGATCCGATTGCGATCCACCTCCTCTTATAATTGCAACAACATCAAAGTGCTGCTGTTGCTCGTAAACTTGGTTAAGGGCATCAACTATTGATGATTCGGCCAGTGCCCCCTGCATAGACGCGGGGAATAGCGTTAGCTCAATGTTATACCCATATGCATTTGTGTCAATCTGATTTACAAAGTCTTGATATCCCGCAGCATTTTCCGATGATATTACGGCCACTCTTTTGGGTAACAAGGGCAGCTGCAGCTCCTTGTTCATGTTTATTACTCCCTCGTTCTCAAGTCTAAGTATGGTTTCCCGGCGCTTAAGCTCTATCTCCCCAATAGTATAGCTTGGCTCTATGTCCACAATCCTAAGGGAAAGCCCATATACCTCATGAAAGGCCAAATCAACCATTACCATAACCTTTAAGCCTGCACTCAGCTGGCGTTGGGTTGCTGTTTGGAAGTAGGGTTTAAGCATTCTATAGGTGTCGCTCCATATAGTTGCCCTATTCTTGGCAACTATTTGCGAGGCTAGCTCATCTTTTTGCACCAGCTCAAGGTAGCAATGTCCTGTGCTGCTCTCCTTTATCTCGCTAATTTCGGCTGTAATCCAGTAGTAGTCGGGGAACGAACCCTGCAAGTAGGCTTTTATGCGCTGATTAAGTTCAAGTAGCGATAGCTTTTCTGTTGTTCCCATCTGATATTCTTGTAATGCCTTACTTTGCCAATTATAGCTTTAATGCTTTGGTTGAGATCTTGGTGTTGCCGTAGGTTACGTTAATGAGGTAAAGTCCGCTTACCAACTTTCTTGGCAGGTTTAGCTCTACCTTGCCATTGTTGGCGTACACCCATTTATTTACTAGGCTTTGCCCATTGGATGCTACAACAGTTACGTTAACCAAATTGTTTGAGGCGCTGGGGAGCGAAAGTGTAATAGCTGACTCGAATGGATTAGGGTAAACTGTAAGCCCTTCCTTGTTTAGGTTGGTGATATTGTTGGTGGATAGCGCACTGGCAAAATTTGGAATGCCATAGCCTAAGTTGTTGTTGGGCGATTGGCTTAGCGACGCGTTGGCTTTAATAAGGTCAATAATTTCCATGGCAGTGTACTCTCTGTGGGCTTGCCATAGGCAAGCAACCATACCCGAAATAACGGGTGCCGACAATGAAGTGCCATTTGCTGTGCCTATTGAACCGTCGGTATTTTGAACTGCGGTGTAGTAGCCCATGGCAGAAACATCTGGCTTTACTCTTCCGTCGGCAGAAGGGCCAACAGATGAGAAGCTGGCCAGTGCACCCGTTGATGTGGTTGCACCAATGGTTAGCACTCCTTTTGCATCGGCGGGAGCCGATATGTATCGCCAGGGAGAGTCGCCATCGTTACCTGCGCTAATAACTACAACCATTCCTTTTTTTGCTGCAATATTGGCAGCCCTAGTTGCTGGTGTGGTTTTTCCGTCGAGTTGAGAGTAGGTGTGGTTTTGCGATGCCACATCAAAGGTGGTGTAACCTAACGATGAGTTAATAATATCGGCGCCAATGCTATCGGCAAACTCGGCTCCAGCTGCCCAGTTGTACTCCTCTACTAGCTGTTCGCTGTTGGTATCCTCGGTTCTAATTAGCCAGTAATTGGCATGGGGTGCTGTTCCCACAAGAATGTTAGGCATTAGCCCTGCCATGGTTGAGAGCACTATGGTGCCATGAGAGTGTTGTAGGTATATATTGGCAGCAGGATTCACAAAATCTTTAGTTCCTACAAGTCGCTGGCTGTTACGTAAGCTATCGAATGCGCTAAGTGTATTCACGTTCCTAAAGCCAGCATCCAAAACGGCAATGGTAATGCCCTTACCCGTGAATCCATTGTTGTGGAGAATGTGCCCATTGAGCATTTTTATTTGCTGCGCTGCCGAGCCGTAATTGTATCTGTCTGCATTAGTGCTTTTGGAATGGTATGCTGGGGAAATGTCAAAATCGTCAAGAGGAGCACCCTGTTTGGATGGCTCGTAAATGGCCGTAACGCTTACTACAAAGTCCAACCCGAGAATGCTTGAGGCAATTGTGGTGCTGGGGATTTCGGCAACAACGCCATTAAACCACCTTAATGCATACTTAACGGTTGCGCCTTGGGCTGTTACTGCATCAATGTAGGACTTGTTAACAGGCAAATCTTCGGTGGTAACAGGAATACCTTGCCTTTCTCTTCGGGCGATGGCATAGGGGCTAAGAAAATCCGTTGGATTCTCTGTAGTGTAGGAACTATTGTTCTTGTCGGCAAAGGCAATAAAGTATTTGCTTTGCGAAGTTCCATTTAGCGATACCGCCATAAGGATGGCAAGGAGTATTCTTTTCATGCTACGGTGTGTTTGCTGCTAATAATGTGTTTGGGGGCTAGAATCCTCCAGTGCTTTCGAAAAAGCTTTGCACATCGGGCTCCGATATTTGTCCAGCGTTTTTAAGCATCTCCTCAATCTCTCTGGTTTCCCGTTCCATCTCTTCCTCTCGGTTTTTAGGGAAGCCATTAATGTACTGGGTTTGCTTTACCATTTTCCTATCCATGTTGTATATGCTCCAAATGCCATGCTTAATGCCATCCTTGTAGTTTCCCTCAACGCGAATGGTACCATCGGAAAAGTAGGAGCGAATTTTTCCGTTTTGCTTTCCGTTTAGTAGTGTCCATTCCGTTTTTATTTGTCCATTGGGGTAGTACTGGCGCATATCGCCTTCAATTTCGCCGTTAACGTATGGAATGACCTCGTACACAGCTCCGCTTTTGTAATAGGTGATATAGTCGCCATGCTTAATCCCGTTTTTGTAGTTCTCCTGAAAAACTAGGCGTTTATCGGGGGCAAAGTATTTCCATGTGCTGTCCTTCTTCTCGTTTAGGTATGTTCCCTCGGCAGCTACCTTGTAGCCTCCAGAGTAGTATAGTTTTACCTGTGCCTTGTTGCCTGTGTTGTTGAATACCATCTCGGCAAGTAAGGTTCCGTCCTCATGATAGCGGGTAAAGATACCACGGGGTTTATCGTCCTTAAAGTAGCCTTTGTAGGCAAGTTTGCCATTGGGATACTTTTTACGCCAAAAACCTTGCTTGCGGTAGCTGTTGTCGCGCTGATTAAAAATAGTATCCTGCGAAAAAATGGCTGCACTTACCGTGGCGCTGCCAAAAGATGTGAGTAGAGTAAATACTAAAAGGAGGTACTTGTGTCGCATAGTATAAGATTTTACATTGGTAAAATAACGGTAAAAAAATAGAACGAGCAAAAGGTGTTTCTAAGTTTTCTGCTTTGTGTGGCAATGAAAAAGGGGATGTCCCAGCATTTTGGAACATCCCCTTTGGACATTATATTGATGATGAAATGAGCTAGGGTTATTTCACCTCTTCAAAATCAACATCGGTTACCTCTTGGCTTTGAGAGCCAGATGCATTGCCCGTTTGTTCTTGGTTTGGTTGTGCCGATTGATCCGCACCTTGACTAGCCTTGTACATCTCTTCCGATGCGGCTTGCCATACCTTGTTTAGCTCATCGGTTGCAACTTCAATAGCAGCAAGGTCTTGGCTTTTGTGTGCTTCTTTTAGCTTACCTAGTGCTTGCTCTATAGGGCCTTTTTTGTCGGCAGGTAGCTTGTCGCCAAACTCCTTAAGCTGCTTTTCGGTTTGGAATATAAGGCTGTCGGCACCATTAAGCTTATCAATGCGCTCTTTCTCCTTGCGGTCGCTCTCCTCGTTAGCTTTTGCCTCATCGCGCATGCGCTTAATCTCATCGTCGGTAAGTCCCGATGATGCCTCAATACGAATCTTTTGCTCCTTACCAGTTCCCTTATCGCGAGCCGATACGTGTAGAATACCGTTTGCGTCAATATCAAAGGTAACCTCAATTTGTGGTACACCGCGTGGGGCTGGTGGAATTCCATCGAGGTGGAAACGGCCTAACGACTTGTTGTGTACTGCAGTTGGACGCTCACCTTGTAGGATGTGAATCTCAACCGATGGCTGATTGTCGGCAGCAGTGGTAAAGGTTTCCGATTTTTTAGTAGGAATAGTTGTGTTTGCCTCAATTAGCTTGGTCATAACACCACCCATGGTCTCAATACCAAGCGATAGTGGGGTAACGTCTAGCAAAAGCACATCTTTAACCTCGCCAGTAAGTACTCCACCTTGAATAGATGCCCCAACGGCAACTACCTCATCGGGGTTTACACCTTTGCTTGGGGTTTTACCAAAGAACTTCTCTACAACTTGCTGTATTGCAGGGATACGGGTTGAACCACCCACAAGGATAACCTCGTTAATATCCGATGCAGAAAGACCAGCATCCTTAAGTGCTTTGCGGCAAGGCTCAAGAGTAGCCTGGATTAGGCTGTCTGCTAATTTCTCAAACTGTGCGCGCGTTAATGACCGTACCAAGTGCTTTGGAATTCCATTAACTGGCATGATGTATGGAAGGTTGATCTCTGTGCTGGTTGAGCTAGAAAGTTCAACCTTAGCTTTTTCTGCAGCCTCCTTTAAGCGCTGTAGCGCCATAGGATCCTGTCTTAGATCAATACCCTCGTCGTTTTTAAACTCGTTGGCAAGCCAGTCTATAATTACTTGGTCAAAGTCATCGCCTCCAAGGTGAGTATCACCGTTGGTCGATTTTACCTCAAACACGCCATCGCCAAGTTCAAGAATAGAGATATCGAAGGTACCTCCACCAAGGTCGAAAACGGCAATTTTCATGTCGCTCGACTTTTTGTCAAGGCCATAAGCAAGCGCAGCAGCAGTAGGCTCGTTAATAATACGACGTACCTTTAAACCAGCAATTTCGCCAGCTTCTTTGGTTGCTTGGCGCTGCGAGTCGCTAAAGTAAGCAGGAACAGTAATAACTGCTTCTGTAACCTCTTGTCCAAGGTAATCCTCGGCGGTTTTCTTCATCTTCTGAAGCACCATGGCCGAAATCTCCTGTGGGGTGAACTTTCTGTCGTCAATAACAACGCGAGGTGTGTTGTTGTCGCCTTTAATTACCTCGTAAGGTACGCGGCCAACCTCTTTGGTCACCTTGTCGAAAGTTTCGCCCATGAAACGCTTAATTGACGAGATGGTTTTGCGTGGATTGGTGATTGCTTGACGCTTTGCAGGATCTCCAACCTTGCGCTCTCCGTTCTCTACAAATGCAACTACCGATGGGGTAGTACGTTTTCCTTCGCTGTTAGGAATAACAACAGGCTCGTTTCCTTCCATTACTGCAACGCACGAGTTGGTTGTTCCTAAGTCTATACCAATAATTTTACCCATTGTGTATTATTGTTAATTGAGTTAATCAATGTTGTTTGGCTTCCAGTTAATCAATCACCATGCCAAGGGCATTTACCTTCATACTTGTCAGGGTTCTGCCGCTACCACTGGCAGTGGCTTATTGCTTTTTCATGCGTTTAAGTGTCAGTAAAACAGCTATTATATAATATTTTTGTGGCATTTTGGGTGCCTTAGGTTGGTTGTATGACATTCAGTCATGTTGTCATGTTTTTTATGTGTAAGCGACGAAATGTTATGCGTTTTCCTATGCTTTGCACTATTTAGAGGTGGCATCTCCGTTAATCTCATAAAAAGACTATACCTTTGCTAGGTTAAATTTTTAATCCGAACCAATTATGTCAACGGAAAGTAAGGTAAGGGTGATTACCACTCACGTGCTGAGTGAGATGAAGTTTAGAGGCGAGAAGATCTCTATGCTTACCGGGTACGACTACTCCATGGCTCGTATTCTTGATGCTGCAGGAATTGATGTTATTCTAGTTGGCGACTCTGCATCTAATGTTATGGCAGGGCACGAGTCAACTCTACCTATAACTCTAGACCAAATGATTTACCATGCAACCTCAGTAGTTAAAGCGGTTAAGCGCGCACTGGTGGTTGTTGATATGCCATTTGGTACATACCAAGGGAACTCTAAGCTGGCCCTAAACAGTGCCATTAGAATTATGAAGGAGAGTGGAGCCGATGCGCTTAAGCTTGAAGGTGGTCGTGAAATTATCGATTCCGTTCAGCGCATTCTTTCTGCTGGAATTCCCGTAATGGGGCACTTGGGGCTAACACCTCAATCTATTCATAAGTTTGGCACCTATGTGGTACGAGCTAAAGAGGAGGATGAAGCCGATAAGCTGGTTGAGGACGCTCACCTGCTGCAAGACGCAGGGTGCTTTGCCCTTGTGCTGGAAAAAATCCCAGCAAAGCTTGGTGCTAAGGTTGCTCGCGACCTTAAAATACCTATTATAGGCATAGGTGCTGGTGGCGGTGTTGATGGACAGGTGCTTGTAGTACACGATATGCTGGGCATAACACAGGAGTTCTCTCCAAGGTTCCTGCGCAGGTATCATAACCTATACGCCGAGATGCTAGGCGCATTCCAGTCCTTTATTGGCGATGTTAAAAGTGGCGATTTCCCTAACGATAGGGAGCAGTACTAGATTTTTTACCTACGCATATGGGTATGCAAAGCACTACTTTGGCTGCCCAATGCAAAACACTAAATAATAGCAATGAGTTTTACTTCTGATAGAATACTTTTTGAGGATAACCACTATATAGCGGTTAATAAGCTTTGTAGTGACATTGTACAGCCCGATAAAACTGGCGACGAGGCGTTACTTGAACAGGTTAGAGCATTCATTAAAAAACGCGATGCCAAGCCAGGTAACGTGTTCCTTGAGGTTACGCACCGCATTGACCGCCCCGTGAGTGGCGTTGTGTTGTTTGCTAAAACTAGCAAGGGGGTAGCCCGTATGAATCAGCTGTTCCAAGAGGGTGCGGTGCATAAAATCTACTGGGCAATAGTGAAGAACTGTCCCGTTCCAGAATCGCGCACGCTTGAGCACTACATTATTAAGGATTCGCAAAAGAACAAAAGCTTTTGCTCCGATTCCCCCAAAAAGGATGCGAAGCTGGCCAAACTTAAGTACCGCTTGGTGGGTAGCACTGCAAACTACTACTTTTTGGAGATTGATTTGCTTACAGGCCGTCACCATCAAATACGCTGTCAGCTAGCCAAAATTGGCTGTCCAATTAGAGGCGATTTAAAGTATGGATACCCAAGATCCAACCCAGGTGGGGGAATTAATTTGCATTCGCGGCTAATGTCCTTTACTCACCCCATATCGCAAACCGAGGTGGTAATTGTGGCACCAACACCAGAGGAGACTCTTTGGGCGGAGTTTAATATGGTTGCAGAAGGGTAATTTAAAGCTTTTGGTTTGTCGGGTTGGGCTTTATTGTTATTTGTGTTATATTCGACATGTTAAAAGCCTTTCCTAAGTGAATTATATTGTTCTCATTGCATCAAATTCTGCGGAAGCCATTACTCAGCTGGAGCTACTATTAAGCTCGGCTGACGATGGCTTTTCCATTAGCCATGCAGCCAATTCCAATTCACTTTTTTCCTACTTGGAGCAGGTTATTCCCGATGTTATCTTTTTTGATGCAAACTTCACCTGCGATAGCAGTGCCGAGGTTGTTGCTGCCATTAAGATAAACCCTCTAGCCGAGGATGTACCGCTTATTGCCTTTTCTGCCGCCGAGGCTAGTAGCTCCATGAAGCTACTTTTTCAAGCTGGAATAGACGATTTTATAACTATTCCCGTATCGTCTAGTGAGTTGCTGCAACGGATTGAGCTCAACTTCCAGAAGGGGCGCCTTATGCAGAAGCTTCGCAAACAATCGCATCAGTTTAAGGAGATTTCTATGGCTGCCAGTAGTGCTGGCACCTCAGTGCTTATAATCGACTCTACTGGCGAGATAACATGGGTAAACGAAGGTTTTGAGCGCCTTTACGAGTGCAACTTGGCAACTTTTAACCGCACTTTTGGCACAAACCTATTTGATGAGAACTTATCACCAAATACGGTAACCGCAATGAAACAGTGCCGCATTGACGGGGAATACGTGGTTTACGATAGTCTTTGGACAACTCCCGGTGGCAAGGTTAAGTACATACAAACCTCGCTAACCCCAGTTTTTGATGCCAACGGGCAGTTTAGCAAAATTGTGGCCATTGAATCGGATATTACTGCCATAAAGGAAGCCGAAAAGGAACTTAGTGAGAAGCACGATCACCTGCTCTCCATAATGGAACACCTAGAGCAGGCTAACTCCATGCTGGATGAGCAACGAACCGAGATTGAGAAGCAAAAATCGTCCATAGAGGAGGAGCAGGCAAAGTCGGAAGAGCTGCTGCGTAATATTTTGCCGTGGGAGGTAGCCCGCCAGCTACGCAAAAAGGGCACTGCGCCTCCCAAAAAGTTTAAGGAAGTGTCGGTTATGTTTGCCGATTTTGTGGGCTTTTCAAAAGTCTCTGTCTCGTTCGATACCATTGAGGATTTTATAAAGGAGCTTAGCTTCTACTTCGAGAGTTTTGAGGAGATAACCGCGGCCCGATTTATAGAGAAGATTAAAACCATTGGCGACTGCTACATGTGCGTGGGGGGAATTCCGCATCAGAACCATAGCCATGCTTTTGATACTGTACTTGCTGCACTAGAGATTCAGCGATTTGTTGAGGAGATAGCGCAGAAGAGTGCCAAGCAGAAGAAACCTGTTTGGCGCCTACGCATTGGCATTCACACGGGTAGCGTAGTGGCTGGTGTAATTGGTAAAAAGAAGTTTGCCTACGATGTTTGGGGCGATACGGTGAATGTGGCTAGCCGCATGGAATCATCGGGTGAGGCGGGTAAGGTGAACGTTTCCGAAACAACCTACCAGTACATTAAGGACTTTTTCCTTTGTACCTATCGAGGTAAGGTTCCTGCTAAAAATATTGGGGATATCAACATGTACTTTGTTGAGCGTATCCTTCCCGATTATGCCGAGGATGCCGAGGGCTTTGTGCCTAATGCCGCTTTTAGAAAGATTTTGGCATCGTACTAGTCAACTTTGAGGATTGCTTTTGGCATCAGTGTATTGATATAGTGGTGTTTTACTCCGCCAGCAACGCCGCTCCGTAAGCGCCAACAAAGTGAGGCGTTTCGGGAACTATAACCTCTTCGCCTAGGGCCTCGCGGAGTAGGTGTACCATACAGGAGTTGTTGGCTACGCCCCCTGCAAACATCAGCGGAAAACCGATGTTCTGACGGCGTATCATTCCAATGGCTCGTCGGCATATGGATTGGTGAATGGCCAGTGCAATATCGGCTCTGTCGCAACCCTTGGCCATTAGTGAGGTTACTTCCGACTCGGCAAATACGGCGCACATGCTGTTTATCTCAACCCCTTTCTTTCCGCTCATGGCCAATGCGCCCATGGTGTTCTTTTCGTACCCAAGGGTGGATTCCATCATCTCAAGAAACTTGCCGGTTCCGGCGGCGCACTTGTCGTTCATCTCAAACTTAAGCACCTTTCCCTTGCCATCAAGCGTAATAACCTTGGTGTCCTGTCCTCCAATATCAAGCACACCCCTAATGCCGGGATACAGGGCTGCAGCACCCGTTCCGTAGGCTTTAATCTCTGTAATGGTGGGAAAATCAAAGGCAACCTCAACAATGCCGCGGCCGTAGCCTGTGGCCATCATGCTATCGAAGGTTATATCGGTTAGCAGCTCCTTTACCCGCTCAACAGGATTATGACCCGATATGGCCTGTCGCGATGTTACCACCCTGCCATTCTCTAGCACAACCAGCTCAATGCTGCGTGAACCTATGTCAATCCCTGCCTGTCTCATCTGCTCCTTACTATTTGCTGCGGGTTAAAGAAAAAGGAAAATGCGGAAGCGAGTATTATGCGCTCTGCATTTTCCCTCTTTTAGTATCCGATGTTTACTTAATGATCTCAACAAACGCCTCTACGCGGGTTGATAGCTGTCCAATATCCTCCTGACTGTAATCGGTCTCTATGCGTAGCACTGGGATGTTTTCCTTCTCCAATTGCTTCTCAACGGTGAACGATTCCATGATGTATGGCTGGCAGAACTGAAGCCCGTAGTGGATAACGCCATCGGCATTGTACTTTGCCTTCATCTCCTTAATATGCTCCACGCGCTCCTGGTTAGGGGTGAACACCGCGCAGTCAATTTTAAAGTAGCGGTCAACAATGGCATCAATTAGCCCTTCAATGGTGTTGGCCGAGTCATCGGTTAGGTTGCGTAGCCCGCGCTCGCCAATGCACGACTCTTCACCCACTATTACTGCTCCTGTTGACTCAATAATGGTTGGCAACTTCCAGTTTGGAATGGCCATTGGGCAGCCCGATAGCAGAATGCGAGGTGCTTTGGCCTTCTTAACGCCTTGGTTAGCGGCAATCTCAACCTCAATCTGATCGCAAATCTTGTTCACGTTCTCGGTAAAGCGCACTGGATTATCTAAAAACGATACCTGATTAATTAGCAGCGCATCTAGACCCGAAATAGGAGCAGGATCGGCAGCCCGAAGGGTAGCCAAGCGCTGTAACGCCTTGCGCTTTGCATTGGTAATGGCAATACCTTCCTTTAAGCCCTCAAGGGTAACCTTTTTGCCGGTCATCTCCTCTAGCTGGTTAAGGAAACGCATAAACTCCAGCTTAAGCGTTTGGCGGCCAGCTGGGGTTTTGGTTTGTGGCAAATCCATTTGGTAGAAGTTGGGCACCATATCCTTAAAGGTTTCAAATGCCTTTTTCTTGCCATCGCAGGTGTTCTCGCCAACAATAAGGTCCGATACCTCCATGTAGGGGCAAACCTTTCCTAGGTTAAAGCCAAAGAACGATTTTATTAACGAGCAGGTGTTGCGTGGAATAACCTTCTCTACCTCTTCCTGAGCAAAGTCGGCACCAGAGCAAAGCCCTACCGATGTGCAGCCAGCAGCTAGCACCATCTCCTCGGGTACAAACACGCAGAACGAGCCAATAACCTTGCGGCCAGCCTCGCGCTCATCGCATAGCTCCTTAATGCGTAGGCCGTGTGCTTCGCTTATTACAAAGTCGAAGTACGACATGCCCTCTGGACGCTTCTCTTGCGACATGAATATTGATTGGTACGCACCGCCTAGATACTCAAGCAGCGCATTGTGATTCTCGTGGTTCAACCCCAGGTCGGTCCACATTTTTGTATAATCGGCCATTAAAAAGTGCTGTTATTAAATTGGATGGCAAAAGTATAACGCTTTGCTGTTTGCTGGTTAGGGGGACGTTAATTTAAAATGATTATAAAAAGAAGCCGCTACAGGGATGCTGTTGCAGATTTTTTTTGGTTCTATAACGTTTTGTGTGGGTAAAGATAAAATCAACTATATTAGTTTCAAAAACAAATATGAACTCAGAAGAAATATTTCGATTAGCCCTGAACATTCAAAGCCCATGGTATATAAAAGAAGTCAAACTTGAAAAAGAAGAATTTAGGTTATTCGGTAAGCTTACCATTTCGATAGATTTTACTAAAGGGGCAAAATTTATTTTAGATGGGAAAGAGTATAGTGCTTACGATACGGAAGTTAAAACATGGCAACATCTCAACTTTTTTGAACACGAATGCTTTCTAACCGCGAGAGTCCCAAGGGTAAAAGACTGCAACGGGAAAGTCGTAACGGTTCAGGTTCCATGGGCACGTCCAGGAAGTGGTTTCACCCTTTTATTTGAGGCATTTACCATGCTGCTGGTTGAGCAAGAGATGCCAGTCAATAAGGTTGCAGAAACGGTTCGTATTTCAGCACCACGCGTATGGCGCGTATTTAATTTCTGGATAAGCAAAGCGGTTTCAGAAGATAACGTTTCGGATGTGCAACAGGTTGGAATCGATGAAACCTCATCAAGAAAAGGCCATAATTATGTTACCATTGGGATTGATATTGAGAAAAGACGGGCTATTCATGTAACCCAAGGGAAGGATGCCTCAACCATTAAAACCATGAAAGCGGCCCTACTAGAGAAAGGCTTGAAAGTGGAAAATGTCCAACACGTCTGCATAGACATGTCGCCAGCATTTATTGGGGGTGTGCTGGAGAATTTTCCAAACGCAAAAATCACATTCGATCGATTTCATGTAAAGAAGCTCCTTAATGAGGCCTTTGATAAGTTTAGGCAACAGGAGCGGAAAGGCAATGAACTGCTAAAAGGACATAAGTACACGTTCTTAAAAACATACGAAAAGCTCACCCGCAAGAAACAACAAGAGTTGGAGCTGCTGACGATGATGTACCCCAAGCTGGGAGAAGCATACCGCTTAAAGGTTCTGTTTGATGACTTTTGGGATATTAAGGATACGCAGGAGGCTCAGGGCTATTTGGCTTTTTGGTGCGATTTGGTAACAGAAGCTAAAATACAACCTATGATAGCATTTGTTAATACGGTTAAAGCCCATTGGTTTGGCATTACAAACTACATTAATTCAAAGCTAACTGCCGGTGTGATTGAAGGCATTAACAACAAGATACAGCTAGCAAAGAGGAGGGCTAGAGGGTATAGAAATATTGAGAATTTCATAAACATAATTTACTTCATCTGCGGAAAGTTGAAATTTGACTACCCACAGTATCCGTTATAGAACCCCTTTTTTTTAAAAAAACTTTCTGTTAAATGGAAAAAAAACTTGAGCTGCATTACCATTTTATTTTTCTTGTTGCTTCTAACCTTAAACAATTAATTATGAAAAAGCTGTTTTTAGCCATTATGGCAATTGTATTAATGGGCACAAGCTATGCTCAAAAGACTTCCAAATTAGATGTTAACAACCTTAGACCAACAGAGATTACCTCAACAGGGATTTGTGGCGAAGTTGTATTGCTATACAAAGCCGATTTAGATCCTACATTCTTAGATGTGAATTTTAAACTTTACGTTGGCGGCTATTTGTTTATTGACCGTACTGTTTTTCCCGATCCACAGGGAAGGATTCAGATATGTGAAACAAAATCGGGGATGCTGCCTTTTTCCGATAGATCGTTTGTTGCAATAGTAACCGTTAATGGGTACTCGCGCTTTACAACCGGTCAGCTACAGCATGTTCCATGCTATGACTATCAGGACAACTACACATTTGGGTTGGTAATAGGTGCTACGCACTAGGTATTTGGATTGGGAAAATAAAAGGAGGCTGGCAGAAATGTCAGCCTCCTTGCGTTTTGTGCGGGGGCGATAGCTTGTGTTGTTACTGCACGAACTGAGTATGTTTTGTGAGTCCATCATAGTTAATAATGCTCCGAGAGACTTTTGCAATATAAAGAAATAACACATTGCGTATCTTGTCTATAAAGCTAATGCAAAGAATTCACTTACTTCGTTACCTCACGATACGTGTCGTAGCGAGGTAATAGTGTCGTCAACGAGGCAGGGGGACGGTAGTAGTGGATGTGGCACTTCCTTATTTAATTCGATAACACCTGATTATTCATAATAATTCAAAAAGGAAGCAACTGTGAACAGGATCATTCAACTGTAATGTCATGTTTTGAGCAGTAGTTTATTAAGAATTCTTTCATTCTTTTTACCTCATCCTCGTTTAGAATAGAAAGATCATAGGTCTTGCTATAGTCAATAAAGCTTAATTCAATGCTCGCGGGTTGAAATTTAATATAGGTAATAGAACCTATAGGGATAGATATATTTACTCCTAAAGTTTTTTTAATACTGATTTTTTTATTATCAATGTAAATTTGAATTTTATCAGCTAATATTTTTTTCCCAATTAATCCGTATAGAATGAAAGTGAAACCAATTATTGCCATACCACTGATAAAAAAGTAATCTTTATGATGCATCGGTTGTTCTAATTGTGACGCAAAAATAATACAGCCTGTTATTACTATTAGGCCATATGTTATTTTGTAGATTCGGTTCAACCTACTAAGTGTGGGTCTAATTTTTTTAGAAAGAAAAAATGAGTCACTTTTCATCTTGAAGGCGATTTAAATAGAACTTAAATGGTGGGGTAGACATAAAAGGGGTGTAAATGTTTTTACTCCCCCCTATTATTGCCATGCTATAATTTTAGTAGATCTTTTATATAGCAGCTAAACACATAAATCCAATGAACCCAGCACAGTATAAACCAAAGCCCATGCAAGTTAAAGCCACTATGGGTTCCCTTGAAATTCCTTCTATTGCTTTTCCAACACAGTTTCCATAGCCTTTGGGAATACCTGCTTTTGATACGTTAAATTTAAACTCAGATAAAATTCCTTCTGCATTCACATTAAAAGAGCAAATAAATTCTCCTTCTAGTGTTAAATAAGAATATACTGTGTTTGCATTATCTGTTTGCATTTCAGATAGAAGTATTGCATTGTCTGGATCTATAGAGCCATTAACGTAATTAACTAAGAAAGTTTTTTCTTTACTTTTCGTTGAGATCACGGGTGTGAATATAGCATAAGCAGTCATGTTCTTATAACTTACTCGAACACTCTGGGAAAAATCGAGATTGGAGTTTTTTTTCTGGGATATAGTACAGTTCTTTAACTCCGTAATTTCAGTTTTAGATAAAAAACTTGTACTTTCTACTCCATTACCTATGTGTTTAATTAAGGGATCATTACATTCTGTGTTGTTAGATAAAGTTGGTTCAAGATTTTGCTCTTTGTTGCAAGAGATTAAAACGGCTCCTGCGATGAAGATTGTAATGTAAAATTTAGAGATAAGTGTCTTTCTCATAGTTTGAAAGTTAAATGTTTCCTACTCTTATGGTTTTTCGGGGCACCCTGTTTGACTGGTTTCTTGACTCCAGATTAACTTATAATAATATGTAGTATTTGCTTTTTGTTACTTGAACATAAAAATATAATGAAATTTTTGAATTGCAAACTTTTTTATAGTGTTATTGTTTTGTTCGAATAAGGATATCCTTCTATGAGTTCTATTTTTCTTCGTGTCTATTAACATTTGCGCTGTAAAATAGCCCTAGGAAAAAGAACGATTGGTCTTTGTACTTTTCTATCAGATGTTTGTATCGCTGCTTCCGCTCAAAGTAGAGGGTGTTAAGGGTAGCAATTAGTATGTAGCCAAGAAAAAAATCGAAGGCATGGGTTGTAATTAGCGGTGGCCAGCCCATAATAATCCATATGCTACATAGGTTTAGCATGGACAAAAGGGTTATTGTGGCAATGCTATCAAACCGCTGGTTGCCAAGAAATGAGCCTGGGATATTCTCTTTTAAGTATAAGGAGAATCGGTAAAAGGCTATGTAAAGCCCTTCAATCAGTTTCATGGAATTTGTTCGGTACCAAGAACCTACTCAAAAATCTTATCGGTATTCACAAAATTAAAGGGTAGTAAGAATGCGGAGTTCTCTATTACAATGGACTTCTCGGAGCCGGTAAGTATAATTCTCATGGGCTTTTTGCCAATGTGCTGAGTCTCTATCATCACCTGTCGGCAGGCACCACAGGGCGATACTGGCGATTTGGTTTGCTCCCCTTCAAAGCAGGCGCTTACCGCTAGGCACTTTACTGGTACTCCAGGGTACTTTGCTCCTGCGTAGAACAGCGCAACGCGCTCGGCGCATAAGCCAGATGGGTAGGCGCCATTCTCCTGATTGCTGCCAAGTATAACCTCGCCGTTTTCTAGTAGCGCAGCTGCGCCAACCTTAAACTTGGAGTATGGTGAGTAGCTGGTTTTTAACGCCTCAAGCGATTGGTTCACAAGGTTCTGCTCTTCGTCGCTTAGCTCGGTAATAGTAGATATTTCGGTGTACTTAAAGTTATACTCTTTGTGGTTTTTCATTGTATGCCAATTTGGTTGTAACAACCACCCTTTTGGGTGCTTTTTCTTGATTGTAAAAAAAGGCTAATCCCCGCAATATAGTAAGTACGGGTGCCAAAAGTACAAATTTGCTTTGATTTAACGAATATCAAAACCATGCGTTTGCTCCTATAATTACTATTTGTCGCTATTATGTATATTTTTGTAGGCAAAGTTTGGGTTATTATGATTAGGAGATTCGCTTTAGTTCTACTTATAGCATTGGTGCACTACGTATCGGTAGCGCAATCGGGAAAATTGTCGCGTTCCCAGTACATTGAACAGTACAAGGGGTTGGCAATTAAACAGATGAAAGAGTATGGTGTGCCTGCAAGCATTATCCTTGCTCAGGGTATGCTGGAGAGCGACAACGGCAATAGCACGCTTGCCGTTAAGGCCAACAATCATTTTGGTATAAAGTGCCATAAGAGCTGGAGCGGCCCCAAAATTTACCACGACGACGATAAGCGGGGCGAGTGCTTCCGTAAGTACAAATCGCCCGAGAAATCGTTTCACGACCACTCCGAGTTCCTTAGGGGGAGTAAGCGGTACGCTTTCCTGTTTGAGTTGGAGCCAACCGACTATAAGGGCTGGGCAAAGGGGCTAAAAAAGGCTGGTTATGCCACTAACTCAAAATATGCCGAGCTGCTTATTAAGATTATCGAGGATAATAAGCTATACCTGTTCGATCGTGGTGTTGACATTAAAATTGCTCCTCCCGATAGGGAGATTGGCAAACTTGCCGATGATGGTTTTACCATAAACATTTACAAGCAGCGCCCTGTGTACGTGCGCAATAGAATTAAGTACATAAAGGTGAAGTCTGGCGATACCTATGCATCGTTAACCAAAGAGCTGGAGCTTATGCCTTGGCAGCTGGCAACCTACAACGATATTGAGAAAACCGCTAAGTTGCACGAGGGCTTGGAGCTATACATTCAACCCAAGCGTCGCAAGGCAGAGCGTAACAACTCTGTGCATGTGGTAGAGGAGGGGGAAACCATGTGGAGTATAAGCCAGCAGTATGGTGTTAAAATGTCGTCGCTGTACAGCAAAAACCGCATGGATAAGGGCGAAGAGCCTGAGGTAGGACAGGTAATTAACTTGCGTAAGCGCAAGCCTAAGGATAAGTAAAAAGCGAAAAAGAAAACGGGACAATTGATGTTGTCCCGTTTTCTTTTGGTGTTCTATAAAAATCTTTTTGGAAGGTTGCTTTGCATTCCCCTAAGCAAATCGGGGGTAGCCATAGATTTTTTACCGGGAAGCTGCAGCTGTAGAATCTCAACGCACGAGTCGTTGCACGATACTATGAGCCTATCCTTATCAATAGTGATGCTGCCAATATCGCTATGCTTATACGATTCAGCAAGTGCGGTTAGCTGAATTTTGGCAGAAACAATGGTTCCATCGCTAAGCTCTAAATCGCTCCATGCGCCGGGATATGGGCTAAGCCCTCTTATGTGGTTGTGCACGCTAAGCGCGCTGTTAGCCCATGCAATTTTACAGGTTTCCCTAAAGATTTTGGGTGCAGACTTAAGCTCTATGCTAGAGGGCTGCGGTGTTGGTGTTATGGATTTACTGGCTAACGCCTTAATGGTTTTAACCGTGAGCGATGCACCAACAATCATTAGCTTATCATGTAGCTGTCCGGCAGTATCGTTAATGTCAATATCAACCTTTTCGCTAAGCAGGATGTTACCAGTGTCAATCTGCTCATCAATAAGGAAGGTTGTTACGCCCGAAACCTTTTCGCCGTTAATTACAGCCCAGTTAATGGGAGCTGCACCGCGGTATTGGGGCAGGAGCGAGGCGTGCAGGTTAAATGTGCCCAGCGTGGGGAGGCTCCAAACCTCCTTTGGCAGCATTCTGAATGCTACAACCACAGCAATATCGGGCGAAAGGCTCTTTAGCTCCTCCGTAAATGCTGGGTCTCTTAGCTTTTCGGGCTGAAGCACCTTAATGCCTTGCTCTATTGCATACCGTTTTACGGGCGATTCCTGTAGCTTTAACCCTCGTCCAGCTGGTTTGTCGGGAACAGTAACTACCCCAACAACATTGAAGCCATCGTTAACGATGGCTTTCAATGGCTCCACAGCAAAGTCGGGAGTTCCCATGTATATTATTCGAGGTGAACCTTGCATTGAAAATACAGATTATTGATTTTAGACGTTAGATGCTAGAAGTATTCCCCACTAAACACTATACACCAAACACTATCTATTAGAGGGTTTCATAAGTATAAGGTGCCCCATCTTGTCGCGTTTAGTTTGTAGGTAAAACTCGTTGAATGGGGTTGGAGCAATCTCTAGGGCTACGTTTTCGGTTATCTCTAAGCCGTATCCTTCAAGACCTTTTCTCTTAACCGGATTGTTGGTTATTAGGCGCATTTTACGCACGCCAATCTCCCTAAGTATGTTTGCGCCTACGCCGTAATCGCGCTCGTCGGGGTCAAAACCCAGCTCAACGTTGGCCTCAACGGTATCTAACCCTTCTTCCTGAAGCTTGTACGCGTGCATCTTGTTAAATAGGCCAATGCCACGTCCTTCCTGGTTAAGGTACACAATTACGCCCTTGCCTTCCTGGTCAACCATCTCCATTGCCTTGTGTAGCTGTGGCCCACAATCGCAACGGTGCGACCCAAATATATCGCCAGTTGCACACGATGAGTGTACCCTAACAAGAATGGGCTCTTCGTTGGTCCACTCGCCTTTAATTAGGGCAACGTGCTCAAGTCCGTTGGATTTTTGACGGAAAGGGATAAGCTCAAAGGTGCCGTATGCTGTAGGCATTTTCACCCTTTCACCGCGTTCAACAAGGCTTTCGCATTTAAGCCTGTAGGCAATTAGATCCTGAATGGAGATTATCTTAAGGTCAAACTTTTTTGCTATTTCCAGTAGTTCTGGTAGGCGAGCCATGGTGCCATCTTCGTTCATAATTTCAACTAGCGCACCACCAGCGTTTAGGCCAGCAAGCTTGGTTAGGTCAACAACGGCTTCGGTGTGTCCTGCACGCCTTAGCACGCCCTTTTCCCTAGCCTTAAGTGGGAAAATGTGTCCTGGACGGGCAAGGTCTTCAGGTTTTGTGTTGGGATCAACAAGTGCCTTAATAGTTTTAGCTCTATCCGATGCTGATATGCCCGTAGTGCATCCTTGCCCAATTAGGTCAACGGAAACCGTGAAGGGTGTTTGGTGAAGCGCCGTGTTGGTGCCTACCATTAGCTCAAGGTCTAGCTCTTTACACCGCTCCTCGGGAAGTGGAGTGCAAATTAACCCGCGGCCATATCTAGCCATAAAATTCACAATTTCTGGGGTTATGAGCTCGGCAGCAACAACGAAATCGCCTTCGTTCTCACGGTCTTCATCGTCAACAACGATAATTACTTTCCCCTTTTTAATATCCTCAATAGCCTCCTCTATGGTGTTGAGCTGGCTACTGGTTCCTTTTTGTTGGTTGCCACACATTGGAATTTACTCCTTTTAAGTATTTGAAGAATCCCACCATCAGGGCTAGGTTCATGCCGTAAAAGTGGGTTACAAAACGTACAAAGATAATATGAATGTTACACTTCTTTAGCAAAAAGTCGAAAAGCGGTACTAGGAAACTGCCGCTTAGCGCCCAAAAAATTGCTGCGTAAATGGGATGCTCTTTTATAAGTATTAGAGCCAATACCCAACAAGCAACTATTATAAATGGGCCAAACCATCGTATTATTTTGTGCGATACAAAGCTAAATGCTAGGCCTGTAAAGGGAGGCCACAGCAAATGGGTAAACGTAAAAAGGTTTTGGAAGTTTCCTATGGAGATTCTTGTTTTGCGCTTAAACTCCTCCTTTATTTGGTTCGATACATCCTCTTTAACAATGGCATCCAGTGCGTTAATGGATTTGTAGCCCTGTTCAAGTACTTTCATGTTGATGTAGAAGTCGTCCATAAAGTAGTTGGTAGGTACCTTCGAGTAGCATTTTTTTCTAATGGCAAAGCATCCGCCAAAGGGGCCCATCATGGTTCCCCAAACCTTGCCTTCGCGGTGTTTAATTCCAACTTCACGAGTAATATACTGGCTTTCCTGTGTAGATATACCCTCTTTTTTTATCCCTGTGTTGGTCATTTGTGAATCCACAAGACCAATTTGGGGATCTTTAAAGGGTTTTACCATCTCCTCAAGGGTGGTGGGGCATAGCATTACGTTGGCATCGGTGGAAATTATAATATCCCCCTTGGTGCAGTCTAGCAGCTGGTTCATTATATTGGCCTTGCCTTGCCGCTGAGTAAATGCCTTGTAGCTTAACGACGGGTACTGCTTAGCCTTTTCTGCTAGTATCTGATTGGTTTTATCGGTGGAGCAGTCGCTACCAACAAAAACCTCTATTTTGCTGGTTGGGTAAGTGGTATTGTAAATTGAATCTATTTTTTGCCCAATAACATTTTCCTCGTTGTGGGCGGCCATTATGATGCTAATGCTTGGGTATTCCTGTTGCGAGAAGTGCTGCTCTTTGGTTCTTGCGGCAAAAAGTACCAGCACTCTTAGTAGAAGCGGATAGAATATGTACGAGTGAAGTATTGTGAGTGCTAATATCCAAAAGACTATTTCCACGTTATGCAGGGTTCTCTGTTTTGTATTGCAAAGGTAAAATAATATTGGTGGTTTACGGTTAGCTGTTGATTTGTATCACGCTTTTATTGTAGAAATCGAGCAGTTTCTCTGCTTGTACTTTTATGTCAAAAGTTTGCGTGGCAAACTCTTTAGCTGCTGCGCCAATCTTTAGCTCCAGCTCTTGGTTGTTAAGTAGCTCAATAAGTGATTTGGCAAAGGCACTTGGGGTGTTGGCTATAAGAATGTTTTGCCCATTGGTGTAGTCAATACCTTCGGCTCCAATTGCAGTGGATACAATGGCTTTTCCTAGGGTCATACCTTCTACAATTTTTATGCGCATTCCGGAGCCTATTCTAAGTGGTACAATCATTATCCCAGCGTTGGCAATAAACTGCTTGGCGTTATCAACTTCGCCAATGTACTCAATCCCCCTGCCATTTAGATTGTTGAGCAGCCTTTGTGGGGCATTGCGTCCTGCAATGGTGAATTTTGCATTAGGTATGGCTTGCAAAACCTGTGGCCAGCAGTTTTCTATAAACCAAATAATGCCATCTTGGTTTGGCTGCCAATCTAAACCACCTAGATGAAAAACTTGAGGTGTGTGGTTCGTTTTTACTGTAAAGTGTGCTATAAAATCATCGGCATTAATGCCAAAAGGGATGGTTATGCGTGGTGCTTTACAGCCAAGTTCTACTAATGCTCCTTCATCTTTTTTTGATATGGGCACAAGCAAGTCAACTTGTTGTAGGGCTTCCTGCTCCATCCGTTTAAGCCTTTTGGCTATGTGTTGTAGGTACCAGCGTTTAGGAGTTCTTTTTGTTGATGCTACTGTTCTTTCCCATATTTCGTGCTCAACGTTGTGGGCTCTAAGGGATACTAGCGCATTGCTATGCTGTCTAATGGTTTTGATGTATGGGGTTAGGTACAGCCCTTCCAGTTGAACTATATCAAAAGTATTCTGAGATAAGATGGTTTTTAACTTGTAACTAAACGATTTGCTTACAAATCGTTGGGCGTTGTAGGGTAATTTGGAGAAAAAGAGGTTGGCTAGCGCCTTAAGGGGGCGTAGCCTTGTATCAACAAAAACAGTTTCTATGTTAAGGGTTTGCTTTAGCTCTGGTGGAAGCTGCTGCTCAGAGCAGTAGTGCTTAGGCGTGTTTATGGCTAACAGGGTTACTTTTGCTCCACCTTTTTCTAGGGCTGTAGCAAGGGATAGTGTAGCAATAGCCCCTCCATCTTTGGGTGGATAGGGTACTTTATTGGATAAAATTAGGATGTGCATTTGCTACTGGTGTTTTGCGTTAAGCCTTTTTGATTCTTACTTAACGATATAATTACCGAAACATTGTAGTGCTTGTTGCGCTTTAGCTACAATGTTCCGGTAACACCATGATTATAGTACAGGCTCTTTTTGCTTACGTTTGCCCTTGAACGAGAACACTTTTTTAAAGGTGTTAACATACCAATCGGCGTTTAGAATAACCGAATCGGTTGTTGCCTTGTATGATAGGAATGCTCCAAGCGGCAGTAGTATTACCGATGAAATCCACATACCAAGAGTTGGATGCCATACAAGTTCCCTAACAAACTTTTCGCCTGTAATGGCAATTACGTAGTAAAGAATAAAGAATAGCACCGAGATAACTACGGGCATACCAAGTCCTCCTTTACGGATAATGGCACCAAGAGGTGCTCCAATAAAGAAGAATACAAAACATGCAAACGAAAGGGCAAACTTACGGTGCCATTCAATTTTGTGGCGTGCAATGTACTTTGCCTTGTAGTTAATTTCGTCGCTGGTGGTAGATATGTAGCTTTTGGCCGAACGGGCATTAACAAGTGCACGTTCAATAGCTCTAAGCTTTTGCTCGTTGTTCAGCTTGCTATACAGTGTATCGGTTGTCAGTTTATAGGTAGCTGCAACCAGTACTGTATCCTGTGGTGCTCTGTAAACATTTCGGAGAACGATGTTGCTAACAAGGTTCTTTTTAAACGCATCGTTTCTAAATCTTAGCTCATTTGATAGTGAGTCTTGGGCTTTATCTAGCTGAGCAAGATTCATAACCTGGAAGTTGTTTTTAAATAGATCTTCGTCGGTTCGTTGAAGCCCAAAGCCCTTTAGCTCATGTATAAATGTTTGCTCTGCAAAATGGGTTTTACGCGCAGGCAGCTTTTTATCCCTGTTGCGAACGGGCTCGCGTCCCTCTTTCACCTCTTCGTAGGTGTAGCCATTGTAAAGGGTAACCACAAGGTGACGCTCGTCGGTTGTTACGCGCATGTAGCCAGAGTCGGCAACTGTTACGGTAATATTCCCATCGTTGGAGCGATGGTCGTATATCATAATGCGCTTAAGCAGGTTGGTATTATGGTTCTTCTCTCCAATCTTAACGCTCATTCCTTCAATCCCATTGTAAAAAACCCCCTCTTTTAGCTGTAGCTCAGGGCGTTGTTGCTTTACATCGTATAGCAACGATGTGATTTTAAGGTTGGTGTAGGGAAGAACGTTGTTTGAGAAGAAGAATGCGCCACTACTTATAAGTATGGTAACTACAATAAGGGGTAGCATAATTCTGGGTAGCGATATACCTGCCGATTTCATGGCCAGCAGCTCGTTGTTTTCGCCTAGGTTACCCAGCGTCATTAATGAGGCTAGTAGCGTTGAAAGGGGAAGCGCCATTGGTACCAAACCAGCCGATGCATATAGCAGAAGCTCCGAGATTATGGTCCAGTCTAGACCTTTGCCAACCAAATCGTCAATGTACTTCCACAAAAACTGCATAAGAAGCACAAACATCACAATAAAGAAAGTCATTAGGAGAGGTCCTAAGTAACTTTTTAGAATAAATCTATGAAGCGTTTTCACCTATAGCTATTTTTAAACCCATTATGTAATAAGCGCAAAAGTAAGGTATTTTTCTAATTTCCGTTAACGATTTTTTTATTGCATTGCGCTCTTAAAGCTAATAAACATTATTAGCAAATGGATTATTGCACTTAACGGCCATTTTTTGTTCTTCGGCCTCTCTGGTAGCCATTTATATGCCCAGCACCCTTTTTAGTTCGCTAATTTGGTAGTTCCACAGAGAAATCACGTCTTCAACCTCGTCCTCTTCCGATAAGGTTTCCACAATTTGCAACGATAGTTCGCCCGTAATATCCCTAACGCTAAGTTTGAACTCAAAGGTGTGATTGTCGCCATAGTCTGGGTGGTCAATCCACCTAAACCGGATGTGTTTGTTCTCCTTTTTGTCTAAAACTTCGGCAATATGTTCCGTTTTATCCCAAATAAAGGTGAAAATGTTTCCAGATAGGTTTACATCATCGGCAAACCATTCCGATAACCCCGACGGTGTGCTAAGCCTATTAAAAAGCAGGCTGGCCGAGGTATTCATGCTATACTCTAATTCAAGCATGTTTGCAGTAATATTGTCTTCTTTCATGGCTTTGTTCTTTCAAAGTCAACCCAGATGGTGATGGGTTTTTGCCCTTACTGCAATATATTAATTTAAATCACTTTTATGTTGGTAGTGGGCAAATTACTTATTAACAATTGCGTGATAATGTGTTCATAACAGCGGTTTTTCCATGGGATAATCATTGGGTTTGCTTCTGCTGTGTGCGCAATCTACACTGCGTTTTGTTACGTGTTGTGGTGTACACAGGGAAAACAGGAAACGCCGTGTTACGCGTTTAAAATAGTAGAGAGGTGAAAATTTATTTTAAAATCACGGTTCGATAACATGTTGAAACACAGAAAGTCGATTTTTACTAGTGCTATTATGCTCAAAAATCAGTAAAAAAATATGATTTTGACTCTTGCGTGGAAAGAAATTATTCCTACTTTTGCACCGCGATTGACAACAACGGTTGCCGATTCCACTTGAAAGAATGAAATGGCGAGGTAGCTCAGCTGGTTAGAGCGCATGATTCATAATCATGAGGTCGGCGGTTCAATCCCGCCTCTCGCTACAATCCTGTAGGGCAAATAAACAGGGTTTACTTTGGTTATTAGTTAATTAGTTTGGGAAAAAAAGAAGAGGCTGTCTAAAAAGTATAGGCAGCCTCTTTTTTGTTCATCTAAGACATGGT
>JABNAD010000261.1_pt1 | contig 39031 bp, 55 predicted proteins | sample 7240381 | NCBI WGS metagenome assembly JABNAD01 (sample SAMN11332834, study PRJNA596920) | anaerobic digester metagenome | biome: digested sludge; isolation source: digested sewage sludge-derived enrichment culture grown on H2/CO2 | place: Germany: Goettingen
ACTCTATGCTCCTGAAGAATACATCCTGAAACTGGCCGAGAAAGACCTTGAAGAGCTGTACTGATGAACATAGCTGATCTGGAAGAGGGAACGGTGTTTCTTGACACCAACATCCTCCTCTACGCCTATACCACTACGCGGTTCTCTCTATCGTGTGAGAGGCTTCTTGAAAAGATACAGGCAGGGGATATTACGGGATATATCAACGCCACTGTCTTGGACGAATTCTTCCACAAAGCCCTCCTCACGGAGTTATATACGGAGAAGCATCTCTCGCCACGGGAAGCGATTGCTTACATCAAGAAATACCCTGAGATCTTACTCGATCTGAACACTCCATACGTCATGGCCAGAGAGATACTGGAAGAGTACAATCTCACGGTCCTTGAAACCTCGAATCTTCCGGGCGATGCGCTCCTGATCTCGCAACGGTATGGACTGCTCTTCTCTGATGCTCTGCATGCTGCGTCTGCACGCAATCACCACATTGACTATTTCGCCACGAATGACCGGGATTTCGACCGGGTAGATTTTCTCACCCTGGCGCGTCCTTCTGCTGAACCAATATCCTGACCGCCCGCGCCGGTCACACCCGTCTCGTGAAAGAAAGGCCCTCCTCCGGCAAGGATGGAACGACCGAGAAGGAACTCGTTATTCACCCTCCGCCGGGCACCTCCATCAACGGGCCACACGAAATACAGAGGAAACCGCCATCCATCTATCCCAGTTTATTCGACGTTCCCCTCAAGCAGACCGCTCACACAGGCAATGTACTTCCCGGCATCGGTGATGTGAACAGAAAATCGCCTGCCGGTCCAGATGCGCGTGATGTAGCCTGTGGCTTCCAGTTTATGCAGGTATTTTCGGTTCGTCCTGTTGAGGAGTTCCCGGTTCTTCGGCCCTGAACTGTATTCGCCAGGTTTGTTCCTCTTTTCCGGCGGCAATTCGCCGTACCCTTCAAATCCTTTCTTGTGGCAAAAGTCGAAGAGACCCTCGCTGGTCATCCCCTGCCCCCGCCGGTAGAGTTCGCACAGCAGCAACTGGCACTCGGCATCCGGCATCATGATGGAGAAGTTGTACAGCGGTTCAACCCGCCCGGTCTCCACGATACTCAGACCGTGGTTCACCTCGAGCGCGGCATCACCACCCGTTGCATAGCGATCCGCATGCACGTAGTACGCCGTAACCCCGTGCACCATCGCCGCCATGGTGACGGCCACCGACGTCATCCTGCCGCAGGCCGACATATTGATCAGGACGTCGTTCCCCTGCCGCTTCTCTCTCACGATCAGGGAGGAGACGACCCGGAGCACATCAAGGATGTCGAACATATTGCAGTAGGTGACCTCGGGGTGGACACCCGCCGCCAGCAGCCCCTCACAGACCCTCTTCGTGTAGTGCCGCTGCTTCTCCAGCATCTGCTCGTCCAGATCGGCGTTGTCCGGAACCACGATGACGTATGCACGCTCGGCCCGGTATGTATTGAACGGCTTTACGGCCCGGTCGATCTCGTGGCCGAGCGGGATCAGGTGAACCCGCTCGTTCAGGCCATCGGCCCTGGCAGGCTGAATGGGATCAAGAGTTTTCACAATATTCACAATAGTCACGTGAATTTTTTAATGGTTTCCCTGTGCGTATACAACAATGGGACAGGGCGATGGGGGAGCCCTGCTCGCACGAGGGATCAGAAATGAATGACCAGACACTTAAACCATCGATAAAAAACCGGATCAGCGACCTGATCGCGACCTGCGATTTTGCAGAACTCTACCGCAAGTATGCATGGAAGCGGGATGTGTGGCAGAATGGATTCCCCGACATCTGCCGGCTTGAGCGTGGGACCGGTGACGCCGCAAGGGCCGGAACGCTCTCTGAGGAACACCTGAAAGCGATCGCGCGGTGGGGCGGGCTGCCGGGCATCGAGCGGATCCGGGCGCTTGCTCCGATCCGGATCGCCCTCTTTGAGGACGGAAAGGTTGCCCGATGGGTACGGGAGAACCCGGAGAACGCCATTCGTGTACTTGGCGACCAGATCCGGGGGTTTGGCCCCACCTATACCAGCAACCTCCTGCGGTTCGCAGCGCCGGAACTTTTCGGAGCGATCGACACCCGGATCGTCCGGGCCTTCGGTGCGGGGGACACCGGCCACCTGCACCTCCTTGACCTGATCGCGACACCCGTTGATGGGCGCTGGGCGATCCTCTCCGGCCAACAGGGCTGGCCGGGAGAATACGGCACGTGGACCGCCATCCTGTCCTACACAGCAGCAGAGCTCAATGCAGCAGGCCAACCGTGCCCGCACCCGGAGGCGTTCATCAGTGCAGGTCTTCGCGAGCGCGGGATCTGGCTGGACGCCGATGTGGAGATGGCATTCTTTAATTATGCCTCGGGAAAAATCCAGAACATAAGGAGGGATTGAAATGGACACCCCTGAAGACCGCTCACGGCAAGCGAACGAGCTGAGGAAGAGCGGGAGATGCAAAGATGCTCTGGAGATCTATCGTGATCTCTGGGACGGTCAGTATTACAACGAATATACTGCTGCGGGCCTGTTGCACTGTCTCCGGAAACTGCACCGCCTCGACGAGGCGATGACCTTCGCCGACGATATCGCCGCGCGTTACCCCGATCACAACTGGGTAAACCTGGAGGTCGCGTGGGCATACGCCGACTATGTCAAGGGAATGGCAGAGAACGGGGCGTCTGTCCCGGTGCTCCATGCCTGCGGAGAGAAGGCTCTCTCCAGAAACCCACCACCACAGGCGGTGAGCCATATCGCCTTCGCCATCATGAGACCGGCAAAAGATGCCAAAGACTGGCATACGCTGGCGGCATGGACGTCGCGGGTCGATCCGTTGCTGCTCAGCCCAACGGGGATGAAGCTCCCCGACGGAAAAGAAGGCTGGAGTTACCTTGCCCGCTGGTATCACTACCGGAACATGGGGCTCATCGGAACGGGGCGCGCGCAAGACGCCCTTCCTTTTTGCCGTGAAGCGATTGAGAGGTTCCCCAATCAGTACAAATTCTTTGCATACGATCTCGCCAGGGCATATGCAGGCATCGGCGAGTACGAAAAGGCGGCAGAGACGTTTGACGAACTCTGCCGGAATGTCCGGCCGGACTTCTACCACCTCTTCGAGTATGGGAAGGTCGTCCACCAGCTCGGCCGTCCGGAAGAGGCGCTGACACTGATGACCCGGGCCGCGAAGGCAGGGCAGCGCCCGGAGTTCATGGTCGGATACTTTATGGAGATGGGTGACATCTTCAAGCAGGTCGGTCGCCTGGATGCGGCCCGCGACCACTATACGCTGGTGACAGCCCTGCGGATGCGGATGTCATGGTCCATTCCTCCTGAATTGCAGCAGCGCCTCGATGAGAACGCCATCTCTTCGATCGAGGACTCCGTTGAGGAACTCACCTATCGGTGCAGCCGCCACTGGAGCAGCTGCGAAACCGGGCAGAGTCCCCTGACGGCGCAGCATGAGCGGGAAAAGCCGCTTGCGGAGGGGGTAGTTGGCAGGATCTTTCTCGGGCATCCGGACCGTGAGTACTTCTTCATCAACCCGCCGGACGCTGACGGATACATCGGGTTCAAGAAAGAGCTCACCTGGGCACCGGAGGACCGGAGCAAGGTTGTATTCGACGTTGTTCCGTCGTTTAACCGGAAGAAGAACGAGTGGGCTGCAAAGGCAGTGAACGTCCGGCCGAAGGACGATACTGGAGCACGATAGGGTGAAGATTCGGGTAGGATGCAAACGACGCAGGAGCGAGAGCGCGTGAAGAGAGGCGCGGCCGGCATACAATCCGGGGACAACGCATGCGTATGTGATGTACAAAGACGGTAATGCGGGGGAAGGGATTTGAGAAGTTAAGTTCAAATCTTTTTTATCCCTGAAGGCCTACACCTCCATATGCTAAACCGGGCTCCGACACTTGCCGACTCTCGTTATCATGGGGATCGAAGCGGCTATTCGAGCGCATCATTTGCCATAGCTGAGGAGGGGGGGATTCTCTCTCCCGAGGACCGGACTTATATTACTGAGTTCATCAACGATCTTCGGGCGTGCAAGGGGATCAGTCTCGGCCGGCAGAACAAACTGACAACGCACCTCTGCCACTGGAGGAGGTTCATCGGTCCCTACGATCAAAACACGATAGATGACCTCACTGCAGGGGTCAACGCACTTCGGGCAGCGAAATCCTCCACGGGACGAGCGTATAAAACAAACACGATAATCGACTATATCTTAATTTTAAAACAGTTTTACACCTGGATGATAGACCGGGAATACTCGTCGGTCCCGGAGAAACGCCTGCGGAAGATCACCGCGCCGCCGAAGCCCCGGATGACGAAGACGGCGGCGGACATCTTAAGCCCAGAGGAGGTGACATCGTTCCTCTCAGCCTGTACGAACAGCCGCGACCGGGCTCTGTTCTCGCTGCTCTATGAGGCAGGCCTCCGCCCCGGGGAGGCGGGGACGCTTACCTGGCGGCAACTGGATTTCGACGAATACGGGGCGATAGTCAATCTGGACTTTAAAACGGGCCGACCTCGGTATGTCCGGCTTCTTATGAGTACGGAGGTCCTCGCGCAGTGGCGGCGCGATTATCCCCTGGAGCAGACTCCGGACTCGCTGGTGTTTCTGAACCGGCTCCAGGAACCGTTGACGTACGCCACGATGGCCAAGCAGATGCAGGTGATTGCCAAGCGAGCAGGGATCAGCAAACATCTGACGCTGCACCTGTTCCGCCACAGCAGGATTACCCACCTCGTCAGGGAAGGGGTGCCTATCCCCGTCGTCGGCATGCTGTTCTGGGGGGACCCGACTGCCCGGGAGCTGGAGACCTACCTCCATCTCGTGAATACCGACGTGGACCGGGCTATGCTCGCCCATTACGGGATCAAGTCCGAGCGGAGTCTCGAGCCTGAGCGGGTCGAGGTCCACGAATGCCCACGGTGCCATACGATTGCCGGACCGGGGATCCGGTTCTGCGGCCGGTGCGGATTAGGACTGACGGACATGGCCGCAACGACGGTGGCCGCGCTCAAAGGCGACATCACTCTGGACCTGGTTCGGCAGATGATAGAGGAAGCGCTGGCTGAACGGAAAACAGGTTGATCAGTTTCACCCCGCGCCCATTACAACTTTTATAATCTCCCGACATCATTTTTGCTCGTATGCAGGAGGTCGATGAGGAGGCCCTGCAGGCGTGGATCCGGGACGGGCTGAAAGAGGAGGAAAGACTGAAAGAGCTCATCGTCGAGCGGATGCGGACGCACGGAATCTGGCCGTGATTATTGGTTATCTTCGCTCTCTTCCTTGCGCTTTTTCTCGGATATGTACTCCTGCAGGGCCTCTGCCACAACCTCGGGATGCTCGACGACGTCGCGCTTGATACGCTCGCGCTGCTTCCTCGCTTCTTCTGTGAGCGGGGTTCCGCACACGATACAATACTGAGCGCCCTCGGGATTGATCTCCTTGCACTTAGGGCACCGGCCGATAGATTCAACAAATCGCCTGACCGCGTCCTCGATCGCCGCGTTTCTATTGCTGCCATATCGCCGTTTAGCAATCTCGTCGAGGGCTTCCAACAGGTCCTCGTCGATCCGGATGGAGGTGCCGACTTTCGCCATAGTATGTGAACCTCTCTATTGAACTTGTATTAATCGTACTAATAAATGTTCATGTGTTACATCAAATACAGTTACGCACAAAATTAATATAACAAAAGGTATATTGTGATACGGTGAATACACCGTGAGCGACACCACCGACGAACAAGACCCCTGCCGGATCGTCATCATGATGCCCCGCCCTCTCGTCACGAAACTCGACAAAGAGTGGCGGCGGCGGCTGTATGAGAGCCGGTCGGACATGATCCGGCAACTCGTGGCCGAGTCCGTGGGGTATGACCTTGCAGCGATCTGAGCCCCGGGTCGTCCCCGCTGAGGCGGTTCGGGCGCTTGAAAAGGAGTACGAACAAGCACTCGGGTTCCGGCTCAAAATTGGCGAGTTCATGGAACGCCGAGGGATATGGAGGATAGAACGATGAACGACATCGTAGAAGTGTGCGGCCCCTGCACCCCCGCCTGCAAGCATGAAGGGCATGGTGCCGCAGAAAATGTAGAGACGCCAGAGAATATAACCGTTCGCCCGGCCGTTGACGCGGATCTCCAATCGGAGGCCGTTAGCCCCGCGCCGTTCCGGGTCGTGCACCTCCCGGTTTCACACATCCCGACCCCGCGCCGCTGGCGGGGTCGGGTCGTGAACCAGGATGAGATCGATGAGTTCAACGAGCGCTACATGGGCTGCCTGATCAAGCCCGTATATGCCCAGGAGTGAGCGGGAATGACAGAAAACAAATCCATTCCCCTTGCGGAATTCCGGCACGTCCACGTCCACCGGGACGAGGACCGGAACTCCGACTCGATCGAGATCGGGACGCCAGGCAAGGGCGGCGTCCTCAAAGTCTATCTGAACACAGACGACCCCGAGGCCGCGGTTCGCCGGATCGATGCCGGCTTCGCGCTGCGGCAGTACGCCCAGGACCTCCAGGACGGGAACCGGCAGATCAAGAAGATCGAGGTCCTCGCCCCGGGCATCACGGTGCGGCTCGAGAACAAGGAGGGGAAGAAAGAGGTGATCGAGGCATGACCCAGATTACCCCGGAGGACATCGCGGACTTCGAGCGCCACCTGCAGGCGCAGGGCTGCTATGCCCCGTCCACGATCCGCCGCAAGACCCTCCTGGCACAGGCTCTCCAGACCTCCCTTGAGGGAGGGGACCTGCCGCTCGACGAGGACCTGGCAGTCGAGAAGATCCGTGGGGTGGCAGGCCCCGGCCGCCGCCGGCGGACCCTCAACACGACCGCCCGGGACCTGATCGCGTTTTACCAGGTGAGAGGACCACAGGGGGCGAGCGCGTGATCGATACCATCGAGATCGAGACCACCGCCAAGTACGTCGACAAAGCAGGAGTGTGGGTCGCCGATATCAAAGGGTATCCCGTCTCCGGCAGGGGTGACACCCCGGAAGATGCGGCGATGAACGCCCGCGACGAGCTGCAGAAGTTCTTCCTGGAGCGGCTGGGTTCGCGCTCGCAGTTCGTGAACGTCCGCATGTCGACGCTCTCTCTGAAAGTGTTGCTCGAGGTGGAGATCGAGAACACGCGCCCGACTACCCTCTCGGAGTTCATGCCGGCGACGGATGAGCCCAAAGCAGGAGGGGATGGCAAATGAGCGCGAAGTCCCCGAAAACCGTCACGATCGGCGTCACCGTCAACCTGGAGAACTACGAGAATCTCCGGGTCGAGGTCTCCGACGAGGTGGAAACGCAGCAGGGCGCTGACGGACTCGTGGCGTTCCTGGACGGCATGCTCTCCCGGCTCGGCCGCAACGACCCGGTCACCGCCAGCCGGATCGACCACTACCGGCGCCGGGTGCTTTCGCACCGGAACGACAACGGGCTGCCGGACAAGAGCCCGGACGACGTCCTGCCGTTCCAGGAACCGGTAGAACCGGCCATCCGGGAAGCGGTCAAAACGGGCGCCGACCCGTACCCCCCGGCCACCCCGCCGGCTGCCCCGGTGAAGGGGGAGGAGGCCTGCGAGCAGTGCGGTGCCGGGATCACCGCGAGTCAGGCGAAGATGACGCGGCTGTTCGCGAACCGTCCGCTCTGCAAGGGGTGCTACGACCGCCTCGCGCAGGGGGGATCGGCATGACCCCGCTAGCCATTTCCGCAGAAGATCTCGGGATCTCCTCGGACAGGAACCTCGAACTATCGTTCATTTCCGGAGTGATCCAGCTTGAGATCAAGAACGAGTATGGGGGCCACGTGAGCCGGACCCATATCATTAGGGCCGTTCTCTCCTCTCCGTACCTGCGCACGGAGACCGAACGGGCGTATATAATCGCGACCCTTTGCGAGGCGCTGCCTACGGGCGGCTACGCCATGATGCTCCTCAAGTTCAAACACTACTGGCAATTCGTAGAGGAGCATATGCCCGATGCGTCGGTCGAAGAGCGGATGGCTGACTATTGTTCCACGTCCCGGGAACTGCTCAATCTGTTCGGGAGGGGGTCCGCATGACCCTGCCGGAGATCCGCGTCGATCACCTCACCATCATCCGGCCGGGCGAGGTCCACGTCGACGTCATGGTCCAGATCAAGGGGCTGGACCGGGACCAGACGAACGCCCTGCTGGACGATATCGTCGCTGCGAGCATGTCGGCGCTCTACATCGGGGAGCAGGAGTGTACCTGTGCCACCGCCCGGCCGGAGGAACAGGAGAGCGGCGTCTGCAATCACCTAGACGCGGATGACCTCGGCGAGGTGGAGTGCACCTACAACGGCCCCGGCCCCTACGACGGTGCCTGCCCCTACCTGGACAGCCCCGACGTTATCTGCCCCATCAAGCTCCAGGGCGGCATGTACGCGATGCGGGAGGTCGCCCGGATGCGGGCCGAGTGCGAGCAGGAGCAGGAGGAGCAGGACCGCGACATGGAGAACCCCGACGTCCCGCGGTCGGAGTACGTGCTCACTCCGCCCCCGGCACCGGCTGCGAAATCGGGCAAGATCGGAGTCCAGTACGTCAGGTGGTCGCCGGCCGAAGACGAGATCGTCGAGGCCTGCCCCGACTGGCAGCTCGTCGTGAAGCAGTTCCGTGCTGCGTTCCCCGACTCGCTGCGGACGGATGCCGCAATCGAGCGGCGGTGGCGGACGCTGCATAACACGAAGCAGATCGTCGAGGACAGGGAAGCAGAACCGGCGACCGAGCCGGAGCCCGAGCCCGTCGAAGAGGTGCCGGCACCCGTTGAAGTGGAGCCGGAACCTGTCGAAGAGGAACCCATCGAAGAGGCTCCTGCCGAAGAGCCCGGACCGTCATGCCCGCCCGGGAGGAAGGGCACGGTCTGGATCCCCGAAGAGGACGAGTTCCTGTCGGCCGCGACCGGGACCATCAACGAGGTCGTCGAGGCGTTCCAGGCCCGGTTCCCGGGGACCGGACGGACCCGCAGCGCGATCCTCAACCGGCGGCATAACCTCAAGAAGAAGGCGCAGGAGGCCGGTTCCGCCGGCAGCCAGGAGGCCGAACCGTCTCAGCCGGAAGAGCCTCCAGCCGAGGCCGCCGGCGAGCAGCTCCGGCCGGGGGACCGGGTCGCCCTGGTCTCCGACCCGGATCGCGTCGGCGAAGTGATCCTCGCCCGGAATGGGCACGTATCGGTTCAGTTCCCCGGCGACGGTCCCGCCCGGGTATTCGCGCTCAATGATCTCAACCTCAGGAGGCTTGTGGAATGACCGGGATGACCGAACCGGACCGTTGCCAGATCTGCGGCGCGGAGATCCCGGCGACAGCCTCCCTGATCGCCATGGACGGGAGGTTCCGCGGCGTGGTGTTCGAGCGGAAACTGTACTACTTCTGCCCGCACCACACCTGGTCGGATATCGATCTCTGGATCGCGGAGACGCTGATCTGCGATCGCGAGCACCTGCGCTACCTGCACAGGCTGTACGGGATGAAGGTGCCCGCATGATGCCGGAAGGGAAGATCGCAGAGATCCGACGTCACGGCATCAAGGCCCTCGGACAGGATGCCCTGATACGGTTTTTGGAGGGTAGGAGGATCACATACCGCGAGCGGTGTTTAGCCCTCTGCTACGACTGCATGGGGTACTATACCGACGGAAAACGTGACTGCCAGTGCCCCTTGTGCCCACTCTATCCGGTGATGCCATACCGGGGCATGAAGGTCGACGAGGCCGAAGCGGGATCCGTTCTCGGTGCCAGAAGGGGGCGATCCGGGTGACCGACGATCGCGTCGAGGAACGCCGCCGCCATCTCGAGGAGAAGTACGAACGGTGCACCGAGGCGGGGGACCGGCACGGGGCGGCTGACACGGCCGCGTCGCTCCGGATCCTAAACATATGGTTCCCGGAGGGGGGGCCGGCATGTTCCTGAACTGCGGCCGGGTCATCCCGCTCGACGGCGGCGGGGTCCGGATCGAGATCTGGCAGGGCGACGAGACGTTCGAGTTCATGATCTCCCGGGAAAACCTGATTCGACTGCTACGAGACGAGAAGAGCGTGCCGGTCGGCCGGAAGTTTGGGATGCTGGAAAACCTGAACTACGGCCGGGCGACCCTCTCCCGACCGAACGATGCCGGGGAGCGAAAGGGCGTGATGTTCCGGGTGGACTGTTTCCGGATGCGGACGTTTAGCGTCGCCCGGAAGGCGCTCGAACACGTCGCCCGGCGCAAGTGGCAGGAAGCGGTCGTCTCGGAGATCATCCCCGACCCGGTGCCTCGCACCGGCACGATCCGGATGGGGGTGGCGCGGTGACGCCTGACGATGCGTCCGTCATGTTCGATATCGACGGTCTGCCGGTGCGCCTCATCCTCCCCGAGCGAGACATCGACCTCGTGGCGCTGCCGTACCGGACGAACCGGATCCTGGCGGTGGGGAGAGACAAGGGGGTGGTGCGGTGACATCTGAACCCACGATCCCCGAGACTGTCTGCCACGCCGTCGCCGGGTATCGGCCGGCCCGGGACCTCAAACCCCACCCGGCCAACCGGGAGATCTACGGGGACGAACCGGTCGACCAGGACCTCGTCGAGAGCATCCGGAAGCATGGGCTCAAGGAGGCCCTGGTCGTCACCGAGGACGGGACGATCATCTCCGGCCACCGGCGATGGCGGGCCGTGATGGCGATCGATCCGGACGCCGATGTCTGGTGCGAGGTGCACCCGACGTTCGCCGACGACCTCGAGGAGCTGGAGGCCTTGCTCGAGTACAACCGGCAGCGCGAAAAGAATTTCTCGCAAAAGATGGCCGAAGCGGCCCGGCTCGAACGGATCGAGGCCGAGCGGGCGAAGCGCCGGCAGGGTGCCCGCGTCGATCGAAACATCCCGGAAAATCTGCCGGAAGGTTCGGAGTTCGGCGAGACCCGGGATAAGGTCGCCAGGAAGACCAGGCTCGGGTCCGGCCGGACGTACTCGAAGGCGAAGACGGTCGTCGAGGCCGCAGCGGCCGGCGACGAGACGGCCAAAGAGATGGTCGGGAAGCTCGACGCCGGCGAGGTCTCGGTGGACCGGGCGTACCGGGAGGTGACGGGGAAGGCCGATGAGAAACCTGCTGCTGGCCACCAGATCCGGGTCTGGTTCTCTGGCCCCGATACTGCTGGCGATACAGACTACAACATTTTTGGCGGCGAGATGCCCGACGTCGGGGAACAGGCCCTCGCCTGGATCCGCCGGTGGCAGGCCTGCGGATCGGACTACAAGATCACCCGGATCCGGTACAACAAGACCGATATCGACATCGAGACGCTTGAGATGATGGTCTGGAAAGCCGGCGGAGACTGGGTCCTCCCAGCTGTCAAAAAACCGGCACCAAGTCCGGAGCCCGCTCCGGCCCCGACGTTCGAGGCCCCGGCCGTCGTCATCCCGCCGGAGGTCCTGGCCCTCAGTCAGGACGAGCCGGTCACGATTGGCGTCTGGTATCAAAAAGAGGGGATGCCGAAACCGGAGTACACAAACAACCGGGGACGCCTTGCGGAAGGCGTCATCAGCATGACCGCATGGATGCGGCACACGGAAGTCGATCCCGGATACGTCTTCTCGAAATTCAAGGTCGGGCCGCACGAGGTATCCCGCGAGATCCTCGAGGCGCTGCGGCCGTGGGGCCGGATGGAGGAGGAGAAGGAGCACACGGTCTCTGTCTATTACACCGTTGCCGGCGTGCCGCTCGTCCGGTTCTTCGACGGGGTTCCCACGGGTGCAGCACGCGAGGCCCTGGAGTGGCTCAGGAGCCCGGAGGCCTTCGAGGCCGCGGTCCGGAGGCTGCACTACAGCGACGGCGCCGGGTCGGATATGGACATCTCACGCGAGGGCCTTGCCCGGCTGGCGATGCCGGCGCCGGCAAAACGTGTCCGGCCCACATCCGAACTGGAGCGGTTATACCTCGAGCGGGTTCGGGACGAGATCGAATCGATGCTCACGTTCGACAAGTATCCGTTCGAGTCCGTCTTGGTCGCAATCGATCGCGTCGAAGTGACAGTACCGCCCGTAGAGCGTCTTCCAGGCTGGATCCGGGAGAGCCTGCAACAGGAGGGGGGTGCGGAATGCCAGTGAAAGACTACGGAAACGGCGTGATCGAGTATTCTTACGAGCGGCTGAAGGTGTCCGAAAAACCTCTCCTCTCGCTCGATTTTGATGGGGTGCTGCATCGCTATAGCAGAGGATACCAGGACGGCACGGTCTATGACGGGCCGACGCCGGGAGCCCTGGAGTTCGTCCAGGAGGCGCAGGAGCATTTCATCCTGGTCGTTCATTCGGCCCGGGCACGGACGGTAGAAGGTTACGAGCAGATCAAAGACTGGCTGCAGCTGCACGGGTTCCCCGACCTGCCGGTGACACCGGAGAAACCGCCAGCGTTTCTGCACCTGGACGACCGGGCAGTGACGTTTACCGGGGTGTTCCCGGCGCCGGCTGAGTTGATGGAATTCCGGCACTGGACGGGGGCGCGATGGGGGGATCGCCGGTGAGCGTGACAGAAGAGGTCTACTGCTGGTGCGGGCGCTGCGGGAAACCGATCGAGCCCGAGATCCGGGACGACCTGCACCCCTTCTGCCAAGCATGCCGCGACGACCCCCACCGGAGCCGGATCCCTGGTGCGGCGCTGGGCGCTGCACTCCGCAGCCTTAGGTATGAAGAATTCCGCGGGGTGCCGGAGTGACCGAGGACAAGATTACCGAAGGCGTGACGTGCATGGCGTGCGGCTCCGTCTACTTCGACGTCGGCGCCCTCGTCCGCCACGCCATCGAAAATCCACAGCACAACGCCTACACGTTCGGGAAACGGAGGGGGGTGCTCATCATCACCCCTCTGCTGGACCACCACGACGCATGGACATTCTGGCTCGATGAGGAGGCGACGCCGGCATGAGCGACGATAAGGAATGCTATGAACTGACCGAAGAAGGCCGCAAGTATGCGCAGAAACTCATCCGGGAGAAGCCGGCCGCCCGGGATATGATCTGTGCCGTGACTACAAACGAACTGGCGCGATGGCTGACCGAAGAACCGCCGAAACACCCGATCGAAGTCATCCGGAAGATCCTCGAGGCAGACGTCCAGCTAGGATCGGACGGTATCGACTGGCTGGCGTTTATCCAGCGCCTGGAACGGCAAGAAAACGGAAAATACGCCGTAAAAGACGAGGTGCCCGCCGATGGCGCATAAAATCGTCACGCTCCGCCGTGGTTTCCCCTACACGTCGACCACCGTTTCGTTCCTAAAGTCCGTCGGGCAGATCATGGGGATGCTGGGGAAGTATGGGTGCACCAGGATCGGCGTGGTGACGGATACGATCGAAGATCTCCAGACCACGACAATGGTCTTCGAGCGGGCCGGCGCCGCCTACCTGGTCGAGTTCCCCGTCACCTACTACGAGGACTCGAAGGGCCGGCGGCAGAATATGAACATCTCCGGCCGGATCATCCATGATCGGATCAAGGCGCTCCTGATCGATGTGGAAGTCGGCTACCTGGACTTTAGCCAGGCGATGATGGCGTACCGGGCGATACCCAGCCCCGACGGCCGTGCCGTCGCCCTGCAGGACGCATACGATCGGTGCGGCGACCGGCTGCCGGCATGCGGGTTTGATCTCCGGCTGGCACTGGAGGGAGGAGGTCGACAATCGTGAGCGGCAGCGTCGTAGTGCTCAGAGTTCCATACGAGACGACATCGTTCCACGACGCGATAACCACGCTTGGAAAGACGTTCCCGGTCGCGACCCGGGCGGCCCGGCACGAACTGCTGGACCGGGTCCGGGAGTGGACCGGGATCACGGTCGCCCTGGACGACGCGGCATACATCCCGCTGAAGACCGACTGGATCCCGTTAGGCCAGGTGCCCAGGCGGACCGCGGACGGGGCGGAGATCCTGCTCGCGGGCCGGTGGCCGTCGGAGGTGCAGCAGGCAATCAATGCCGGCAAGACGGTCCGGATCCCCGGGACGCCGCTGGAGTGGTTCTGGGGGATGATGTGCGATGTGGAGACGAATCACGACGGACCGCCCACTGACGGCGGTCCGGAGGTGGAGAGCGCCCTGGCAGCGGGTGCGGCGGAAAGTGCGGCCGAAAGTCCGGCAGAACGCCAGGATGCGGCACCGGTCGCGGCTCCGGAGACAGGGGCTGATCTGAATGAGAGTGAGCAGAGCGAGGCGCCCGAGGTGGCGCCGGAACCCGTGGAGAGAGTGGTACAGCCGGTGGCTGCTCGACACGATGAAACGCTGGGACCCGACGACCCGGTTTCAGTTCCTCCGGTGGACGCCGGAGAACGACCGGGACCTGAGACTCCACCTCCGGTCGAAGGGAGCGAAGCGGAGAGCGAGGGGGCTGGACATGCTGCAGGAGTACCGGCACTCGAGCCGGTGATCCCGGACGAGGAGATCGACGCTGTCGAGCCGTGGACGCCGGAAGGCGACGGGCCTGATGGCTTCACCCGGATCGTCAAGGCCCTGGAGCACTACGGCGCCCGGTTCCCGCCCGGGTTTTTCGACCGGCCGATCAAGGAGGTTCGCGAGGGGTTGAAAGAAGCGGCCCGGGGGGAGAAGGTGCGCGAGGCCTACCGCCGGGCGCAGGAGGGCGAAGCACGCCGGCAGGAGGAGCACAAGTACGACCGGTTCTTCACAACGACGAAAAACGGCGTCGTTATCCTTTACTACTCAGAAATCGGCGCGTATCTCCGCGAAGAGTTCTGCGCCCTGACGTTCAATAAGACGCTCTACATCTACAACGAGGAGACCGGGCTATACGTGGAGAACGCCGGCCAGGTGGAGAGTGCCATTCAGGAGATCGCCGAGACCGTCGGGTTCGAGGGGAAGATCACGGCCGTGAAGCGGGAGGTCATGTCGTACGTGAAGGACCATAATGTCGTGGAGGAATATCCGTTCAACCGGTACCCCGGCATCCCAGCGGCGAACGGCGTGATCGTAGCGGACTTCGAGGACGGGCAGTTCCGCCTGGAGTCATACCGGCCGGAGATGTACTTCACGTACAAAATTCCGGCCGTCTACGACCCGGCCGCGTCGCCCGACGCGATCGACGCGGTGCTCCGGCAGTGGGTGGATCCGGAGGATGTGCCGGCCCTCTACCAGATCCCCGCCCAGGCGGTGCTGCACCAGCTGGGCCGCAAGAAACCCTACAAGAAGTGCTACCTGCTCCACGGCGACCCGGACGCCGGTAAGACGACCTACCTCGAGCTGCTCTTCAGCACGTTCGGCGCGAGGAACTGCTCGATGGTGGCCCTGCAACGGATCGGGAACGACCGGTTCTACAAGGGCGCGATCGAGGGCAAGGTCTTCAACATCTACGACGACCTGGCAGACGTCCCGTTCTACAACACGGGGGAACTAAAAGCCCTGACAGGCGGGTTCGAGCACGATATCGAGCGGAAAGGGAAGGATTCGTATCACGGCCGGATCTTCGCGGTCCATATCTTCACGTGTAACAAGCCGCCGCACGTCGATGACCGGAACAAGACTGATTCGGCGTTCTGGGGCCGGTGGGAGTACCTGACGTTCCCGAACTCGTTCCCGAAGGATCCGTCGTGGAACGACCGGATGCTCACGCCGGAGAATGTGTCCGGGTTCCTGAACGCCGTCCTGAAGACGGCCCTGGAGATCAGGGAACGCGGTGCGCTCCTGGTCGACTCGTCGGCCTACGAGGTCCGGGACCGGTGGTCGTACAACAGCGACCCGATATACCGGTTCAAGGAGGAGAACCTGGAACAGAACGCCACAGGGAAGATCCCGAAGGCGGAGTTGTGGAGCGCCTTCCAGAAGTATGCGAACTACGAGGGGATCGACGCGGCGAAGATCCCCGCCAGCCTGGACGCCTTCGCGAAACGGATCTTCTCCTACGGGTTCGGGGCAACGAAGGCGACGATCGACGGCAAGCGGGTGCCGGTCTTCACCGGGTATGCCTGGCTGCCGACCTCAAGATACCGGCCCGAAGGGACGACCCAGGCGGCGCTCGGAGGTGGTCGGTAGTGTCCGACCTGTCCGGCCTTTTTTCAAGTTGGATGGAAAAAACGCGCCCGGCTGCCCTGTCCAACCTGGCCGCCCTTTTTCGGAATCGATTACAAAACGTTGCTGCTGTCCGACCTGTCCGGCCTTTTTCGAAGTCCCCCGGTGGTTTTAGAACAGCGACTGTCCACCCTGGCCGACCAAATCTCTATACCTTACGCGTAGTGGAAAAAAAGTACTATGTACATAGGAGTACAGCGTTTTGGTCGGCCAGGTCGGACACCTCCCCCCGTCGCGATGGCGGCTCCTGTATTTTTGCAGCCCAGATGGCATGCCCCCTCTCCGGCTCTCTGGCCGTAGCCCGGGTCGCGGTCGCTGCAGGCGAGGAGGCAGCGCCGTGACCCGGAAGAAGCACGTCGACGTGCCCCGGGAGGTGTGGGTCCGCCTCGGCCAGCTCCGCTTTACCATCAAGCCCGGGGAGGTCCTCACCTCGTATGGCGAGGTGGTCGAGGAGCTGGTCCGGCAGTATGACGAGAAGGAAGGTCGATGATGGCGTGACAGTGGATAGGCACCTCATGGCACCGCTAATTTAGTGTCGAATTTTGCCGGAAGGAAAGTATTATGTGATCTAATGACTGTAGCACCCCGCACCCTGGGGGGGTAGGTAGTGTGGCGGATACGATGTAACAATCCGGGATGTCAGGCCAATTCTTCTGGATTCTATTGGGATGAAACAGAGGTTACAAAATATGGATGGAGACTGATGACTCCCGGTGAGAACGTTTCTCCGGACGACTTCCAGATTGTCGTGTATTGTCCGCAATGCAATACGCCAGCATCATTTCTATTCAAGAAAACGGGTCCAAATTCGAGGGGCCCCACCACAGGGAGTGTGCCAGCGTTCAGAGGTAGGATGACGGAGCGGGAGTGAACCTGATAACTATGAATGGAGGTCCGAATGAAGTGCCGATGGTGACAGGGGGTGCAGTATCAAAAGAAGATCTTTTTTGGCTTAATTTTATGGAAAAGACTTTGAACGAATCGTTTACTGTTCTTGAGGGATCGGCGAAGCAATTACTTGGCGTAATTCCTATTCTACAAGGCATTTATTTTGCGGCAATCTCCTTCAGCAAGATAAACATTGCAATCCTGAACAATATAGTGTTTGAGGGAATACTCATAGCGCTCTTCGTAAGCCCCGTTGTTCTATGGCTTATCAGTATTTGGTTTGCGATGCGTGTGATAAAACCTGAGATGTACGATGTACACATGTGTTCACCTTCGGTTATCAAGAAATTCGCTGAGACGGTCTGTCGGAAAAAGTACAAATACTTAAATACTGCTCATAAAGTGCTTATCGCGGGTTTTGCGGTTCTTCCACTGAATATTATTGTATATCTAGCCCTTTCGTCAGTGACATCTCCGTAATGCTATGTGGAGGGAAGGGCCGGGGAGACATGGACCCGCCTCGGCCAGCTCCGCTTTACCATCATGCTTAGGATGGTCCTCGCCTCTCATGGAGAGGAAAGAGGTGCGGTGAACATCCCGGAAATTTTTCCGGGATCTTCTTGCCTCGACTATCTTTTAAAAACTGTTAGAAATGCCCCGACAATGACTACAACTACGATTACAACCAGCGCGACTATAAACCAGGGGAAGTCTTGACCTGTTTGCGCACTGATCTCCGGGATAACGTAGACGATGCCGAGCCAAGCGATGATGATCACGGCGGTCACCGCTCCGATTATTGCTTCTATACCTGCCATATTCTCTGGTTGGCGATTGGGCTAATAAATAGACTGTGGTGGTCCAGCTCGATTCGCAGGCCGTCTCTTGACATTCTGGAGGCGCGGCGTTCCGCTTCATCTATTTAAGACCATACGAAGTTGTCAGATCTGTCAACTTTTTCCCATTTTAACTACTCGCGCGTCTATGACCTCTACGTATCCATTTCGGAGCGTGCTACCATGACTGTAGACCCTAACCTGATTCTCGGCGCCGTCGCGATCGCCGGTGTCGCTGCGGGAGCAATCCCCTCTGTGTGCGGCTACCTCGAAAAGAAGCGCAAGGACGAGGCCGAAGAGGCCGAACGCCGCCGCGAACACGAGATCCGGGAAGCGATCCTGATGAACGACCTGGTCCGGGACGCCACCGCCGGCCAGGAGACTACCGCCTACGCCCGGAGGCTTCGGGCGCTCGCATCAGGGGAAAAGGCCGAATAACCTTTTTCCAGCCGTCGAGGCGCTACCGGCAGCGCGCCCGGTCTGTAACCGGGAGGGAGAGGGTTCGAGTCCCTCCGGCGGCTCTTGAGGAGTGAACGATGGCTGGACGACCCCCTGCTGGATACGACCCTGACGTGCACCCGGTCCTCGCCGAGCAGTACGCCCGCGAAGGGCACATCAACAAGGAGATCGCCGCCCGGCTGGGTATCTGCGAAACGACGTTCTACAACTGGCGCCGGGAGCACGAGGAGTTCCGGAAAGCGCTGAAGGACGGGAAGGAAGTCACCGACGCGAAGGTCGAGCGTGCCCTCCTCGACTCGGCGCTTGCGGGCAACTATCCGGCGCAGCGGCTCTGGCTCCTCAACCGCCGGCCGGACCGGTGGCGTGACAAGCAGGAAGTCGAGCACAGCGGAGTGATCTCCTGGGTGGAGCTGGTCAAGAGTGCAGCAGCAGATCCCGAGGACGGACGCACAGACGGTGCTTGACCGGGCGCAGCGCGACCCGGTCTGGTGGGTCGAGGCGGTCCTCGGGGACCGGCTCTGGCAGCGGCAGAAGGACATCCTGGAGGCAGTCCGGGACCACCAGGAGGTCGCGGTCAAGAGCTGCCACGGTCCGGGCAAGTCGTTCACCGCCGGCAGGGTTGCGCTCTGGTTCCTCATGACGCACCGGCCGTCGATCGTCATCACGACCGCCCCGACGGACCGGCAGGTCCGCGGTATCCTGTGGAAAGAGGTCCGGACAGCCCATGCCCGGTCCCGCTACCCGCTCGGCGGCACCCTCCTCACGCAGGAGCTGAAACTCGATGCGGACTGGTGGGCCTGGGGGTTCACTGCCCCCGAGTACGATCCGGACCGGTTCCAGGGGTTCCACGAGACCGCGATCCTGGTCATCGTCGACGAGGCTGCCGGCGTCAGCGACGAGATCTTCGAGGGCATCGACGGCGTGCTGACGTCCGATCAGTCCCGGCTCCTGATGATCGGGAACCCCACCAGCACCACGGGCCGGTTCGCTGAAGCGTTCAAGACGCCGGGCATCGCGAAAATCACCATCTCCGCTTTTGACACGCCGAACTTCACGGCCTTCGGCATCACCGAGGACGATATCGCCACCGGGACCTGGGAGGAGAAGGTCGCCGGCCGGGAGATGCCCTGTCCCTACCTGGTGACGCCCGGGTGGGTCGCGAAACGGTACCAGCGGTGGGGGCCGGACTCCCCGCTCTACCATGCCAGGGTCCTCGGCCAGATCCCGACGATCGGCGACGACACCCTGATCCCGCTTCACTGGATCGAGGCGGCGGTCCAGCGCACGCTCGAGCCCGGGACGCCGGACGAACTCGGGGTCGACGTGGCCCGGTTCGGGTCCGACGAGACGGTCATCATGCACCGCCGGGGACCGGTGGCCAGGCTCTGGAAGGCGATCCCGATGGGCGACACGATGGCCACCGCCGGCGAGGTCCGGATCGCGCTCCGGGAGACGAAGGCCTCGACCGCGAAGATCGACGCGGTCGGGCTCGGTGCCGGCGTCTACGACCGGCTCGTCGAACTTGAGGATCCCGTCGAGGAGATGAACTCCGGGGAGGCTGCCTCCGACTCGGAGCGGTTCGCGAACACCCGGGCGGAGTGGTGGTGGGGCCTCAGGACCCGGTTCGAGGAGGGGGACATCGACATCGAGGACGACGAGGAGCTCGTCGAGCAACTGGCGAACATCAAGTACCGGGTGAACAGCCGCGGCCAGATCATCATTGAATCGAAGGAGGACATGAAGAAACGCGGCCGGAGGAGCCCGGACCGCGGCGACGCCCTGATGCTCGCGTTCGCAAAGGTGCAGGAAGGGCATCGTTTTGCATGCTACGCATTGTGAGGAGCCATGACACTGAGATCAAAATTCATCGAAATGCTTGCCAGGGTGCTACACGTGGAGCCGCCCGCCCGTATCCTGGAGGTGCCGGTCGAGGTCCGGGTGCCGGCGCCGGCACCGCCTGTCGAATACGTCGAGATGCTCCAGGACGAGCCCGGCCGCGTCTACGTCTGGATTGCCCGGCCGGACGCCACCGACGACAAGATCGCAGCGGTCGCCGAAGACATCGGGCGGCGGGACCCGAAGGCCCTGCACATCATCGTCCGGGACATCGCCGAGATCCGCAAGTTCTCGCCGGAGGACGTGCGGCGGCACCTGCTCCCGATCGTTGAGCGGTGCAAGGAGGCGGGATGGCGGTAATCGCTCCGGGTGTCAAGCAGCAGGGCATCCGGGTGTTCAACGGTGCCGGGAAGGGGCCGGTCGGCCAGGACCTCTCCGCGTCGATCTTCTTCAACGCCGGGCGCGGGGTTCCACGATACGAGGACCTCTACACCGCCCGCCGGCTCTCGCTCTCCCATACGGTCTCGATCCCGATGACTGCCATCAAGGGCCAGGTGACGACGACCGATTGGGCGATCGCCCCGACCATCGACAAGCCGACGAGCCGCCACTTTGCGGCATGTGACGAAATCGAGGCGTTCCTGGATGGCGGATTCAACGCGAACCCGGTCACGTTCGACAACCTCTGCAAAGAGCTGCTCGACGACATCCTCGCCATCGATGCCGGCGTGCTTGAACTCGTCCCGGACGAGGAGGGCTGGCTCCAGGAGATCTATGCCCGCGACGGGGCAACGTTCACCAAGAACCCGGATAAATACGGCAGACTCCCGCCGGAAGGCAGCGACGAGCCGGCGTACTGGCAGGTCGGGGTGCAGGGTGCGGTCATCCAGTCGTCGGCCATCTGGAACGCAGACGGACTGCCGAGGATGTCGGACCTCTCGACGTTCGGAACGGCGAACCTGTTCACGTACCGACCGATTACCCCCGTCCCCTTCAGCCGCGACCAGGTAGTCTGGATCGAAGAAAACCCGATGACGTGGCGGCAGTATGGGTGGAGCCGGACGCAGGAGGTGCAGCGCCTCGCCGAGATCCTGCTGAACCAGGACATCAGCAATCTGAGATACTTCCCCACCACCGAACTCCCCGAAGGCGTGCTGAACCTCGCGGAGACAGCGGAACCAGAACTCGTCCGGACCCGCGAGTACTGGCGCGACGAGATCGTCGGCAAGCCGCACAAGCTGGCGATGATGAACGCAAAAAAGGTTGAGTGGATCCCCCTCCGGGCGACGCTGCAGGAGCTCGAATTTTTGGCGAGCCAGGAATGGTACAACAACCTTGTCTGGATGTGCTTCGGCGTCTCTGCGAACGAGGTCGGCTACGTGCAGGACGTGAACCGCAGTACGGCGCAGGAGCAGGCCGAAGCCGTCTGGCGGCGCACCACCGTCCCGCTCCTGGAGCTGCTCGCCGGGGCCATCAACCGCTCGATCCTCCCGTTCCTCGAAGCCTTCTGGGACGTCGCCGGCGAAGTAGAGTTCCGGTGGGATCCGCATAACCCCATCATCGAACGGCAGAAGCGGCTCGAGCAGGAGAACGATCTCCGGCACGGCCTCACCACGCCGAACCGCGTCCTGCAGGCCCGGGGCGAGGACCCGGTGCCCTGGGGCGATATGCCGGCCGCCCTCTTCGAGTCCCTCTGCCGCACGCAGCCGGAATGGGTCGCTGCCGAGATCATCGGGCTGGAGAACGTTCCCGAACCCCTCTACGGCGGCGGGTCGTTCCTCGCCGGTCCGGCGCCGGCGATCACCAAGGCCCCGGCCGCCGACCTCGAGGACGAACCGGAGAAGTGGCGGCCCATGATCACGAAACTCGCCCGGTCGGTGGGTTCCGTGATCCGGACGGAACTCGAGGACCTCCGGGACCAGGTGGAGGATGGCGCCGATCCGGATACCGTCTCCATGAGCATCGACCTGGTGCAGCCCCTGCTCCGGACCGTCCGGGACGCCCACGCCGACGCCATGACCGCCGGCGCCGATATCGCGATCGCCGATGTCGAGGATGAGGTCGGGAAACGTCTCGGCACCCATATCGTCCGGATCAAGAAATCGGACGACTTCGACATCCGGGATACCCTTGCCTACCGCATCCTCGCTCAGCGGGCCGCCCGGAACATGCGCCACGTCAACGAGGCGGTGAAGCGCCGGGTCCGTGAGACGCTCGCCCGGGTGATCGAGGAAGGCGGCGGCGTCACCGACGCATGGGTAGCCCTGCAGGAGACGATCGACGGGTTGAGCTCCGAGCATGCCCGGGTCATTGCCAGGACGGAGATCATGTCGGCGCAGCGGTACGGGTCGCAGGCGGCCGGCGAGCTGGCCTCCGACCTGGTGGACGGCAAGACCTGGAAGAGCCGGAAGATCCCGGGCCGCACCCGGGAATGGCACAGGGTCATGGACGACGTCACGGTGCCGGTCGATGAACCGTTCATCGTCCCGCACACCGGAGCCCGGGACCAGCCTCGCGACTACCCCCGGGAGGCCTTCGTGGTCGGCGACGACCAGCCGTTCAATTGCATGTGCGACCAGCGCCTGCACGTCCGGGACGACCTTCCCACCGATGCCGACACGCTCCGGGGTTACAAGTGCCTGACGGTCCACCCCGCCCCCTCGCCGCGGCAGCAGGAGATCCTCGCCCGGCACGGCGCGCCCCGGGAGACCCTGCGCGACCTGCTGGTCCGTTGCGACGCTGCCATGAGCCGGAACCAGACGGCGGAAACGCTCGGGATCGGGAAAGCCACCCTCTACGAGTGGCGGAAAGGCGTCGGCCTGGAATAGGCGGTTCAGTGAGCGGTTCAGCGGTGAACCGGACTGAACCCAATATCCCGGGGATTGTATGGTGAACTGGATGCAGAAACAGCTCCGAAAATCCGTCGATGTCCAGCCGGACCAGATGATGGTCTGGCGGGCTCCGCTGCGTGACGGCGCCCCCGAGGCGATCCACATCCGGGTGCCGGTCTCATCCGGAGTCGTCGATCGCGACGGCGACCAGTTTTCCGATCGTGGGCTCCAGAGCCTCGCCGCCGCCTACAACTCCGGCCGTGTCCCGGTGTTCCCGAATCACGGGCAGGCGGCCATGTTCGGGCCGTATTACGCCTTCGAGGATGCCTTCGGCGTATGGTATCGCGGCGAGGTGGAGGATGGGAAAGTCTACGCCACCGCCGCCCTGGACCCGCACGACTGGCGGGCGCAGCTCATCGAGCACCGGCTGAACATGGGGCTGCCGGTGGCCTTCTCGGTCGGGTTCATCCCCATCGAGACGGAGCCGCACGAGGGCGGCGGCGTGATCTTCCACACCTGCGATCTCCTGGAGACGTCGCCGGTGGGGATCCCCGCGAACCCCGACGCGGTGGCCATCCGCGCAGTGGTGAAAAGCATGCTGAACGCGGCCGGGATTACCGTCCCGGACGACGCCGACATTCCGGCAAATTTGCCGGGAGGTTCGGAGAGTGATCCAGTGACCGACAAGGAACTCAAAGAAAAGCAGCCCGACGAGGGCGAGGAAGAGGAGCAGGAAGAGGAGGACAAGACCAAACCCTGCGACGAGGACGACGAGCGGAAACAGCCCGAAGAAGAGCCCGATGAGGAAGAGGAGGAGGAAGAGGAAAAGGCCTTCGAGATCCTCGACGAGGCGGCCGTCCGTGCGATCGTCGCCGATGAGATGGGGAAGGCTCTTGCACCGGTCCTCGCCCGCCTGAAAACCCTCGACGAGGTCAAGGCCATCGTAGAGAGGGCCGCGACCGTCCCGAAGGGGAAAGGCGGCCCGCGTGCGATTGTCATCGCCCGCGAGGTCGAACCGGAGCAGAAGACGAACACCGAGCCGGCCGGTAAACCGGACATCATCATTCCGTGAGGAGGAGGGAATTCAGTGACTACTATCGCAGAAGCGCTCGGGTTCAGCAACCCGGTCGAGGTCTACAACCATTTCTGGAAGAACCACGGGTTCGCCGTGGTCGGCGATGACGGGACCACCGAGAGCGTGCAGCGCAAGCTCTCGCGCCCGGAGAACCGGGAGAAGATGAAGGGGTTCGTCGCCAGGAAGATCGGCGGCTACCTGAACGGCGAGGACGACCGGCAGAAGGCGAACGGCCGCATGCAGACGAAGGACGCCATCACGTCGTCCACCGTCACCGCGGCGGTCCCGCTGGTCTACGACCCGGAGATCCTGGATATCCTGCGCACCGACGCGCCGGTCCTGCACGAGATCGCGATCGTCGGCTGGCCCGGGACGCACTACAAGGGCGCGAACATCGCTTCCAGGGACCACCCGATCGGGTTCCTGTCCGAATCCGAATCGATGAACGTCACCGCGTTGACCCCGTCCGGGTTCGGCCTGGCTCCGGTCACGCAGCCGATGATCATCCAGGCGGACGTCGTGAGCGTCTCCGACTTCGGGCAGCGGTCGAGCGAGCACCAGTTCAGCCTCCGGGACACCGCGCTCGGCACCCGGTTCAGCGAGGCGGCCCAGCTCAAGGAGCAGGTGATGCTCTACGGTGACCCGTCGCAGGCGAAGACCGATCACGGCCTCGGCGACGCAGACGCCGCCACCGGGTTCGCGACCCAGTTCGCCACCGCCGGCACCGCCGTCGACAAGGCCGCCGTCTCGCTCACCGGCGAGGACGCCCTGCTCAAGGACATCAAGGCGGAGATCAAGGGCATCCTGAAGGCGTACAACGTGACGCCCAGCGACCTCTTCGTCGCCACATCGTGGGACGTGCACGACGAACTCGACAACGAGATCAGCGTACACGGTCGGACGGAGCTCGGAGATCGTTCCGTGAACTACGGTGCCGAGAAGCTCACGATCATGGGCGTCCCGGTGGAACCGACGCACAACATCAAGACCCAGGCGGACTGGGGCGGCGGATTCACCCCGGGCTACGAGGGCGACGTCTTCATCCTGAACAAGCGGGCGCACATTATCCCGTCGCTGGCGCCGCCATTCGTCCTGCCGCTCGGTCGCCGGGGTCTCTCCGACGAGTGGGTGATGGGCGACTACTACTGCGTCGTCGACCGGTCCAGCGGGAAGTTCGGCAAGTATCTCAAGAACTACCAGGTCTGAGGTGGTCCGCGATGAAATGGGAGCACAAGACCATGAAGTGCGGGCGGATCAGCTTCGCCTTCAAACAGGGTGCGGAGATCGTGAACGGGGTCTTTGAGGCCCCGGACGACCCCGGCCTCGCCGAACGACTGAAGGCGCTTGGTCACACTCCGGTGCCCGAAGAGGTAATTGCAGAGGTAATTAACGAGGTAACCGGGGAGGGCCAGGATGGCGCACCAACTCCGGATGAAGAACGGCCGGCCGGTGGAAAGAGCAGCAAGAAAGGACGGTGAGCGGGATGACTCGCGGCGTCAACCCCGTCTGCATCGAGGCCCTCGAGATCCGGGATACGAGTGACCATTTCTCGGCGGTGATGGACATCCGGACCATCGGGAAGGCGCTCTGCAAGATCTCGAACACCTTGAACCAGGAGGTGACGGTGACCCTGCAGGGCGCCACGTTCGAGGACCCGACCGTCACCGACCCGGTCGATCTCGACGCCGGCCAGGCCGTGGCTGCCGGGACGACCAAGTACGTCTCGACCAGCGAACCGTTCTCCTACCTGCGGGTCAAGGCGGCCGCCGCGACGGCGCCGGCATCGGGCGCCCTGACGCTGACCTGGGAGTTCAAGCACGGGAGGGATTGAGCAGTGGGATACGGCGATGCGGCGCGGATTAAAACCCGGAGCGGCGTCTCGTATTCCGATCTCGCGCTCCCGGACGAGGCGGCGCTGACCACCCTGATCGGCGCCCTGAATGACCAGGCCTCCGATATGGTCGACGACTACTGCGGCCGGGACTTCGAGCAGCACGGCACCCCCGAGATCCCCGTCACCGTGAAGCTCGACGGGAACGGTCGGGAGAAGATCCGGTTGCCGGGGTTCCCGATCATCTCCGTCTCTTCGGTCACGCTCGACGGCGAGGTCCTGACCGAGGGTACGGACTACGCTGTCCTGGTCGCTTCTGGTATCCTGGAGAGGGTCGATTTCGGGGTCTGGAGGAGAGGAAAGCGGAATCTCGAAGTTGAATACCTCTACGGCTACGCGACTCCGCCAGCATCGATTGTCGGGGTCGTCGAGGACATGGTCGCCGGGGCGCTGACCCACGCCGCCCGGAACCGGGCGGTGAAGGGTGCGTCAAGCATGAGCATGGACGGTTTCAGTGTCGCATACACCGAGCTCGCTCGCAACCTCGTGCTGGCGCCTGAACAGATGGTGATCCTCGACCGCCATCGCGTGACAGGAGGCGCATGATGGGTGAAAAGAGTGACCATGACCTCCTGATTGAGATCCACACGGCGGTCTACTACATCGCCGAAAAAGTCGACGACCACGAACAGCGGATCCGCCCGCTCGAGGCGCAGCGGAACCGCTGGCTCGGCAGGGACGGCGTAATCGTGGCCGGGATCTCTGCAGGCGTGACGCTCCTCGTAGCCTTCTTCACGTGGATCCTCGGGGGCGGGTGGAAATGATCGATGGGATCGTCTCCGGCCTCGGCTCCCCGCTCCTCGCCGTCCGCTGCACAACGGCGGGATTCGACGACTATGACGGGTTCGACGCAGACACCTCCGCCTGGGAACTCCAGGCGGTCCGGGCGATCCTTTCCGCACCGTCGGACCGGGAGTCTCGCGACCTGGCCGGCCGGGGCATCACCGCCTCGAAACGGGCCACGGTTGCCGGCACGAAGGACCTCCGCGCCGACCGGGAGGGGCGGGCCGACCTCCTCGTCGAGGTCCCGGGCGCGAAGACCCTCACGCTCGACGGAGTCCCGGGGGCGTGGACCGTCTCGATCGACGGCGGCCCGGCGAAGGCCGTCACGATCACCGACGAGGCGGTCCGGATCGCCGATACCGTCTGCCGCGTCTACCGGGTGGCCGACGTCAAGCCCGACCGCCACCCGTTCACCGGCGTCGAGAAGTTCTCCGTCTTCCTGCAGGAGGTCCCGGGCGTATGAGTTATCACGTGGAGTTCACGCTCGAGCCGGCGCCGGACATCGAGAGGATCGTCTCCGAGGAACTGTTCAAGGCGGCGGTCCGGACGCAGAACGCATGGAAGGAGAACCTCCAGCAGGGCAAGGGGGCCGAAGGCGACCACGGCCGGCCCTACGTCGGGACCTCCGAGGCCATCAACCGCACCACGGTCCACCCGGAGACCCCGGGCTCCGACGTCTATGAGATCGTCGGCGAGACCGTGCAGCATGTGATCGCCGAGTTCGGCAGGCGTCCCGGCGCCCGGATGCCGCCCCACGAACCGATCTCGGAATGGGCGAAGATGCAGGGGCTCATCCCCCGCGAGGGCGAGACCTGGGACGAGATGGTCCTGAACATCCGCCGGCACATCGCCGCTCACGGCCTCGAGGCCTTCGCCCCCGGGCTGCTCGCCATGCAGACCGTCGCACCGACCGTCGAAGGAACGATCAAAGCCAGATTCAAACGCGAACTGGAGAAAAAATGACGAACCACACTCCGAACGAGGAGGGATTCTATGGGGACGACCGTCCCGTCTGATTCTCTCTCGAAAAAGATCGTCCGCGACCTGTGGCGGGATCAGCTCCGGGCTGCTGTGACCGCCGGCAAGATCACCGACCCGAACGCGGCAACCCGGCCGCCGAAGTCGCCGATGGTCGTAACCGAGTTTCCCGACAAGAAACGGCACTATCCGCATATCGTCGTTGCAGAGGCCGCGGACGTTTCTAAACGCCCTGACGCCCGGGCGGATGTGTGGGAGCACGACTACACGGTCGGGCTTGAGATCCACGCGAAGGCCTCGACGGGCATGTTCAAGATCCGCGATCAGGTCCGCGGCTGGATCGAATCGAACACCGCCACGCTGAACGCTGCCAACTTCCACGACGCCGAGATCGTCTCGACGGTGTCGATGTCGTGGGACGCGACCGAACAGGTGCGGTCGTGGAGAATAGCCGTCCGGGGCACGGTCTACACGGCCCCACCAGCAGAGTGAGACAATGACAAGCAGATACCTACTCGGATCGAAAAGCCAGGTCTACTGGGGGACGGAGGGGACGCCCTACACGGTCGCAGACCCCCTCACCACCCCGTTCGGCCTGATCCAGGGCGATATCGACTGGCCGCAGGCGAACCCGAAAACGCCGTTCCCTGCCTCCGGTCACCGGAGAGCGCCCTACGTGCACAGCAAGGACGAATACGATCTCGCGTTCTCGATCGCCTACCAGATCCTCGGCAAGGCGCAGCCGTTCGCGTGCTGCGTCGGCCCCCGGACCGCTGCGGACGGCACGGGATATACGGGGTATGACTGGACGGACGAGGACGATACCTCCGACATCCTGGGGACGATCTCCATCCGGCGCGACCAGAAGGACGCCATCCTGCAGGAGACGTTCATCGGGTGCAAGGCGGACCTGTCGCTGGCCGCCCGGGCCGGGGAGCCGGTCGTCGCCTCGCTCAACGTGGTCGCGGCACAGCGCGACCCGGTCACGACCGGCACCCCGGTCTACCCGACCCTGACGATCCCGTCGGTCCAGCCGTACCGGTTCTGGATGCTCGGCGCCGTCGCCCTGACCGGCGGCCTGGCCGCGACCATCGCGACGGTAAACGAGTTCAACCTCACGTGGGCGAACGGCCTCGCCGCCCGGCACCACGGCGGCGGCCGGAACGCCTACTCGGTGGTCGAGGAAGAGGTCGCCGGCAGGTACGACATGAAACTCGGGATCACCGTCACCGACGAGAGCCTGTATGCCGCCGCCCTCGAGGACACGACCGGGGTCGACGTGATGATCCCGCTCATCCGGGACGGAGCGGCGTCGCTCGCCACGTCGACGGACGCGATGGCGATCTACCTGAACGACTGCGATATCCTGGACGCACCGATCCCGACGAAGGAGGCTGGCGACGTCCAGGGCGAGATCGTGCTCGCGCCGAAGAGCACGAAGATCCACATCAGGGAGCCGACAACATGACCGATAAGAGCCTGAGCTGGGAAGAGGCGCTGCAGGAGTTCCAGAAGCAGCGCGAGGAGACGAAGACCGTCGAGTTCCCGGTCGGTGCCGGCACTGTCCGGTTCAAGATCCGGCAGCTCACACAGGCGGACAAGGACCGGATCGAGGAGCGGGCGCTTCGTGCACGCGGCCGGGGCGGCAACATCTCCGCCGTCGAACTCGCGAGACTCAAGCGGGACTACATCCGGGCCGGGGTGGTCGAAGGACCGCCCGGGTTCACGCTGACCTCGGAGTGCATCGACGAGTTCCCGGTCTACGTCCGGGACGGCTTGGCCGACGCGATCGAGAAGTGGCATACCCTCGACGAGGACACCGAGGCGGACTTTCGTCTTGTGGGGGAAGGGTGAGAAGATTGTCCCGACCGAGGTCTGGGAAGCGCGGGTGATGCAGGACGCTGTGTTCATGAGCGAATACGGCTGTCCTTTCGACGCCCGCACCACTTTGCCCGCCCGGGAGTATCAGGCGCATATCGCGATCCTGCGCGGGAAGGCGGCCCGGATCGAGGAGGAAGACCGGAAAATGAAGAGACGCCTACTGAGGAGGAGATAGATGGGTCTGTTAGGTTTCCTGGTCATGCGCTACGCGGCGAAGGGTCACCAGGACGTGATCCGGGCCGACCGCAAGGTTCGGGATAGCGTCTCCAAGACCGCCCGGCAGGCGAAGCGCGACGAAACGGCGACGAAGGGCTGGCTGCAGCGCCACATGACCGCACTGCTCGCGGTCGCCGGGGCGATCGGGGCGGCGATGTACACGATCGCCCGCGAATCACCTTCAATGAGCGCGGCGATCGGTGAGATCCGGCTGGCGTTCTCGTTGTTCTTCATGGACGTCGGCGAACGGGCCTCGCCGTTCTTCGAGGGGCTGGCCGACAAGGCATGGTGGCTCCTCGAAGAGTGGGACAAACTTCCGGAAGGGCTGAAGAACATCTTCGCCCGGGGCACACCCGCAATCCTCGAGGAATGGGACGGCCTGCTCCTGGGTCTGGCCGCCCGCCTGGATGAGTTCTTCCGCACGGACGATACGTTCCAGACGCTCGCGAAATGGGTCATCGACGCCGTCAAAAATACCTGGAACAGTCTCTCGACCACGCTCAACGAGATCGCTGGAGGGATGTTCGAGACCCTGCGCAGCAACTGGGAAGCGTTCAAGGAAGACCCGATCGCGTGGGGCGTGGGTCTCGTGACCAGGTTCGTCCAGGGTATCCGTAACCAGGTTGCCACCCTGTACAACTACGTGATAGGTCTCCTCGGCACAGTTGCCGGCAAGTTCCTCGACTGGCTGCCGGGCGCCCGGCAGTGGGGCGTCGACCTGATGAACAATTTCATCGCCGGCATCCGGTCGATGTTCGGCTGGCTGTCCAGCACGATCGCGACCATCAAGAGCATGCTCGAGGACGTCCTCTCGTTCGACGTCACGGCAAACGATCGCATGGCCTATCGGTGGGGTTCGGATCTGGTCCAGCATTTCGAGGCGGGCATGCGGTCGGTGCAGTTCGCGCCGGTCCTGCCGGTCGCTGCACCGGTGCCGGCGGCGCTCTCCGGAGGCGGCGGGTCGCGTGGCGGTGACATCTACGTCACCCTCGAGAGCGGCGCGATCCAGGTGAGGGGGGCGGAAGCGCAGACGTTCGATGAACGGTCGATCGGCCGGATCGTCCGGGACGAGATCGGGCAGGCGCTCCGGGAGCGGGCACGATGACGGCGCATACCGATGTCCGGCTGGTGAAGAACAGTACCGTCGTCGCCTACCTCGCGCCCACGACCCAGATCACCCCGGTCTCGAAGAACGACCTGTATACCGGCACGCTCGCCCGGGGGAAGGGGGCGATCGCCCGCGACGTCCGGCGGTGGTACTGGGAGGTCACGCTCCAGGGGACGTTCGAGCACAGCGATGACCTGCCGGCGGAGCACCGGAATGCGCTGCAGAACCTGTTCGGCTACTCGGAGGTGACGGCGGAGATGCAGATGCGCCGCATCTACCAGTATGCGTTCGGGGTCGGCGGGAATTTCGATCTTTACACGCCGCAGGTCGAATACACCGCCCGCGACGAGACGGAACTCCGGGTCGACCCGGCGTATCCCGGGGACCTGCTCCGACTCCCGCAGGTGGCGTTCGATGAGATCCGGGGACCATACGTGGCCGGCAAAGACCGAATCGAATGGATGCTGAAATTCATCAGCGGGTTCTCGCGGCAGGAGGAGGAGGAGTAACCGTGGCGCTGTTGCCCGGCTGGGCGAACAACCCAATCCGGATCCGGATCCCCGCTGGTATGGTAACCGGGACGCTGGTGGACTTCCCGCTCCTGGTGAGACTGTCCTCGATATCCGGGACGAACGATGCCGACCTCTCCGCCGTGTTCACGACCCTCGGGAGTGACGCCAACCGGAAGAAGATCGCCGTGACGACCGGCGACGGGACAACGCAGTGTTACGTCGAGATCGCCGACTGGAGCACGGCGAACCTGCAGGCGTTCCTGTGGGTGAAGGTCCCTCAGATCAATCCCGGTGAGGACACGTACCTGTACCTGTACTACGATGCCGGCCACGCCGACAACACGACATACGTCGGCGATACAGGCGAGGCGCCGGCACAGGCGGTCTGGAGCGCCGGGTTCGCCGGCGTCTGGCACATGAAACCGAGCGGCGGCCAGGTGCTCGACTCGACCGCGAACGGCCGGAACCTCACGATCAACGGCGACGTCACGTACGGAACCGATGCCGACGGGCGCCGGTGGCTTAAGTTCGATATCGGGGAATGGGCGAACACGAACGTCACTCCTGCAGTCGTCAACGCGGCCGACGAGGTCACGGTCGAACTCACTCTCGAACTCGACAACCTCGATACGCAGACGTGGAACCAGCAGATGTTCTTCGGCCAGAGTTCCCCATCAGGTGCCCGGTTCTACCTTGCGGCATGGGGGACGCCTCCGATATGGGCGTGCGCTATCGGGAACCTACCCTGGTCCGCGAACAACAGCCCGCCGTGCGACGAGAACCTGACGCATATCTCGTGGGTTGTGGATAAAACGGCCGTTACGGCCCGGCTCTACGTGAACGCTTCGGAGGTCGAGAATAAGACCGGGTGGACGTGGGGGAACGTCGACCAGAACCTCAACCTCGCCTGGGCGGTCGGCCAGGAAGGGGCACCGGGCCTTCCCTATGCGTCTGACTGCACCGTGTTCGATCTGAAAGTCTCGACCGTCGTCCGGTCTCCCGCCTGGGTCGCGGCCAACAACGCTTCCCTGATGGACTCGCTCTGCGCCTACACCTACCAGGCAGCGACGACGCCGGACGACTCCGGGTCGGTGTGGGACGTGTATCACGGGAGCCTCGGGGAACTCGCAGACGTGACGAAGGTCCGGATGCAAGACGCGTACCTCCGGTTCGCCCGGAAGGCGACCGTCGAGATCGTCGACCCGGACAATACGATCGCCGACGCCACACCGCGGGACACGTCGATCCAGCTCCACGCCGCATCGTCGCCGCGTTCCACGCCGCAGCTCCGGTTCGGCGGGTTCGTCATCGACGTCCGGACCGGCCAGGACCTGACGACGCTCGACCTGTTGTCGTTCGACTTCTGGCTGAAACGGCGCGTCGTCTACAAGACCTACACGAACACCGGGCTCCGCGATATCGTCCAGGACCTCATCACGACCCTGACTCCGCTCGTCTGGGATCCCGCCCTGGTGGACCTCACGAACGATATCGTGATCTCGCAGGTCTGGAAGGGCGAGGCGCTCGACTCCGTGCTCTCGCAGGTCGCGGCGCTGAGCAAGTCGGAGGAGTGGGGCGCGGACGACGAAGGGAAGTTCTTCTTCCGGGAGCGGGACGTCCACACAAGCCCGCGCCATTTCACCGAAGGATGGTATACCGACGCCCGGTTCGAGGAAGACGGGCGGATGGAGGTGAACCGGGTTGTGATCTACTACGGGCAGCCGCCGAACACCGGCGCGGTAGCCGTGCAGGACCGGGCGGCACAACTCGCGCTGCAGAACCGGTACGGTGCACCCCGGCCGGTCGTGATCGAGGTCGCCCGGACGTATCCGGAGATCGCGACGGAAGATGACGCCCGGACCCGGGCAGCCTCGATCCTGGCTAACCGGACGGTGATCCGGACCGGGGAGATCGAGACCTGGGGGGCGGTCGCCGTCCGGCCGGGCGACGTCTGTGCCGTGGTGGTCCCCGACCAGGGCATCGACGGGTCGTATCGCGTGGCGCAGATCGAGTACTCCTACCCGGAGGACCAGACGACGGTCCGGCTCGCGGAGAACAACGAGGGTGTGGTCGATGTGCTCGTCGAGCTCTCGGACGAGGTGAGCCGCATCGATGCCCGGGACGCCGACCCGGACGCGACGCTCCTCGAGGTCGTCAACCTGCTCGAAGAGGTCGAGATCGAGACGGAACTCGCGGTCTACGTGATCCACATCGCCGCGGGCGTGTTCCTGTTCGGCGACCCGGGCGGCAACCTGGGCGACCCGCAGGCGGGCGGCGGTGTCCTGGGCGATGTAGGAGCAAGAGTGAGGGTGATCTGAATAATGTTACTGAACCAGGGGCTGAATGTCGAGAGGGATTTGATACGGGCGGCGATTGCGACGGTGGAGATCGGGACCGGCACGACGCCGGAGACAATCTCCGATACAGCGCTCGAGTCGCCGCTCGCGTCAAAAGCAGCGACGACGTTCAACCGACAGACGGGCGAGTTTGTCGTCCGGGGTCGGCTCGGCGCGGCGGAGGGAAACGGGTCGTATCTGTCGGAGGTCGGGTTCAAGACCGCGACGACCCTGATGGACCGGAAAACCCATGCAGCGCTGTTGAAGACCAACCTGATCGAAGTCGAGTATGAGATTCTCGTAAGACGGAAGAACAAAGCATGAAGGAATTTAGCGACGGCGACCCTCTTTTCGGGGTCATGGTGAACGCGATTGCGAACCTGTGGCCGAACGGTACGGCGCCCCTATCGGGGTGCACGCCGACCGGGTCGGGCGCGGCCCGGCAGGTCACGGTGGCCGCCGGCTCGGTGGTGATTAACGGGACGGTGCGATCGGTATCGCAGCAGACGAAGACGCTGGACGCGGCGACGTTCGACCGGTACGACCTGATCTCGGTGAACACCTCCGGCACGGTCGTCGTGACGAAGGGGACGGAAGAACGGCGCGTGCCGGCACTGCCGGCGAACAGCGTGCCGATCGCGATCTGCCTGATTGAGACCGGGCAGACGACGCTCCCTGCGGACAGGATCTACGATACCCGGATGGACGCGCTGAGACTGTCCGCGCTCAACATCAACGCGGATAAGAACTGGAACGGGAAGAATATCACGAACCTGGGGAAGATCTCCCCGATCTCGTGGCTCATCATTCTCGGCGGCGACCCGCTCCTGATCACCAAGACGCACGACTCATCGACTACAGTGACGTTCGCGCAGGTCGAAGCGGGACACGGAAATGTCAAAGTGATCGTAAAAGGAGCATATGTACATGCGTATGGCACGAGGATATTCAAGATTTTGAAAAACGGTATTGAGATTTGGAGCGCGTCCCAATCATCCTCCTATGGTGGGGAGTATGATTTTTTCGCAGCATATACTGCCACGGCGTTCGAGGATCTTGCCGTCGAGTCAGGGGACGTTCTGACGATCTCGCGGACGGGGGGTGCCGGGGCCGTTACTGTGGAGATCTACGCCACGCCGCTCGTCGCGCCATATGGGATTGCGACATAACACGCGTCTCCGTATATACCCTGCCGCGCATCGCCGTGGTGATCGGGATTGTCCTGTCCATCAGCGGGGTTGTTAGACGATAATCCGGATCTCGTCGACCTCCACGCGGTCTGCAAATCCCTGATACGGAATCGTGAGCCGTGCGGTCTCGCCGGGGCCGAGGTCCCGGACCGTCTCCCGACCGTCGCCGGCCAGCGTCTCGCCGTCGTAGAATTTGACCAGCACCTCTACGGAGGATAACGGTTCGTCGTGGATGTTTTTCAGCGTGACCTCGCCGACCGTGCCGTATCCGGCGCTGAGAGCGTCACAGTAGCGGATCTCGACCATTTTCGATTGCTCTCCGGCTGCATAAGCGGTCCGCTCCGCAGTGCACCCGGCGACGGCGATCGCCAGGACGAGCACCGCCAGGACGGCCGTGAGGGTCTTGCCCCCGCGGCCGGAGAAGAAACTGCATTCAGGCATGCAGGAGGAATCGCTGAAAAGGGATATATTTTTTACGGAGAACTTCCCACTCAAAACTTGAAATAAAGATTGTGAATGTATGACGAAGATACTCATCGATACCAACATATTCTTGGGACTTTACGAGTCAAATGAGGATGCAGTAGATATATTCAGAGATATTGAAAAAATTAAGGCCAAATTGGTCATTCCACAACAAATCTATGATGAGTTCCTCCGAAATCGAGATCGGATATTACGTACGCTGATACAGAATATTAAAAATGCAAATCAAAAAGGAATGCATTTGACGGCCTTAATCCGGCATTTAGCAGAATATGAATCTTTAAAAAATGCGAAAAGGGAACTGAGTCAAATAAACAATACTCTCATTCAGAAAATTGAGGAAATGATTAGCGATCCGGCTAAAGATCCAATATTCAGTAGATTTACTAAGTTATACAAGAGTAGAAGTGTTTCAAAGATTAAAAAAAACGACGCCTTAATTCAAAAGGCATTTTTGAGAAAATTATCTGGAAATCCTCCAATTAGCCCAAAGCAAGGCACGATTGGCGATGAAATAATCTGGGAATCTATATTGGAACATGTTAACGATAATTTGATTCTAGTCACAAGGGACGGGACATATAAAGCACACTCAACATTCCTTATTGAAGAGTATCGGAAAAAAACTGGAAGATCTCTTTCCATTTTTGACAAAATGTCTGATGCCTTAAAAAAGGTAGGAGAGGCGCCTTCAGATAAATTGGTTCAATTTGAAGAAGAACAAACAAAAGAATTTGAATCAGCACAACGTCTGATAGATGCATTAAGTAAGAAATTGGAATTCAGACTATATAATAAACATTTAGCCGACACTGATACATTCAACAAATATAATGAGACAAATGAGAGAATAGATATGCATATAGCTAACATGTACAAATTATATGGAGACTTAGCAGCCAGAGACAGCGTGAATTTCCAGATCGAGGGAAAAAAGAGTGGCGATGGTGACGAACCTCTGTCTGAAGATTCTGGCGAGCAGTAAGTGAAATACCGGATTATTTTCCGGTCTAGCTTCCCTTATTGAATCCCACACTCTCTGTTCATTTCAGGCTTTCGCAGGCGATGCCGTCGTTATCGCCGTCTAATCGATGAATGTCCCCCTTGCCTTGTTGCATGCAGTATTCGTAGCATGTCTGTGCGTCCGCCTGGCATGAGAAATCTCCACAATTATACGCATCATGCGAGCAATCCCAAACACCCGTTGAACTCGACGCTGTGGGGGTCGGCGTCGGCGCCCGTGTCGTGGGAACTGTCGTTGCTTTGGTCGTCTGGACGGTTGAAGGTGCGGCAGTGGGTGTTGTCGTCAGGATCACCGGCCCCGGTCCGCCTCCGGTGCTAAAGACGGCATACACGGGATAGTGATCGGAGACGGCCTTCGTCTCCTCGACGGTCAGGCCGTAGACGGTATCAAACCGATACACGCCAGCATCCCCGGTGAAGTACTGCCCGGTATCGTCGGTGATGACGATCCGGTCGTACGTGCAGTCCGTCGAAGAGGTCGTGGTGTCCACGTCGTTGCCGATGAGCCAGGCAAACTCGCTGCTCTTCAGGGTGCACGGGCCGTCCTCGTTGAAGTACGACCCGTCGGCGTTGAAGTCGCCCATGACGACGATCTGCGGTTCGGCGGGATACTTGGCACGCACGTAGGCGATCACGTCGCTCAGGGCGTTGATCTCGTCGGTGGCCTCGTCCGGATCCGTGTGGATCACGGCAAGGACCGCATCGAAGTCGCCGGCATCCATCACCACCAGGTACGGCTCACGGTGGAAGGGATCCGTGCCGGCCGGCTCCGGGTAGGTGTGGGCGTCGGAGAGGGAGATCGTCCGGGTGTCATAGATGTAGGCGTACTGCTCTTTCGAGGAGGTCCTCCCGAGCCGTTCGCCGACCACGTAAGCGTACTGCGATCCGTCGGCGTTCGCGGCGTCGACCAGGGCGGGAAGCGCGGTGCCGGAACTGTCGCGGATCTCCTGGATGGCGACGACGTCGTAGGTCCGGATGACCTTGGCGAGGACGTCCATTACTTCAGGCTTTGAGGCTTTCGACGTGCCGAATACCTGGATGTTGAATGCACCGATTCGGACGGTATCTGCAGGCGATTGCGTGTATGTCGGCTGCACGTCGGTAGGGGTAGGCACCGACGTGGTAGGCGAAGACGTAGCGACACCTTCAGCGGTCGTGGTTGTTGAACCGTTGCTGCAACCGGCAGAAAGACAGAAGGCCAGCAGTAACGTGATGCAAATTACGAAGATCGGTTTTGAGAGCCCCTTCTTAAGCATACGTGCTTATATAACACATGCTTGAATAATTGTTTCTAATGGCCTGACACCGAACCCGGTGGCGCCTGTATAGTGGGTGAGGAGAGAGTTCGAACATTGGGAATATCTATGAAACAAGAAGAATACGAACAGTTTAGGAAGTTAACGCTAGAATTCATTGAAAGACTGAATGAGGATCCAGAAATGGTTGAAGCCTTGAAGAACTGCCCTGACTCTGTCACAGTACCAATTTTAGTCGGGCTGCTCGAAGAACAGGCAAAATCTTCCCTAGTAGCACAAGCCTCGGTGAAATTCGGGGCATTTGCATCGATGTTTGCTGCGACCTCAATGGCAATTTCTGCAATTTCACTTGCTATTGTGTCTGGGAACGTAGCTGTCGGGATAGGAGTCTTCGTTCTGATGGCAATGGTTTATATAGCCATCATGAAGGTCAGTAATATGCGGATATTGGATTTCGAAAAGCCGGATTTAGACAGTAAATCGCATTGAAGCGCACGGACAAGAGCGCTGACTTTGATGGCGTAGACTCGAAACATCCTCTTTTTTACATCAGGACGACGAAATGCCTCGTATGGATGATCCACATAACTGGCGAGACCTTCTCTATCCCGGCGAGTGGGGCTTCCGGTTCTTTATTACTGCCGCGTTGGTGTGGCTTGTCGGGCGAGAGTGGCATGAACCGGTCGCCATGGCAATCTTCTACGCGCTGACGGCCGGTGTTCTCGGGGCGCTCGTGATACAGGTGTGGACAATCCTCAAAGATTTTGGACTTATTCGGAGTATGATCAATTTGCTCAGGAAGTGGGGTTCAATGGTCAATGTAGATGATTACCTTAAATCGCAAATAAATTTCAAAGCTGTTGAATCGTTATTTTTGATGTTTTTCGTCGCGTTCTTTGTCACAGGTCTGATCTTCTGGGCGTTTGTCGGCATTGCCCTAGGTTCTGTTTACATTTCACTTGCGTTCGCGTTCGTGCTTTTTAACCTAACTCTACGCGCACAAAGGCAATCATCAGACGAAATAATCGGATTATTAACTGATATCCGGGAAGGGATACGGAATAAACCGAGGGATCCCTCCGCGATAGGGGCTGAAGATGGAATCCCGGGAGCCTCAGACGAGGAGACACGAACCGCTGGCCAGGAATCGAACTCCCCCAAGGCAGGAATGTGAACGAATCATCTTGTATGGGCTTATGACCTTAAAATGGGGAGAGCCTCGGGTAGGAGTCGAACCCGCGACCCGTCCTTACCAAGGACGCGCGCGACCAACTGTGTTTGATAGAAGAGATTCAAACCTGAGTTCGGGATGCGGGGGAAGGGATTCGAACCCTTGAACTCCTTCGAGACTGGACCCTAAATCC
>JABNAD010000262.1_pt1 | contig 38977 bp, 27 predicted proteins | sample 7240381 | NCBI WGS metagenome assembly JABNAD01 (sample SAMN11332834, study PRJNA596920) | anaerobic digester metagenome | biome: digested sludge; isolation source: digested sewage sludge-derived enrichment culture grown on H2/CO2 | place: Germany: Goettingen
TTAACTTTTAACTTTTAACTTTTAACTTTTAACTTTTAACTTTTAACTTTTAACTTTTAACTATTCTCGATTATCAACTCACGTCTCACTAATGCCCTAATAGTAGAAGCTAATTATATTGAATACCGTAAATATTATGCTAGCAACTCCATTAAGGGTACCAAAGGCTACGTTAACCCTGCTAATATCCTTTGGAGAAATTATTATGTGCTGGTAGAATAGTAATGCGATAAAAGCCGATGCACCAACCCAAAAGAATAGCCCCGATTGCTGGGCAAAACCAATGTACACCAATGCCAAAACGGCCAAAAAGTGTAGCGTATTAGCTATCCACATAGATTTTCTGCGACCAAAATAAGCGGGAATTGAGCGCAACATCTCATTTTTATCGAACTCCTCATCCTGTAATGAGTAAATAATATCAAACCCCGACACCCACAAAAGAACTAGAATAGAATACATTACAGGTATTATATGAAATTCACCAGTAACCGATAGGTATGCGCCTAGTGGAGCCAATGCCAATCCTAAACCCAACACCAAATGGCATAACACTGTAAAGCGCTTGGTATAGCTGTATCCCAGAATTACCAGAAGTGCAACTGGGGCAAGCAAAAATGTTAACAGGTTAATTTGGTATGCCGCAACAACAAACAAAACGGAGTTTAGTATGGTAAAAAGCATTGCTGATCTGGGTGTTACTTTTCCTGCTGGAATCTCACGGCTAGCTGTGCGCGGATTACGCTTATCAATAAATCTATCAACAACCCTATTAAAGCTCATGGCTGCATTTCTAGCAAACACCATACAAAAAAGCACTAGTACCAGCAACCGCCAGCTAAAAGGGGTATCGGTTAGGTAGTAAGCCAGAAAAAACCCGGAAAGAGCAAAGGGCATTGCAAAAACGGTATGGCTAAACTTTACCAGAGAAAGGTAATTCTTAGCAGAGGATATATTAAAAGCTGTCATGAAAAATCAAATCTATATTTTCAAAAAATGAAGCGCTAAGGTAGGATTCCAGCATCAATTTTCAAAAGTTTTTAAAAATGAAAGCCACATAATAAAATACTTACTAGATTAGTAATCGGAAAAAGTAAAGAGCCAATAAATCCCAAACGCTGCTTTATACAAGTACAACTCCATGCGACACAAGCACATCATACTAACCATACTACTTTCCTTTTGTTTGCTCAGCACATGGAGCCAAGCACCAGTGGACTCACTTCAAAGGCTAATTAGAGCCGCTAGTGGCGAGAGCAAGCTAAGCTACACATTAGAACTGGGTTACTACTACGCCAACAACAATCCCGACGAGGCTCTTGAACTAGCCCTAAACATTCTGATGCAAGCCAAAAGACAGGGTTACAAAACTATTGAGGGCGACGCCTTAATGCTTATGGGGGCAGCAAGCCACAAGGCCGAGGAGATGGAAAATGCGCTTAGATACTACAGTCGTGCCCAAAGCGTTTACATTGAGCTAAAAAACAAAAAACGACAGATTGATGCCCTAATCGGGATATCAGAAATATATGAAATGGCAAAGAACCCAGAACTTGCCGTACAGTACCTTAACAAGGCTCTAATTATATCTACATCGGAAAATATCCTTGAAGATCAAATCTTTTTATACTTTAAGATTGGCGAAATTCTTATAGGGCAGGAAAAGTATAGTCCCGCCTTTAATACCTACGCCAAGGTTTTAAATGTTTTAAACAGCCAAAGCCTAGAACCTGTAAAACAAAGGGAGTACAAAGCCTTTACACATAGGCAAATTGGTAACATTTATAAGAATTTAGGGCAGTTTACAGAAAGTTTAAAATCGTACCAAGAAGCGCTAAAAATACATGGAACCACATCCGATTCTCTAGACATATCGAACATAAACAGGGAAATTGGGCTTGCTTTTTTTCTGCTTCAACAATACGACAGCGCTTTTTACTACTACTCCAGCTCATACCGCATAAGTAGCACAATTGACGATGGACAAGGCATGATAAGCGCATCCATGGGACTTGGGGATATAATGTACGAGCAGGAACGCTTTAATCAGGCAATATTCCACTATAACAACAGTGAACGGCTTTCTAGACTAAACAACCATACCGATGGTCAAATTAACAGCCTAGTAAAAGCCTCGCGGGCATACCAGCTACTTGGCGATTTTCACACCTCAACCAGCTACCTAAACACTGCCCTTAACGTTGCCAACCAAAAAGGGCTTAGTAACTCCATTGCCGACATCTACCGCAACCTATCGGAGGTGAGCGAACGAGAGGGGCGTTACAAACAGTCGCTGGAATTTTACAAGCTCTGGTCGGATCTTAGGGATTCCATTTACAGCGAAGAGAGCGGACAAAAAATAGCCAAGCTGCAAATCCTTTACGAAATATCACAAAAGGATAGAGAGAATGAGATTCTGAAACAGAACAGTGAGATACAGGAGCTACAGCTGGCAAAATCCCGATACCAGAGGCTTGTGCTCATATTTGTGCTTATGGTATTCCTTGTTATCTCCATCTCGCTACTCTGGCTTTACAATATAAAAAGGAAAGAGGTAGAGAAGCAGCGAGAAACAGAGCTCCGGATAGTTGAGCTAAATAAGGATTTGGAAAAGCGCATGATATCGGAAATAAAAAAACAGGAAAAACAGCAGCTACTCCTGGCCCAAAAATCAAAACTAGAGTCGCTGGGGACAATGGCCGCAGGTATAGCACACGAAATAAACCAACCCCTAGGCGGAATATCCATGGGGCTTGATAACATCCTACTGCGCCTTAACGATAACACCCTTAGCCCAACTTACCTTAAACAAAAGGTGGATACCCTTTTTCAGAATGTGGACAGGGTAAAACGAATAATCGATCATATAAGGAGTTTCTCCCGCAGCCAGAAAATAGTGTCATTCGACAATGTTGATATCAACACAGTAATAAACAACTCCCTTTTAATGGTTGGCACCCAGTTTAAAGATCATGGCATTACGCTGTCCGTAAACCTAAAGGAGAACATGCCAATGATTGTGGGCGATAAGTACAAATTAGAGCAAGTTGTTCTTAATCTCCTATCTAATGCTCGCCACGCTGTTGATGAAAAAGAAGAGCAATCGAACCTTTTCGACTACCAAAAACAGATAGAGGTTACCACGTACGACGACGAAGTAAATGTTTACATCTCCATAAAAGATAATGGAACCGGGATTAGCCAGCAGAATATCGATAAAATATACGATCCCTTTTTTACCACTAAAAAGGAGGGACAGGGTACTGGGCTTGGCCTTTCCATAGCGTATGGTTTAATTAAAGATATTCTAGGCGATATTAAAGTAGATAGTGTTATGGGAGAATACACCAACTTCACACTGGTTATACCCAAGTCGTAGAACAAGTGGTGTAAACATTACAATAATTCATGTAATTCTTTTTGATTCGTAACTTGGCTGTACTACCTTAACAAATCAGATTAACCGCTACACCCTAAAAAAAGACTATGCTAAACATCCTTGTCCTTGACGATGAAAAGGTTTTTCGCGATGAAATAACCGAATTTCTCGAAAATGATAGCTTTCATGTATTCTCAGCCGAAAAGCCATCGGAGGCATTTGGCATACTTGAGAATAATGAGATAGATGTTATGATTCTTGATCTCAGGTTACCCGAGATGGACGGGATTCAGGTACTCCAAAAGGTTAGACAGTCATGGCCCGACATAGAGGTTATAATGATTACAGGTCACGGCGACATGGATGCGGTGATACAAGCCATGCGAAACGGAGCTGTTGAGTTTTTCCCAAAACCCTTCCGTTTGTTAGACATGAAAGCGGCAATCCAACGCACAAAGCGCTTTATCAACCTAAACCATAGACTTAAAGAGATAAAGCAGTCGTACAACTTCCTATCCAAGGAGCTAAGGGAGAACGTTGGTTACGAGATAATTGGAAATAGCAAAGCCATTAGGCAAGTGGTTGAGCTCATGAGCCGTGTTGCTAAAGCCGATTCCACATCGGTACTCATTACGGGCGAGAGCGGTACTGGTAAAGAGCTTGTAGCACGGGGCATTCACTTTTTAAGCAATCGTAACAACGCATACTTCCATGCAGTAAACTGCTCTGCCATACCCGATACGCTGTTTGAAAGTGAATTCTTTGGACACAAAAAAGGCTCGTTCACTGGAGCTACCGAAGATAAAGAGGGCTGGTTCGAAATTGCCCATGGGGGCACCCTATTTCTTGATGAGGTTGTTGAGATACAACCCAACATGCAGAGCAAGCTGTTACGTGTTCTGGAGGAGCGTAAAATACGGCGTATAGGTGCAGCTAACGACATTCCAGTTGATATTCGAATTGTTGCAGCCACTAACCAAAACATAAAAAAATTCCTTGAGGAGGGGAAGCTTCGAAACGACCTGTACTTTAGGCTAAACTCCTTTGAAATTAACATTCCTCCCCTTCGTGAGCGCCGCGAGGATATCCCAGAACTGCTCAACTACTACGTAAAAATTCTAAGTACAAAGCTTAACCGCAAGGTAAAAGGGTTTGAGTCTAATCTAATTCGCCGATTGCAATCCTACGATTTTCCGGGCAATGTACGCGAGCTCCGCAACATGGTTGAACGCGCAATTATCCTTTCCGACAACGAAACCTTAAGCATTAAGGATTTCGCATTCATGGGCATTTCCGATATGGAGGAGCTATTTTTACCCGAACCTGAACATGAAATTTTTGATCTAGACGAAATTGAGAAGCGAGTTATCCTAAAAGCGCTCGAACGCTCTGGATACAAAAAGACAGAAGCGGCTCAGCTGCTAAACATCACACGCCAAGCACTGGATAGACGACTAGAGAAGTACGATATTGATGTGTGAGGCGAGGGGAAAGGTGAAAAATGAAAGGTTAAACAACTAAACACTAGTCACTAAACACTAACCCCTTGTATAAGGTATAGTTCTCATCATCAAAACAAACAAGAACTACCTTTTCGGGGAGGCTATTGTTTAACATAAAGCTGCGAATGGCAGCAATGGCAACCTTAGCCGCCTCAGCTTTGGGGTAACCGTAAATGCCCGTGCTTATATTTGGGAAAGCAATGGATTTAAACCCATTATCCCGTGCCAAAGTAAGGCTATTGGTATAAGCACTAAACAGCAGTCTCTCCTCGTTACTTAAGCCTCCCCGCCAAATTGGGCCAACAGTATGTATTACATACCTAGCCGGTAAATTATAACCATGGGTTAACCTAGCTTCCCCAGTGGGACAACCGCCAATTGTCCTGCACTCAGCAAGTAACCCTTTACCAGCAGCTCTATGTATAGCCCCATCAACGCCACCACCACCCAGTAAACTTTCGTTAGCGGCATTAACAATGGCATCAACATTTACCTTAGTAATATCTCCTTTCAAAACATCAATGTGCACCATAATCCTCCATTCCTAGTTTTGATAAATAAAAATAACTGATTAAATTGATATCATCTAGACAATTCACTATCTGTTTTTTACAAAAATAAAATCAGTTTAACAGGATATAATGTAAAGCAAAAAAGCCACGTTTTAGCTCTTGGTAACAAAACAAAGGCCTGTACGCTGTTGTTCTAAGAGCAAAACTTCACTAACTTTGATTTCGATTTACTAAACCACAAAAATTTGGAAAACATGAAAACATGGAGATTATTTTTTCTAGCAGTAATTGCTAGTGTTTTTGCATTCAGCAGCTGTTCTGACGAAGAGGATCCAATTACAGCACTAGAACCTACGATTACCCTATCTGAAGGGACTAGCGTTCAATTAGATTTCATTGGAGAAGGAAAAGCAACTCTTAATGTTAACTTTGACGTTACAGTGCAAGCTGAAGCTAAATTGAAAAACTTTACCGTAACTATGATTAAGGTTAAAGACAATGTAGAATTTGGCGAAACCCCTGTTACAGTAACTGGCTACGCCGATAAAACCGATTTTACATATTCATTTAACCTAGACTTTACTGCAGATAATTTTGCTCGGGTTGATGCATTAGTTTATGAATTTATCGCCACCGATAAAATTGATCAAGTTAAAGACGCTCGCTTCACAATTACCATGAAAAACTACACCTTACTTGAGAATCTTAAACAGGGTAAGATATACAACCTAATGGGTAGCGGCCGTGCAGCATGGAATCTTGAAGGAGACTCTGCTATGAGTGTATCTCATGATAAAATGTACAAATACCTTATCAATAGCGATAACGTAGGTAGCGAAGGAACCAAACCAAGTAACTTTACTGGAAGCTGGACTTCTAGCAGTGTTGAGTACCCAACATCATCAGGAACTGCTACTGTAGAAGGTAACGGAACCCTATTTGTAAAAGCAAATGATTTCAACTTTAACGTAGCATACAAGGAAAAAGCTATTGAAGCGTTTGATGCAGCGGGTGATGCAGTTACTTCTAGTGTTGCAAATCCAGTAGTTGGCGACATCTACATTGCAAAGAAAGATGCTGAAATCTATGTAATTAAGATTACTAAGAATGATGCTACAGTTGCTCCAACAAAAGCAAACACAGGTATTCTAGAGTTTGAATACAGGAAGTAATACTCTTCTTACCAAAATAAAAAAACCGCCATTTGGCGGTTTTTTTATTTTGGTATAAATTCAAGGTTAACGAAGCTGAGCACCAATCTCCTTCTGGAACGCTTTTACTAGGTTATCCATGGTTTTATCAATCTGATTATCGGTTAGGGTTTTGGTCTCATCCTGTAGGGTAAACGAAACCGCATACGACTTTTTATTTGCGCCTAGGTTTGCACCCTGATACACATCGAACAGGTTTACGCGCTTAAGCAGCTTACGCTCCGTTGCAAAAGCAATTTTGCGTACCTGTGCAAACTCAACATTAGAGTCAATAAGCAGAGCAAGGTCACGGCGTACCTCTGGGAAACGGGCAATCTCCTTAAGGGCAATCTTCACCTTACCAGCCTGAGCGGTTAACAAGTCCCAGCGAATCTCTGCAAAGAAAACCTCTGGCTTAATATCCAGCGCATCGCGAAGCTTGCTGTTCACCAAACCAAACCAAACAACTGGCTTTCCGTTATCCACAAGTTGTAATCCGTAATCAAAAACATCTTCGGGAGCCTCAACTGCTTCTAGTGAATCGGCATCGTAGCCAAAACGCTTAAGCAGAGCACTTACATAGCCCTTAAGCATGAAGAAGCTTACTTGCTGCGACTTTCCTGTCCATGTCTCCTCTGCCCTATCGCCAGTAATCCAGATACCCATCCTAAGCTCCTCGGTGTACTTTTTAAGGGCGTTATCGGCATTCTCGATATTGGTAAACTTGTAGCAGTTACCAAACTCGTAGAGCTTTAGGTTTGGACTCTTATGGTTGATATTGCGCTGAATGGTCTCCAATCCTCCAAACAGAAGGGTTTGGCGCATTCCATTCAAATCGTTGCTTAGCGGATTTAGTATTTTAACCACATTCTCGGGTGTAAAGGTGGTTAAGCCATCGTAGTATGAGGCTTTGGTTAACGAGTTACACATAATCTCGTTAAAGTTCATACCCGTTAGGTAATCCGATGCTAGGTTTACAATCTTGTTCTTATCGGGATGGGTTGAGTAAGAAAGCGATGCGTTCACCTTCTCTGGAATCTCTATATTGTTATAGCCATAGATTCTTAGAATTTCCTCAACCACATCGGCCTCACGCTGTACATCAACACGGTACGGGGGGACCGCAAGCTGCAAGGTATCGCCATTCTCGCTTACAATTGCAATATCTAGCCCACTTAGAATTCGCTTAATGGTAGCAAGCGGAATCTCCTTACCAATTAGTGAGGTTACACGCTTTAGGCTAATGGTAACGTCAAAATCCTTAACAGGGGTTGGATAAACATCAACAATTTCCGATGATATCTCACCACCAGCAATCTCCTTAATAAGCATTGCTGCACGCTTAAGCGCCCATACTGTGATGTTAGGATCGCTACCACGCTCAAAACGGAACGATGCATCGGTATTTAGCCCGTGACGACGCGCTGTTTTACGTACCCATACTGGGTTAAAGTGCGCACTCTCAAGGAAAACGCTGTTAGTGTTTTCGGTTACTCCAGATTCGCTTCCACCAAATACACCCGCAATGCACATTCCCTTGGTAGCATTGCATATCATCAAATCCTCGGCGTTAAGCTTACGCTCCTGTCCATCGAGGGTAACGAATGGGGTTGCCTCAGGAAGAGTGCCAACCACAACCTTTCCGCCCTCAATCTTATCGGCATCAAATGCGTGTAATGGCTGACCAATCTCGTGTAGCACGAAGTTGGTTATATCAACAATATTATTGATTGGGTTTAGTCCTATTACGCGAAGGCGGTTTTGCAACCACTCTGGCGATGGAGCCACCTTTACATTGCTAATGGTAACACCAGTATAGCGAGGGCAAGCCTCAGCGTTTTTAACCTCAACAGGAATAGTTCTACTTGTGTTATCCACCTTGAAAGAATCAACAGATGGACGCAAAGCCTTAACCTCTGACTCCTGAGAAAGGTAAGCAGCCAAATCGCGGGCAACACCAAAATGTGAAGCCGCATCAATTCTATTGGGGGTTAATCCTATCTCAAACTGATAATCATCCTCAAGCTTAAAGTACTCTTTGGCAGGAGTTCCAACAACTGCATCGGCAGGAAGCACCATAATACCATCGTGGGATTTGCCTAATCCAAGCTCATCCTCGGCACAAATCATCCCCTCCGATGGCTGACCACGGAGCTTTGCTTTTTTAATCTTAACCTCATCGTCGCCAAAGTAAAGGGTTGTACCAACAGTAGCCACAAGAACTTTTTGTCCTTTTGCTACGTTTGGTGCACCACAAACAATGGGAAGGGGCTCTCCAGAGCCAACATTAACGGTTGTACAGCTGAGCTTATCGGCATCGGGATGCTTTTCGCAGGTAAGCACCTCACCAATAACAACACCCTCTAGCCCACCTTTTACTGCTTGGTGCTTTTCAAGGTTTTCAACCTCAAGGCCAATTGAGGTAAGAATTTCAGCAATACGCTCTGGGTCAAGCTCTACATTTATGTACTGCTTAAGCCAGTTATAGGAGATTTTCATCCGAGTATATAGTTTATATTATTAACATTCTGGTTATTATCTACAAATCATTCTCCGGGCAACAATAATAGTGAGTTAAAAGAAATTTGATTTGCACAACAAAAGTAACCGTTTATCCAATACCTCATTTTACTAAAAAGCAAAAATAGCAAATTAGTTTTAGTGAAGGAAAGATGTTAGACGTTAGATGTTAGACATTAGATGTTAGACGTTAGATGTTAGACGTTAGACTTAAGATTTTAGATAAAAACACTAATGGCTAAAAGATTCTTCTTTAACAAGCACCAGCGGGGCGACAGCTAAATTTTAAATATTTAAGGTTTATACGCGAGCTCGTCTTTCATCTTTCGTTTCACGTTTCATCTTTCGTTTCACGTTTCATCTTTCGTTTCACGTTTCACGTCTCACGTCTCACGTCTCACGTCTTTCGTCTTTCGTTTCACGTTTCACTTCTCACGTCTTACGTTTTCACCGACAAACTTCCGCCGTTCACCGATTACACCTTTTATAGAGCTATCAATAGCCATACTTTTGTTTCGTAAGCTTTAGAAAGGCTCAGAAGTACAGTAAAACTAATTTTTCACACTAATACCTATTCACTATGGAACGAGTTGATAACGTAGCACCAAAAACCAATAACCAATCGCGCATTATATTGGGTATTGTATTCTTAACCCTAGGAGCACTGCTATTTGCCGATAATTTCGACCTGATTAACTGGCACTGGCATCGCATTGTATTCACATGGCAAATGCTGCTAATTGTAATAGGTCTTTTTAGCTTAGTTAAGCCTGAGTCAAGGATTACGGGTATAATACTTATTGCAATTGGAGCCTTTTTCCTAACTGCCAAACTTTACCACTTCCCATTCACCATTCGCCAGCTATTCTGGCCAACAGTTTTTGCCGCACTAGGTCTAATATTAATTTTTAGCCGCAGGGGCTCGCACAAAACCTTTGCTGGCGGTAAAAGCCTAAACCAGTCCGACTTTATTGATGAGGTAGCTATTTTTGGCGGAGGCGAGCAAAAAATCACCTCAAAAAATTTCCGTGGAGGTAAGGTAACCAACATCTTTGGTGGCTCAACCCTTGAGATGCTTGAAGCCGATTTAGCGCCAGGATCCAACGTACTGGATATGTTCTGTTTGTTTGGTGGCTCAAAGTTTATTGTGCCAACCAACTGGAAAGTGCGCATTGAGGTTGTTTCCATCTTTGGGGGATACTCCGATAAGCGCAAATTCTTAACCCAAAATCCAGAAGGCACTCCAGAAAAGGAACTAGTTATTAGAGGAACCGTTATATTTGGAGGAGGCGAAATAAAAAGCCTCTAGTAAATGGATAACCCTATTTTAAAGAAACAGTACGGCATATTACTTTATGCAGCATGGTGGATCCTTGTTTCAGGGATTCACTTTGCTGTTTTACACTATTTTCATAAGCAGGAAATAGTCGTATCAATAATAGATAGCCTTACAAGCAACATCCTTTTTGCCATACTTTCCATTGGCCTTTGGTTTTGGGTTAGATACTCTGATATAGAGCAGAAAAGAATCTGGGTTCTTATTATAAACCACGCAGGGACAGCAGCACTAAGCATTTTTGCGTGGGTATCGCTATCGCAGCTACTACTGGCGTACATACAACCCAGCAAACCAAACTACTTGCTGTTTTTAAGCGATTCTATACCATGGCGTGCCATTACTGGCGCCTTTTTGTACATAACCACAATTCTATTCTACTACCTTACAATTTACATTAGCAATTTTAGGGACAAGCTAAGCAAAGAAGCAGAGCTAAAGGAGCTAGCCCGCGATGCGGAGCTTAACTGGTTAAAACTGCAAATAAATCCACACTTCTTGTTTAACAGCTTAAACTCCATAAGCTCATTAACCCTTTCGGATCCAGATAAGGCGCAGGATATGATAATAAGGCTATCGGAGCTGCTACGCTACTCGCTAAAGCAAGCCCCTCAAAGCTCCGTTCCTGTTATACAGGAAATTGAAAATTGCACAAGGTATCTCGATATTGAACGCGTTAGATTTGGTTCCCGCCTAACCTACAGCATCAACCTAAACAAAGATGCCGAAGAGGTCAAAATCCCATCGATGCTACTGCAACCAGTATTTGAAAATGCCATTAAACATGGCATTGCCTCAACGGTGGAACCAGGGCACATTAGCGCGTCCATAGAAAAACAAGGGAGTATTATTATAATTGCCATTATCAACACCTTTAATCCCGAGGTTATATCAAGCAAAAGCACAGGTGTTGGGCTGGCAAACATAAGGCGCAGGCTAATGCTTTTCTTTGAACGAAACGACCTACTATCGGTAACAAAAACCGAAAAATCATTTACCACAACCCTTAGAATTCCAATACTTAAAAGCGATGCAAACATATAGAGTTATAATAGTTGAGGATGAGGAACCCGCCAGAGACCTACTAAAGCGCTACCTATCAGCATCTACAAATATTGAGATTATAGGTGAGTTTGCCGATGGCTTTGAGGCAGCCAAGGCCATCAACAGCCTTAAACCCGACTTGGTTCTGCTTGATATACAGCTACCAAGACTAACCGGGTTTGAAATTCTTGAGATTATTGAGCATCCTGCAGCCATAATATTTACAACGGCCTACGACGAGTATGCCCTTAAAGCCTTTGAGCGCAACGCAGTTGATTATCTCCTAAAGCCTTTCTCCAAGGATCGGTTTCTCCAGGCACTAGAGCGTGCTAAGGAGCGAATGGCAGCCAAAAGTGCGCCTAACCTCGAAACACTAGCCGAAAACCTTACCCCAAACGAGCCACTTAACCGCATTGTAGTTAAAACAGGAAAGGCCATACAGGTTGTGCCCATTGAGCAAATTGAGATGATTGAGGCCAGCGACGATTATGTTTCCATTTACACAAATCAGGAGCGCTTTGTTAAAAAGCAAACCATGAAGTACTTTGAGGAGCGGCTCAACCCCAACACCTTTATTCGCACGCACAGGTCGTATATTGTAAACATTACTCAAATAGCATCCATAGAACTCTACGAAAAAGATTCGTATATTGGTATTCTGCGTAACGGCAACAAAGTAAAAATAAGCACAAGCGGTTACAAAGAGCTAAAGGAGAAGCTAGGTATTTAGCAATTTTACACCTCCCCTTTCAACTTTTTTGGCTTACGTTTTGTTAGGAAAAATATTGAAAGTACTTTAGGCAAGTTCAACAACCATCAATCATACGAGGCTATGTTGCAAAGAATTTGGGTATTAATTTCCCTTGTAGCGCTTTTGGCTATTCCCGAAAGCACAAAAGCACAGTATTTTGGCAGAAACAAGCCACTTTATAGAAAATTTAGCTACGATGTTTACCAAACGCCTAACTTTGAGATATATCACTACTTCAAAAGCGATTCTCTGGTAAACACGCTATCGCAATCGGCCGAGAAATGGTACTACATGCACCAGCAAGTATTTGGTGATACCATAAAAGAACGAAACCCCATAATTTTTTACGGGAATCACGCCGATTTTCAGCAAACAACAGCCATAATGGGCTCCATTGGAGTTGGTACAGGCGGTGTTACCGAGGCGCTAAAGAACAGGGTTATTATGCCTGTTACCGAAACCTGGGCTCAAACCGACCATGTACTAGGGCATGAACTTGTACACGCATTCCAGTACAACTCGCTAATTAATGGCGATTCAACTTCGCTTAACTCGGTTCGTAACCTTCCTCTTTGGATGGTTGAGGGAATGGCCGAGTACCTTTCCATTGGTAGCACCGATGCGCAGACATCAATGTGGATGCGCGATGCAATACTTAACAACGACTTCCCCACCCTTGAAGATATGACCCGATATCAGCACAAGTACTTTCCGTACAGATATGGTCATGCATTCTGGGCATTCCTTGGTAGAACCTTTGGCGATAGCCTTATAAACCCCATTTTTAAGGAAACTGCTAAGCGTGGCTACGACTATGCGCTGAGAAAGTACATTGGTATCGACGAAAAAACCTTCTCCGTACTATGGAAAAAGGCGTATGTTGACCACTACAAGGATATGATGAAGGACACGGTGGACAGACCCATTGGCAAAAAAATTCTTTTTGAAGATAACGCAGGGCATATCAACATTTCGCCAGCAATTAGTCCCGATGGGAAATACGTTGCGTTCTACTCAGAGAAAGACCTATTCTCCATTGATCTTTTCCTTGCCGATGCGCACACAGGGAAAATCATAAAAAAGCTATCGAGCGTAATTCACCAGAACGAGGTTGATGCGCTAAACTTTATAGAATCGGCAGGCACCTGGTCACCCGACAGTAAGCAATTTGCCTTTGTAGCTTTCTCTAAAGGAAAAAACCAGCTGCTTATTGTTGATGTAGAAAAGGACAAACTTGTAAACGAGATTATAATTCCCGGACTTCCCTCCTTTAACTACCCAGCATGGTCGCCCAACGGTAAAACCATAGTACTATCGGGTCTTAAAGAAGGCGTTAACGACCTTTACGCATACAGTTTGGAAACGGGTGCTCTAGAAAAAGTAACAAACGATCCTTGGTGTAACGTTCACCCAACATGGTCCGGCGATGGCTCTAAGCTGGTATTTGTTACCGACAGACCCTTTTCTGGAACGGGCATGCCCGACAAAGGCTATTACCTTGCCGAGGTTGACATAGCCACTAAGGAGATAACCGTACACTACAACGTATTTCCCAATGCCGATAACCTTAACCCTGTTTACTCAAAGGATGATAAAAAAATTCTATTCCTATCGAATAGCGACGGGTTTAGGAATCTTTTTGAATACAATATTGAAACGGGCGAGGTTAACAGGCTAACAAGTATTCTAACAGGAATTAGTGGAATGACCCCACTTGCCCCTGCAATGAGCATTGCACGAAACACCGGCGAAATAAGCTACTCATACTACTTTAAGAACAACTATGCCATATACCAGTCAACCGAAGGAGAGTTTGAGCGCACCCCTGTTGAGCCCAGCGCTGTTAACTTTGTGGCATCTACCCTACCTCCATACAATAGGGCTGTAAAAGGAATTATTGATCCCCATGTAAACAACATGGCCGATGTACAAACTCAACCTGTAGATTCCTTTAAACGGGTGCGGTTTAAGCCACGTTTCCAGCTAGATTACATCTCCAATATTGGCGTTGGTGTATCATCATCGCCAATGGGAACTGGCATGGCTGGTGGTGTAGAGATGCTCTTTAGCGACATCACAGGAGGACATTTGCTGCATACGGGGTTATCGTTAAATGGGGAGATTTACGACTTTGGCGGACAGGTAACCTACGTGAACAGAAAGAATAGGGTGATGTGGGCAACAACCTTATCGCACATTCCCTACTCATCGGGTTACTATGAGTTCATTGATGGTGCGCCTGTTCAAACGGATCAGGGTCTTTTAGATGCCGACACCATTAACATGTACCATATTAGAACGTTTGAAACCCAAATTGGGGGCATGGTTTCCTTCCCTTTGTCGCAAACAATGCGAATAGAGGCAAGCAGCGCCTTAGCTTGGTACAACTATCGGGTTGACGTGTTCTCTCACATTTACTATAACGGATACTACGGAGGTTCTAAGCGACGCAAAGCCGATGCACCTGATGGCTTTAATATAATTCGCAGCCACCTTGCATATGTTATAGATAACAGCAACTTTGGAATAGCCTCGCCCATGAAGGGTACTCGTATAAGAATACAAGGAGAAAAGATTTTTGGTGAGGTTGACTACTGGGGAACGCTTGCCGATTTTCGCCATTACATATTTGTTAAGCCCATAAGTTTTGCCTTTAGGGGATACTACAACGGTAGGCACGGCAACAGAAAAGGGCTTGACCGCATATACCCCCTATTTCTTGGTTACCCTTGGCTTATTAGGGGTTACGAGAGAGGTGCACTATCCGATCAAATAACCCAAGACCCCACAAAGGTTAATATTAACCAGCTACTTGGCGACCAAATGGGTATTGTAAACTTTGAGATACGCATACCGTTTACTGGCCCCGAAAGGCTATCGCTTATTAAGTCAAGCTACTTCTATACCGAGCTGGCTATTTTTGCCGATGCAGGTATTGCCTGGGATAGGGATCATGCCCCTAGCCTTAAGTGGAAACCCGACAGTTTTGATGATAGAATCCCAATGGTTAGTACAGGAATTAGCCTAAGGGTTAACCTATTTGGAATGCTTGTTCTTGAGCCATACTATGCCATTCCTTTCCAGCTTGGAGGATTCCAATCGGGTGTATTTGGTCTGAACTTCTTACCGGGATGGTAGGAGGAGACGTTAAAGGTTAAAGGTGAAACGTTAAAGGTGAAACGTTAAAGGTGAAACGTTAAAGGTTAAAAGTGAAACGTGAAACGGAGGACAGAAGACGTTGAGAAAAGCTAACTCAAGGCGAGGAAGCAAACGGTTCTTAGACGAGATTAAACGTGAAAGATCGAAATACAAAACACAAACAACCCCAAACTCCTTATAAAAAGCAGCCCCCTAGCGTTACGGCTAGGGGGCTGCTTTTTATAGATAGGTAACACTAAAAGTACAAATCTCTCTCACCCTGCTTAATGCGCTCAATGCGGTTACGAATCTCAGCCACATTGGCTTGCGACTCAAGATCGACAAGTGAGCGTTCTATCAGTTTCCAACCCTTTTCCTGAACCTCAGGTGTAGCATAATCAATTAGATACTCCGTAAGGGTTAGCATGGCATTGGGCGAACAGAAACGCTTAATGAACCCCGGAACAGAGAACTCCATAAAGTGCTCACCCGTTCTACCCAAACGGTAGCATGCGGTACAAAACGATGGCAGGTAATCATTCTCCACTAGTTCCTCAATAATCTCGCTCAACGAGCGGTTATCGTTAATCATAAACTGCTCGCGATTCAGGTTCTGCTCCTCATTCTTAGTTTGGGAGTACGAGCCAAGCTCAAGCTTTGTTCCGCCATCAATTTGCGATACGCCGAACTGAATTACCTGACGGCGCACAGCAATAGACTCACGTGCAGTAAGTATCATACCGGTATAAGGAACTGCAAGCCTAAGTATGGCTACCAGTTTTACAAAATCGTCATCGTTAACCATATACTCCGCAGGAGTATTAACCGATGATGCATCCTTAATACGAGGGAACGATATGGTGTGTGGCCCCACGTTGTAACACGCCTCTAGGTGATTGGTGTGGCGCACTAGGGCTAGCACCTCGTAGCGCCAGTCGTAAAGGCCAAACAGCGCACCAATACCCACATCGTCAAGTCCGGCCTCCTGTGCCCTATCTAGTGAGGTTAGGCGCCAGTTAAAATCCTTCTTCTTTCCCGATAGGTGATAATTGGTGTAAACCTCAGGATGGTAGGTCTCCTGAAAAACCTGATAGGTTCCAATGCCCGACTCCTTAACTATTCTAAAGCCCTCAACATCCAGCGGAGCGGCATTGATATTCACCCTGCGTATCTCACCATTGCCCTTTTTCACCCCATAAACCAAGCGAACATTATCGGCAATAAACTCTGGGGAGTAGTCCTTATGCTCACCGTAAACAAGAATAAGGCGCTTTTGCCCATTATCCTCAAGTGCCTCAACCTCCTTAACCAGTTCCTCGTCGGCAAGGGTCATGCGCACCGCATCCTTGTTGCTGGTTCTAAAACCGCAGTAGGTGCAGTTATTGGTGCACTTGTTACCAATGTAAAGCGGAGCAAAAAGCACAATACGATTCCCGTAAACCTTCTCCTTTAGGGTACGTGCACCTTGTAGAATCTCCTCAACCAGTTCAGGATCGGTTGTGTTAACCAGCACCGCTGTTTCCTCTAGGTTTAAACGCTCCTTGTTAAGCGATTTTACTATGATTGCACGAACCCTCTCCCTTGTTGGCTTGGCACTATTGATGTAATCCCAAATCTCCTGAGGATCGATAAACGGTTGCATTGGCTCATCGGCAATGCGGTACTTTTCTGGAGTGAATTTCATGGCTCTGTTTTTTTGTTGATGATTGGTAACAAACAGCTCTCAAACCTATTGGCCTGCATTGCTTGAAATCAACCAGTATCAGTTAAAAATCAATTTTTACTTTTACAAAGATGTTGCGCCCCGCCTCTTGGCTTATTGCGCCACGATTGGTTGCAAGGTGGTTACGATAGGCCCTATCGCCAATATTCTCAACCCCGCCAAAGAGCTGGGCTCTGGCAAATTTTAGGTTGATGCTTGACGAGCGCACCGTAAAATCGTAACGCGCATAGCCGCTAGTCTCCTTCTCGCCTGTTGCCACCTTGGTTTGGTTGGCAGCACCAACGGCTACCAGCTCCACACCAAAATACTTTGGCAAGGTATATCTAACACCAATACGCCCATTCATAGGAGGTATAAGCGGTAGGTTGGTATCATTCTCGGTATCCTCGCCCCTAACGTACGCACCAGCACCAAAAAGCACAAGGTTATGGTACACGTTATACTGAAAACCAAGGTCGAAGCCATAAAGCAACGCCTTGCTAACGTTAGCGTTTATAAATGCGGCGATAGTATCGGTAGTTCCTGCATTAGCACCTGTGTTAAGCGTGTAAATAAACTCCCCGGGAGCCTCAACTATCATATCCGATATCCAATTTGAGAATAGGTTAACGGTGAAGCTAAAACGGGGCTTCCATACGCGGAAACCAAGGTCTAGGGCATAGCCCTTTTCTGGGTTGAGCTCTGGGTCGCCCAACCTAACAAAGTTACCAAGGTCTATATACTTAAAGCGCTCCTCAAGCGATGGTGCACGAAACGAACGACCAGCGCTTAAACTCAAGTCCATATCGCTGGTAAGCGAGTAAATGGCACCCACATTGGCACTCCACGAGAAATCGTTCACCGTTCCCTCCTCAAAAGTGATTCTCTGGTTGGGAGGCGTATCATTCCTTACGCCATTCACAATTAGGTAGTCGATATCGTAAGCCCTAGCGTTCTCAACCCGTATAGCATCAAACCTACCGCCAATGGTTAGCTTAAGGCGATTATCTATTAGCCTAAACTCATCCTGAACAAAAAGGCCTGCGCTACCAAAAGTCGATTCTGGGTTTGGGGTTTCGCCCCTAACCATGTTATTGGTTTTAACAATATCACCATTGGTATTTAGGATATCAACCTTAATGTACTTTTCCCTCTGAGTGATTAGCTTGCGCTGCCACGCATCGATACCCGCAATTAGGTTATGCCCATTGGCAAAGTTCCAGTTTGACTGTACCTGTAAGCTATGCGTGTTATGCTCGCCCGTTGGGGTAAAAAGCTGCGGTGTAACTATTTGGGTTGGGGTTGTGGTTACGGTGTTGGGCTTTAGCTCCACATCGCGCAGAATGTACTGATTAAAGTACTTAACGCTAAGTGAGGTTAATGCCTCCGATAGGTTCTGAAACTCATACGAGGCAGAGAATAGCCTGCGGTCGATATTAGTATAGGTTGCCTCAGCTGGGCCAGGAAACACAGCCCCGCCGGGGATTCCAACATCGTTGGCGCTGTACTGCTGGAAGCTTAGCTTCACCACCTGATTGGCAAAGGGCTTTGCTCCCACCGATGCCGATAGGTTACCTCCCTCGAACTGGCTATTGGGCAGCGTACCGCTAGGCGTTTTAAGGTTAGAAGCATCGTACATTGAGCCGCTTACGCGAGCATACCAATGCTCGGCACCCGAGTTAAGAGTGAACTTGCGAGTAAACAGCTCGTTTACCGTGCTATATCCGCTGTTTACGCCACCACCAAAGTAGAACTTGGAACCAAAGTAACCATCGCGGGTAATAACATTAACAATACCGCCCATGGCACCAGTACCATACAGCGATGAGGTTGCACCCTTTACCACCTCAATACGCTCAACATCGTCGGGGTCAACCATAGAAAGGCCAGCCGTTAGGTCGGTAGCGGTTTCAACCCTGTTGCCATCAACAAGGGTAACCAAGCGCTGCTCGCCCATTCCCCTAACGTTTACGCTGGTTGACCAAACGCCATCGCCGCTAAGGCTAAGCCCAGGCTCATTCTGCAAAACGTTGGAAATGGTTACTGCCGATGAGGCATCAATCTGCGTGCGCCCCACAATAGCCATGGGTGCAGCCACCTCTTTTAGCTTCTGGTTTACGCGTAGGCTCGATACCACCACCTCGCCAAGGGGAATAACCTGCTCCGATAGTAAAACGGACAAATCCATATCAGCAGAAACTGTAATAGATTTTGAGTAGCCATTATACCCCACAGAGCTTAGCACAAGCGTGTAGCTGCCATGCGGAATAGCGCTAAAGGCAAATGTACCCTGCAACGAGGTAACAGTTGAGTAGGTTTTGCCGCCCACCAGCTGCACGTTTACGGCGCTAAGCTTCTGGGTTGTGGTAGAATCGGCTACAGTACCCCACACGCGGGCAACCTGTGCAAATACCGAAACAAAACCTAAAAGTAGAAATGCAATGGAAAGGCTAATCTTCTTCGTCATTCTTCTTATTCTTAAGTACTACCGATTTCACCTGAATACCCTTTAAACGACCCATTTGACCGGTTAAGGAGCCAATCTCATCGGTTGTTCCTTCAAGAACAAGAGAAATAACGCTTTGCCCATTGCTACGAGGCAAACCCTGACGCCCAATAATAATTAGTGAGTGCTTTGAGATGATATCGTTCAGCTGCTGAACGTTTTCTTTACTCTCAACTAGGATAAGTGCGGTTCCAACTCTCTTTTCCATCAGACAACCTCTGGATTAGATTCTAATTTGATTTAGATTTACTGCTTACACCTTGAAGTAGAACGCATTCCGCTTCGCAGTCACAAACAGAAAGTCTGTTAATGAGATAACAAAAGTACGGGTTGTTTTTTGATTTGCAAAATGATTTATGTCAGGAAATTTGCTTGGCATGAGGTATGAAAAGTGTTAGAGAACAAGTTTCGCTTTCGTCCGCCTACAAAAATGCCTCAAGACTCCAATGTCAACCCACATTAGATATACATTTTGGGAAGATACACTTTAAGATTACTCCTTATTAAGCAAAGCAAAAGCGCTGTTGGAATTAAACCCCAACAGCGCTTTATGTGTTTATATGCTATAAATAGATACCCTAAATTTTCACCACCTTGCTACTATAAACACCGTTGCGGGTGTACGCTTTAATAAGTAGTGCACCCTTTGGCATGTTGGTTAGTGGTACGGTAACCGTGGGAGAGCTGTACTGCCCATTCTCAAACACCCTAACGCCTGTAATACTGTAAACCTCCACCCTAACAATCTCCTCGGTCATTTTAATGGTAAAGTTCTCGGTGGCGGGGTTGGGGTAAACGTTAATGGCAACCTCATTATCCTGAACCGAAAGTGGATACGCCGATATTTTAATATTTATAGTATTAAGTGTCAATTCGGGGAATGTGGCATTGGTCATCTGGCAGTAAACGCTATCGGTTTGCACCTTTAGGAATGTGGTTACTCCGCCCACAACGTTATAATCGGTGCCAGCCACAAGGGTTGCACCCCCTTTTGTTTTCCATATGTAATTGGTAGTATTTCCATTAACATTTAGCTCACTGCTTAAATCCACAGCTTCGGTAAGGGCATACTGCTTCTTTGGGAGTTTAACTTCGCTTTGGGGGACATAGATGTAAGTCATCCCAGATCTCTTATTAGGAAGGGTGCTGAATGTAAGCTGATTGTTATAGCAATAAAAGCTAGTCAACGCAGGAGAGTTTGACATATCAAGTGAGGTTAGCTGATTGTTAGAGCAATCAAGTCTAGTCAACGCAGGAGTATTTGAAACATTGAGTTCGGTTAGCTGGTTGTCACTGCAAAAAACAGTAGTCAGTTCGGTATTGTTACTTACATCTAAGGACGTCAGTTTATCATTAGTTGAAGAAAGAAATTCTATACCCAATCCATAAATTTTGATTGTGTTACCAGCAAGAGTCCCCGAAACAAATGGATCGCTATTAACCGTATGGTTTGTCAAAATTCCATTGCCCCAGTCAATCTTTATAGGAACATTTCTAGCTACTGTTCTTAATACAAAATAGAAATCGCTACCAACAGTTTCAGCGGTGGTCATTGTTATGGATGGCTGGTCTGGAATAATAAAAACATTCTCAGTAGCAAGAGTTAGCTCAGGAAATGTTGCATTGCTCATCTCGCAGAAAAAATAGTCACCAGGTTGCTTTATGAATGTGAATTTACCATTACTCTCTGTGTAATCCACATCCTTAATCAGTGTAACTCCACCTATGGTTTTCCATAAATAAGTGGTAGTATTGCCCCCAGCCGTTAACTGGCTACTGAGGTCTATCTCCTCGTTTAATTCGTAATCGGTTTTAGCAAGAGAGACCTTTTCTTGGGGACTATATCTGTAAGTAGTCCAACTGGCGTTCGGAACAGGAAGAGCACTAAACGTTAGTTGGTTATTAACGCAAGAAAGCAGTTTAAGTGCAGTATTATTGGTCACATCAAGAGCGGTTAACTGATTTTTATTGCAAGCAAGCTTAGTCAATGCCACATTATTCGTCACATCAAGGGCTATTATCTGATTGGAACTGCAATCAAGGTTATACAGCGCAGTATTATTGGTCACATCAAGGGCGGTTAACTGGTTGGAACTGCAATCAAGCTCTGTCAACGCAATATTGTTGGTCACATCAAGAGCGGTTAGTTCTCCTGATATACGCAAATAAGATATACCCACTCCGTAAATTTTTATTGTGCTACCAGTAAGTTTCCCTGACACAGTCGAATGCCATCCAATCGTATAGCTAACTAAACTTCCATTACCCCAGTCAACCTTTATAGGGGTATTATAGGTTGTTGCACTTATGGTAAAAGAGAAAGTGCCACCAATAGCTGTAGTTGTGGTCATTGTAATGGATGGCTCAGTTTGAGTAATAAAAACATTCTCAGTAGCAAGAGTTAGCTCAGGGAATGTTGCATTGCTCATCTCGCAGTAAAAATAGTCACCGGGTTGTTTCAAGAAGGTGAATTTACCATTACTCTCGGTGTAGTCCACATCCTTAATTAGCATAACTCCACCCTTGGTTTTCCATAAGTAAGTGGTAGTATTGCCCCCAGCTGTTAACTGGCTACTAAGGTCAATCTCCTCGTTTAATGCAAATTCGTTTTTAGATAGGGGTAACTTTCTTTGAGGACTGTAGGTGTAATCAGTCCAACTAGGGTGCTGAATAGGAAGTGTACTGAATGTTAGTTGGTTATTAAAGCAAGAAAGTTCTTTAAGTGCAGTATTATTGGTAACATCGAGCGCGGTTAACTGGTTGTAATCGCAATCGAGTTCTTTCAGCGCAGTGGTGTTGGTCACATCAAGGGCGGTTAACTCCTTGTTTGTTAATCCCAAACGAACAATACCCAATCCATAAATTTTGATAGTGTTACCCGCAAGTGTCCCTGACACAGTAGTTGAACTAGTTCCAATTGCATAGTTTTCCAAACTTCCATTACCCCAGTCAACCTTTATAGGGGTATTATTAACTGTTGCACTTATACCAAAAGAAAATGTGCTACCAACGGTTGTGGCTGTGGCCATTGTAATGGATGGCTCAGTTTGGGTAATAAAAATATACTTAGTAGTAAGAGTTAGCTCAGGGAATGTTGCATTACTCATCTCGCAGTAAAAAAAGTCTCTGAGTGGTTTTAAAAAGACGAATTTACCGTTGTTCTCGGTATAGTCCACATCCTTAATTAGTGCAACCCCATCAATGGTTTTCCAAACGTAAGTGGTAGTATTGTCCCCAGCAGTTAACTGGCTGCTGAGGTCAATCTCCTCGTTTAATGCAAATTCTTTTTTTGATAGGGGCAACTTTCCTTGAGGGCTGTAGGTGTAATCAGTCCAACGAGGGTGCTGAATAGGAAGTGTACTGAATGTTAACTGGTTGTTATCGCACTCGAGTTTTTCCAGCGCAGGATTGTTGGTAACATCGAGCGCGGTTAACTGGTTATGGCTGCAATCAAGGTAAGTCATCGCAGCATTTTTGGTTACATCAAGGGCGGTTATCTGGTTAAAACTACAATAAAGGCTAGACAGCGCAGGATTGTTGGCAACATCAACGGTGGTTAGCTGGTTAAAACCGCAACTTAGGCTAGTCAGTGCTGTATTATTGGACAAATCGAGCGAGGTTAACTGGTTGCCATAGCAAACAAGGTTAGTCAGCGCAGTATTGTTGGACACATCGAGCGCGGTTAACTGGTTGTTTGATAAATCCAAACGAACAATACCCAATCCATAAATTTTGATTGTGCTACCAGCAAGTGTTCCAGACACAATAGTTGAAGTAGTTCCAACTGTATAGCTTTCCAAACTGCCATTACCCCAGTCAATCTGTATAGGGGTATCATTGGCCAATGAACCTATTATAAAATTGAATGTGCTGCCAACAGCTGTGGCTGTTGTAATAACAACATTAGGCACAGGTTCGGTAACCATTATTGCTTTGGTTGTAAGCGTTATGTCGGTTAAGTCGGTGTTGGTTATTTCGCAGTAAACGCTATCGGTAGGAACAGAATTGAATACAAAAACGCCATTGGTTGCAGTAAAATGGGTTCCTGCACTTAGTGTTTGCCCCCCCTTTGTTTTCCATGTATATACAGAGTTTACTCCATTTACAGAGAGTTGGCTACTTAAATCAATAGACTCCCCAGTTTCGTAAGTTTTCTTGGGCAGGGAGTAAATAGCCTGTGGGTTGTAACTGTAAACATTCCAGTAGGTTTGCTTTATTGGGAGGGTGGCAAGGGTGAGCTTGTTATTGTCACAATACACCTCTGTAAGAGACGAATTATGCGATAAATCTAAAGATGATAACTTGTTGTTGGAACAAATTAAGTACTGAAGATTAGCGTTGTTCGAAAGGTTTAACGAGTTTATCTGGTTATTTGAGCAGTCGAGCAGGAAAAGCGAGGTGTTTTGGGAAACATCGAGGTTGGTAAGTGCATTATTCTTACACCTTACGCTGCTCATTTTCTTTCCTAGTGTAAGCGATGTTAGCAAGTTATTGCTGCAATCAATATCAACATTTTTCGTAATTGCTGAAAAATTGAGAGTGGTCATTAGGTTATTTGAGCAATCCAATTTCCAAAGAGCAGCGTTGGATGTTATATCAATTGTGGTTAGCTTATTGCTGAAGCAGGAAATTCTCTCCAACTTAATGTTGGTTGTTAAAGAGAGGGTTTCGAGTTGATTCCTAGAACAATCAAGGTATTGAAGGTTTGTATTGCCCGAAATATCTAGACTTTGCAACTGGTTATTGCTTACCGTAAGAGAAGTAAGGCTGATTGCCTCGAAAATATCTAGCGAGGTTAAGCTTAGGTTGCTAGCGTAAAGACCTGTAATACCAGGACCATATATTTTTATAGCGTCCCCTATAGTTACACCACTTATAGTTGTGTTTGATTGACCTATCCTAAAATCTTCCAATATTCCATCGCCCCAATCAACCATTACCAGTGTATTGTCTCCAAACGATGTAAGGTAAAACTCAACCTCTGAACCATTAGGTTGCGAAGTGGTCATTGTTATAACAGGCTCCTGCGCCTGCACTACAATTGCTGTAATAGCAAAAACAAGGGAGAGTATAATATTCCTCATGTACAGTAATTTTTAGTTTAAATTTAATTACTAGGAATAAGGAGACCAACGCAAACCAAGTATTCTGCCAAAACACATCTCACCTCACTACTTACAGCGCTGTATTTTAATACATTAAACCCCCATGTTTAATAACACAAATAATTATATCGTACTACGCAATAGGATTCCATTTACTTGTGCTATATATAAACCAATATTTTCTTAATATGGTTAGCGGCACAAAACTAAAGCGCGCTACAACTAGTGTACAACGCCTAATCTGATAATAACATGCAAAAAATACTATGGTTACTAGTGGTTGTTTGCTCACTCCTCTCTGCTTGCCAAAGCAATCGGAAAGCAGAAAGCAGCACGGAACACTTCACCATTGCCACGCTTAAAGGGCCTTCGGCAATGGGAATGATTTGGGTTGTTGATAGCCTTGCCCAGCTTGGAACCAACGCCACAGGGAAAGCGGTAATCCTTAACGAGCCGCTACAGGTTAGGAAGATGATGCTTGAGGGCGAAGCCGATTTTGCTGTACTGCCCACCACCATGGCTGCCATTATGTACAACAAAAAGGTGGACTACCAGCTGCTTGCCATTCCCGTTTGGGGAACGCTTTACCTTTTTGGCAGCGATACCACCATACATACCTGGGAGCAGCTAAGGGGCAAGCGCATAAACGCCATGGCAAAGGGCATGACCCCCGATGTGCTATTCCGCTACCTATTGCAGCAGCACGGCATAAACCCCGAAACCGATGTTACGCTCGACTACTCGTTCCCAACCCACATAGACCTAGCCAATGCTGTGGCAGCAAACCGCGCATCGCTTGGCGTAATATCCGAGCCGCTTGTAAGTCTGGTTGCCCACAAAAACCCTAGCGTTAAGGCAATAATGGACCTTAACAAGGAGTGGATTAAGGCTACCAGCATGGCCATGCCGCAAACCGCGCTTATGGTTAAGCGCCAATTTACCCAGCAGCACCCCGATGTGGTGAATCAGGTATCTGCTGCCTTTGCTCACTCAACCCAATGGGTAAACGCTAACCCCGTGGCCGCTGCCGAGCTAATTGTTAAGTACGATATTCTACCCAATGCCGCGGTTGCCCAGGCATCAATCCCTCGCTCAAACTTAAGCTACGTTTATGCTATAGATATAAAAGAGCAAATAAATGGCTACCTTGAGCTGTTTTACAAAATGAATAGCGACATAGTTGGAGGAAAAGTTCCCGATGATGGCTTCTACTACAAGAAATAAGCTGATAACTGCGCTCTCCATCCTCTTTTTGATAGGAGTTTGGAAAATTGCTTCGGGAGTAATTGCCTCAGATTTGGTGCTACCATCGCCAGAGCACACACTTGCAAGCACATGGCATCTGCTTATATCTCCCGATTTTTTGCTGATTATTGGAGCCACAATATCACGGGGCGTTCTGGGCTTTATCCTATCCTTTATCCTTGGGCTGGCCATTGGAATACTAGCGGGCATGAGCAGCGGTTTCAACGCATTTTTTAAGCCCATTCTGGTAACCATCCGCTCCATACCCATTATTGCGCTAATACTGCTGGCGCTAATTTGGCTTCAGGTTGATATGGTTCCCGTTTTCATTGCCTTCTTAACCATGTTCCCCTTTATTTGCACCAATGTAATAGAGGGTATAAAAAACGTTGACCCCGATTTGGTTGAGATGGCGCAAACCTACCGCATATCCCGTTCACGTATTGTAAAGGAGGTTTACATTCCGGCAATCACTCCCTATATTTTTAGCGGAGCATCAAGCGCAATGGGCATTGGCTGGCGCGCCATTATTATTGGCGAGGTGCTTAGCCTTCCCCAAATGGGCATTGGTACCTTTATGCAGAATGCCCAAACCTACCTTAAGGTTGATGTGGTTATTGCCTGGACCATTGTTGCCGTTGTTATAAGCTACCTTTTTGAAGTAATAATCCGCCGCGTTGAGCGTGCCATTGTAGTTTGGAAGAAACCATGAGCCTAACCATACAAAACCTAAGCAAGGAGTTTAACGGTGCTACCCTTTACAACGATTTTAGTATCGATATAAAAGAGGGTACCATAACTTGCATACTTGGCCCATCGGGATGCGGAAAGACTACGCTGCTAAACATGATTAGCGGCACGCTAAAACCCGACCAAGGAACCTTTACTGGCTTTGATGGCAAGGTGCAATCGTACATTTTTCAGGAACCCCGACTACTCCCTTGGAAAACCGTTGAGCAGAACCTAGCCTTTGTGCTTAACCACATTGAGGATACCGAGACCAAGGAGAAGCTAATTAAGCAGTTCTTGCGCCTTGTTGAGCTAGATAAGTACTCCCATTACTACCCATCGCAGCTTAGCGGAGGAATGAAGCAACGGGTAGCCATTGCCCGTGCCTTTGCTTACCCATCGGATATAATCCTTATGGATGAACCGCTTAAAACCCTCGACTTTAAGCTTAAGCAAACGTTAATGAAGGCCTTTGGCAAGCTTTGGCAGCTAGATAAGCGCACCGTGCTGTTTGTTACCCACGATGTTGAGGAGGCGCTTACCCTAGGCAACGATATCTACCTATTTAGCAAGCAACCCGTTACCATAAAACAGAAGTTCACCATTAACACCCCTATTGCAGAGCGAAGCATTGATTCCGATGAACTTGTACAACTAAAAAGGAATATACTACGCGAGATGGATTAGATGCTCACACTACTCCTTTAATCGCTCATAGCCCACGTAAATACGCCAAACACCCAGCACTATTAGAATCACTGCACTAATAGGGAATCCACCCGTACTACTAAGCGTCAGCAGGATAAACACAGAGCCCAGAATTGCTAGGGTGTAACCAATAGTTAGGTTTTGCTTGCCGCTATTCTTAATCTGAACCTTGAGCATTTCGCTATCCCTCTTATCAATAGCGAGGTTTTCCTCAAGCTTCTCGGCAATTTCCTCCTCTTCAAAACCCTCCTTTTTAAGGTAGGTCATGTACTCAAAGGCGCTCTCTTTAAGGTTATCATTCTCATTGAGAATTGCGAAGATATCAACGCCATTCTCACGCAAATCTAGCTTGATGCTCTCAATAGACTCACCTTCCTGAATGCGCTCCTTAACGTGCTCCTGCATCTCATAAAGAGACATCTCGGCATAGTTGAGCCGTTCTGGCTCATCCTTTTTTACACCCACTAGAAAATCGGTAATAAGCAGGGCTTCAGCATTCATCCCCCTTCCTAAAAGTTCCTTCTGTAGCAAGGGGATTGCATCTAGGCGTAAATCCTGTGGGCGTTGCGCTATTTGGAGCAGCTTCTCTTTGGATACGCCTTGGTAGTAGGCCTCAATATCATTCAAATTACTCATATGTGGAACAAGTTACGTTGAACCAAATGTGAACTAAAGATAATCACAAAATCTGTCGATAAACAGGTGATATCAATCAAATAAACTGTTCTGGTTTTAGCTCAATGTACCCATTATGTTTTGTAAGTTTGCATCACAAAAGTTCACAATTACTTATTGATGCTAAAGGGTATATGACATCACATCTTTTAATCACCTATGTGGTTCTTGTAATAATTACCACCTACTCACCAGGACCTGCCGTTTTCTTTATCCTAACCAACTCTACCCTTTATGGCTGGCGCAAAGCGCTATACGCAGCACTAGGTAATATTAGCGGCTTGCTTTGCCTTGGTATTATTTCCTTTACAGGATTAGGCACAGTTCTTACCGCATCGCAATCCATTTTTGATATAATAAAGTATGCCGGTGCGGCTTACCTAATTTACATGGGCGTTAAGATGCTGATGGATAAGAACTCAAACTTTTCGGCAGATAATATAGGCTCTGGCGCACTAACCATATCATCCCGAAAACTTTACTTTAAGGCCATGACTGTTGCGCTTAGCAACCCTAAGGCCATAGTTTTTCTCACCGCACTTTTCCCCCAGTTTATAAACACTAGCAACAGCCTCCTACCCCAGTTTGTAGTGCTTTTAGGTATCCTGATACTCTTCTCGTTCACAGCGCTAATGACATACGCCGTATTAGCTCATCAAGCAAAGGGTTGGATTACCAAGCCAAGTAGGGCGGGCTACGTAACCAAAACGGGTGGCTCGGTATTTATATTCTTTGGTATTATACTGGCACTTTCGGGAAGAAAGAGCTAGGGAATTAAAGAAATTTGGTTTAGCAAACTGATTTTTTGTATTCTGTTTCACTTTTTGTGATATTTGAGAACAATACACCTTAACAACCTTTGTTTTCCTGACAAACAACAAAATTCCCCTTTCTCCTAGTACTTTGTATCCCTCAGAGGTTCGGAAAACAAAACAGCAAAATAAGCCCACGGACTTATAATGGCATATTATTAAGCTAATTTCTTTTATTTGCTTAAATTAAGATACTACTCGCTCTATAAGGCGTGGTGATAGTATTCAGTTAGCGGCAATTAACCCTGCTGACACACTAAGAGTTGCTCACAGAATATCAAACGAATCAAAACATCAATGAACAAAGAATTCTATTTAGGGAAAATTTTAACGCCTCAGCATTAATAGCAACGTATAAATGGCCGCTACAAGTCAATTAGTAAATCAGCTCATCAACCTCATTAAACCCATACGTGAGCTGTTCCTTTAGTATGTTTTGGTCTAAAAGGTTTAAATCAAAACGCACGGCTTTTTGGAACAGTAAAGTGCCCTCGTCGCTGTGAAGAATGCCATCAAAATTCAGGATGTGCACATCTACATTTACCTCTTGCAGCGTATCGGCGGTACAACCACCACTAACTACGGCCATAGCCTTATAGCAGCACTGCCCCCAAAACAGGGTTACGGCATAAATACCCGTTGGGGGAATTAGCTTGCCAGCCTCTTCTATCTGAACCCTAAGGGTGGGAAAACCAACCTGTGAAAACATATTACTTCCACGGCCTAAAGCACCAATTATCATATACTGGTGGTCCAGATATGCGTTGGCGCGCTGTATTCGTCCCTCCTTTAATGCCTTCCTAATTGTTGTTGAGCTAACCGTTTCGTGATGAATATCCTGCTCGGGAATCTCCTCAACGCCAAAGTCAAGCTCCTGACTTAGGCTATACAGGTTACTAAAATCGCCCTGCCTATTGTGTCCAAAGTGGTGGTTAAACCCAACAATAATATACTTGGCATTTAACGCGCCCACAAGCAGCTTGCGAATAAAATCTTCCGACGAAGTTTTAGAAAACTCCAGAGTAAACCGTACGAGTATAAGGTGCTTTAGACCTGCTTTTTCGAGCAGCACTATTTTTTCCTTCTGTGAACAGATAAACTGGAGGTCGCGCCCTTGAGTTTCGGGGTAAAGCACCTTTCGGGGATGAGGGTAAAAGGAAACCAGAACCGACTCACCATCAATTTGCTCGGCAATTTCGTTTAGTCGGTTTAGAATGGTTTTATGGCCTATGTGTACACCATCGAAGGATCCCGTTGTAACCACGGGGTTCCTTATTCCAACAGCGTTCTCAAAGCCAAAGTGAACTTGCATTAAAAGCAACTATTTTATGCGTGAAAACGAGAATTGCTCAACCTCACTCTTTTCTAAATATTAGAGTACGTAACTACCTTACCAAATACATTCTATAACGGCCTATTTTTGCTCCTTAACAAAGTAGGCAACCTTTTCCAGAGATGTTATCATATCAAACTCCTCCAAAAATATCGAAGAGGGAACGTTAAGTGGTGTAGTGGTAAAGTTAAGGATACCCTTTACGCCCGACATTACAAGCATTTCAGCAATAGCTGTTGCAGTATCGGGTGGCGAAGTAATTATTCCAATAGCAATGTTCTGTTTTTTAATTACGTTTTGGAGCTCCTTAATGGGAAAGCAGTTAACACCAGAGATAACCCTATCCACCTTGTTTGGATCCACATCAAAAGTGGCTACAATATTTAGCTTAGGGCGCTTTCCATTAAAGTAGGTAGTAATAGCCCGACCCAAATTACCCATACCAATTACGGCTACATTTAACCCAAGAGGATGGTCAATTAGCTTTCCTATAACCTCAATTAGTTCATGCGCATCGTAGCCCTTCTTTTTTAGGCTAGAGTAGCCAATTAGCATTAAATCGCGACGAACCTGAACTGCTGTAATGTTATGCAAACCAGCAAGTTCATGAGAATAGATATGCGTCTTGCCCTTTCCTAGGCATTCTAGTAGGGTGCGGCGATACTCGCTCAACCTTTCAACGGTTTTTTCTGGTAGCTTCACGCTGTTTATATTTGAATATGGTTATCAGTACTAAAATACAACACTCAATGTATTAATCGAGCGTTCAACTTACAAAAATGCAACTTTTAAGATTAAAATCGACAAAAAGGTTTAATCTAGTATCAATAAAGTTATTTACAATACAAGCTACTGACTACTTACATCGGGTAAACCACTAGAACTAACCGGAAGGTATATGCTAAAGGTTGAACCCTGCCCCACTTTGCTGTCAACCTCAATGCGCCCATTGTACATAGATACTAAGCGCTTAACAATGCTTAAGCCCAATCCACTTCCGGTTACCTCGCGGGTTTTGGCGTTCTTTATGCGGGAGAACTCATGGAACAACTTGGGTACATCGGCTTCATCTATTCCTATACCTGTATCCGCTACTCTTATAACCACTTGGTTTTCGGACTGAGCAATGGTACAAGTAACCGTTCCTCCTGTGGCATTGTACTTAACCGCATTGGATATTAGATTATTGAAAATGATTACCATTTCATCGGAATCGGCAAAGTATGTACACCCATCATCGGCAGCAAGTTGCATGGTAACATCACGCTGTATGGCCAGTGGCATCATGGTATCCATTGCCGATTTGGCCACAAGGCACAAATCGAGCTCACGGAGCTCACGTTTCTTCTTGCCGGATTCTATGTGAGTAAGATCTAGCAAATCCATTATCATGGTGCGCATAGATTTTACCCGCGACAGGGATCGATCAATCATTTCATCGTAAGCGGCAACATTGGGCCCCATCTGCTTATCCTGCATAATGTTAAGGTATCCCTCTATGGCATTAAGAGGTGCCTTTAGCTCATGCGATAGCACCGATAGGAACTGAAACCGAACCTGCTTGCCCTCCTTGTGCATTTTGCGGGTCATTCGCCTAAGGAAGTAGTGTTTGGTAATATTTTCCATTGACGATTTTAGCTCCTGTGGAGTAAATGGCTTGGGAACAAAATCGTATGCACCAATGGTAGTAGCCTTTACGGCAAGTTCGAGCGATGCATATGAGGTAATCATCATTACCAGAATATCAAGCTGGTTGTTGTTTATAAACTCCAAAACCTCAACCCCCTGTATGCCTGGCAGCTTATTATCGAGCAGCACTATGGCTGGTGGGGTCTTCTTAATATGCTCAAGCGCCTCCTCTCCCGTTGCCGCCTCAATAACGTTAAAGCCAATATCATCATCCATAAAAGGGTAGGAAACGGTAAAGTTGCGGAGAGTGCGTAGCACCCCAGAACGGATTCCGGGCTCATCGTCAACCACCAGTACATCTAATGCTTCCATGCTATAGATTTAAGAGTTTAAGGATATCCTTGTGCAGCTGCTCTGGCCTAATTCCCTTTTCTAGGTACAAATCGGCACGTATCCACTTGCGCTCCTCCTCGGAGCTTATACCAAAGGACATTCCCGTTTCCGACGAAACGGCTGTTGCTATAATAATAGGCACATCCGGATACTTCTTCTTCATTTTGTAGCTAAGGATAAACCCGCTATCGTCGTTCTCCATCATCAGATCGAGAATGGCTAGGTCTGGTTTAAGATTAGCAAGCAGCTGCTCGGCCTCCTTTTGGCTCTCGGCGGTAACCACCTTAAAGCCGAATCGTTCTAGCTGAAACTTTATCTGGAATAGATAGTCGATATCGTCATCTACCAGAAGAATTGTTTTGTTAGCCTCTACACCCATTGCTCTTAGTTTTTATTTTTTCAATTATTTACTGTCCAATTCTGATTCAAGCGTCATAGAGTCGCGGGGCAGAATAATCCTAAATATTGTGCCTGTTTGCCCCCTGTGCGCATCGGTATTGGACTCCACCTCTATGCGCCCCTTGTGCATTTTTACTATGCCATATGTAGTTGCTAGTCCTAACCCTGTTCCTTTGCCTATACCCTTGGTTGTAAAGAACGGGGTGTAGAGTTTATCCATGTGCTCCTCGGGTATTCCCACTCCTGTATCCCTAACGCTAAAGGTTACCTCGGCATCGGTTGTTTCAACCTCTACAACTAGAGTTCCCCCGTTTGGCATAGCCTCAATGGCATTTTTGTTGAGGTTGGTAAGCACCTGCATCATCTGTTCATAATCGAGATTTGCTTTTAAGTTGCTACCTCTACAAATAACACCCGTTTTGATATTATCGGGCTTAACCACCGATGCTAAGCTATCCTCAGCAAGTTTTTTAAGGTCAATCTCCTCCAGCTTAACCTGATTCTTTCGGGCAAAATTAAGCAGTCCGCTCACAATTTTTTTGCATCGTTCGGCTTGAGCCGATATTAATTCCAAATCCTGCCTTAGAGGGTCGGTTGGAGGGCACTCATCAAGCAAAATATTGCTATACATTAGCACCACTCCCAACGGGTTGTTTAGCTCATGAGCAATGCCCGCCGACAGCTGTCCCATGTGCGCCAGCTTCTCGGAGTGCTTTAGTGCTTGCTGCACCTTGGCAAGGGTTTCGTTAGATATGGCCAAATCCTTTATTGAGTCGTGCAGCTCCTCGATGGTATAGGGCAGGCACATCTCCACCTCGGCAAGCCCTTCAACAATGGCAATGGCGTGCTCCAAGCAAGTATCGTAGCCACAAGCCCCGCAGTTAAGGTGGTCGCGTGGCGAAAACTTACCCATCGAGGCCAAAACTTTGTTAACCTGCTCCTCCGAAGGCAATGGCATTCGCCGGTCGTTGGAGCTAAACGATTGAGTAAGGTCTATATTAGCAAACTCGTTAAAATGGGTTTCCCACTCTTTTTTTTGCTCAGGCTGCAGCTTATGCTGCACGTAGGAGCTTACATATGTTCTTCGCTCAAAACGCTTCCCGCCAGCAGTCATACCTGGCCCCATAATGCATCCCTCGCAGCAAAGAAGCTCAAGGTTCTGATTCTGCAAATTACCTGACTCAAATTCTTTTATTGCTTCCTGAAAGCCAATGCGCCCCTCGGCAACAAGCACGTTGCCCTCAACAATATCATCAAGAATATTAACGGTTTGTATTAACCCTCTACTAACTGGAAATATCGCACCTCGTCCAGCACGGGGTGGGTCAAAATTGGATGGTGTTACAGTTTGAAAATCTATCCCAGCATGGTCGAGCATGCCTCTCAGCTCACGAAAAGTAAGCACCTCGTCAACCTCTGCCGATTCGGCCTTTTTAGCAATACATGGGCCAATAAACACAACCTTTACATCGTTACCTAGCATTTGTTTCACAACGCGTAGCATTGCCACCATTGGTGAGACTAATGGGGCTAAGTGCTTTACCAAATCGGGATGATAGTATCGGATGTAGGAAACTATAGCAGGACAATCTGATGAGATATACCCTTTACCATCCTTATCGTTCAGCAGCTTTTTATAGGCATTGGCAACCAAATCGGCGCCAAAACCCACTTCAAAAACATGGCTAAAGCCCAAAGCCCTAACCATTCCTACAAACTGTCTAAAATCCTTTACCTCCGAAAACTCCGCTGGAAACGACGGTGCAACCATTGCCACCACTTTTTGTCCAGACTGGAGCAGCTGCTTTACCTCTAACCTAGAAAGAATAAACACCTTTGCATCCTGACTGCAAACCTTAATGCAGTTGCCACAACCAATACAACGCTCGGGAATAACTTCGGCCTGCCCATTAACTATTTTAATGGCCTTAGCAGGACACTCGCGCACACATGTGTAGCAAACCCTACAGAGCTCCTTTACGGTGTAAACTAGTTTTTTATGCTGATCCATCTAAGGATTAAGGTTAAAGGTTAAATGATTAAGAAGATGTTAGACGTTAGACGTTAGACGTTAGAAAATAGATGGAAGACACTATACACTATACACTATACACCAAACACTATGCTCCAAACACTACATCAGCACATTTCGTTTGGTGTAACGGGTGTGGAGGTACTTTTTGCTCAAATCGCTGCCAGGAGCTTCCAAAAAACGCTCGTACATATCGGTAACCATTGGGTTTTTGTGTGCAACCTTAATGGTTTCCACCTCATCAATCTCGTAAATAGATTTTGCGCGCGCCTTCACATCCTTCTCGCTGGACCCAAAGGGTTGACCTCCTCCATTTACGCACCCTCCTGGGCAAGCCATTACCTCAATGAAGTGAGCCTTAACCTCTCCTGCTGCAACAGAATCGAGCAAGGGTCTTATATTTCCCATTCCGGAAACAAGAATAGCAGTTAGCTTCTTGTTCCCAATTTTAAGTTCAATTTCCTTTATGGCTCCGTTGGAACGCAAATCGGCAATTTTGGGCTGCTGCATCTCTTTGCCCGTCATGTAGTAGTGAAGGGTTCGAAAAATACCCTCAGTAGCACCCCCCAAGGTTCCAAACAGTTTCCCAGCAGAGCTTCGCATGCCCAGAGGGCTATCGGGCTGCTGCGGCTCAGTGCTATGAATATCTATTCCATATAGCCTAATTAGCCTTGCCAGCTCGCGAGTGGTAATAACGGCATCTACATCGGATATGGCCTTTTGTGTCATCTCCTCTCTTTGGGCTTCAAACTTTTTGGCAACACAGGGCATAATGGCTACAGAGTATATTTCATTAGGATTTATACCCTCGGCGGGAGCAAAGAACAACTTAATAATTGTTCCCATTATTTGTTGTGGCGATTTACACGTTGAGATCAACGGCAAAACTTCTGGCTTAAACTGCTCGGCATACTTTATCCATGCGGGGCAGCAGCTGGAGAACATGGGCAGAAACTGATTGGTTTCTATACGCTTTTTAAGCTCCATTGCCGACTCTAATATGGCCACATCGGCACCAAAGGTAGTATCGAAAATGTAGGAGAATCCTATTTTGCGCAAGGCTGCGTTAATAACGCCATTAATATCCTTACCCGCCTTAATGCCAAACTCCTCGGCCAACGATACCGACACAGATGGACCATACTGCACAACAACCTTTTGGTGTGGGTTATTAAGCGCATCAAGCACATCATCGAGGTTAGACCGCTCATGCAGCGCACCTGTTGGGCATACCATAACGCACTGCCCGCAGCTGATACAGCTGGAAAAGTTAAGGTCGCGATTCATTGCTGTTCCCACAACGGTTTTCGACCCACGATTCACAAATTCAAGGGTTGATACGCCTTGTACCTCGTCACAAATACGGATGCACCGACCACACAGAATGCACTTTGCCGGGTCACGAACCACTCCAGGGCTTGACAAATCCAGCCTATGCTTGCTCTTCTTTCCTGATATGCGCCGCTCCCTAATATTCAGCTCCACGGCTAAATCCTGAAGTTCACAGTTCTCGTTACGCTCACAGTAAAGGCAGTCGTCGGGATGATTGCTTAGCAGCAGCTCTAGAATGGTACGACGCGCTTTTACTACCCGTGGCGAGTGTGTTTTAATCTTCATACCCTCCTCTACTGGGTGCGAACACGATGGTACAAGTTCTGCTTTTCCCTCAACCTCAACCACACAAATCCTACAAGCACCATTGGGCGATAGCCCCTTAATGCTGCAAAGAGTTGGCACACGAATTCCGTTTCTGAGTAAAGCCGTTAGAATGGTTTCGTCTCTACGTGCTTGAATCTCCTTGCCGTTAACTTCTATATTTAGCTGCATATCACTCACTTTTTACTTAAAGAAAACTGCTGAAAATTTGCATATATCTTGACAAACACCACAGCCAATGCACTTATCTTCAATTATAAAATATGGTGAGCGTGGAGTGCCAATAATAGCATTTGTAGGACACTTGCGCGCACAAGCTGTACAACCAGTGCACTTCTCAACATCAACATAAAATGTGCGTAAATCGCGGCAAACACCGGCACGGCACTTCCTATCGAATATGTGCTCCTCATACTCCTCCCTAAAATGCTTAAGTGTGCTAAGCACTGGGTTTGGAGCAGTTTGCCCCAATCCACAAAGCGATGTATCGCGCATCACCTCTGCTAGGCTTTCAAGGTGAATAACACCTTTAAAACGTTCTAGGGTATTATGACCGTTCTCATTAACTGGGCGGCGGGTTATGTTCTCCAAAATCTCGAGCATTCGCCGCGATCCATCCCTACATGGGATGCACTTTCCACAGCTCTCCTTTTGTATAAAGTGCATAAAGTACTTAACCATATCTATCATGCACACAGTATCATCTAGAATGGTTACCCCGCCGGAACCCATGTTAAGGCCAACATCAACCAATGCCTCAAAATCAATGGGCACATTTAGGGTTTCGGGAACGGCACACCCACCAGAAGCGCCACCTATTTGAACGGCTTTAAGTTTGCGCTCTTCGGGCACACCACCTGCTAGCTCCACCACTTTTGAAAGAGGTGTTCCCATGGGAACCTCAACAAGGCAGGTACTATTAATTTTTCCGGCTACCGAGAATATTTTTGTTCCTGTTGATGTGGGCGTTCCAATGGCAGCAAACCATTCTCCCCCCTTCTGTATTATGGTTGGCACATTTGCCAATGTCTCAATGTTATTAACCACGGTTGGCTTACCAAACAAGCCCTTCTCGGCAGGGTATGGTGGTTTTGACTCAGGCATACCGCGCTTTCCTTCAAGGCTTCGTATCAATGCCGTTTCCTCTCCGCAAACATATGCGCCGGGCCCCTTACGTAGCACAATATCCAGGTTATAGCCACTATCTAGTATGTTATGACCCAGCAAACCTAATTGGTAAGCCTGTTTTAGAGCCTTCTCTAGCCGTTCAACCGTTAATCGGTACCTATTCCTAGTATATATTATTGCTTTGCTAGCACCAATGGCATAGGCTCCAATAGCAAGACCCTCTATTACCCTGTGCGGGTCACTCTCCATGAGCAGCCTATCCATAAAAGCACCAGGATCGCTCTCGTCGGCATTACAAATAAAGTACTTTTGGTCGGCAGCAGCCTGCAATGCCATAAGCCACTTCTTGGCAGTGGGAAAACCACCACCACCACGTCCTCTTAGCTTACTCTGCTCAACAATTCTACACACCGCTTCGTGGGTATGCTTCCGCAACACCAGTGCAAGCGCAGTGTAACCTCCACGCGATAGGTAGTCGGAAATGTTCTCCGGATCGATTATCCCACAGTTTTGCAATAGCAATCGCCTTTGACTGTGAAAGAACGAGATCTCATCCATGTATGGTACTCCAGGCCAAGGCTGGTGTATGGATTGGCGGTATTGCCCAAGAGCAAACTCCGTTGGAATAAAGTTATTAAGCGCCCCATCAAGAATTGACGATACCTTTTCGGGTGTAACCTGTTGAAAAACGATACGACACTTTCCAGGCAGCTGCACATCTATCATGGGTTCAAATGAGCATAGCCCAAGAGAGCCAACGGTTACAACATCTGCATCAACGCCAGTTTCAGTTAAGTATCGCTGCACCTCGTTGTAGGTATCAAAAGCACCGGCCACCTCCGAGGAGCTGGTGAGACCAACATATATTACGGGCTTGGTTATTTTAACCCTCCTATACTTTTCCAACGTTGCATCTTCGGCAAACGAAGCAGCAATGGGATCGGGTGCATTAAGCAGCTTCGTAAAGAATTCCTGGTCGATTGGTGTTATATGCGGATCCATATTAGCGTGTGTATTCATAATTAGTACTAGTGCTGCTTTAGCTCATCAATAATGTCCTTTAGCCGCTCCTGCGTTAGCTTACAATAAAACTTACCATTTATTGATATGGCAGGGGCTTGCGCGCAAGCGCCAATACACGACATGACCTGTAGGCTAAACTGTCCATCGCGCGATGTTTGACCATCCTTAATCTTTAGCATCTTTTCCAGTAAAGCAAGAATAGGCTGCGCCCCAAGCACATGGCAAGCAGTACCATGACAAACCTGCACATGATACTTTCCCTTGGGTTCAAATCTAAACTGATTGTAAAAGGTAGCTAAGCCATAAATCTGGCTGGTGGGCATATCAAGGTGCTTACCCACAAGCACAACCGCTTCTTCGGATAAGTATCCTAAATCGTCCTGAATTTGCTGAAGAATAGGAATAAGGCTATCGCGCTTTGTGTGCGCATAGTTTTCAAGTAAAGATTCTATCCGGCTACGCATTTAACAATATTTATTTCAATGTCGTTTAGTTAGTGGAAACTTATAACGGCTTGTAATTCATTGAGT
>JABNAD010000264.1_pt1 | contig 38649 bp, 27 predicted proteins | sample 7240381 | NCBI WGS metagenome assembly JABNAD01 (sample SAMN11332834, study PRJNA596920) | anaerobic digester metagenome | biome: digested sludge; isolation source: digested sewage sludge-derived enrichment culture grown on H2/CO2 | place: Germany: Goettingen
TGTTGATGATGTTTGTAGTCGTTCGCGGGATGGGTCGAAAGGCAAAAAATCGGGATGATGAAGCGAATAAGCTTCTCCGGAACGTTTTACCATGTTTCCTTCGCCGGCATGGGTGGCTATGATATGACAAACTTCTGCCGGCACGCCGCACATTTCGGCAAGTGAAACGCCTGAAAATGGATGGCGGAGGTATTTTCCATAGCTGCCCTGAACCGATTTCCCGTTTTTCAATTCGTACTCAAGCAGTTTTCCCACGTCAGCCAGGATGGCGCCTGCGATCAGCACATCCATATTTACCGGCAGGTCATTGCTGAAGAAAAGGTTCATCTGGTTTCCGCAGTCTTTTGCGATATGAACCACCGCACGCTTGTGATCCATAAAGGTAACCTTAAGGTCGGGACCGGCGAGCAGGGTGAATGGAATGCTGTTCAGATCAGCCGGGGTAAGCACACTTTTCTGAAGCGCCAGCGCCCAGGTGTTGGTGGTGGTTTCGCGCAGAGCGGCATCATTAATCCATTCCAGTTCGGGCCAAAGTTCTTGCGCCTGTCTGATGAATTCAGGTTTGATCTCAGGGGTCATAGCTGTTTATTTTTTGGATGAATAAACTCCCCTTTGCCTTTATAAAACAAAGGGGAGTATTGGTGAATTTATTTCAGACGTCGTTTACTTCAGTTTTGCAATGATAGCGTCGGCCATCTGACGGGTTGAAGCGGCCCCCTGATTAACAACCTCCGGCGTTCCGCGGAGTTTCAGCATGTCGTAGGCCCTCACTTTTCCCTCGGCAACGACTTCCATCACGGCTTTACGGATGCGGCCGGCCGTTTCATCTTCGTTCAGGTGCTCAAGCATCATCACGGCCGAAAGTATCATGGCAACCGGGTTAACAATGCTGGTTTCGTAATCGGCATATTTAGGCGCGGAACCATGGGTTGGCTCAAATACGCCTATTCCGTTTTCGGGATTGAACTGGGCGCTGGTAGCGAACCCAAGACCTCCGATCAGACCTGCAAAAGCATCGGATACTATATCGCCGAACATATTACCGGCAACAATCACGTTATAATTCTCAGGATTCTTGGTAAGCCACATCATCATGGCATCGATGTTCACATCTTCCACCCTGATACCGGGGTATTCGGCTTTGCTCATCTCCTGGGCAATCTTCAGCATCATGCCCGAGGTTTCGCGGATTACGTTTGGCTTTTCGCACACGGTAATCTTATCAAAGCCACGTTTTTTGGCATATTCAAAAGCCGCCTTCACAATTCGTGAAGTATATTTTTTTGTGAAGATGCGGGTGGATACTGCCAGCTCGGGACGGGGACACCAGGCAAAATTATCTTTGAATTTCGGGTGGGTCATCAACGCGTCATATACCTGGTCGCCCGGATTGGTCCATTCAACTCCTCCGTAAAGCCCTTCGGTATTCTGACGGAAAATCATTACATCCACCACCGGTTCTTCCGGATTGCCATCCTTGCCGCGGCGGATAAAGTTGAGCGGATTCCCCGGCAACGTCTGGCAGGGGCGCATGCAGATATCAAGGTCGAACTTCTGGCGCATGCTGACGATCGGACTGTAATAAGTAAAACCTTTGCCCTGGAGCTCAGGTGCGAGTTCTGCCGCAGCCTTGTCCTTGGGTTTTGAGGTGATGGCTCCGAAGAGGGCAATTTTGTGCTTTTTCAGAAGCTCAATGGTGCGGTCGGGCAGGGGATTGCCTTCTTTGCACCAGAATTCCCAGCCTATGTCACCATGAACATAGTCTGCCTCAAACCCTGCTGCATCCAGCACACGGATGGTTTCCTCAAGTACAACTTTTCCAATGCCATCACCGGGCAATGTTACAATAGTTCTTTTTGCCATTTCTGATAATATTAAGTTGTGATTTGGTTCCGATCAACGTGTCAAAAGTATGGAACAAAAATTAACTGACAAGAAATACAAAAAAATTATTTTAACCTGAATTTCTGTTTAAATATGAAGTAATCTGCATTTGTATGATGTTTTTTAAGACCTGTTTTCAGGGCAGGTTGATTCAGGATTATACCGGATTTTAACTTACTGACTGTTACTATTATGATTATACTCAAGGTTCAACACGGTAAACTGATATTTTCAGATATTGGCCGACCTGAAGATGAAGCTCCCTGATTATTATGAGTTGTATCTATACAGGTATGGCCAAAGCTTCGCCTGGCCTAATAATTTGGGATACTTTCGTAAATTTGCGGGCTGAAGCCGGATAAATTCCTGAAATGAACCTGTCATCTTACCTTGAGCATCCTGTTTTTAAAGCCGTTGCCAGCGCTGCCGCTGAATTGGGTATGCCTGCCTATGTAATCGGCGGGTATGTCAGGGATACATTTCTTAAAAGAGCTTCAAAAGACATTGATTTTGTTACGGTTGGCGATGGCATAGCGCTGGCCGGCAAAGTTGCCCATGCATTCAGGGGGCATCATCCGGTAAGCGTTTTCAGGAATTTCGGAACAGCCATGTTCCACCTTGATGAGATGCAACTCGAGTTTGTGGGAGCCCGCAGGGAATCCTATCACCCTGATTCACGAAAACCGGATGTGCTGCCAGGAACGCTCGAAGACGATCAGCGAAGGCGCGATTTTACCATAAATGCCCTGGCGATCAGCCTGAATCCTGAGAATTACGGGGAGTTGATAGATCCGTTTAACGGTCTGGCCGATCTGGAAGCAGGGATTATACGCACCCCGCTTGAGCCGGGCATTACATTTTCGGATGATCCGTTGCGCATGATGCGGGCCATCCGATTTGCCGCCCAACTGAGATTTACCATCCATCCTGAAACGTTTGATGCCATATCAGAAAACAGGGAGCGTATTTCCATTATTTCGGGAGAGCGTATCAGCGAAGAACTGAATAAAATCATCATGACTGCAAAGCCGTCAGATGGATTTCGTTTACTGGATGAATGCGGCCTGCTGACCCTGATTTTTTCGCAGTTTGTTGCATTGAAGGGCGCTGAAACCGTTGATGGTAAGGGCCATAAGGATAATTTTTATCATACCCTGGAAGTGCTCGACCGCATAGCACCCAATACCGATAACCTTTGGCTGCGTTGGGCGGCATTGCTTCATGATATCGGAAAACCGCCCACACGTCGTTTTGTGCCTGAGCAGGGATGGACATTTCATGGGCACGATGCCAGGGGGGCACGGATGGTTCCCCAGATATTCCGGCAACTCAGGCTTCCGTTGAATGAAAAGATGAAATATGTGCAGAAACTGGTCGCACTGCATCTGAGACCTATCGGGCTGACAGAGGAGGAAGTTACCGATTCGGCGGTGAGAAGACTGCTTTTTGAAGCCGGTGACGATATCGATGATCTGATGACCCTCTGCGAAGCCGATATCACTTCTAAAAACAGGGAAAAGGTACAACGTTACCTCAGGAACTTTGCAATTGTAAGGGAAAAACTGCGTGAAATTGAAGAAAAGGACCGCTTGCGCAACTGGCAACCACCGGTTTCAGGAGAAATGATCATGAAAGCTTTCAATTTAAGCCCCGGCAGAGAGGTTGGACTGATAAAAAATGCCATTAGGGAAGCTATACTCGATGGCGCGCTTGAAAATGACCGCGAAAAAGCTTATGCTTTTATGCTTGAGGAGGGTAAACGTCATGGTTTAATTCCTGCAAAAGATAATGCCTGAAATTTGGATTTTTTGTTTCAATCAATTAATTTTAACATCGGTAAACAACACACAATTTAAATTCTGAAATAATGCACGCCTATAGGTTCAGAATGCTTCACGAAGATCAGGAAGACTTCCTCAGGGACTTCGATATACTCGCGTCACAGTCTTTTGCCGACTTTCATCAGATTATCAAGCAATCGGTGGAACTCAGCGGTAATGAACTGGCATCGTTCTTTGTTTGTGACCGCAACTGGAGGAAAAAGAAAGAAATCACGCTGATAAACATGCATGATGATGCCAATCCTCAGCATGAGGAAGAATATGAAGACGAACGCAGGGGGCCTAAGCCCGGACGTATCCCTATTGCCGAAATGGATAAGGTACGTATTAAGGATATTATTGATGATCCGCACCAGCGGTTGTTATATGAATATGACTTCCTGAATCCTAAAACCTTTTATATAGAACTGATGCGGATTCTCGATGCGGACAAATCATCGGAATATCCTGCATGTGTGAAAAGTACAGGTAAATTTATTTCTGCGGTAGCGCCCATTCCGCCGCTTGAAGCCGATGGCGAAGATGAGATTGCCCTTCTGAGTGAATTCGACGATATCCTTGACAATGAGGATGAAGATCTTCCGGAACCCACTTTTGGTCAGGATATCGATTTTAACTGATGCCTGTTTTCCCACCTTCCTGTCTGATTGTAATTGCCGGCCCCACAGCAGTTGGCAAAACGGATGTGGCCATTGCAGTCGCACGTCATTTTGGCTGTGAGATTGTTTCGGCGGATTCCCGGCAGTTCTATCGTGAGCTGAAAATAGGTACGGCGGCCCCGTCAGCGGAACAGCTATCGGCGGTTAAGCATCATTTCGTAGGCCATCTCTCCGTTAAAGATTCCTATGATGTTTCGCGTTATGAAAAAGAATCGCTGGAATTGTTGCAGCGCCTATTTCTGGAGAACAGGTTTGTGGTCCTTACCGGTGGCTCAGGTTTGTATATTCAGGCTGTTTGCGACGGCTTTGATGAGTTGCCCGACAGTGATCCGCAGATCAGGGCGGATCTGCGCGAAAAGTTCGAAACGGAAGGATTGCCTGCGCTCAGGGCGCTGCTGCGTCAGTCTGATCCGGTTTATTACGAACAGGTTGACCCTGCCAATCCCAACAGAATCCTGAGGGCGCTGGAGGTCAGCCTTACAACAGGGAAGCCATTCTCTTCATTCAGAAAGCGCGACCTTGCAGATCGTCCTTTCAGTACCGTTAAAATCTGCCTGGATCTTCCCCGTCAGGAGTTGCATAACCGGATTAATGCCCGGGTGGATGCAATGATGGTATCCGGACTTCTGGAGGAGGCCCGGCATTTTTATGCGGAACGGGCATTAAATGCCCTGAATACGGTCGGTTATAAAGAGCTTTTTCAATATTTCGATGGGCTATGTTCCCTCGAAGATGCTGTGGAGAAAATTAAAACCAATACCCGTCGGTATGCCCGCCGTCAGCTAACCTGGTTCCGCAGAGATAAAGCGGTGGTATGGTGCCGGCCCGATGCGGAAGAAGTAATCAGGAATATTACCCGGCATCTCCCGGATTACTCAGGGTAAGAGCGTTAACGCAATAACCGTAACCTGTATGTTTCTTCGTAATACTTGAAATACCAGTATAACTTACGGTTAATTTCAATGCCGTAATCAATGGTGGGATTCCAGTTTATATAGGATCCGATAATACGGTTGTACCGGCCACGCATGAAGTAGTCGTTCCAGTTGTTTATGCCGATGTTATTCAATGCCCGGTAGTATTCATTGCTCCGGTCAAGTGAAGGGGAGAACTGCATATTATACCAGCGCTCAAAATCCGGATCTATTATGGTAATATCATACCCGGAACTGTCGATGGCGACTTTGCCGGATTCCGGCTGCCGGCCCGTAATTTCTTTCTGTTGCGAACATGCCCAACCTGCCAATACAAGCAGGAAGAGAAACACTGACTTTTTCATGGTGCTTCAATTTTAATGTTCTGGCAATAAGCTGAATACAAGTATTAAAGCACCAAAAGTTGTGCCAGAATCAGATGCATTCGCGTGAAATCCGGAAGTTTACGCTTCCGGCGTCTTATCCTTTTTGCGATTAAAAACCCGGGCCGTGAAATAACCCATAAAGAATACAATGATGATCAGAATAACCAACGGCAATTCAAAGCCGAAAAACAGCAGTTTTACTTGGACATTTGCCAGGTTCTGAAAGGTGAAGATCAGCAGGAGGATGATCAGGCTGATGTTGATGATCTGTTTGGTGGTGATGCTTTTCATTGGCAATGCTTTTTTAAACCGGGAAACAATTAGTTCTTTCAATCTGAGTCAGGATTATCGGGCAATCCTGTTTGTCTGATCAGTTCCGGGGCCTTTATCTGGTTTTAGCCATAAGGCGTTTACAGGATTGAATTATGCTCTTTTATTAAAATCTATCTGTGTTTTGACCGGCACAGACAATTAATCCCAAAGGTAATCAGATTTTTGGAACAGTTCAAAAGCAGACTTCTATTCTCCGGGGCAGTGTCAAAGATAATGTATTTATCCCGTGTTCATCAGCAGGAAGTCCGGGAGGGCTTCCTGCTGATGTATGGAGGGTAATCCGGATTTATTTTATTGCCATCAACTTTTCTGTACGGATGATGGTTTCAATTTTTAACAGGCCATTGTCCTGTAGTAGCCGCGAGTGCTTCCGGGTTTTAAAGAAAAGGAAAGAGCGTATCAATCCAGCGGTCTTCGGTAATGAAGAAAGACCCGAACGATGCCCATTTGCTTAGCAGTTTGGCCGATTTCATCTGTTCGCCATTCATTCCCTGTGATTTGGCTTTTCGCAATACTTCCACTGTCTCAGTAAGGTTGTAGAGCCAGTTTTTGTATTCAGCTTTAGAGAAAACAGGGCCATGTCCGCCCGAAAAAGTTGTGTTGTCAGGAAAATTGCTGAGGATCCAGTCGACATTCTTCAGGTATGTCAATGGGTTTCCACCATTGGAAACATCTACATATGGAAAGTAGCCGGCGAAAAGCAGATCTCCGACTATCAATACCCCTGCTGTCGGGAAGTAAACCAGCAGATCTCCTTCGGTGTGTCCACCGGGAAGATGTGTGATTTCAATGGTTTCTTTATTGAAATCAAGCGTCATGGTGCCTTTTAAAGTGATATCGGGCCGGGCGTGGACCGGAGGTGCCGGCAAGATCGTTTCACCCCTGACCTGATCCTTACTAAGGTAATCTTTAACGGTAGGGTGCGCGATGATGTGGGCTCCATTCCCCAGAATGGCGTTACCACCCGTATGATCGCCGTGCAGATGGGTATTGATCAGAAAGCGGATTTCCTTGTCTGATAATTCTTTTATGGCTTCTTTTACATCGGCTGCTGTTCTGTCGTAAGCGGCATCTATAAGCAGTAATCCATCGGGTCCGGTCTGTAAAGCGACTGAAACGCGGTTGTCGACAAAAAAGCGGTAAATGCCCGGAGCCAGTTCGGTGGTGGTGATTGCTGTTTTCGATTGATCAGCCTGAGCCATTAGAAAGCCTGGAATGAAGGTCAGGAACAGTAAAGCATATATTTTCATACACTGTTGTCCGGTAAAAATGAAGAGTTAGCAAGTTTTAATAAAACTAACCAACTCTTCATGTAGTTTTGAGTCGCCAAACTTAATACTACATGGATAAAAGTACACATTTTTTCGGTACCTCGGTTTTCGGACAGCTGATTTCATTAATTGATGGCTCAATAATTTCAAAGGCAGTCAATCATTACAGTTCTGACCGGTATGTAAAGAAGTTCAAAACAAAAGACCACTTGATAAGTATGCTGTTTTGTGCTTTTGCCAAGTGTAACTCATTACGGGAGGTGTCTGGTGCAATGCTTGGATTATCAGGTAAGACCAGGCATTTCCAGCTAGATCACATTCCCAGGCGTAGCACATTGGCAGATGCAAATCAGTTACGTTCATCAGAAGTATTCGGGTACATTTACAATCAATTGCTGCTCAAGCATGGTCATTTTATCTCGGACAGCCGGATTAAAGATGTTATTAAGAAACAGATAGAGATATTTGACAGCTCAACAATCAGTCTGTTTCAGGATATATTGAAATGTGTTGGCCGAAAACCACAAAACGGCAAGAGAAAGGGAGGGATCAAAGTTCATACAATCATGAACGTTGATGAAGCGGTTCCAAAGATGGTATGGTTCACACCTGCCACCACCCACGACCATGTTTTACTTGACAAATTAATGCTGGATTCCAATACGATCTACGTGTTTGACAAAGGCTACAACGATTATAAAACATTCCGGAAGTTTTGCAACCACCAGACTGGTTTCGTTACCCGCATAAAAGATAATGCTGTATTTGAATCTGTTGAAAAACAACCCATTGATGAAGACATTCATTCAGGGGTAAGGCAAGATGAAATCATAACCATCACTGTTAAGGATGATAGTGGTCAAAATAAACTTAAGCTGAGAAAAATCCGATTCTATGACAGGATTCTTAAACGAGAATTTGAATTTCTTACCAACTTGTTTGAAATGCGGGCGGACTTGGTTGCTGCCATTTATAAACTTCGATGGCAAATAGAGTTGCTTTTCAAGCAATTAAAGCAAAATTTTCCTTTAAAATACTTTGTTGGGGACAACGAGAATGCGATTAAGATTCAAATATATTGCGCTTTAATTGCAAATCTTCTGATGACAGTTGTGCAAAAAAGCCTCAAAAGAAGCTGGGCATTCTCAAATCTGGTTGGTTTTTGCAAGATTCATCTGTTTAACTACATCCATCTAATCAGTTTTCTGGAGAATCCTGACAAAGACTGGCAGAAGGCATTCATAAATAAAGAGCAGTTAGCCTTGTTTTAAAAAGGGGCTTACTTATAAAAGTTGGGAAAATTGGAAATTATTGTAATTGATTATCAACTTATTACATAATCAAAGCTTGATTTTTGTAATTTTACCGGACAACAGTGATTTTCATAAAAGGATGTTTTAACAAATTGTGCATGTTGATTGATTGTCTATCTTAGGTTAAACAAAAAAAAATCAAAAAGGATTAAGCGTTTTCTCAGGAAACATAATGAGAGCAAATCCGGATTGCCAGGCAAGTCAGGCGTTAGCAATTCACCGGGAGGCTGTCACGTTTTTTGGAAAATATACCGGAAGCTGAGCTCCGGACTGTATGCTTTTGTGCAACCGGTTTTAATCAGTTTTCGCTGAAACCTGCCAGATTGCCTTTTGAGCGCTGCTTTTTACCAGCCAGCAGCCTGAGTCTTTCAAGTATCAGGTCTTTGTATTTAAGCTGAAGAAAATGCCTTTCATTCTCAAGCATATGATATTCCACATAAGGAGAGTTGATCAGTTTTTCACGGGCAAATTTCACATTTTCGGGTAAAATCAGTCTGTCCCTGGTTCCCTGGAACATGATCACAGGAGCCTTTATTTCAGGCCAGAGGGGCAGCATCTCGGCAAGCGACTCATAATGCGACAGTTTTTCATCATTGGCAACCATGATTTTATCCGGCAATATACGGCGGAATATGCTGTGTCTGATAACATAGCTGATATCATAGGTGGTTTCCATTCCCGGTGCCAGCGAAGCGGATACCAGCACCAGCCCGTCGACCTTTCCGGGTTTTTGCATGGCCATCTTGGCGGCAACCGTTCCGCCGTAAGAAGATCCGATAATATACAGGGGAGAAGGATATCCTTCTTTTTCGAGTATTTTCCACATCGCCCTGGCCTGACGCCGCACCGAAACTTCTGAGTTCCCTGCATCCGACTTGCCGTAGCCGGGTCTGTCGGCCGCAATGATATTCGCCCAGCCGGCAAGACTTGAATCCTGATAATAGGTATTGTAGACGCTCATATCACTGGGCGATCCGTGCAGAAAAAACAGGGTGGGGAAGGTGTCGTTCCGGTGCAGGTGCATATATCCCAGATTCCGGTGGTCATATTCCAGGCTTTTAAAGCGCTCTTCCTGCAATGGGAAATTATCTGTATTCACAGCCTTCCGGGTCTGCATACAGGCAGAGAAACCGAGAACAATGAATAAAAAAAGTACTAAAGCGGATTTAATGATTCTTTTATGCATAAACATGACAGATTGAAATATATAACAAAGATTATCAAATTAAAGTTTAATTTCTATGGAAATCTCTGTGTAAGCTGCCGGAATAGCCCGGTTCTATATACATGATTTCAACTGTGAAATCCTTTTCAGATATTGCATCCGCTTAGGTACTTCCGAGCGCATCGGCCTGCTCAACCGATTTAGTCAGGTCATTTATGAACCTGACCATATGGCCGCCGTCAATCACATCGTGATCAAGCAAAACAGTAACATTAAGTATGTCGCGGATAACCACTTCATTATTTAAAACTAAAGCTTTCTGAATTACCGAGCCAATGCCAAAGGTTACCGGATGAACCGAAATGGGAATAAACCATCCATTGATTTTTCCCATCATTCCAAGGGAGGTCACTGAAACATTGCCCATTTTGCCAAAAGCGGTTTTGGGGTGTTTCAGGATATACTGCCATATCAATCGCCGCATGAATCCGGGTAAGAAATAATAGATTGTTTCGGCTATGGTTTGCCTGCGGTGAAGCAACATATTATTTGCTGAAATCTTCTGATTTCTGGCATTTTCAATCTCCCGGGTTATTTCAGGGATTGATTTCCTGTTTACTTCTTTGATCAGTAAGGGAATGGGGACTTTCTCACCGTCAATAACTTTTTCCACAAGCATTGAAATGTTGATGTCATCAAAAATTATAACCCTGCGCCTGCCGGCCACAAATGAAGCCGCTTTGCCGTGTTTTGCAAGGGTGTTTCCGATCGATTTGAGTATCCATGCATTAAACGAAACAGTTTTGCCCGCTCTTTTTGCTTCCCTGAGTTTTTTCCGGCCTTCACTTACATCAAACTCAAGCAGGGCACTGATATGGTGCTTTTTTTTACCTGCCGACATTACATCGAAAGTGGCAATGCGCGATAGCGGAAATCTGTGATATGTGTGACTGGGTTTCATAACGGGTTGGTTAAATTGCATCAGGAATTTTCAAAGTGAGGCCGGAAATAAGTCGTAAAAATAGGTTTCCCGGTGGGTTAGCCCTGGCTTTTGGTTTAGTCCCGCGGTGAAATGAAGTTAAGGATTAATCGCTGATTGTTTGCATGACCGGTGTATATTTCCGGATTTACTGAACATGGCCGGGTTCCTTGCAGATCTCCGGCCATGTGTAGCTTTACTCAGTTTACATTAAAGTCAGCGACCGTCACTTCAGGTAAGTATCGAGCCATTTGAAGAACTCCCTTTGCCACAGGATTGAATTCTGCGGTTTAAGCACAAAGTGCGTTTCGTTGGGGAAGAACAGAAAACGGCTGGGAATGCCCTTCAACTGGTTGGCATTGAAAGCCTGCATACCCTGTGTGTATGGAATCCGGAAGTCATACCCGCCATGTACAACCAGCATAGGTGTATCCCAGTTGCCTACGAAGTTGTGCGGTGAAAAGTCATAGCTTTTCGGGCGGGGATCGTCATAGAAGGCTCCCTTGTAGTCGAAATTCACAAAAAACATCTCCTCGGTTTCAAGGTACATGCTTTCGAAATTGAAGATTCCGCAATGCGAGATAAATGTTTTAAAGCGCTTGTTGTGGTTGCCTGCAAGCCAATATACTGAGAATCCACCGTAACTTGCGCCTACTGCGCCAAGCCTGTTTTCGTCAACCCAGGGTTCTGCGGCAACGGAATCAATGGCTGTAAGGTAGTCCTTCATATTTTGCCCTCCGTAATCGCCGCTGATCTGATCGTTCCACTCCTGTCCGAAAGTAGGCAGGCCCCTGCGGTTAGGCGCTACCACCACGTAATCGTTGGCAGCCATCATCTGAAAATTCCAGCGATAAGAAAAGAACTGACTTACAGCGCTTTGAGGGCCGCCCTGGCAGTAGAGCAGGGCAGGGTATTTTTTTGCCGGATCAAAATCAGGGGGAAGGATAACCCATACAAGCATTTTCTTGCCGTCTGTAGTGGTAATCCAGCGTTTCTCCGATTTACCGAGCTTTACATTTTTCAGGATGTGGCGGTTGGTGAAGGTCAGTTGCTCTTCGCTGCCGCCGGGCCTGATTTTAAATACCTCAGTGGGAAGATCATGACGCATTTTTGTTATAATCAGGTCGTTGCCATCTATGGCATATGATTGTATGTCGTGATCTCCACTGGTTAGTTGGGTAATCTTTTTGGATGCGAGTTCCATTTTGTAAACCTGATAGGTGGCATGAATCCCGCTGATGAAGTAGAGGTGTTTTCCGTCGGCACTGAAACTGAAATTCGATGAACTCTGGTCAAAACCTTCAGAAAGGTCTGTATAAACACGGCTCCGGATATTTATTTCCTGTCCTGTTTTGGGCTTCAGATCCTTTTTGAGTTTTTCAAGCGCTTTCGGGTTGAATTCAACCATCATAATGCGGTCCTTGTCAGCCTCAAAGCCGGGAGTGGCCATGCTTCGCCAGACCAACCGTGAGCCATCGGGCGAAAACACCGGATCCTGGTCATATCCCGGATTGCTTTCACTCAGGTTTTCCGTGGTTTCTGAAGCAAGGTCGTACAGGTAAATGTCACTGTTTGTGCTGACCGCATATTCCCTGCCTTTGAGTTTTTTGCAGGTGTATGCAAGTGCTTTGCTGTCGGGCGACCATGCAATCTGCTCCATTCCTCCGAAAGGAGTCATCGGGCTGTCCCAGGGCTCGCCCGGCATTATGTCTTTCCCTTCTCCTGGTTTGCCGTTGTTGTATGGCGCAATAAAGATATGGCTGTAGGCATAGTCGTGCCAGCTATCCCAGTGCCGGTACATAAGGTCGTCGTAAATCAATGCATCTGCGAGGGGGAGGTCGGGATACATGTCGTGAACATCCTGCTCGATTTTCACATCCTTTGCATATGCAATATATTGCATATCAGGTGAGTACAAAAAGCCATTGATACCGCCTTCAATATTGGTAATCTGTTCCTTGTTCTCTCCGTGCGGTCCCATTTCCCATAATTGGACAGAACCTGACTCGGCCGAAAGAAACCCGATCTTTTTCCCATCAGGTCTCCATATGGCATTGAATTCACTGCCGGTGAATTCGGTTAAGCGGCGCGGTGATTCCGCATTGGGATCCAGTTTATAGATATCCCGGTTTCCTTTGTTGGTTTCGGCATTATACCATGTAATACCGTAAATAAAGCTTCCACCCTGCGGGGCAAGCTGAACATCACCCACGCGACCAAGTTTCCACATGGTTTCGGCTGTAAATCTTTCCTGGGAAAGGCCTGAAAATGTCATACCTGCAATTAAGAATACAGGCAAAAGCAATCGGAAATTTTTCATCTTTGTGATCTGTTCGTTTGAATTGCTAAAGTAGGAAAATACTGATTCGATTGGTAATCGTAGTTTAATATTGGCCGACAGGGAAAGAAATTGTCCTGCGGGCGGAATAAAAGTCCCGGAAAGGGACACTTGTGCTTCGGCGAACATCATAAATGTTTGACAATAAAATAGTTAATATAATGGCGGGGAGTTTGATAGGTATTTTATCCTTAAATGGGCGCAGAACTGAATTCTCTATAGCTTTGCATAGTTTGGCAGATTCAAGAGTCAGGCGAAATGAAGAAAAAAAATAACTACCCGGAATGGATGGAGTTTTAAATATGGGAGGTGGTAAATTGAATAAGCAGCCTAGACAGGCAAATGGAAATACACTCCTGATTTGCATTGGCCAGGATGGTATCATCGGCTCAATAGAGGGCCCTGTAATTCATCTGCTGGGCTATCAGTCTTCACAATTGCTGGGTAAGGTCCTCAGGGATTTCGTTCCTGAAGCAGATCAGAATAATCTGAACTGCCTTTTCGATAATTGCACCGACCGCAGTGAATTCAGGTTGCGCCGTTCGGATGGCAGCCTGATGTATGCTGATGCCTTTGTTTATGATGTATTCAGCGATGAAGGAATTCACATCGGATTTTGTCTGAGGATTTATGATATCACTGCCCGCATGGCCCAGATCAGCAGCTTAATCGAAAACGAGGAGAAGTTTCTGGCCATCATCGATAACACAAGGGACATTATCTGCATTTTCAGGGATCGTAAAATATTGTATATCAATGAAGTTTCTGTAAAAATGCTGGGATACCCCAAAGAAGAACTGTACAGAAGGGACTATTTTTCTTTGTTTTCGGAAACCGACCGCGAACGGATCGAGGAATATGAGCTGGTGAATAAGGATAAGCGTGCCGGAAGGTGGAATTTTGTTGCTGAGTTGATTACGGCAGATGGTAAAAAAATGATCTGTGAGTTTGATATCAAATCTATCAGTTATGGAGGATCAAAAGCTTCTATGGCTGTGATTCACGATATCACTGATTATAAACTTGCCCTGGCGGAACTTACACAGGCCAAACAGGAGGCCGAGTCGGCAAATCGCATAAAGTCAGATTTTCTTGCGATGATGAGTCACGAGATCAGAACTCCGTTAAATGGGGTGATCGGGATGACGAATTTGCTGCTGAATACCGGATTGACAGCAGTTCAGCGGGATTATGCCGAAAACATACAGGCTTCCGGAGAGAACCTGATCTCAATCATCAACGATATCCTCGACCTGACTAAAATCGATTCAGGAAGAATGGAGCTTGAAAGTGAAGCTTTTGAATTGCAGGTTTGTATTGAGGATACCCTTGATCTGCTTGCTTATAAAGCCATTGAAAAGCAACTTGACCTGCTATATTTTATAGAGCATGATGTTCCCACTGTATTGAAGGGAGATGTACTCAGGCTGCGGCAGATCTTGTTGAACCTGGTCAGCAATGCCATTAAATTCACCGGAAGTGGAGAGATTTTTATTTCTGTTCAGTTGCTGGGCCAGTCTTCGGATGAAGTTGAACTGAAATTTCAGGTCAAGGACACCGGCATCGGTATTGATCCTGAGAAAATAGCACAATTGTTCGAAGCATTTGTTCAGGCTGACAGTTCAACGACCCGGAAATACGGTGGTACCGGGCTGGGCCTGGCTATTTCGAAACGTCTGGTAAACCTTATGGGTGGCGAAATCTGGGCACAAAGTGAACCCGGAAAAGGCTCAGAATTCTTTTTTACCATTAAAGCAAAGACATCACAGGTGGTTAAGCCCAGGCTGAGGGTAAAAGGCAATGTTGTGCAGTTGAAGGATCGCAGGGTGTTGATTGTTGATGACAATCAAACGAATTGCCAGATCCTGAAATTACATTTTGAAAGCTGGGGGATGAAGCCTGTAATCGCTGATTCGGGTCAGGCGGCGCTGTCAATTCTAGCAAACGAAAGCGCATTTCATATAGCTGTTCTTGATTACCAGATGCCCGGGATGGATGGTATTCAACTGGCAAGAAAAATAAGAAGAATGGGAAGGTATGAAAAACTTCCCCTGATTTTATTATCTTCGTCAGGTGATCACGAACAGCAATCAGCCGGCCTCTTTGATGTCAGACTTCTGAAACCTGTCAGAATCAAAGGCCTGTTTGATGAGGTATTGCATATCATGACCGATATTGAAAAAAGAAGAAAAATGGCAGAACCTCAAACCAACCAGATTGATGTTAACCTGAGCCAGCGGCTTCCATTGCGCATACTGGTTGCTGAGGATAACCTGGTGAATCAGAAACTTGCCATTTCTTTGCTCAACCTTATGGGTTACAAGGTAGATGCAGTGCTCAACGGGGCGGAGGTGCTGAAAATCATGAATGAGAAAGAATATGACATCATCCTGATGGACCTTCAGATGCCTGAAATGAACGGCATTGAGGCTACAATCAGGATCAGGGAAAATTATCCTCCCGAAAAGCAGCCCCATATTATCGCCATTACCGCCAATGCCATGCTGGGCGACAGGGAAAAATGCCTTGAAGCCGGTATGGTTGACTATATGTCAAAGCCGATCAAAATTTTTGAGTTACAGGCAGCCCTGGAGAAATGGGGTGCTTTGAAACTGGAAAGCCGGAAAATCGTATAATGCTCTTTACCACCTGCGGAATCAAAATTTCAGAGCAATAACCTACCCGGTTCCGCCCCAGGCAGGTTATTGCTTATCAGGCCTTATTCATTCCCATTTAATGACCATTTCTCCGTCTTTCACAGTGAATCCTGCATTCAGGGTTTTAAGGGGTTTGTGCATTGTTTCCAGATATTGTGGGTCACCTGGCTTTAATGCGTTGAAGAGGTCGGTAAGGCCTTCCGAAGCCGCGAGTTTCTTTCCGTCAAGCAAGAACCGGGTACCATCCGGAAAGCCATGGAAAACCATTTCAACTTTCCTGATTTGACTTTCTTTTGATCCATTGGCCTTCTCAAGGACTATTTCGCGGCGGTCAGGATCAAAAGATATCCGGCGACTGTAAAAGCTGCCCTGCTCGTAATTATATGAAGTGCCGTCATCTTCGTAATATGTAAAAGATGCGTTGCTGCTGCCTTTGAAGATATGCAGGAATAAGGTTTCTCCGGGATTATCTGCTGTGCTTTGCACCGGATTCTGCATAGGGATTACGGAGCCTGCTTTCACATACAAGGGTAGTTTATGCATCGGGGATTCAGCGATTACTTCGTTGTTTCCGTTCAGCATTATCCCGCTGTGCAGATCATACCATTCACCGGCCGGCAGGTAAACCTTTACGAGATCGCGGGTGCTCTCAACCGGAGCCACCAGAATGGATGGTCCGAAAAGATATTGATTCTGATACGCATACTGGTAAATTTTATCGTCGAACGTGTAATCAATCGCCAGACTGCGGGCAACCGGCATGCCGGTAAGAGACGATTCGCGAAAGCAGCTATAAATGTATGGTAACAGCTTGTATCGCAGTGTGATGTAATTGCGCGAAATATTTTCAACCACTTCTCCGTACGCCCAGGGTTCCGCCTGGCGGGTATCATAATGGGTATGGCTCCTGAAGAAGGGACTGAACGCTCCGATGCCAATCCAGCGGGCAAATAGGGCGGGGGAAGCGTCTTTACTGAAGCCGCCCACATCAACCCCGGTAAAGGCTACTCCACTGAGACCGATGCTGTTTACCAGCCGGCATCCCAGCATCATGTGCTCGTCGGTTGCCTGGTTGTCGCCTGTCCACAGGGCGGAGTAGCGCTGCAATCCTGAGTAACCGGCACGGGTAAGGATCAGCGGCCGGAGGTCGTTCATCAGTTTGCGGGTGCCTTCGTAGGTACTTTTCGACATCAGCAGGCCGTAAACGTTTTTGGCTTCACGGTAAGAGGTCTTTCTGCCTTCCCAGTCGAATTCCACCAGGTGCGGGGTGTAGCCGTTGCCCCAAGACGCGATTTCATTCATATCGTTCCAGAAACCTGTGACGCCGTCGTTCACCAGCCCCCTGAACTTTTCTCCCCACCATTCGCGGGCCGCAGGTTTGGTGAAATCGGGAAAGTGGCACCATCCGGGCCATACCTGGGCAGTGTAAACGGCGCCGTCGGGATATTTGGCAAACATATCCTTTTGAAGTCCGTCCTCATAAGCTTCATAACCTTTTTCAACCTTGATGCCGGGATCCACAATCAGTGTGGTATGAATGCCCATTGCTTTCAGGTCTGAAAGAAGCTTTGCCGGATTGCTGAAGCGGTCGGGATGCCAGGTAAATATCTTGTATGCATCCATGTGATGAATGTCGAGGTAGATCACATCAAGCGGAATTCTGCGGTCGCGGAAGTTCTGCGCGGTGTTCAATACTTCCGTATCGGGAAAGTAACTCCATCGGCATTGCTGGTAACCCAGCGCCCACAATGGCGGCATGGTCATCCGCCCGGTGAGGTGGGTGTATTGTTCCAGAATGCCTGCAACCGAAGGGGCGTGCATGAAATAGTAATCCATCTCGCCGTCGTCGGCGCTGAAAGAGCTGAAACGGTCGTTGCTGGCTCCGAAGTTAAAGCGGCTGCGGTGGCTGTTGTCCATAAATATCCCGTAAACGAGGCTGTTGTGCATACCAATGTAAAACGGAATGGTGACATAGAGCGGGTCGTCGTTGGGGCCGTATCTCGGATTGTCGGTGTTCCAGTTGTCGTAAGCCGAACCCCGGCGGTCGAGGTTGCCGGTTTTTTCGCCCAGGCCGATGAAGCGCTCCCCATCAAGCAATTGTTTGTAGGTGGTGACTTCAGTACCTATCCATGCTGTTCCGAAAGCAGGGTCATCGGCATTCAGCAGGCTTCCGCCAGGATTGTAGAAACTGAATCGAACGGGATTGCGGCTGATATCGAGCCGCAGCGCCTCCGTGCGCACGACAAGCCGTTCCTGCGTTTCCTCCAGTGTATATCCGGCGTTCCCGGGACCGGCTACTACCGCGTACGAGAAGTCCTTCCTGAAATCGTCCTTCACAATTCTGATCCTGATGATGCCGGGTTCATATACGGTAAGCTCGGCCCTGCCGTAATCGGTATTCAGCAACAGCCTTTGCCCTTCCCTGCTGAAGTTGGTGAGATTTCCAAGGCTTCTGCTAAGCGAACCCTGTGTAAATGCCTGACTCATAAGCAATGTAGATAACGCCAGTGTAATGATTGTTTTCTTCATAAATCATTCGTTTTTCCAAAACAGGTTCGTAGCTGTTTCAGGGTGAAATTTTCCGGGATACTATTTACCTGTAATAGACCTTATAACCCCAGGCCGGAAGTTCAGCCGGTTCACCTTTTCTGAACCTTACTTCTTCGCCTGTAAACAGTTCGGTATATTTTCCTTTATAGGATTTGCCACTCAGGGTGAATGATACAGGTTCGGGACTGAGGTTCAGCAGTACGAAAACTCTGTGGTTTTCCTTCTCGCGGATAAACGCAAATACTTTCTCATCTGCATCCGTGTTGATCCTGAGCCAGTTGCCGCCCCATGGGCCGTTGTGAAGTGCAGGGTTGCTCTTTTTCAGGTTCAGGATGGTTTTATAGAAACCGGTCATGCCGTAGTTGCCCCATTCAACCGGATCTCTCTCGAAAAACTCAAGCCGTTTGTTGAGGCCGGCCTCCTGCCCGGTATATACCAGTGGCATCCCGGGAACGGTAGCGGTAAGTACATAAAAAGCCTCAACCCCGTCACCCAGCCTTTCAAACTCGGTCCCGTTCCATGAGTTTTCGTCATGGTTCGTAATAAAATACATACGGTAGGCTCCTTCGGGATAAAGGGTGTCATTTTTCTTCAGGTAGGCTTCAATGTCGTTTGCATTGGCTTCGCCTTTGGCAATTTTATTTTTGATGTTATGAAATTCCCATCCGTACGACATGTCGAAAGCCGTGTGCAGCCATGGTTTTTCCCCCTCGGCCAGCATAAATACCGGTTTGATTTTGTCGAGCTCCATCCTGACATTGTCCCAGAAAGTTGCCGGAACAAGCTCAGCAACATCACAACGGTATCCGTCAATATCAAACTCTTTTACCCAGTATTTCATGGCTTCGAGCATGTATTCGTTGGTTTCGTTGAATTCATAGTTGAAAGCCACCACATCTGTCCAGTCGTAGGGCGAAACCATATTTCCCAGAGAATCTTTTTTATAGAAATCCGGTTTTTCCAAAACCAGTTGATTGTCCCAGGATGAATGGTTGGCAACCCAGTCAAGGATCACATACATCCCCGCTTCGTGGGCTTTTTTTACCAGTCGCTTAAAGTCTTCCGGTGTGCCGAATTCAGGATTTACCCCGTAATAGTCTTTGATGGAATAATAGCTGCCGAGGGTTCCTTTGCGGTTTAACTCTCCGATAGGGTGAATGGGCATCAGCCAGAGGATATCTGTTCCAAGTTCCTTAAGCCGGGGCAACTGGGATTCAACGGCGGCAAAGGTGCCTTCCGGGGAGAACTGTCTGATGTTCACTTCATAAATACTCAGGTTTTTACTCCATTCCGGTTGCTTCACCTGCCCCGGATCCTGAACGGCTGCCCCGGAATCTTTTGCCTGTTTGCAGGATGACAGGATACTTATCTGTGTTAAAACCAGCAGCGTGAAAAGGACTGAATTTCTTATTTTCATTGATGTGTTTTTAAGTTTCGGAATAATGACTTTCATACACAAAGATAAACATTCTGATAATTTCCAGCATTGATGACTCCGGTTGCCTGCAAGACCTATGAAGCCCCGGTATATTTTAAGGAAGTGCAGGGATTCAGTGGGTCTGTCAGATTCTGACCATGGAATGCATTGCCAATGCCGGATCCCGATGTGGATGAATTTATGCATGATAAAAAAAATCAGGCCACGCTGGTTGAACGTGGCCTGATCCGAGTAAAAGAAAATTTTAGTTTGTGCTAAAGAGGTCGTCTTTCAGTTTTGAATTGATTTTGATGCTGAGTACTTTAAGGTCGATTGTTTGCGGACCCATTTGCTGACTGATGGCAAAGGGGAACTTAACGCCGTTTACTTCGCGGTAATCGCCAAAGGTAGCAGTGCCCTGCTCACTCAGTTCTTTAACTTTTAGTCCGGATTTGACATCAAAATACTGGGTTGATTGTTTTCCTGAAGGATAGGTAAGCATGACACGATAACATTCCACACCGTCAATTTCTTCGATACCTTCAAGGGTTGAGTTGACACCAAGTCTTGCATAATGCAGTTCCTGATTCATTTCGGCTTCCACTTTCATATCTTCAAGTTCATCTCCTTCGAGCACTTTATTTTCTCCTCCCATCGGAGAAATAAGTTTAGCGGTAGTCCCGTCAAATACCATTTTCTGGAAAACCATCTCACCGGCTCCAACCTTCATCATGTACTTATTGGGGGATTTGCGGTAAAAATCGAATCCGATGGTCATGCCCTGCATGGTAGTGCTGGCCATCATGGTCATGTCCTTGATTTTATTCAGGGCTTTTTCGCCGCCAATTGCATTGATGTATGATTTCAGCACGTTTTCGGCGGTCATGCCTTCTGGGGCTGGTTTTACCCTGGTGTTTGGATCGTATTCCTTGCCGTTGAAATCGTAATACTTAATCGCCTTGCCTTCTGTGAATTGTCCGAGCCTCGGGGCAATTTCAGCAGCCTTGCCTACTGCAAGTATATAGGCGTTTTCGGGCTTGATGTATTTGACGGCAACCGCTTTGACGTCTTCCGCATTGACAGCGGCAAGGTTTTTCATATAATTGGCGTAATAATCAGCATCAAGTCCGTAACGGGCTGTACTGATCGCAAAATTCGCAACAGTTTGGGGACGCTCAAGTGAAAGGGCGAAATTACCGTTCAGGTAGTTTTTTACCAGGTTCAGTTCATCTTCCGGCACCAATTCTTCGCGGATGCGGCGCATTTCATAGAACACTTCATTGATGGCGCTGTCGGTGACGGAATTCCTGATTTCCGTGTTGACATTGAACCGGCCAATAAGTTTATCCGTATTGAGCTGTGAATAAGCTCCATAGGTATACGCTTTGTCCTCGCGAAGGTTATTGAACAGCCTGAATGTGCCGCCTCCGAGTATGGTGTTCATCACCCGTGCTTTGATGGCGTCTTCCGATCCGGGTTTCAGATCCACCGGATAGCCGATTCTGAGCGCTGTCTGAACTGCATCGGGGCGGTCAACAATGGAGACTATATTGGATGCCGGCAATGCAGGTGTTTCAGGCGTATATTGGATAACATCGGCCTTTTCCCATTTGCCGAAATATTTCTGCATCAGATCCATCGCTTCGGCTTTGGTGATGTCTCCGACAATAGCCATATACCCGATATTCGGCCTGAAAAACGCCTGGTAAAAAGCCCGGCAGTGATCCACGCTGATATTTTCCACCGATTTTTCAGTCATGGATTCGCCGTAAGGGTGGGCGGCGCCATAAACCAATAGTTTGCTGATCCTGTCGCTGATTGCATCAGGATCGTTCTCCTGTGCTTTTAAACCGGAGATGGCCTGGGTTTTCAGTTTGGTCAGTTCCTCTTCTTTAAAGGAGGGGTTCATCACAACATCCGCCATCAGCGTCAGCAATTGCGCGTTGTGCTTTTTGAGGGCGGAGGCATAAATTCCCGTTGAAGAAGTGCTCAGGTCGGCCCCGATAAAGTCAATGGCTTCATCCAGTTCATCCTTTGTCAGGTTGGTTGTGCCGGTACGCAGCATCTGACCGGCGAAATCGGCCATTCCTGCCATATTGCCTTCGGGCACGGGATTGTAGTCCAGGATCAGGGAATATGAAACCCTGGGAATCTTATGGTTTTCGACGACGAAGACCTTCAGTCCGTTCTCCAGCTCAAAACTTTCATATTTTCCGATATTAATCACCGGAGCCGGGGCAGGCTGCGGACGCACACTTCTGTCAAGTTTTTCTGCTTTTCCACCGGATTTTCCGGTTTTTACCTGTGCATTGAGGAACTGGGGAAGTACTGCAAATGCTGTTGCAATAATAGTTATGATCAGTTTTTTCATTGTCTTTCCTCCTTATTGATTACAGGGTTTGTTTTGGTAAATAATACAGTACAACCCTGTTTTCCTTTGTAAGGTACTGGTTGGCAACTCTTTTTATATCAGCTTTGGTCACGGCCAAATAGCGGTCAATCTCAGTATTGATCAGGTTGGCGTCTCCGAAATACATGTGATAGTCTGAAAGACTTTCAGCTATTCCTGCCATGGTTGAATTTCGGCTGATAAAATCGTTTTCAATCTTGTTGCGCAGTTTTTCAAATTCCCGGTCGCTGAGCTCTTCCTGCTGAGTTTTGGCAATTTCTTCATTGATGGCATTTTCAAAGTCATCAGGAGCAACGCCTGAGTTTACAATACCAAATACCAGGAACAGGCCGGGATCCTCCAGGGCAAAGGGAAATGCCCCGACAAACATGGCTTTCTGCTGCTTGTCAACGATCGATTTGGTCAATCGGGAGCTTTCACCATCGCTAAGCAGCGTGGTCAGCATACTGAGTGCGTAATAGTCCGGAGTGCCTTTGGCGGGAATATGATAAGCCTGAACAACAGCAGGCAACTGAATATTGTCGTATACGGTATCGCGTACTTCGGCTGTTTTTACAGGTTCTACGATGTCAGGACGGTAAATTTCCTTTGTTCCCCGGGGAATATTGCCGAAATATTTCTGAACAAGCTTTTTTGTTGATTCCACATCAATATCCCCGGCGATGGAGAGCGTGGCATTATTGGGAACATAGAATACAGAATGGAATTCCATAAATTCTTCCAGGGTGGCGTTGTTGATGGATTCGGCTGATCCGATGGGCATCCAGCGATAAGGGTGCTCGCTGAAAGCAGTACTGAAAGTTTTTTCCATCAGTGTGCCGTATGGGCGGTTGTCGTATGACTGTTTACGCTCTTCCTTAACAACGCTGCGCTGGGTCTCAACACCGATGCTGTCGATGCGCAGGTGAAGCAGCCGCTCTGATTCCATCCATAGACCAAGCTCGAGTTGATTTGAGGGGAGCAGCAGATAATAAAAAGTCCTGTCGAAGCTGGTATTGGCATTCAGGCTTGCCCCTGCATTCATGGCAATTTTGTCGAATTCACTCCTGCCAATGTTCTCGCTTCCTTCAAACATCAGGTGTTCGAAAAAATGGGCAAAGCCGGTTCGCTCAGGATTTTCGTTTTTTGAGCCCACATGATAGGAAATGGTAACTGCAACAATGGGAGTGGAATTGTCCTTGTGCAGGATAACATGCAAACCGTTATCCAGATCATACTCCGTGAAGTCGATGCGGTTTTGGGCGTTTGTCAGTGTAAAAGCCAATAGGCTGATAACCAACAGAAAGGCCTTTTTGAATGTGTTCATCTGATTGTTGTAATTTATAGTGGTTAACTGAATAATTCCCGGATTTTATTAATGTTAATTTCTGAAAAATCGCTGAGGACGCTGTGTGCTTCAGTGAGCTCAGCCCTGTGATGGGTGGTTGCAACGCCTATGACTTTCATTTTTGCCTTCAGGGCGGCATCAATGCCTTTTAATGTGTCTTCAAAAACCAGGCAATCAGCAGGATCAGTTTTTAGCATAGCAGCCGCTTTCAGAAAAACCTCCGGATCGGGTTTGCCCCGCCTGACCATGGATGCGTCGGCTATGGCCGTGAAGTACTCCCGTATTCCGGTTTCAGCCAGAATAAAGTCAACATTGGCCCTTTCTGCTGATGTGGCGATGGCCATCGGGATTCCGGCTGTTTTAAGGTCAAACAGCAATTCCTTTAATCCCGGGATAAGCACTACATTATCGTGGTACAGATATCTGTAGATAAGTTCCTTTTCGGCTGAATATTCGGCAATTTTTGAAGCAGGTAATTCATTTTTAAAAATAAAGGCCAGGTGATCTGCATTTGATCCGCCAAAAACATATTCAAGGAAATCGTCAGCAGAAATACTTTTTCCATGGCGTGAACAAAATTTCTCCCAGGCCATCAGGTGATACCGGAAATTGTCAACCAGTACCCCGTCCATATCAAAGATTACAGCTATATTCCCAGTCATTACATTTTTACTTCTCGGTTGATATATGTACTGTAATCTTTTACCTTTTGCCTGTATTCCTCATTGAAAAGGTGCGATGAAATGATGAAATCCGCGGTTGAACGGTTACAGGCGGTCGGGATATTGTATAACACAGTGATCCTTAGCAATGCTTTCACATCAACATCATGCGGCTGAGGCTGCATCGGATCCCAGAAGAAGATCATCAGGTCAATCTCACCATCGACGATCATTGCGCCAAGTTGCTGATCTCCTCCCAGGGGGCCTGATTTCAGCTTGGTTACTTCAAAACTGCTGAATTTTTCACTGTCGAGGGCCGGCTTTAGCTGTTGCTCAATAAGCTTTCCGGTAGTTCCGGTGCAGATAATTTTATGTTCAAGAAGCGTAACAGCATTGTATTCTACCCATTCTATAAGATCCTGTTTGCGGTTATCGTGTGCTACCAGGGCAATTCTCTTTTTCTTTTCCATCTTTAAAGGAATGAGCGGCGAAATTAACAAAAAGAGTAATGATGTCTGCTTTTTTTATACGGTTTGTGTTGTGTGAATCAGGGACTTCACAGCTTATTTATTTTTGTATCTTTGCAGCGTTTTTTAGAAGTGAGACCCTAAAGACCTAAGTTATTCATTTTAAAGAAGAAACTACATGAACAGAGTTATGGTACTTACCGGTGGCGGCGACTGTCCGGGACTAAATGCGGTAATCCGCGCCATCGTAAAGCGAGCCGCCCGCGAAAAAGACTGGGAAGTGGTGGGCAGTATTGAAGCTTTTAATGGCATCTTGCGTGAGCCCACCGAAATTGTTGTACTGGACGAGAAAGCTGTTTCCGGGATACACTACCAGGGTGGCACCATCATACAAACTACCAACAAAGGAGGCCCTTTTGCCTGGCCCGTTAAGCAAAAAGACGGCTCTTATATCGCCGTTGACCGCTCCGATGAAATGATCAGAAAGATCCAGTATCTCGGTATTGACGCGGTGATCAATATCGGCGGGGACGGATCGCAGCGGATTTCGCAGGCTTTGTTTGAGAAAGGACTGAATATAATCGGGGTGCCCAAGACCATCGACAATGACCTTTCCGCAACGGATGCAACCTTTGGATTTCAGACAGCAATTCAGATTGCCACCGAGGCAGTTGATAAACTGGTGACCACTGCTGCCAGTCACAACAGGGTTCAGATTCTTGAAGTAATGGGCCGCAATGCCGGCTGGATTGCGTTGAATGCTGCGGTGGCCGGGGGCGCTGAAATCTGCCTGCTGCCTGAGTTTCCATACGATATTGAGAAAGTTATGGAACGCATTGAGAAACGATTCGACAAAGGCCGCGGTTTTGTAAATATTGTGATTGCTGAAGGCGCGCGCAATATCAAGGGTGATCTTATCGCCGAAAAAAGCCAGGAGGTTGGGTATGCCAACGTAAAACTGGGAGGAGTAGGTTTCCGGTTCGAAGAGGAACTGAAAGAGGCCGGTTGTGAACACAGTATACGTACTACGGTGCTGGGCCATCTGCAAAGGGGAGGCGTTCCCATTGCCTATGACCGGGTGCTGGCAACCCAGTATGGTGTAAAAGCTTTTGAGCTTGTGCTTGCCGGTGAATTCGGACGTATGGTTTCATACCGTCATCCCTACATCACTTCCGTTACTTTGAAAGAAGCAATTCAGAAGCCCAATCTTGTGGATCCTGATACCGCGCTGATGAAAACCGCCCGTGGCATAGGAATTTGCTTCGGCGATTGATGCAGGGGGAGAAGAATCCCTGAAAATTAAAATAAATGCCTGAATGACCTTTTGCAGCCGTTCAGGCATTTACATTTTTTGGTGTTCCGTAGCACCCGGATTAATTCACCATAAGTTTAGCAACCCCGCCGGTGGTGTTCCTTACAAGATAGATGCCCGGTTTCAGGCTGCCTATATCTATTTTCTGACTAGTCACAGCCGGTAGTATCTCCCTGCCGGAAAGGTCAAAAATGGAAATAGTCTCGAACTCCTCCAGGTAAATAAAGCCGGTATTGCTGGGATTCGGATAAATATTCAGCCGGTATGCAGGGATTTCCGGGATGCCCACCATACTGTTTGTGCTTCCTGGCGTCGGATTGTCAAATAGCTTCCATTCCACTGCACCATCGGTAACCCTGCCCATGGAAATGTTGGTTGACTGGTTTGTATATGTAATGTCATCGATAAGTGCAAATCCCGATGCTTCATTATCGAAAATGCCGATCTCTTCATTGTCCTTGTCAAGTTTATAAGGGGTGTGCATACTTCCCTGGGTGGGCTGACCATCGGCCCATACAAGCAGGTATCCGCCGGCACCGATGGTGGTATCGGGGAATGCCCATTTTACGGGATTGTTCAGGTTATCGCTCAGGTATTTGTCGCCCAGCCACACCGCCTGACTGCCTGCGTTATAGATTTCGATCCAGTCGTCGTATTCACCGTATTCATCGGCGATGGTCGAACTGTTGCTGGCCATAAACTCATTGATATAGAGCATTATCGGGTTGGGCGACGGAATGGTGTACTGTACGGCATCGCAGGGCTTTGCAACGGTTACCTGGTTATTGTCGGTCGCCTTTATTCTGAATTCCAGCAGCGTGTTGGCATCCAGCCCGCTGAGTGTAGCGATGAACGTTCCGCCGTCAAGTGCAGTGTTATTGTTTAATCTGTTTTCTGTCATGGTTTTTTGCTGCCAGCTGTCACCGTTTATCCGGTACTCAAGCGTCACGGAATTCAGGTTTTCGTCTTCCGCTAAGGCAAGAATCCTGATTTCCTGAAAGGGGAGAGGGGCATTGTGCCGGATGTATCTGATCATGGGCGGGGCGTTCATGTTCAGCGCCTGATCCAGCGCTGTGGTGTTTCTTGTCTGCAGGTATGGCAGCAGCCCTACCGGCACATGCGCCCCGGTTCCGGCTTCGAATGATTGATTGAAAGATGCAATGGTATAACCATAGTCCAGCGGATAATAGGGGTCATTTGCCACAAAGGGCTGCAACCGGTCGCGGATGATGAACAGATTATCGAGGAAGTCCTGCCGTGAGGTGACCTGCTGAATGGCCTGTTTCAGGTAATAAGTGAACTGTGCTTTGTAATCCGGCACCTGCATCAGGCGCGTGAAAAGCGGACGGGGTTCGGAAGGGTGCGCCCAGCTGTAAATATTCCTTGAAGCCCATTCAATCCCGAACCAGTCAATACCAAAAGTGTTGTCCACATCATAAGGTATGTATTCAAACAACCCGCTTTCAATGTTATGATACAGGTAAAAGTTATTCTTATTGTAAATGTATCCATCCCAGTTTCCCGTAATTATATCCACAGCCGCTACTTTCAGGTAATCCTGCACATTAAAGACTTTTTCGAGTGCACACGGAAGTTGTTGGAGGGGCGTATTGTTAAGTACATCGATAAAATGGGCCAGATCACTGTAATCATCCGCCTCTTCATTGATTTTAAGCTCATAGGCCCTGCGACCTCCGGATTCGAACTTGTACAGGTCGGGATTTGAACCGCGGTAAGTGAGGTCGGCCGGGTAGAGACATTTGTATAAGTTTCCGTCATTGTTTCCAAACCATGTTTTTGCAAATTCTTCATCGATGTGCTCAACATTTATATAAAGTCCATGGTAGTTGCCGTTGATGTAAACCCGTACATGGTTATAACGCGGGCCTGCCAGAGAACACTGCCTGAGGATATCCCAGTAAATACCCGCCCTGCTCACCGAAGGATCATTATGCTCGCCGTTCAGGTTAAGTTTTTCAACCCCGTGATATTTCCTGCCGGATATAAATGTATTGAAGGAAACTTTAAAGGATTTTTTTTGTGAATACCTGGAGGTGTTGCCCCTGAGCCTGAAACCAATGTCGCGGATGGTGTCGTGTACATTTCCGTTGTCAAAGACAAATACCGCCCTGAATTCATGATCCGACTCCACATTGGCATAAATCCAGCTCAGGGTGTCGGGATGAATCAGCACGTCAATGCGCGGAACCGTTGATTTGATATAGACTTCGCCATCGGCAGGAAATAATGGTTGTGCGTGAAGGAAGGTACAGGAAGTGATCAGAATGAGAATGGCAGACAATCGTTTCATTTTTCAGCGATTTACAGGGAAGTGATCCTTGATTTCATGCAAAGGTAGATTAATAATATTTGCAGGTGGTGTTTTGGCAGAATTACCCTACCCGCTTTTATGCCGGAATGGGAATAATTTAGCATCCGGTGTTTACTCATTAAATTAGCCTGTAAGAGTAATTTGTTAAGATTTAGTTAAAAATTATAGTTTTTCATGCGATAATAATTTAGTTAAAATCATGAAAAACAGCACGATAGAAATTAGGTTAAAATGAAATGTTTAATAAATAATCTAAAACATTAAACATTTCCTGAGAAGTCGGGTTTATTTAATGTCTAACAAATAAAATGAAACATTAAACAAAATCTGATACTATGAAAACAAACTTTTTGAAATTCCGTTTTGCTCTTTTGGCCATAGCGGCCACCACATTATTCTCATCCTGCTCAAAAGATGAGGATGCTGATACGCCAAAGGCAGAAATGCCGAAAGATATAGTTGAGGTGGCTGTTTCGGATGCACGCTTCTCTATTCTGGTTGAAGCAGTAACCAAAGCCAACCTTGTCAGCGCTTTGCAGGGTGATGGTCCGTTTACGGTATTTGCTCCCACCAATGATGCGTTCAATGCTTTATTTGCCCAGTTAGGTGTCAGCGGGATTGCCGATCTGGATGCAGCGACCCTTACGCCGATTCTTCTTAATCATGTCGTTGCCGGTAGCATTAAATCTTCTGATATCTCAACCGGATATGTCACAACACTGAATGCAACCGATCCAGCTCAGGCCGGAGTGAAGGTTTTTGTAGAGAAAGGCAGCGATGTCAAGGTTGACGGCAGCAAGGTGATCATTGCCGATGTGATGGCCTCCAACGGAGTAATTCACGCCATTGATAAAGTGATTCTGCCGGCAAGCGTTGTAAGCCATGCAATCAACAATCCTAACTTCAGCATTCTGGTGCAGGCTGTTGTCAAAGCGGGACTTGTTGAGGCCCTGAGCGGCACCGGACCCTTCACGGTATTCGCGCCTACCAATGCTGCTTTCAATGACTTGTTTTCTGCCCTCGGCGTCTCCGGAATCGATGCACTCACCGCCGGGCAACTCACCCCCATCCTTCTCTATCACGTAGTCCCGGGCAATGTACGCTCAAGCCAGGTTTCGAGCGGCAGTGTACCCACACTCAAGGACGGAAGCAGTCTGAATGTTACTGTCAGTAATATGGGAGTTAACATTAATGGTTCTGTAAATGTGATCGCCACCGATGTTCAGGGCTCCAATGGTGTGATCCACGTGATTGACTCAGTTTTGGTTCCATAAATTATCTTTATGGGATTATGGTGAAAGCCTGCCGGATTTCCGGCGGGCTTTTTAGTTGATAATCATTTCTATGATCAATTTGCCGGGAGTGTAATTTCCTGGCCGTCAATAAACTGTCTGATCACCCCGGATAGCAGTTTATAACCTTTGCCGTTAAGGTGCTCTCCATCAAATGAATATAGGCTGTCAAGCCTGTTCGTCCCTTTACAGAATGTGTGATAAACATCAATGAATTCAGCATTATTTTCCCCGGCAATAATCCTGATTCTTTCATTTATTCCGGCAATAAAATCGTTGCTGATCCAGGCATTGTTTGCAGGAATCATACTCACGCAGAGAATTCCTGCGTCAGGACATTTATGCCGGATGGATCTGATAATTTGTTCATAATAGAATGAAATAGTGTCAACAGACCTTCTAAAGGTAAGATCCTTGGGATCAAGCATAAAAATAATTTTTGAGGGTCTGGCATCTGTTATCTGATTCACCCGGTTGTAAATTCCGATAATATCATCTCCGCCTATACCCCGGTTTTTAACCAGCGGATTTGAAAGCATTTCGGCCCAATCGCAGTAATCGGCAATACTGTTGCCCAAAATGATAATTGCATTTGAATCGGCAGGCATTTCCCTGAATGTACCGGTCTTCATTTTGTAATAAAAGCCTTCATATGTGTTTTCGCTGTATGATTGGTGAGTGAATTTTTTCCTGAGATAGCTTATCCCGCCTTTCTTTTCCACATGATTTGCAAGCACCAGTAGCATAAGGGCATTCATAGCAAGTGAGACCCAAAGAAGGAACTTGATTATCCGGATATTGGATTTGGTGCTCATGCTGCCGGAATTTTAAGATAAACTTTTATCTATAAATTAAAACATTACAGATTCAGATAGTGAGTGAAGGATGAGTAAAGAGGTTAATTAGTTCAGACTTCTGTAAAAGTGATCATTGTAGAAATCATTAACCGCTTTGATATTGCTTCGGGGTAAATGGACAGTTTAATGCAGCGTTTTCAGAAAAATGAGTTTATGATGGTTCTTCAAATATAGCAAATCTCATGGAATTTTGCAAAGATTTTCAGTATTTCCCGGATAGGCTTTCTGAGATATAAAGAGCGGAAGTGTAATTTATCCGAAGGTAGTTGCAGAAAGAAGGCAGATGGTGCAGGATAATATATCATGCGGATCAATAGCAGTACTGATAATCCTTATCTTTGCACTGGTTTTGTAAATATAAAACATGCACATAATCAGCAAACTATGAGAAAAAGACTTTTTGATGCCGTAATTTTTGACCTGGATGGAGTGATAACCAAAACAGCGCTTGTGCACAGTTCGGCATGGAAAAAAATGTTTGACGATTATCTGAAGGAAAGAGAAGCAAAAAATGGCGAAACATTCCGGGAATTTACCCATGCAGGCGATTATCTGCCTTTTGTTGATGGAAAGCCGCGATATAAGGGAGTTCAGGATTTTCTGGCCTCCAGGGGTATAGACATTCCTTTCGGGGCCCCTGCAGATACCCATGAGATGGAAACCATTTGCGGGCTGGGTAACCGCAAGGATTATGCATTCAATGAAATTCTGAAACGCGACGGCGTTGGCGTGTATGAAAGTACCGTCAGGCTTATTAATGAATTGAAATCATCGGGAATCAGGGTGGGCGTGGCCTCATCAAGTAAGAATTGCGCTCCGGTACTTGAAGCAGCCGGGCTGTTGCATCTCTTTGAAACCCGTGTTGACGGAGTGGTTTCGGCTGAGTTGAAGCTGAAAGGCAAACCTGAACCGGATATTTTTACAACTGCCGCGGATAATCTGGGCGTCTCCTATGGCCGGACCGTGATTGTCGAAGATGCCGTTTCGGGTGTACAGGCAGGTCAGAAAGGCGATTTTGGCCTGGTAATCGGTGTTGCACGTGAGGAAAATGCTGTTGAGTTAAGACGTAACGGGGCGGATGTTGTGGTTGAAGACCTGGAAACGGTCACCATTGACAGTATAAATGACTGGTTTCTCCACGGACTTGAGGATGACAAATGGTCGGTATCCTACCATGCCTATGAGCCGGGTAAAGAGCGCACACGCGAAGCCCTGCTGGCGGTGGGCAACGGCTACTTCGGCACCAGGGGGGCCATGGAAGAAACCACTTCGAATCAGGTGAATAATCCGGGTACTTACATCGCGGGTCTCTATAACCGGCTTTCATCAAAGGTTGGCGACCGGATGATCGAAAATGAAGATTTTGTGAATGTTCCCAACTGGCTGCCGGTTACATTCCGGATCAACGATGGGGAATGGTTTGATTTCAACCGTGCGGAATTCCTTGATTTTATTAAGCATCTCGATTTCAGGACGGGTGTTTTCAGCAGACGAATTGTGGTAAAGGATGCAGATGGAAAGGTTTCTGAAATTGTTTCAAAGCGCATAGCCAGTATGGCTGATCCGCATATCGCATCACTGCAGTATCAGGTTACTCCTCTGAATTATAACGGTACAATTACCATCAGGACCGGAATCGACGGCGATATTATCAATAGCAATGTTGAACGCTACAAGCAATTGAACCAGCAACATCTGAGGCCGGTTACCGAAGGTATCGGGGGAGATACACTCTGGGTCAGCATCGAAACCGTGCAATCAGCCATAAAGGTGGCGGAAGCTGCAAATCATACCGTTTTTGTAGACGGGAAGCCGTTAAGCCATACAGGCAGGCAATTTACGGGCAGGAGCAGCGCGTTTCTTGAATATGAGGTCGGCGCGGAGCAGGGAACACCTGTAATGCTCGACAAATATGTGGCCATTTTCACTTCCAGACATGACGACGTAAATGACCCGTTGGCTGAGGCTAAGGCTGCCGTTTCAGTTAATCCCGGTTTTTCGCATGTTATGGCCAAAAGCAGCAAGGCCTGGCAGGAATTATGGGAGAAGATAGATGTTGTGATGGAAGGCAGCCGCATCGACCAAAAGCTCCTTCGCCTGCATCTGTATCATCTGATGGTGTCAGCCTCCCCTCACAACGCGCGGATTGATGCAAGTTTTACTGCAAGGGGGCTGCACGGGGAAGCTTATCGCGGACATATTTTCTGGGATGAGTTGTTCATTCTGCCCTTCTTCAATATGCATTTGCCTGAAACAGCCAGGGCCACATTGATGTACCGCTACAACCGTTTGCCAAAAGCGCGTGAATATGCTGCTCAGCACGGCTATAAAGGAGCCATGTTTCCCTGGCAAAGCGGAAGCGACGGCAGGGAAGAAACGCAGGTGGTTCATCTGAATCCGCTGTCGTGCGAATGGGGTGATGATTACAGTTCACTGCAACGCCATGTTTCACTGGCTATTGCCTATAATGTATGGGAATACTATCATACCACCGGAGATCTGGAGTTTCTGAAAAACTACGGGGCAGAAATGTTTCTGGATATCTGCCGGTTCTGGATGGATAAGGCTCAACTGAATCCTGTCACCGGCCGGTATTCCATAACCGGGGTGATGGGACCCGACGAGTTTCATGAGCAATACCACGGTTCAACCGAAGGAGGACTGAGTGACAATGCTTACACCAATATTATGGTGGTGTGGGCCGTTGATAAAGCCTTTGAAATCCTCGCGCTTGCCGGAGATCAGGCTGATGCTGTAAAAACCAGACTCGGCCTGGACGATCAAGAGCTTGCGGAATGGAAACGGATTTCACGGAAGCTGAATATAGTTATTTCGCCCGAAGGCATTATTTCGCAATACGACGGCTACTTCGGACTTAAAGAACTTGACTGGAACCATTACCGTCAGAAATACGGTAATATCTACCGGCTTGACCGCATCCTGAAAGCGGAAGGGAAATCGGCGGATGAGTTTAAGGTTGCCAAACAGGCAGATACCCTGATGGCTTTTTACAATTTTGACGAATCGGAAGTCAGGCTGATCCTTGAGGAATTGGGATATAATGTCAGGCCGGATTACCTGAAGGAAAATCTTGATTATTACCTCGCCCGCACTTCTCATGGCTCAACCCTGAGCCGGGTGGTCCATGCCCTGCTGGCCAATATGAGCGGCGACCGCAAGCTTAGCTGGGAGCTGTATCAGGATGCGCTCAGCAGCGACTATAACGATATTCAGGGAGGGACTACCGCCGAAGGTATTCATTTGGGTGTTATGGCGGGTACTATTCTGATTGCCATGTATGCCTATGCTGGTCTGAACCTGAGGGGAGACCGTATCAGAATAAATCCCAACCTGCCGGATGCCTGGAACTCCATTGCTTTTGGGTTTGTTTTTCAGGGTAACTCACTGAAGATGAAAGTGGAAGCCGGGGAAGTGGAAATCCGGGCAATCAGTACAAAACCTGGTGGTGTTGAAGTGGTAGTACAAGGGAAAGTTTATTCCATAAGCAACGGTCAGAAACTTAAAGTTGATTTGAAGTAAGGTTTTTTAACTAACTGATTTTAAACTACAAAACGCGATGCTGAATGACATTTTACAGCTGAACAAAAAGCATGAATTTGCTGCCAGAACGATCCTTGAAAAGGTGATGGCTGAAAAATCCGACAAGTATATCATTACCATTTCGGGTGAAGTAGAAACCGGAAAGTGTGAGGTAGCCCACATGCTGGGAAAATTGTTGAAAAAGGAAGGGGTCAGGGTAAAACTACTTCACATGGACAACTATTACAAAATACCGCCGCTTGAACGCACTGAATGGCGAAAACGGCACGGTTTGGAGAGCGTCGGGTATGATGAATATGACTGGGATGTGGTTAACCGGACGCTGGCAGGTTTCAAGGAAGGCAAACTGACCACCCTTCCATGCGTTGATCTGTTTACCGGACAGATTGATCAGTTAACCACCAATTTTGCCGGAATTGAGGTTTTGATTATCGAAGGTTTGTATTCCGTGAAAATTGAAGAAGCCAATCTTAAGGTCTTTATTGAACAGACCTACCGCGATACCATTGAGGAACAGATTGCCTCAGGAAAGGAAGAGCTGGATGAATTCAGAATGCAAATACTGGAGCGGGAACATCAGGTGGTTCAGTCACTTAAACCTTTGGCCGATTTTTACCTGGATTTTGATACGGCCAGCGAAATTTTTCACTATTAAGAAACATAAAAAAATCACTGCTATGTTAGGAGATGTATTACTGATCGGAGAAAAGCATGAGAATGCCGCCAAAGCCATTCTTCCGCGGATTCTGGAAAACCGGAAAAATAAGTATATCATTGCCATCTCAGGAGAATCGGGATCAGGAAAAACAGAGTTATCACATGTGATTGCCAAAATGCTCAGGAAAGAGGGAATCTTTTGCAAACCCATACACATTGATAACTACTATCGTATCCACCCTCTCGAACGGACCGAATGGCGTAAGAAACATGGCATTGAAACTGCCGTCGGGCTTGGCGAGTACGACTGGGATACCATATACCGGAATATCGATGATTTCAAAAATGACAGGGTTTCAACCATGCCCTGTATCGATCTCGTTACCGAGCAGGTAGATCATCTTACCACCGATTTCAAGGGTATCGAAATGATTATCGTTGACGGATTGTATGCCATTCATACAGAGGGCGTTGATCTCGGGATTTTTATCGAACTGACCTACCATGAGACAAAGAAAGCCCAGGTAGTAAGGGGAAAGGAGCCTCAGAACGAATACCGTATGCAGGTGCTGGAGCGTGAACACCAGGTTGTGCAATCGTTACGCGATAAAGCCGATATCTTTATCAATAAGGAATATCAGGTTGTTCCGGCCCGTTAAATTAGCAATAGAAACAGCCTGCCATTTTGTTCAATAGGAACAGGAATGGCAGGCCGCTTATTGATTGAATCTATTGATGGTTGTCCGGATCAGGAATTTCTTCTTCCGTTACCCTGTTTGTGCGGTTATACAGCGTGCTCAGATTCCGGAGGGTAATCTCATACTCTCTGAGCAGCTGTCCGTCAAGGAACCGCCATTGCCAGTTGCCCGACAGGGTGCCCGGTACATTCATCCTTCCGTTTGTCCCCAATCCCAGCACATCCTGAAGCGGGACCACTGCAATAGCTGATACCGAAGCCCATGCCAGCCGGACCATCTGCCAGTGGATGCCGATACCAATGCTTCCAAGGTATTGATGCAGTTTAAGCTTGTCCTCTGCGTCGAGGTTTTCGTACCATCCAACCACCGTATCATTGTCGTGCGTGCCGGTATATACTACGCTGTTTTGCGGATAGAAATGCGGCAGGTATGGATTGGCCGGGCTTTTATCGAAGGCAAACTGCAGGATTTTCATCCCCGGAAGGTTAAACCGTTCCCGTACCTCGTCAACATCGGGCGTGATTACGCCCAGGTCTTCGGCAATAATGGGAAGCTTTCCCAGTTTTTTATCAAGGGCTTCGAAAAGCTCAACCGCCGGAGCTTCAATCCATTGCCCGTCGATGGCCGTTTCGGCGCCGAAAGGGATGGCCCAGAATGCCACAAGCCCCCTGAAGTGATCGATGCGAATGATATCTGCCAGTTCCAGGTTATGAGCCACCCGCTTGATCCACCAGTCGAAACCGGTTGCTTTCAGATAATCCCATTTAAAAAGTACATTGCCCCACAGCTGACCGGTTTCACTGAAAAAATCGGGAGGGACACCGGCCACCATTTCCGGATTCAGATCTTCGTCAAGCATAAATACTTCCGGATTGGCCCAGGCATCGCTGCTGTCGAACGAAACATACAGCGGGATATCGCCGATAATCTGAATGCCTTTTTCGTTGGCGTATGATTTGAGTTTCATCCATTGGCAGTTGGCCACAAACTGCAGAAATCTGTGGTATCCTGCCCGCTCTTCCAGTTCTTGTCTGCTCTTGTCTAGTGCCGGTTGTTTCCTGAGCCTGAGGTCATCGGGCCACTCATACCAGGGGATTCCGCCCAGGCTTTCCTTGATGGCCATAAACAGGGCATAATCATCAAGCCAGTGACTGTGCTTTTCTTTAAAGTCGTGGAAAGCCTTTCTGTCGGCGTCCGGTGCCGCTTCGCAAAACGCCCGGTAGGCTTTGCCGAAAATATTTTCACGTGAGCTGTTCACAAAAGCGTAATCAACTTTCCCGGTGTTTTTCCGTTTTGCTTCTGAAAGATCGTCTTGCCCGATGAATCCCTTATTGACAAAATGTTGAAGGTCAATCAATACCGGGTTCAATGCATATGCGGAATAGCTCTGATAGGGGGAGTCGCCCGGCCCTGTCGGGCCAAGGGGCAACACCTGCCACAGGTTCTGATGCGCTCTTTCCAGGAAATCAACAAAATGATAAGCTTCATCACCGAAGGTTCCGATGCCGGATTCGTTCGGGAGCGAGGTGGGATGCAGCAATATGCCGCCTGATCGTTGGTTGGTCATCATGGTTTTCAGTGTTCGTCTTTAACAAACATTACGGTTGCTGCTGCAATAAACATCGAAATACCGCCGAGTACAATGGCGTAAACGGCTTCACCGCCGAACAGGTCGCGGGTAAAGAAACCCAGTATGCTGGCTGCCAGTATTTGCGGGATAACGATAAAGAAGTTGAATATGCCCATATACGTTCCCATTTTGTTAGCCGGAAGTGCGCCCGCAAGGATGGCGTAAGGCATGGATAAGATGCTTGCCCAGGCAAATCCGACGCCCACCATGGAAACCAGCAGCAGATTCGGATCTTTGATAAAATAGATTGAGATCAGCCCCAGTCCGCCGGCGACCAGTGCCACCATGTGTGTGAACTTCCGTGAAGTGCGTTTGGCGATCACCGGAAGGAGGAAAGCCACTGCGGCAGCAAATCCGTTATATACGGCGAAGCAGATGCCTACCCAGTCGGCACCCTGATTGAAAAGTTCGGAGGTGGGATCGGTAGTGCCATAGATGTGCTTTGTTACGGCAGCGGTGGTGTATATCCACATCGCGAAAAGCGCGAACCACGAAAAAAACTGGACAACCGCGAGTTGAGCCATTGTTTTCGGCATGCGGTAGAGGTCGTGCATTACTACGGCAATGCCGTTTTTGAGGTTACCGCTCCGGATGATAAGTCCTGAGATCAGCATCATAAAACCATAGACACCCAGGCCGGCCGAAAAAATGTAGAGCTCGGGGTGGAAGCCGAAGTGAAATATGATGTAGGAAAGAATCAGTCCGATACTTATCCAGAGGATGCTCCGGTTGAGGAATACACGGCTGACTTTCCCGGGTTCTGAGATTTCCTCTCCATGGGTTTCTCCGGCGATCAATCCTTCCGCTTCAGCGTGTGCTTTCAGTTCTTCGGGAGAGTACTCCTTTGTCCGCAGAACGGTCCATAAAACGGCGGCAAAAAAGGCGAAGGCACCGAGGTAGAAGGAGTATTGTACCGAGGGGGGGATTTTTCCTTCGGGCGCGGTATTGGCAATGCCGAACCAGTTTGTCAGGATGTAAGGCAGGGCAGAAGCCACCACAGCCCCGGTACCGATAAAGAAACTCTGCATGGCAAAGCCTTTGGTGCGCTGTTCCGAAGGGAGCATATCACCGACAAATGCCCTGAAAGGCTCCATGGAGATATTGATGGATGCATCCATAATCCAGAGCATACCGGCCGCGACCCAAAGGGTGGGGGAGTTGGGCATAATGATCAACGCAATGGAGGCCAGTATGGCACCTATCATAAAGAACGGCCGTCTTCTGCCCCAGCGGTTCCAGGTATTGTCGCTCAGGTGGCCGATAATGGGTTGCATAATCAGTCCGGTTACCGGGGCGGCAATCCATAGGATGGGAATTTCGTCCACTTTGGCGCCAAGTGTTTCAAAGATCCGGCTTACATTGGCATTCTGCAGGGCAAATCCGAATTGTATCCCCAGAAATCCAAAACTCATATTCCATATCTGCCAGAAACTGAGGTGCGGCTTTTTACTCATAAAGACGGGTTTAGAATTAAGCGTTAAAAATACGGAAAAACTTGCTAAACAAACTGAAGTCACCGGTCCGATAATTTTTTCATAACCGCTGTCTTTATAAATATCAAGTTTTATTACTTTTGCAATGAAATTCCAATCGCGGAAGTAGCTCAGTCGGTAGTCTCGTTACCAGTGACGAGATCTCAGGCTGAGGGTTTAATAATAACAATGCGGAAGTAGCTCAGTCGGTAGAGCATCAGCTTCCCAAGCTGAGGGTCGCGGGTTCGAATCCCGTTTTCCGCTC
>JABNAD010000204.1_pt2 | contig 38632 bp, 45 predicted proteins | sample 7240381 | NCBI WGS metagenome assembly JABNAD01 (sample SAMN11332834, study PRJNA596920) | anaerobic digester metagenome | biome: digested sludge; isolation source: digested sewage sludge-derived enrichment culture grown on H2/CO2 | place: Germany: Goettingen
TTCCTAAACTAATTTTAAGTAGTTAAAATAAAGAGAAATGTGGATTACAGATAAAAATTATCATAGGGAATCATATGGCTACTTCCAGAAAACAGAGAGAAAGGGAACAGAGGCGTAATGAAATCATAAATGCTGCAGAGAAATTTTTCTTTGCAAGAGGTTATGATAACGTTACAATGGACGAAATAGCAGATGAAGCAGAGGTTAACAAGGGATTACTCTACTATTATTTCAAGAATAAAGAAGCACTATTTTTCGCTGTTGATCTCCGAGGAGTTCAGATATTGCATGATATGTATGTAAAATGTTCCAATCTAGATGTGGATGGTTACACTAAGATAAGATCCATGATTCAAAGTCTTTTTGAATTTGCCAAGGATTATCCCGATTACTTTCGTATTTACCGTTATGCAGGTACTGAAAGGTTCCAGATGAGTGATAACGAAGATGCAAAAGAGATTTTAGATATGACAACTGGAATATGGAGACTCATGGTTGAAGCCATACTTCAGGGCATGAAAGATGGAACCATCAGAAAAGATGTGGACCCTGTAGAGATGTCCATTTACCTCAACGTTATGACCATGAGCGCCTTAAATATTAACATAGTTTATAAAGTCATACTGGAAGGTAGGGGCATACATCAAGATAAATTCTGGAACGACCTGCAACGTTTTTTAGACCCTGCAATCACGCACTGTTCTGACATGAAATGTGCAGAAGACAGCTGCAGTCCTAAAAAATGTTAAAGAGGGTATTCTCCAATATCGTTAAAACTCTCATCAAACATTAAAATTCAACTCCAAAGGTACCTAACTATTTTTTTAAGCTTTTAATCCAGGTTTATATCTCGTTCAAATGCACCCAGTTCCTAGAATTTTTTTAATTCAATCCTCAATATTGAAGGAATAGTTAATAGCATTTTTAGGACAATTTTTTATGCATTCACCACATAGTATACAATTTAAATCATCCATTGTGTCATTTTTAACCATGTAATTCACGTCCAATCCCATAGGACATGATTTATTACATAATTCACAATTTGAGCAGTTGTGATTATTTTTTAAATGTAAAGAGGGTATCTTAATTTTTCTACCTAATTCAGTCCCTATTGTTAGGAAAACTCCTTGTGGACAGAGATATTTACAGAATGCTCTGCTTCCAAAGATTATGGATAAAATACCTGTTATTAGGATGAATAAGGGTATTAAAATAACTAATTTAGGATTGCCATTAGGGGCAAGTAAATCAAATCCTTTCAAGCCTCCAATCTTTAAAATCGAATATGAAACTATTATTATGAATAGCACGGCAAAGGGATATCTTATTTTGCTTCCCCTTTGAGATCTGGGCTTTTTATTTGTATATCCACCTAAAATTTCTTGTAATGCTCCATAGGGACATGTGTAACCACATGATACTGATCTACCCATGAATAATGATAGGATTAACCATACTGCAAAAACAAGAAAACTCAATGTAATTATGCCACTTTTTACTCCTTCCACCATTAGAAAGGGTGAATACAGAGCGGCCAACAAGGGCAGAACTAACATCAGTGATATCAAAATATACGTTCTTGTCCGAATTTTACCATTTTTCATTTATATCGCCTCTAATTTTTTCATAGCGTTCGCTAGACTAATTTTAAATGAATTAAACTTCAAATAATTGTATTACGTGGATTTAATTGGTTTACGTATTTTTGTTTAAGGTTCCTATCCGCAATATTTAAATGTTTTTTAACTAAAATAGTATAAAATGAAAAAATAGGGAGGGATTTTTTATTCCAATAAAACCAGGCACTGTAAATGCACTTAAAACAATGGGACTTACGGATTATGAATCCAAAGCGTACTTATCATTGGCTTCCTTTATTTCAGCCACAGCTCTGGAAGTCAGTGAGACTTCAGGGGTGCCTCTATCAAAGGTGTATGAGGTTCTCAGGAGCCTTGCAAAAAAGGGATTCATAGAAATACAAAGGGGCAAGCCTTTAAAATATGCGATAGTACCACCTCAAGATGTTTTTGGAAAATCAAGGGCAAGAATTAAAGAGGAACTTGAAGAAGCTGAATCAGAAATTAAAACCATCTATGACAACCAGATACCCAAATCACCACCACATATCTGGCTGATTTATGGTACAGATAAAATTATAACCAAAGAACTGGAAATAATCGGCCGTGCTAAGGATTCACTGCACATTGCAACGGGCTTCATGTTTCATGATGAAGTTGAAAACCTGACAGAACACCTCAATAAAGCCTTAAAAAAAGGCGTTCAGACCAGAATAATCACAGCACCCTGCTGTATCACAGATGGAGAAGAAGTGGAAATATCTGAAAATCTTAAAAAATTGGATTGCGAGGTTAAAACCTTTCAGATACCCTTCATAAAAGTCATAATAAGGGATAAAAAGGAGATGATGTTGATCTTCTGCAGATTTAAGGATGGAATCTTAATATCACAGACTGCAATAGGAGTATGGAATCAGTACACAGAATTTGTAGAGAACATAGCGGATCTATACAATCTGGTATGGACGATGAACCTACCAACTAAACTTCAATTATAGTACTATGATTGGAATCTTTTTATTTGTTATTTTTAGTGTGGATATAAGATTCATATGACCTAATTAAAGGTATTAGACCAGCATTAAAAAAACATTATCCCATGTCTTTTTCCTATCAATTTTTCACCTCCCTGGAAGCTTTAAAAAGACAAAGAATATCTAAGGATTAAAATAATAATGGAAATAAGAGAAGATTTAATATTGTAACAATATTATTAGTTAATCATTGCCATCTGAACCTTACCCAGACTGGTGCACGGGGTGATTCTTTGTATATCTCGTTTACTCGGATTTCGGCTGTTAAGGGCTTGCTGGTGATTAATATTTGTTTTTTTAATTTTTCTGGGACTTCAATTTGGAGAGGGGCGCAATGTTCTTTGAGTATGTTTAGGATTTCCCTTTGTTCCTGTTCACTGAATCCTGTTCCAACTTTTCCGAAGTATTTGTCGTTCCTCTCCATGATCAGGGCTCCGAAGGGTAGGCTGCTCTGGCTTTTGGTTGCTCCGATGATGTTCACATCAATGGTGTCTTCCCTTTTGAGTTTAAGCCATGTCCCAGGCCTTTTACCTGAATCATAGTGGGAGTAAGCATCTTTAAGAATGATTCCTTCGTAACCTTCCCTTACCCTATCCTCAAAGATCTGTTCAATGGTAGACTTTTGGACCTCATGGAATGGTACCAATTCCAGTCTTGGATGGGCTGGTAATATTCTGATTAGTTCTGCCTTACGTTCGATCAACGGTTTGTTTAATATATCCTTTCCATTCCTTTTTAGAATGTCGAATACGTTGTATTTTGCGGGGATCTTCTGTGATAATATTTTGATTTTGAGGGGATCTTCAACGTTGCGCTTTAGTAGCTGGCGGAAGCCACCTTTAACTGTTATCTCACCGTCCAGTATCCAATCGTCATTTTTGATGTTTTTTAGGGCTTCCACTACTTCTGGAAATTTGTTGGAAGCATTTACATGTCGTCTGGTCCACAGACTAATCTTTCCCCTATGGGATTCTGCTATTATCCTTTCTCCATCGTATTTAGGTTCTAGAAGCCATGTTCCTTTTATTTCGAGTGGTGAGTGTGTGAGCTGTGCCAGCATGGGTTCTATCATTTTAGATCTCACCGAGCATCTTTTTTAGTTCTGCTTCTAGAGACCTGGTTTCTGCTAATTTTGCTTCGGCTTCTTCTATTTCTTCACCTAAAGCTTTCTTTTCAATGAGCTTTCTCACTTCTTTGGTGTAGGTCTCAGTGTATTTACTCCAGTCAAAATCAAAACTAAACTTTTCAACAACATGTAAACCCATTTCCAATAGTTCCTGGTCAACATCACTATCTACAACTTCTATTTGGTCTATAGTGCGTACTTGTTCTTCGTATAGAAGTTGTTTGAGTAGGAAACCTTTTTCATATGCTTGCAACATGCCAAGATATTCATTTGTGTGTGATACCCACCTGATTACCGCAACTTTGCCACTTTTTTCCATGACTTTCTTCAATAACTGGAAACTTTCCCCTCCAAGACTTCCTTTCTGCATCTTCCCAGTGCCCAAGTAGTATGGGCGGCTCATAGCCACTGTAGGTATTTCCTCTAAATTGCAGAATCCTTCAATGGTCATTATCTTGTTATCCCGTGGTTTCAATGCTTCAATTTCCTCTTCGGTAAATTGTAAACACTCTTCCGCAATAAAATAAGCCTTGGATATATCTTCAGGCTTAAGTTCTTCACCGTCTTTTTCACACACCCTTTTATATCTAACCCGTCCACAATCAGTTTTATGCACCAGATGGAAATCTACGTGAAGATTTCCACTTGCAGCATAGGATCTGACCGGGATAAGAATAGTTCCAAACATCAAATACCCAGACCATATAGAACGCATGGATTTACCCCCAATCTGATTATATTATAATATATTCTGGAATTGATTCATAAAAAGTGTAATTAAATTTATTTTTTTCCATTGGGCTTTGTACAGCAGATTATAAATCCATATTTCGAATTTAGTACCTTGTTAATATTTTATTACTAAAACTAGTTAAATATTTTGTAACTTTTGTAGGGTTTATAAATGAGTAAAACCCCATTTAAACTGTATTTTAAGTAGAATTCTACACCATCCAAGTACAAAGATCTGAAGGTTGTAGTCCAAATCGGCAGATACTTGAATCTGAACCCGTTGGTGCACCACAGGAACGTGATTTTAGCAGAATATCAGCACCTGCAGCTCGTCACATCTAAATTACAGCTGGCAGGGTACTGAGGACTAGCTTGACAGTTGCAAGTGAAGCCACTGGCTGGATGGACCCTTTCAAAGAAACAAATGCTTTGAGTAATGAGTTTCAAAATGGAGGCGTTGCAGCAGCTCGGATAGTGTTGTTATTAAAAATTTAAAATAATCTACTTATATGTTGATTAATATAATATGTAAATGGAAAAGACTTTAAGTTTTTAGAGATTTTTTAAGCAATTAGAATGAATAAAAAAATAAATTAATTTGAAAAATTGGGAAGTTGTGCAATATGGCAAAAGAAATAAAACAATTAGTGGTTGGCATAACTCGAGAGGGCGATATAATTGTTAAAAGTGCAAGGGGCAGAATGTATTCTGTTAAAAAATCTGCAGATTTAAAATTCAGTTGTGAGGATTTATTCCAGGATGTAGAAAAAGATTTATTCGCCACTATTGATACGGAAGCTCAAACTTGGGAATGTACCTCTATAGGATTAGAGCAATAATTCATAGAAATAAATTATCATAAATAAAATTATATCCATTTTCTTTAAAAAAATGCAGGGTTTAAGGTGAACTGTGTCTTAATTGGATAATTTTACTGATCCATCTATCAAAAACTACCCTATTTTTTTACTTCATTTTTCGTTATATACTTTAATATTAGAAATATGGAAGTATAATTGTATGCTCTGCAGGTTCAAAAAAAATGGGTATTTTAGGGTTTTCAAGTTTTTTTAGCCACAGTCCTAACTAAATAGTTTCCTCAATTACACAGAATGCTGAATTGAAGGGATATCCTGGAGGATATACTATTTTTTAATGTGTCTTCCATATGGATACTTTAAACTGTTGTTTCTACTTCATCAAGGTAAGTAATGGTGAATGTGACACCCATTTTTTTTAGAGCTTCTCTTAGGGCTTCTGATTCCAAATACTTTTTTGCGTTTTCCATATTGTCCCATTCGAATAAAATCATAGCTTCATTGGGATCATTGGAGTTACGGAAGAGACTAGCTTCTTTAGAGCCGGCTTCTTTTCGTATAGCTGATCTTTCATCAAAAACAGGCTTCCACTTATCAAAACTCTCAAGTTTTAGTTGTGCAATTATGTGAACCATAATTCACCCCCCCTTTAACTATTGATTATGTTACCCAAATCATAATAATTTATTGATTTTTTTTGTTTTTTTAAAATAAAAAAAAATGGAAATTTCCAATTATTTTCTATTTAACTTCCATGGGTTCAATTAATTAAGTATTATTTTAGCTGTCCCTTGCCATAGCAAGTAGTAGGGCATCAGAGCGACGCACATCATAGTTATTAAAGCTATTTAGGAAATTTTTAAGGTGTTCCTCACCCTTTTCAGTTAAAAGGTAGTCTTCAATTTCTTCCAGTAAAAGTTCTTCTTCTAACAGGGGTTTTATGAGATTGTTAAATTTTCCTTCAAAATCGTAGGGTTCAGAAGCTGTGGCTTTAAGCTCACTGAGTACTGGAATGTAGTTGTCGGGATGGAAAGTGCTATCCAGGGATGAAATTATTTCTTTACGTGTTCTTTTTTCCTCTTCCCATAAAAGGTATAGTATCCAGTTTCTAAAGGCTATTAACCTGTTTTCCTCCCAGCATTCCTGTAAGGGTAGTTTATATTCTTTGGAGTAATCCTCTTCTTCCCCTCGCTCAGCAGAAATAGCTTCCCTGAACAAACCTACTGCATCTCTGAAGATACCTGCCCCTACAAATATTCCAATAAGAGCATCCACAAAGTAAATACCGTAAATCGCAAATATAGCGCCGATAATAACCGAGGTACCTATGAAAATGTGAATACTTAAAATGTTGATAATCCATGTTTCATCCATCATAAAGTTTCAAACTGCACCATTAATTCTTAAGAAAATTTAATAAATTATTTATATCATAATTAATAACAACAGTACTATTATGGGGCCTGTTTGAATTGAAAACAGGGGTTGATTGAAATGGCAGAAGGAAAGAATGTTTTACTCGGTATTTTTGCAATAATTCTTGGTTTGCTGGTTATGGCCTTCCCACTCATCAGTGTTTTTACGGCCAGCGTTCTTGCAGGTTTTACTCTGATAATTCTAGGTATCTGGTTATTTGTCCAGAGCTTTGAAACCTGGGAAACCAGTAAAGCCATGAGTATAGCCTCATTGATACTTGGTGTTCTTGCAGTAATTGTGGGAATAGGCTTATTTGGAAGAATAGTTGCATTCAGTATATTTGCAGGTCTTTGGTTCTACATAGGTGGATTTTTCCTTGTGATAACAGGTATACTGTCACTGTTCTCAGATGGTAGCACAACATCCAAGGGTGCTGGTGGAGCAGGAATAATTCTAGGTATTCTGTACATGATTTTAGGTATGTATGCATGGAATCCATACTACCTTGCAATGCTTATTGGACTCTGGTTGATAATTGCAGGTATAATGGAATTTTTCAAACCTTCAGAGTGATTAAATAAAAAACAGGCCCCCCTTTATTTTTCCTTAACACCGATCACCCTAATAGAACAGGATCCAATGGAAAATTTGTATCAAATGTCAATACAACAATCCATGCAGATCTCAGGCTTTTTAAGCTGTCCATCCATGTAGCCATAGATATCCAGAAGTCTGGCTTTGGTGTAGGGAACATCAGTTTCTTCTGCCGTTAAAAAGTCAAGTGTATGTACATCAAATGAATCAAAACTGGATCTATTCTCATCATAGAATTCTTTTAGTTTCATGAGGGATCTTTTGTTAACCCTCTTCATCTTCAGACTGTTTTTGAAGTACTGGTCAAAAACTGGGATGTTGCCAAAGATACCTAACATTATCCTTGTTATAAGGGCTTCAGACACTTTAATATTTTCTCCAAGGGAATCAACTATCTTTTCACGGCATTCCAGAAGAAGTTCCATGTTTTTAGGGGTGTAGGAGTCAAGGTCAATCTCCCAGAGCATTGGATCCATACTTGAAATTGTTCTGATTAACTCTTTGAAGTTTACCACACTTCTTCCAAGAAGGGGTGAGGACCCACGCATCATTCCAGAGCTTGCAAGGTAAAACCCGATTTGAAGACAGCTCATCTGGAGGTTTACATCATCTGCAAGTTCTTCAACCCTATTTTCTTTATAGAATGAATAAAAATAGTTGTAGCAGTAATCAAAGGAGGAATAACTTCCATCATATGTTCTTCCTGGGCTTTGTTCTGTTCCATCAAGGTATTGATTGATAGATCTTTTTATATCCATGAATAACATTAAAAAACCGCTTTAATATAAATATGTTGTTAAGGGTTTAAAAAGGAGTAAAACCTTTAAACTTGATTGTTGGGATAGATATTCCCCTAATTTATTAATAAAATTTCGAAAAATTTAAACAATTTGAGCATGTTGTATCAGATAATATTTCAGTGTAGTGAATCTTAAAGGATTAACCTTAAAAATCTTTTTTGAGCCATCATTTTTTCCAAAAAAAATGATAAAATTTATTTTAATATTCCAAATGTAAAAAGGGAGTTCCTAACAAAAAAAGATGATAAAACTAAAAAATTGCTGTTTAAAATTTTGATCATGACCCATTGAGTGTTTCCCTGAATTCAGTTTTTAAGTCAATATTCACATTTTTCAAGGATTTAAAGTGGGTTAAAATAGATTTATTCGTATCATTACCTGAAAATATATCTTTCCTAAAGTCTGTAAGGCTATTCAAGGTTTTAATTGTTACGTTAAGATTATCCTGAATAGACTCAAGTTCCTTATCCCTCTCTTCACGGGAAATACTTCCAGAACTGTACTTCCTTTCAATTTGAGATTTTTGAGACTTGTAAACTGAGTTAAAATAGTTTTCAAGGTAGTTGTTCTGTTGATCCATGAAATGGTTTAGACTCTTATCATCCAGGAGAACGTTCCCTGAAAGATCCGTTTCAGGAGCGTTAAAACCTGTTAAATGAAAGAATGCAGGTATTAAAATCACAAGGGTTGCTACAGCCACCAAAAGCCAGTTCATCCTATTTTTAAAGTTCATCATAATTTATTAGAATGAATTCCAATTTAAATTTAATGGAATACACTCGAACTGTTAAGGTTATTCAATGGAAGTGTTATACATCTAAAATGGAAACTTCTAAAAGAAGAAGGAAACCATATCAAAAGTAAAAAAATAGATTTTAGAGGTGTAAAAATGCCTGTTATAACCATAGACGGACCAAAACTCACAAAGGAACAGAAAGCTGAACTCGTTAAATCCTTCTCAGAGAAGGCAAGTGAAATTATGGAACTGCCAGTGGAGGCCATTGTTACCATAATAAGGGAAGTGGAATCAGAGAATGTCGGCACAGGGAACATACTTCTCTGCGACAGACAAAAGAAATAAGTTTCAATGTTATTTTTTCTTATTTCACTATTTTTAGGTACAATAAATTAATTTCGACTCATTTAATGAATTAAAGGTTTAAGAGGATAAATGACAGATCTGATGCTTAACCAATACAAAAAAACCACAAGGACACATTACAAGATCCTCGGGCTGAGCTGGGCCGGCTGGATCTTCGATTTTTACGACCTTATACTCTTCACCTTTCTTATAATACCCATTGGAACCGAGCTTCACCTGTCCAACCTCATGCTCTCATACGCCCTTGGAATTTCACTTGCAGCCACAGCAATTGGTGGGGTTATCTTCGGGTTTTTATCTGACAGGTATGGTAGAAGAACTGTTCTCCAGATTACAATAATTGTTTACAGTGTGGGAACATTTCTCTGCGGACTTTCAACGAGCCTTGAATCCCTAATTCTATTCAGGATAATCACAGGATTGGGGGTTGGTGGTGAATGGGCAACGGGTCAGACCTACATCGGTGAAACATTTCCACCCCACCTGAGGGGTAGATACGGTTCTTTTATGCAGACGGGAGCACCACTTGGGATTGCATTTGCATCTGTTGTAGGAGGTCTCCTTGCACCAAGCCTTGGATGGAGAACCTGTTTTTTCCTATCAATTATCCCTGCATTCATGGTTATATACATAAGACGTGGACTTCCAGAATCAGATCTCTGGCTTAAAGAAAAGGAAGAACGTGCAAAACGGATTTTCAAAGGCACAAAAGATGGTTTAAAGGACAAAAAGAAGGAGTTAAACAAGTTTTTAGTCCTGTTTTCCAGGGAGTACAGGAAGGAATTTTTACTGGCACTTTTACTGGCTGTTCTGGGTTTATCTGCATACTGGTTCACATATTCATGGATGCCAGATTACCTGTACTCTCAGAGGCATTTTTCACTGACTAAATCTGCACTCTGGATAATTGTAACCCAGATCGGGGGCTTTTTAGGATACCTTTCCTTTGGATTTGTTGCAGATAAAATTGGTAGAAGACCTGCATATTCCATTTACTGTTTCACAATGGCCCTTGGTCTTGTGATGATAACAGTACTCTGGGATGTGGTTGTGGTTTATCCACCAGTCATATTAACCTTCATGTTCCTTGTGGGCTTTGGAACAGGTTTCTTTGGAGGTTATGGACCATTATTTTCTGAATTGTTTCCAACTGCAATTAGAAACACAGCCTCAGGTTCTGCATTCAACCTTGGACGTGGTGCACAATTTTTAACCCCCATAATCATTGCATCCATTGCCACGAAGTATGATCTGAGCCTTGGAATATTCTTAGCAGCTGTATTTGCAGTTGCCACGGGTTTATGGATATGGACATTTCCAGAGACCATGGGAAGGAATCTTGAAGAACTTGAAGAGGACTAAAGAGTTTTATGGAAAGTTATCCCCCCTCTGAATATGTATGGAAGGAGGGAAGATAAATAAAAATAAATTCTTTAAAAATAATAATATTAACATGAATCAGTTCCAATTAATCTAAGGATCATATGATCTTACTTCAAGTTTTTTTTTAAGTCCAATAAATCCAGGGGGATTGAAAATGAATGGAAAAGATAATGTTCCTGAAAAGATCTACAACCACCTGAAAGAGGAGAAAAGTCCATACCTCATCCAGCATGCCCAGAACCCAGTTGACTGGTATCCGTGGGGTGATGAAGCCTTTGAAAAGGCAAAAAGAGAGGATAAACCTGTTTTTTTATCAATTGGTTATTCAACATGCCACTGGTGTCATGTGATGGCCCATGAATCCTTTGAAGACCCTGAGATAGGGGATCTCATCAACGAGGTTTTTGTGGCTGTGAAGGTGGACCGTGAGGAAAGGCCAGACATCGACAGCGTTTACATGACCATCTGCCAGCTCATGACAGGCTCAGGTGGCTGGCCACTCACAATCATCATGACCCCTGATAAAAAACCCTTCTTTGCAGGCACTTATATTCCCAAAGAGACAGGTTATGGGAGTGTTGGACTCAGGGATGTTGTTATGAATGTTAGGGATCTCTGGAGGGATGAGAGGGATGAACTTTTAAATTCAGGACGTCAGGTGCTAAGGGTACTGGAAGATGTATCTTCCCAGACCACAGGAGACAAGCTGGATCCTGGAACCATAGACAAAACCTATTATTCTCTTTCAAAGGTATTTGATGATGAAAATGGTGGTTTTGGTGATTTCCAGAAGTTTCCAACACCCCACAATCTAACATTTCTTTTAAGGTACTGGAAACGTACAGAAAGTAAACATGCCCTTCAAATGGCCCTGAAAACCCTGGATTCAATGTCTGAAGGGGGTATATATGACCATGTGGGCTTTGGATTTCACCGTTACTCCGTGGACCCCAAGTGGCTTGTTCCACACTTCGAGAAAATGCTCTACGACCAGGCATTAATCTCAATGGCATATATTGAGGCATTTCAGGTAACTGGAGATCAAAGGTACAGGAAGGTTGCAGAAGAGATCTTTAGATACGTTTTAAGGGATATGAAATCTCCTGAAGGTGGTTTTTACTCTGCAGAGGATGCTGACAGTGAAGGTGTTGAGGGGAAGTTTTACCTCTGGAAGAAAAATGAGATCATGGACATTTTAGGTCCAGATGCTGAGCTCATCTCAGAGGTCTTCAACATCAGGGAAACAGGGAATTTTGGCAGTGAATTAACAGGTGAACATGTTGGAGCCAACATATTACACATAAAAGAACCATTGAATAACATTACAGAAAAATATCATGTTCCTCTGGAGGAACTGAAGACTAAAGTAGAAAGCTCACGGTTAAAACTCTTTGAAGAACGCAGAAATCGTGTGCATCCCCATAAGGATGATAAGTTACTTGCAGATTGGAACGGTTTGATGGTTGCAGCACTCTCCAGAGCATCACAGGTTTTTGGTGATCCCCTTAAGGGAGATATCTATTCAGAGAGTGCAGAATCTGCCATGAATTTTATTTTGGAGGAGATGTGCTCGGGTGATAGGCTTTTTCACCGTTACAGAGATGGTGATGCTGGTATTCCTGGAACACTTGATGATTATGCATTCGTTGTATGGGGACTTCTGGAACTTTATGAAGCCCTTTTCAAGCCAAAGTACCTGAAAAAGGCCGTGGATCTTACCCAGACCTTGTTAAAATATTTCTGGGATGAAGGGTATGGTGGTTTCTATTTCACTGCCTCTGATTCAGAACAAGTACTCCTCAGGGAGAAAAAAACCTATGATGGTGCATTACCCTCAGGAAATTCTGTTCAGTACCTGAACCTGCTTAAAATTGCCAAGATAACTGAAAATCAGGAATTTGAATTGAAAACTCGTGAGATGGAGCAAGCATTCTCAGTGAATGTTAAAAAGGCTCCAACAGCCCACACACAATTCATTGAAGCCTTAGATTTCAGGGTGGGTCCATCATATACTTTAGTTTTAGCTGGAAATCCATTTTCTGAAGATACCATCAGGATCTTAAAAAACTTGAGGAAGTACTTCATCCCAAACAAAGTTCTTATACTGAACCCAATCATTGAATCCCAGGCTGAAATCAGGTACAGGGATATTTTAGGTATAAAAGATGTTACAGAATCAGTTGAGATTAAGGGGATGATTGATGGTGGGGCAACACTTTACCTATGTTCAGATAAAAGCTGCAACGCACCTACCCATAGTTTGGAGGATGTTTTGAAGCTGATGGAATCTTAAACCACTATCAACTTCACATATTCCATTTTTGGCGATGTTTCAAACATCTTATAGAACTGGTTCATTCTCTGGGCGTTTCCATCTAAAATAAATATTTCAAGGCATTTATTCTCCCTCAGGTGACTGTGGATCTGGGTGCTGATTACATCCTCAAATCCATGTTTTATCTCTGTAACCCTGTCTTCAACCTTTTTATGGTGGATCAAGATCAGCACAGAATTTATCTCCCCAGTTAATTCATCTTTTTCTTTGTTGTCTGCTATCAACATTCTGGCACTTGCCCTTATAACTTCAGATCTCCCGGAAAATCCCATTTCATCCTTTATATGGTCTATTTCCTGGAGGAGCTTGTCGTTCAGGGATATGCTTACGATTGTCATGGTTCCACTTCCATTTTCTCTAGGGATAATTATTATTAACCTTTTATAAATAATTTGATATTTTTTATTATAAAAAGTTTTAAATATTAATAAAAATAAAAATAATTACAATTACCGGGCTTAAAATGGGAAAAATCTTTCAATTTTGATTTGAATAAAAATCAACAAGTTCAGGGGAATGATTTTGAAAAAAAAGAGGATAATTGGAATTTTTATGCTTTTAGGAGTTATTATATTCTTTCTTGGAACTGTTGTTTATGAGGTTTCAAATGATTCAAAGACAGTTGAAAACAGCACAGTAACCGTGGCTGTAACCATTCCCACAGAAACAGAATTTGTTAAAAAAGTGGGTGGAGACAGGGTGAATGTTGTGGTGATGGTTCCTCCAGGTGCAGATCCCCATACATACGAGCCAACACCAGGTAAAATCCAGAAGGCCGGGCAGGCTGATATGTACGCAGAGGTTGGTTCTGGAATTGAATTTGAAATCGGTTGGATGGACAAGATAAAAGGTTTGAACAGTGAAATGCTCATTGTGAACTGTTCCAAGGGCCTAGATCTCATGGAAAGCACAGACCCTGATGAGGGCAACAACGACCCCCATGTTTGGAACTCACCAAGAAATGCCAAAGTAATGGTGGAAAATATTTATGAGGGGCTTGTGGAAGTTGATCCCGAAAACAGGGATTACTACACCAAAAACAGGGATGTCTATCTGCAGGAACTGGATAAACTCGATGAAAACATCACAGAAACACTTGCAGATGATAAGGGCATGAACATAATGGTTTATCATCCTTCATGGGGCTACTTCTGCCGTGACTATGGACTGAATCAAATATCCATTGAAAAAGAGGGTAAAGAACCCACATCCAAAAACATAGCTGAACTTGTGACCCTTGCAAAAAAGGACAATGTGACTGTTATCTTCGTATCACCCCAGTTCAGCAATGCAAGTGCCAGTGTTATAGCAGACCAGATAGGGGGTCATGTTGTGTCCATTGATACAATGCCTGAAAACTACCTTGATAACATGTACAGGGTTTCAGGCATATTCGCAGAAACAGTGACGGACAATAAGGGATGAAAGTATAAAAAAAATTTATTTAAGGGAGTAATATGGTAGAAAAGATTCTTGAAATCAAAGATCTGAATTACAGTGTTAATGGCAGGACAGTGCTGAAAGATATAAACCTATCCTTAGATAAAAAAGATTATTTGGCAGTTATAGGTCCCAATGGTGGTGGAAAAAGTACCCTTCTTAAGCTAATTCTTGGAATTTTGAAACCAGACACGGGTAACGTGAAAATATTTGGAAACCCCCCTGAAAAGGCAAGAAAATTCATGGGATACCTTCCACAAACAGTTGTTTTTGACCATGATTTTCCAATAGATGTCTTTGAAACTGTTCTCACAGGCCGTTACAAGGGACTTTTTAAGGGTTACACCCCCAGGGATAAAAAAGCTGTTAAAGATGTTCTTGAAGAGGTTGGCATGCTAAAGTACCGCAACAGGCAGATAAGCAGGCTTTCAGGCGGGCAGATGCAGAGGGTTTTCATAGCCAGAGCCCTGGTGAGAAATCCTCGCATACTTCTTCTGGATGAGCCAATGGCAAGCATAGACCCTGAAATGCAGCATTCATTCTACAAACTCCTTTCAAAGCTCCATGAAAGGATGGCCATAATCCTTGTGAGCCATGATGTTGGTGCAGTTTCAACGCAGGTTAACAAGATAGCCTGCCTAAACAAGAAACTCTTCTACCACGGACCTGTTGAGGAATCAGCAGAGGGACTTGAAGAGATCTACAAATGTCCACTGGAACTCATATCCCATGGAATTCCCCACAGGGTACTTGAAAAACATCACCATGATAATGAGGGGGAATTTTAATGCTTGAATTTCTCTCATACACCTTCATGCAGAATGCAGTGATTGCAGCTTTACTTGTGAGTGTTGCATGTGGAATTGTAGGTAGCTACATCGTGATAAAACGCATAGTTTTTATAAGTGGAGGAATATCCCATGCTGCCTTTGGAGGAATTGGCCTTGGATACTTCCTTGGTGTGAATCCTGTGCTTGCAGCAATACCATTCAGCATGATTTCAGCCATGGGAATGGGGATGTTGAGTGAAAAGGTAAACGTGAGTGAGGACACTGCAATTGGAATATTATGGAGCCTGGGTATGGCTATTGGTATTATATTCATTAACCTAACACCAGGATACGCCCCAGATCTTTTCAGTTACCTCTTTGGAAGCATACTCACAGTTCCAACTTCAGATCTCGTGATCATGCTAGTCCTCGACATCACCATAATTCTAACGGTTTTTCTATTCCGCAGGGAACTTCTTGCAGTATCCTTCGATGAAGAATTTGCAGGAGTTGTTGGAATGCCATCAAGGGGTATTTATCTTCTGCTTCTCTGCCTTGTGGCTTTGAGCGTTGTTGTTCTCATTAAAGTGGTGGGTGTGATCCTTGTTATAGCCCTTCTAACACTTCCCGCAGCCATAAGCAAGCAGTTCACCCAGAACCTAAACAAGCTCATGATCCTTTCCGTGGCCACAGGTATGGTACTGACGGTTGCTGGGCTCTGGCTTTCATATGTTTTCAACCTGGCTTCAGGTGCCACGATTGTGATTGTTCTTGCTGTGGCATTTGGAATAGCATCCCTTTTGAAGGATTGAGTTCATATTCAACTAAAACCTTAAAAAATAGTGAAAATTTTATTTGAATTAAAAAAAAATCTAAAATAAAAAAAAATGGATTTACTTCTTGAACCTCATGTTAAAGTCCAGCGCGTACCTTGTTTTGTTTGGTTCTTGTAAATTCCGTAAGAAATCCATCCTTTTTTCCATTTGTATTTTGTGACGTATTTGTACTTGTATCTCCACTTTTTACCGACTTTGTACCTTACCTTCACCTTAGCCTTGTAGGCAACCTTCTTCCATCCTCTGTAGCTAACTGTTTTAACAAGAACACGTGCTGTGTATTCATATGTGGTTAAAACGTATATCTGGTATTTAGATGTTGTTACAGATGATAACTCTCCGGATTCAGTGACTCCTATGTACTTCAAGGTCTTGGAAGTGTTTAGACTGATTGGTTCTGTGTACAATGTACTGCTGGTTGTTGGGTTAGTTCCATCAAGTGTGTAGTAGATACTTGAATAACTATCTGAAGTTAAACTCACCTTCTGCGGAGCGTAGTAGTTTCCACCTGCAGGACTTGCAGTTATACTGTTTCCAACCTGATTGTCTAAAGCGTTGATAAAAGCATTTGCATCAGAGGCTTTTTTGGCTGTTGAGTCACTGTTGTAGGTTTCGTAGATCATGGTGGATATGCCCTTGCTTGCAATGGGTTCTGTGACGTACTGTGGACTTGTATGGTTTGGTGGGGTGTAGGTCCTTAAAAACGGCATGGTACTGATTATTTCATTGGCGTAGGTTTTGGTTTTAGCGTTGTTGGAAATTAGGTACAGAAATCTGCAGTAAGCGTAACCACTACTTTTATAATGATTCTCATGAACATCCACAACAAGCATGGGGTTTTCACTTGAAACATCTGGAACAATGAATCTCTGAGCCAGTAACTGTCCATTCATTCTGCTCTTTTTATAGTCACCAGTATCCTTGGTTACAGTAACCTTGTAGAGAACGTACCTTTTGGTGAGATTAGCTGATTTATTTGTAAGGGTCTTGGAAACAGCATTGTGTATTCCATTTTCCTGTGGATGCACACCAACTATGATCACAACTGTCTTTTTGGAACTTTGATTACCGTAGTAGGTTTTATCCACGTAACCATAACTTGTACTGCCAATGTTCTTGGTAACACCAACACTGCTTGTAACATTCGTTGCAGATGCACTGCTTAGACTTAAAAGAAATACCAAACTAATCAACAATAAAATTATAAAACACGATCTTCCTTTGATTGATTATCCCTCCTTTTCAGTTTTAATAATAATTTAAGAAGAGTCATGGTATATAATATTAACTATTAAATCATGATTAAAAGCCATGTTATCCTATTTAATAATTCATTTTCCTGCAGTTACAGATAAAAAGCCTATCTGTATTCTTTATAAAAGAAGGTGAAAAAATGGGACAAAATAAAATATATTCCTGAAAAAATTGAAATTTAATGCCAAATGAACTACTATTCTAAACAGTTTTTGAATAAGTCTATTGGATGATCCAGTAGTTTCATTTGATGAGGTAGATGAAGTAAAGATCAATTAGGATAACAACCAAAAACAGGGCAGCAATGTTCAGACTGGAAAATTTTGTTGCAGATTCTTTATCCAATGGTTTTTTTATCAATTCTAAAATCCCCAAACCTAATGGAATTAACGAAATAAGTGATAATATTTTAAAATCTATGATTGAAGGATACAAACCTGTGAATGGAATTACAAAAAATGAAAGTGTAAACAATAATCCTGAAACTAAAATGAGTTTAAACCCAAATTCACGGCCCTTCGAAACTATCAGGGTCGTTTTTCCACCTAATTTATCCCCCTCCATATCAGGCATTTCAACACTGATGATAAAGAAGAGCTGTAAAAATGTTAGTGGCAGGGCAAAAATAAGAAAGGGAAGATCCAGTGTTCCCATAATCGTGAAGTAACCCATTCCAGGCAATATGATTCCAGTCAGTACAGTTGAAATTTCTCCCAATCTTCTGTAAACTAATTTAATGGGTGGGGCAGAATAAAACCATGCTAAAAAGTTTCCCAAGAGTACAAATAAAAAGAACCAAACTGTGTATGAGAAGGTAACCATGAAAATTGCTGCAAAACCCAGGGATAAGATCATGAGTGAAATGGCGAACCATTTTGAGAATGGTTTCAATTCTGGATTTTTAACCAGAATCCCACTACCCCCTGAAATCAAAGTTGGTTCAGCAAATGCATCAGCATCAGCATCAAAATAATCATTGCTGTAGTGAACTGCCAGATGAGCCAGAAATAGGATAGTATATCCCAGTAGGAATTTATTTAAAATGAATTCTGCATGGAGTAGAATGGCCAACAACACTCCAACACAGAAAAGCAGAAAACCCCCAACCAAAAACTGGGGACGTCCTAATTTAATGATATTTAGAAGAGTATCAATATCCATTTCAACCACCTACCTCATTAAAAGTGACTTCTATTGACTTAAAACCCTTTATTTAAACCCTGTGGGAATTACAGCAGTTTCTGGACTTAGATGAATTATTTTTTAATAAAGCTCATCTGGATTTAAGAATATCCTCTGCGAAGATTCTGGCGTTATTCAAATCCATTTCATTAGGATGTCCCTTATTCTTACCCATAAACCATCCTAATGGGCCTTTCAAGTCCAGATTTAATCCAAGTGGGCGGACTTCACCAGGACAGTTGAACTCTCCCAGGATTTCAGCACCTTTGAACTTCAACTTTTCCATAAGGATGTGGTGATAGTTTTCCCCGTGAATGCCAGAGGTTGAAAAAATGAACACCTTCTTGTCCATGGGCTGCATTTCCTCCGCAAGTTTTAGGATGTCCCTATGGGGTTTACCTCCATAGATACCTGAACCAAAACCAATAAGGTCGTAGTCTTCAAGTTCATTGGGTTTGACATCTTCAACCCTTACAAGATCTCCATTCATGGTTTCTGCCATGGCCCTGGCCACCTTCTCTGTGTTCATATGGTGGTAGGATTTGTAGATGATAATCATCTTCATGGATTCTCACCCCCCATAAAATGTTAATAAGCCATGATTCTATTAACCTTCATTTTTTACGATTTTTAAGTTTGTATTGCTTAAGAAACTTGATTTAAGAGCTTTCTTAATTAACCATGAATTCTTGAAATATCTGTTTTAACAACCATTGGTTGTCTCTTAAGTAATTCCATTAAAACCACTGCGTTGTTGTGTTTTTCATCTGAGCAGAGTACACAAGAGTCAGAGTCTTGTTAAACTTTTCTATGATCTTCAAGTGTGCAATTAATTCTTTTTTATCCTTAAGTTCATCCAGATATCTGGTCTTGAACTCCAACCATCTCTCAGGGTCATGGGCAAACCACTTTCTCAGTTCGTTGCTGGGGGCTACGTTCTTCATCCAAAAATCTAACTTTATATCCTCCTTGGACACACCCCTGGACCATATTCTGTCCACCAAAACTCTGAAACCATCTTCTTCTTCTGGAGGTAAGTAGGCTCTTTTGATGGTGATCATACTAACTATTTATGTAGTGAATAATATTTTAATTTTTAGATATTTTTAGGGTAAGCCCAATTCAATGAAAAAAATAGATTTAAAAAAAGTTTTAGAAATTTCGCATAAAAAAAGCATTTATAAGTAAGTAATGGAGTTCATATAAAAAAAGGAAATATTATGGGATTTTCAGTTAATCTTTAATGTTTTTATCCAGATTACAATTCAATTCAAGGATCTATTCAACATTAACCTTTTTTCAAAACCTTAACCCCTTCCTGTGTGCCTACAAGCACTTCATCAACGTATCCTGAGAAAATTCCATTCTCAATAACTCCAGGGATGGAATTTAATTCTTTTTCAAGGAATTTTGGGTCTGATATTTCATTGAAGGCAACTTCAAGGAGGAAGTTGTTGTTATCGGTTATAACAGGGCCGTCCTTTCTCTCAGCCATTCTGATTGATGGTACACCACCCATATCTCTTAAACGGTTTGAAACAACTCTGTAAGCTGCGGGCATTACCTCAAGGGGTATGGGCATTTTTCCAAGTTTTTCAACGAGTTTTGATTCATCCACAACAACAACGAACCTTTCTGCTGAAGAATCAACTATCTTTTCAAGTGTGTGGGCTGCACCGCCCCCCTTTATCAGGTTCAAGTCTGGATCAACTTCATCTGCACCATCAACTGCTATGTCAACGTCATTCTCTTCTAGGGTTGTTATTTTGATTCCAAGGTCCCTTGCAAGGAAGAAGGATTGATAGGATGTTGGAACTCCCATTATGTCAAGTTCCTCTGTTTTCACCCGCTCTCCAAGTCTTTCAATGAAGTGAAGGGTTGTGGATCCAGTTCCAAGTCCAACAATATCCCCGTCCTTAACAAGCTTTGCAGCTTCGTATCCAACCTGTTTTTTAAGTTCCATAAATAATTCCTCTTTAATTGTAATGCAATTCATCAATGTTATATTTTAACAAATTTTAGCTTCTTTAAATCTCTTTTTTTTATTTAGTTTTTATTGAATGATCTTACTCTACTTTGTAATAACCATGTTTTTTTGAGGGTAAAATGTAAACTTCAGTATCTTAATAGTACCGTTGTGAGATCGTATCCCTTTGCACATTTATCCCTTACTTTTCCAACCTTTTTGACTATTTTACATTTATCTTCTATGTAGAGTCCCTCTGGAAAGCACAGGTCTCTCATGGAACATTCTTCATCACATTCTGGCGGGTTAAAAACTAATTTAGAGCCTTCAAAAGCTTTTTTAGAGTCTACTGCTGTTTTTATGTAGGCTTTATCAACCTCAACAACCTTAACCTTTCCACCTTCATGTACAAAGCATGGTTGTTCTGCATCTTTAACATCCTTTATTATGTACATTCGCCCGCTTTCAAGGGCGTCTATGCATGTGCCTTTAAATCTGCACCTTTCACATTGAGAAGAAGCTCCGTAATGCATGAATTTAAGTCCTTTATTTGCAAGATTTTTTCCAATGAGTGTTATCATGTTATCATCATTCCTGGGACAACTCCCAATTATTCATATTAATTTGTTAAATATTATGATGTATTTAAAGTGAATCAAACTACATTGAAATTATTATATCCATAAGATTATATAAATCTAGGTTACTTGAGCCATATTTAAAAAAAGCACTATTTTAAATTGATATGATTCAAAAGAAGAAATCCATAATTTTTACAAAGAAAAAAATCCCTCCTGATTCCAAAAACATCAAAAAAAAGTTCATGTGATTGAAATGATCAAAAAATAAGATGATTGAAGTTAAATAACTCCAGTTGTGGTTGCAAGTGTTTCTGCAGATTCCCTTGTAAGACCACGGTCTCCCAGTATTGTGTATCGTTCTTTCCGAATTGTGTGTGCCTTTGTAAGAGCTTCAATAATGAACTCTGGTTTTATTCCCATTTCCTTTGCAGTTGTTGGTGCTTTGATGGTTTTTAAAGTGTCCCTTATAAATTTCCAGTCCCCACCGTGGAGGTACATCATCATTATGGTTCCAACACCACACTGTTCACCGTGGAGTGCAGGTTTCGGTGCAACAATATCCAGGGCATGACTGAATTTATGCTCAGAACCGCTTGCAGGTCTGCTTGTACCAGCTATGCTTATTGCAATACCACTGCTTATCAAAGCCTTCACAACCAGCCCAGCACTTTCTGTAAGGCCTTCTTTAATGGCATCTGCTGATTTTGTGGTCATCTCTGCAGTCATAAGTGAGAGTGCTGCTGCAGAGTCACTGAAATATTCATTGAGAAGTCTGTAGGACAGTTTCCAGTCCAGTATGGATGTGTGGTTTGAGATTATATCTCCGCATCCTGCTGCAAGGAGCCTGAAGGGTGCCTGACTTATTATCTTTGTATCTGCAATGACCCCTATTGGAGGTTTTGCCTTCAATGACACGCTTCCCCCCTCATTCTTTATTGAAGCCCTTGGTGATGCTATTCCATCATGGGATGCTGCAGTTGGCACACTTATGAAGTGCAGTTCTGATCTGGTGGATGCAAGTTTTGCAGTGTCTATAACCTTGCCTCCCCCAACACCCAGAACTATTGAAACATCATCCATAGCATCCTGAACCTCCAGAACTGAATCCTTGGATGCAGTGTCAATTGTAACACATTCCACATCAAAACCTTCACTTTGAAGACTTTCAATTGCCTTTTCCCCTGCAACTTTTATGGTTCTGGGTCCTGTTACAACCAGTGCTTTACCTTCAACCTTCAGATCCTTACAAATAGCACCTGTTTCTGTTATAACCCCAGCTCCTGCGTGGATTTCCCTTGGAAGCTGAATCTTTCTAAAATCCATTTTATCATCCCTTCATTTTAAATTCTTAAAAAAATGCATCTATTCAAATATTTTTATTGGTTACACTATACAAATTCCATTCAATTGCTTGATATATTTATTCAGAGTTATCTTATTCAGAAATAAGTTTTAAAACTTCTTTTTTCTTTATAATATTTTTAACACAAGGATAAAAATAATTTTTGATTTAATTTTTATTTCAAGCCATGTTCTTTGAAAACCTAATTTTATGATGTGAATTATATGTAAAAAGAGCCACTACTGAAAAATGAGTGTTACCTTGAATAAAATGAATCAATCTAAAAAAAAATCTATCTAAAAACATCTGATTCTAACTTTTTTTCATAGTTCCGAGATTTATTCATAGTTTCTGGGAGTTTTTATTCCAAAAATTTATTATTCAAAAAATAAATACTAAAAATTCAAAGGTATAATAAAAAACAATGAAATACAAAGAACTCCTAAATAGTTCTAAACAAGATTTTGATATTAAGTTCAGGAGTCAAAACTCCAAAGGATTTTATCTAAAAAAAAAATTTCTAATTACAGATTTCATAGGGGATTGCAGATCGAATCTTCATGGGTACGATATGAACACCGGCAGTCCAATAAACAACATGGTGAATAAATGACAGAATTCAGCGAATGGTTTCACAACATCCTAGAAGAAGCAGAAATAATTGACACACGATATCCAATAAAGGGAATGCATGTATGGTTGCCTCAGGGCTTTAAAATAAGAAAATACACCCTTAACATTCTTAAAGAGATACTGGATGAGGATCATGAGGAAGTACTATTTCCACTTTTAATACCTGAAGACGAACTTGCGAAGGAAGCTATACATGTTAAAGGGTTTGAAAGCGAAGTTTACTGGGTAACACACGGTGGACTCACCGAACTCAACAAAAAACTTGCACTGCGACCAACCAGTGAGACTGCAATGTATCCCATGTTCTCCCTCTGGGTGCGCTCACACACAGACCTTCCAATGAAGTTCTACCAGGTGGTGAACACCTTCCGTTATGAAACCAAACATACACGACCTTTAATCAGGGTAAGGGAAATCACAACCTTCAAGGAAGCCCACACAATACATGCAACCAAAGAAGAGGCAGATATGCAGGTTGAAAGGGCCCTTGAGATATACAGAACCTTCTTCAATGCACTTGGAATTCCATACACCATAAGTAAGAGACCAGAGTGGGATAAGTTTCCAGGTGCAGATTACACAATGGCCTTTGATACACTGCTTCCAGATGGTAAAACCCTGCAGATTGCAACGGTACACAATCTGGGCCAGACCTTTGCAAAAACATTTGATATCACCTATGAAACCCTTGAAGGAGAACATGAATATGTTTACCAGACATGCTATGGACTTTCAGACAGGGTCATAGCATCAACCATAGGCATACATGGAGATGAGGGAGGATTGTGCCTCCCACCTGCAGTTGCACCCTACCAGATCGTGGTAGTTCCAATCATATTCAAGAAGGGAGGAGAAGAAGTTCTTGATTTCTGCAAAAACCTTGAGGAAAAACTTAGAAATGAAGGATTCAGGGTTCACTTCGATGACAGGGATATAAGAGCTGGTAAGAAGTACTACGAGTGGGAAATGAGGGGAGTACCCCTTAGGTTAGAGGTTGGTCCAAGGGATATTGCAAATAAAAAGGTTGTAACTGTTAGACGTGACAACGGTGAAAAGGAGTTCATGGATTTCAATCCAGAAAGTTTCATAATGGATATAAATGCTTTGATGGAAAAAATAAATATAAATATGAACAAAAAAGCCTGGAACTCCTTTGAAGATAAGATCAGAGCCGTTGAAAACATTGATGAAGTCTCAAAGACCCTGGAAGAGCATGGTGGGATCATTTCCTTTGGATGGTGTGGGGATGAAACATGTGGTAAGGATCTGGAGGAAAAGGTCAACGTTGACATACTTGGAATTCAAAGTGAATCTGAAGCAGATGAAGTGTGCATGAACTGTGGTAAACCTGCAAAACACATTGCCCTTATGGCAAAAACCTATTAAACCTTTTAAATGAATAAATTGATTCATTTGAATTAATATATCCTTTGAATTATGCCTTCATTTAAAAAAAAAGGAATAAAGATATAAAAAGATATTGAACGGGGGTAACTCATGAATTTCAGGGTAATTCTTCTTGTATCCATAATTGTTATATTTGCAGCAGTCTTCGGAGTTATGAGCTACTCTGGAACAGGAGAAATAGAAGGGATAAGCCTGGATCAGGCATACGATCAAGGTGATGTGGTCATAATTCAAAGTACATCTGCAGGAACAGTTCCACATGTGGTTAAAGTGCAAAACAATGGTAAAAACACGTTAAAAATTGAAAAAGGCGAACTATTAAAAAGTAATGATTCACAGGATTTAGTAACTGCAGAAGATAAGCAAGTAACAGCCCAGTCAACTGCAAATATCAAAGCTTACTGCTTTGAACCAGCTCAAAGAGCTTACAGCGGAATGAAACTTGAAAGTGCAGGAACTGCTTCAGATGCCATTAAAGAAATTGTGGATAATTCAAATCCATCTGATGTTCAAAATGCTACAGATGCTCAGCTCAAGATATGGACGATATTTTCTGGTGGAGATCTGAATATATACACTGGAGAACCAGTTGCACTTGCAAACAAACAGAACATAAGATTCTCAAAACTTAAAGAAGACGCTGATACAGCTAAATCTGAGGTTATGGCACAGTTTGGTGTGACACAGGATGAAATAGCAACTCTGAACCAGACCACAACATCCAGCTCTTCATCCAGTCTTTCAGATATGTGGAACAATTTCAATGATTGGGTAAAAAATTTAACTGGAATTTAATGGAAAACAATCATCTGCTGGAATTTTCCAAATTAATGGTTCCATGAGTAGTGTTTCTTAACAGTCCTGTTTAAAAAAAATATTAGATGCATCAAAAAATTGGGAAGAAATTTCTCATGATGCCCCCTCATGTGCCAAATTCAGATTAAACAAACTTTAAAAAGATAAAACCAAGGGTTCATTGATATGAAGATAGATAAAAGCAAAACCTTTGCAATAGTACCAGTATCCAAATTTTCAGATGCAAAAACACGTTTATCACCTACTTTAACAGAATTAGAACGTCAAAATCTTTTAAAAGCAATGTTAAATGATGTTATCACTGTTTTAAAGGATGTTGTTAGAGAAGTTGTTGTTATAAGCTCAGATAATGATGTTCTGAAATTCGTTAAAGATATGGGGGTTGTATCCCTTGAAGAAGAGGGTGCAACTGATTTAAACGGTGCCCTGATGCAGGCCATGGCCTGGTGCTGCAGCCGCTGCAGTAACGTGATTGTTGTACCCTCCGATGTTCCACTCATAAAACCGGGACATGTGCAGGCACTTCTTAAGATGGGTGAAACCTTTGATATGGTGATAGCACCTGCTAAGGGCGGGGGAACCAATGCACTTCTCTGTCCATCAAAGGGAATTGAAATGAAATTTGGGGAGTGCAGCTTCTTTGAACATATCAACGAAGCCAAATCCCATGGAATGTCCTATGGAATCTACGATTCCTTTTACATGTCCCTGGATGTTAACACAGCAGAGGACCTTGGGGAGATCATGATACATGGCTCTGGAACAGCGGCCAAAAAATTCTTAAAAAACTTAGGTCTCTACGTGAAGTCCAATCATGGCTCTGAAAGACTCCATGTTAAAAGGAGCTTGAAAGATGGATAAAAGAACCATTGCCATGACAATAGCAGGATTCGATCCCTCTGGAGGGGCTGGAATCTTAAATGACATTAAAACCTTTGAAAGCCTTGGAGTTTATGGTACAGCAGTTATAACAGCCCTAACTGCACAGAACGTTCATGATGTTGCAGGATTACTCCCAGTTGACACTGAATTTATTGAAAAACAGATGGACACAGTTCTTGAAGGGGAAGATATAGGCTACGCTAAAACAGGAATGCTTTACTCCCCAGAGATAGTGAAAACCATTGCATCAAAGGTTCAGGAATATAAACTGAAACTCGTGGTTGACCCTGTCATGGTTGCAGGTTCTGGAGGATCTTTATCCAAAAAAGACTTTGCAGAATCCCTTAAAAAAGATCTTTTACCCCTTGCAGTACTCACAACACCCAACATCCACGAGGCAGGGATACTTTCAGGCATGAAGATAGAGAATGAAGAAGATGCAGTTGAAGCTGCACTTGAGATAGGTAAGTACTGTGATAAAGTTGTTGTAACTGGAGGTCACCTTAAGGGCTCAGATATCTTTTACAATTCTTCCATTCAGGTTTTTGAGGGGGAACTCTTGGAGAGTGACAATACACATGGCAGTGGCTGCACCTATTCATCTGCAGTTACAGCAATGCTTTCAAAGGGTTGGGACACTGGATCATCAATAAAGTTTGCTGGTAAATTTGTAAAGGAAAGTATAAGGCATGGAAGCAGAGGTACCCTCAATCAGATGTGGAAATTTGAGGATCCAGTACAATTCAATCTTAAATCAGTTTAAATTACTCCATGGCCCATGTTCAATGGATTTAAAATGGAATTATGGAGTTTACTAAAAAGGGATTGGGTTTACTGTTGGATGTATATGTTTAATATTAAATTTTTAAAAAAATATGGATAGTTTAGGTGGTTTTTATGGTTTCAAATGAAGAAATAAAACGAATGCTCGATGCAAAAAGAAGTGGAAAGCCAATTAAAAGTGATGCTGGATTGAAGTTTAAAATTTGCAGTTCATGCCAGACAGAAAATCCTGAGGGAGCCAAGTTCTGTGTTGGATGTGGAAAACCATTAGATGAGATCAAAACCCCAGAGAAGGAAAAACCTCAAATAAAATCTATAGACTCCGATTTTAAGTTATGTCCTTCGTGTAAATCTAAAAATCTTAAAACAGCCAAGTTCTGTGTTGTTTGTGGTAAAAAATTTGAATCAGAACCAGTGGTAGGTGAAGAGGTCACAGTGTCTGCCCCAGATGAAGGTGAAGAGGTTCCAGTGATAGTGAAACCTTCTGAAGAACCTGAAGAAAAAGTAGAGTCCAGGAAAAGTGAAGGATCACTTCTTGAAAAGCTTGAAGATGCAGATGAACCTGAAACTTCTGAAAAGGAGATGGAATCTTACAAGGAAACTGAAGCAGCTGTTGAAGAAGTGCCCACTGAAAGTGTTTCAGTTAAAACTGAACCCCAAGAGGAGATTCTTAAACCAGAAACCCCTGAAAAGGCCCCTGATGAACATGTAGAAGTTGATCCAGTTGAGAAAATAAAAAAGGCCAAGGAACTTCTGGATATTGGTGCCATAACCCAGGAAGAGTTTGATGAAATTAAGAGGAAGTACCTTGAAATGATCTGAATTATTTTCACATTTTTTTAAGGTTATTATTAGATCTTCAAATTCTTTTTAATGTAAATCTTTAAAATAAAACTCAAATCTTCTTCTGGCGGGTACTGATAGGGTGGCAGTTGATGCTGTGGCAGTTGCAATTTTACGGTACTATGGGACCACGAAAGAAGTCTCAAAGGGCCCTATATTTGAACTTGAACAGATACGAAGGGCAGCAGAACTGGATGTTGGAATAAAATCAGCGAATGAAATAAGTTTAATACCTGTGGATGAAGATAGCCAGATAATTTCAGAGGATATACAAAACATAATTGATAAACAGGGCTGATAAACAAGTTTTAATTTACCTTGAAAAATTCCCACACCAGTGTTGTGACCCTTAAACAAAAAAAATGAAATTTATGATTTACAATTAGATAAAAGAAGTTTTTAAAGGGTGTAGACTTCTTCTGGTGAGAGCATTGCCACTCCACCATCTTTAAGTACCTTTATACCTGTATCGATGTCCTCTGTTCTAATGACAACAATGGCATTTTCACATTTTTTCTCAACAAAGGCATATAAGTACTCCACATTTACATCTGCTTTATTTAAAACCTCAAGAATACCATCAAGTCCGCCTGGTTTGTCTGGAACACCTACAGCAATGACATCGTTCACCTTAACAACAAAATCATTTTCTTCAAGTATCTTCTGGGCTTTATCTGGTTCAGGAACAATCATTCTTAAAATACCAAATTCAGATGTGTCTGCTATTGAAAGAGCCCTTATATTGATTTTAGCATTGGAAATTATGTTCAATGCTTTCTGCAGCCTTCCTTTTCTGTTCTCCAGAAATACGGATATTTGTTTCAACTTCATTTCAATTCCCCTTTTCTTGATATTTGCATTATTTTCCTTTCGTTTCAAAAATACAAAATTTTAATGGGTTCCGAATAGTTTACATGATTTCCTTTAGAGCTCATGTAAAATTATAAAACCCTTATTTTTGAATTAAAATTTACGTTTATCAATGACCCTCACAGCTTTCCCTTCACTTCTAGGGAGTGTTCTTGGCTCAACAAGGTTTACTGTGACCCTTAAACCAATTTCACTGTGTACTATATTTTCAATGTTACGTTTAACTTCTTCTATATGTTTTACTTCATCAGAAAAGAGTGCTGGTGATGCTTCAACCTGTACCTCAAGTTCGTCCAGCTGTTCTGGTCTTGTGACTATGATCTGGTAGTGGGGTTCAAGTCCATCGATTTTCAGTAGGGCCTTCTCTATCTGGTATGGGAACACTATAACTCCTCTGACCTTAAGCATGTCATCTGAACGGCCTGTTATTCTGTCCATTTTTACCTGCGACCTTCCACATGCACATTTTCCCCTTCTGAGGGCTGTTATGTCCCTTGTACGGAACCTTATAACTGGCATTCCTTCCCTTGTAAGTGTTGTGAGAACGAGTTCACCTTTCTCACCATCAGGAACAGGTTTCAGTGTATCAGGATCCATAACTTCAGGGTAGAAATGGTCTTCAAAGATGTGGAGTCCTTCCTGGACTTCGCATTCCATTGCAACACCTGGACCCATAATTTCAGTTAATCCGTAGACGTTCTGGGCGCGTATGTGAAGTCTTTTTTCAATTTCTTTGCGCATTTCTTCGGTCCACATCTCTGCTCCAAAGCAGCCAGCCTTGAGTTTGAGTTTCTCCGTGTCTATGCCCTCATTTTCTGCAACCTCTGCAAGGTAGAGTGCGTAGGAAGGTGTGCATGTTAAAACTGTTGTTTCAAAGTCCTGCATTATTTCAAGCTGTCTTCTTGTGTTTCCAGCAGATATTGGTATGACAGTGGCTCCTATCTTCTGTCCGCCGTAGTGAGCTCCCATACCCCCTGTGAAAAGTCCGTATCCATAGCTGTTCTGAACCCTGTCACTTTTTTTGACACCTGTCATTGTCAGTGCCCTTGCCATGACCTCTCCCCAGATATCCAGGTCCTTTCGAGTGTACCCTGATACAGTTGGTTTTCCTGTGGTTCCAGATGTTGTGTGAACCTCAACTATTTCATCCTGTGAAACCGCAAACATTCCAAATGGATATGCATCCCTTAAATCTGTTTTTGTTGTAAATGGAAGTTTTTCTATATCATCTAAGGTTTCAATATCCTCCGGATATACATTAACCTCAGAAAATCTTTTTTGGTAGTAGGGAACATTTTCATAGGCCCTCTTAACAACTTCCTGTAATCGTTTAAGCTGCAGTTCTCTTGTATCCTCTGCAGACATACATTCTGCTTCACTATTCCAGATCATGTCTATCTCCTGCTTTCAATTAAATATTTTCAATAAACTTATCATTAAATTAAATTTTTATCCAGTAATTAGGTTTATGAAAACTAAACTTATACCTTACGCTGAAATTGAATCTGTTAAAATAATTTGTTTCAATTGATTAATTCTAATAATTAAAAGGTTCATATAATTATTTGAAGAACCATTCATAGTTTTGATTTGAATTAAAATTTCATTATATTCCATTCATTATTAAAAAAAGGAGATATTCCAAGTAGAATTTGAATTTTCATTAGATACTGGGGGAATAATATGAAAAGGTACAAATGTAAGGTTTGTGGGTACATATACGACCCTGAAATTGGTGAACCTAGAACCAAAACTGATCCAGGCGTTTCTTTTGAGGATCTACCCGATGACTGGCACTGCCCAAATTGTGGGGCCGGTAAAATTCGCTTCCAGGCCATTGGTTAATTATAGGAGGAAATGTTTAAGATTAGCTTTAAAAAATGAAAGATTTTTAAAAAGTTTTAAAACTAAAGATTTTTAAAAAATAAAAAATTTGGGAACTGGAACTATTTAAAGGGGTGAGTCCAGCCAGACCTTCATTCTCCTGTTTACCTCATCCCAATTTACAAGGTTCCAGAATGCTTCCACAAATTCGGGTCTTCTGTTCTGGTAGTCAAGGTAGTATGCATGCTCCCAGACATCCAGTACCATCATCAACCTGAAGCCTGGAACTGCGTTGACGTTGTGCTTCTCTATCTGCATTATGAATATCCTGTCTGTACCCCTGCAGAGGGTTAATGCAGCCCATCCTGAACCTTCAGTGCTAACTGCTGTCTGAGTGAATTCTTTTTTAAATCTTTCAAAGCTTCCAAAGTCTTTTTCTATGTATTCTGCTATCAACCCTGTTGGTTCGCCCCCACATTTTTCTGCAGGCCCCATGTTGGCCCAGAAGAGTTTGTGTAGTGTGAAACCTCCAACATGGAAGGATAGTTCCTTGGAAACTGCCTTGAGATCGAATTCTTCACCTGCACCACGTTCATCAAATTTTTTCAACAGTGCATTTGCACCGTCCACATAGGCCTGATGATGCTTGTCATGATGTATTTTCAGCTGTTCCTCTGATATGTAGGGCTCCAGATCTTTGTATCCATAGGGAAGTTCAGGTAGTCCATAAAATTTTTTTTCCATTAATACAAACCTCCTATTTACATAAAAAAAACATATTTTTTATTCAGTTTTTATTCAACATCCCAATTTCCTTGCCTTTACTCAAATAGTCACATCGATCATTTAGTTCATAATCAATAATCCATTCAATATGTCCATTCAATCAGTTCATTCCTCTCTGTAGCAGAGCCACCAGTCAAAGCATTTATATTTTTCTTTCCGTGTTTTGGCTGTTTCAACATCATTTGGTGGTGGAATTATTGTTCCCTTACCAATCAACTCATTTTCAGGCCAGTTTGCAGGGACTGCAACCCCCTCATGATCAACCTTGTGCAGTCCTTCCACCATTCTGAGTATTTCATCCATGTTACGTCCAAGTTCCTGGGGATAATAAAGTATTGCCCTTATTATTCCTTCAGGGTCCACTATGAACACTGCTCTAACAGTATTTGTTGCCTTGGCAGGATGTATTAATCCAAGGGTGTGAGCTACTTCTCCAGTATCTGCTATTACAGGAAACTCTATTTCTGTGTCCAAATTTTCCTGCATCCACTCTATCCATTTGAGGTGTGAGAAAACCTGGTCAACACTCAGACCTATAAGTTCACAGTTAAGTTCTCTGAACTTCTCATACCTCTTCTGAAATGCAATGAATTCAGTTGTACAGACTGGAGTGAAATCTGCAGGGTGGCTGAATAGAACGAACCACTTCCCCTTAAATACCTTGGGAAGCTTCATCATGCCCTGGGTTGTTTTAACCTCCATTTTAGGAAATTCATCCCCTATAAGGGGCATTCCTTTACCTTCCTTTTTAATACGCCTTAATTCGTACACCTTTTCACCCATTTTTTAAACCCCCATCCCTTCATATTTAATATTAGAATACTTATCTTTATTAATTCTATTTATTATTAATTTCAATTTTAATCTGAAAAGGACATTTTATCCATTAAAATGTAAATTAAGCCTTAAAAATAGGGATGGTGTTAAAATGAAAAGTGATCAATTTAATAATAATATTTAAAATGAAAAAAAGTCCTTTTAACGTTTTTAAGTAGTTTTAAATTTTCTTTTTTCATTCCAAAGTATTGAATCAGTTCTTAAAAAGGAGTTCCATGAAAAAAGGATTTCTTAAAAAAAGAGATATGGATCAGATAAAAAATTAAAAAACAGGTGTATTCCTTGATTAAAAATCTGCAACCTGGGATTCATGCTGTTTTTGCTGGAGGATTGTAAACCCTTTTTGCAAGTTCACTGTCAAGCATGAATATTCCACCGGGAGCATCTCCCATCAATTTGAGTTTTTGAAGTACTCCACTTGCAGATTCTTCTTCTTCAACCTGCTCTGCCACGAACCACTGCAGGAAGTTGTTTGTTGCATGATCGGACAGGGAAAGTGCAAGATCCACGAGTTTGTTTATGAGACCTGTTACCATCTGCTCATGTTCGTAAACGTGCACAAAAACTGCAATATCTGATTCCCATTCTGTTGGAGGCGTACTTATCTGGGTAAGCATAATTTTACCTCCCCTCTGTGCGAGATAATCATAGAATTTCATTGCATGTGCAAGTTCTTCCTGTGCCTGAACCCTCATCCAGTTTGCAAAACCTGCCATGTCCTTTGATTCAAAATATGCTGCCATGGACAGGTACAGATATGATGAGTAAAGCTCTGCATTTAACTGGCTGTTCAGGGCATCCTGCATTTTTTCTTCCATTAAATACCCCCTTTTATGTATTTAAATTAAATTTAAAAAATAAAGTAAGGTTTGATCCCTTTTTTAGTCCATTTCCTGGAACATTTCCTTTCCAACTCCGCAGAGTGGACAGCACCAGTCATCTGGTAGATCTTCAAAGGCTGTTCCTGGCTCAATATCCGCGTTTGGGTCTCCTTCTTCGGGGTTGTATACGTATCCACAGGTTGTGCATATGAATTTTTTCATTTAACATCCTCCTTTCACATTAAAGCAATTTAACTACAAATTCAAATGTTAAAAATTTCGTTTAATTCTATGGTTACATCCTATTTAAAAGGTTTCTCTATTTTTCTGTGATGTTTTTAAGACAAAAAGGTTTTTTTGTAAGGATATCACTTCAGTCTATTGGTATGAACCTGTTAATTCCAGCTCCACATTGTGGACAGTGCCAGTTGCTTGGCAGCTCTTCAAATGGTGTTCCTGGCTCTGTATTGGTTCTGGGTTCTCCAACTTTAGGGTCGTATATATATCCACAGGCTTTGCACTTGTATCTTTTCATTTAAACCACTCCTCAAGTTTTTAATTTTTAAATAAAGTTTAAGGAAGTTGTTATTTTTAATAATTATTTCATCAATCTACCATAAGAATCTTTTCAAAAACGAATATACAAACCTTTTTTTCAATCAATTTATGGATATCACAAATTAGGAGTACCATATATTTTCCATATTTTTTATAAAAAAGATCATTTAATAACTTCCCAATCTTCCACTCCACCCTCAACAACTTTAAAAACAGGATTTGGAACTAATTCATCAAGCTCTTGAAGTTTTCTGTGCATTGAAACGTTTCTCAGCTTCAGCTTCTCCTTGAGGTGGTTAAATTCATATTCCATCTGTCCAAGGGTTACATGGATCTGGTTTTCCATGAATTTATTCCCAATTTTATCCCTTTTGAAGCTGTAACCCCTCTTTTGTGATTCTAAATAAACATGGTAAAGATAGGTGTCAATCGCAACTAAAGGTTCATCCTGGATTTTGAACCTCTGAAGCTGAGGATGGTTCCTGTAACCCATTGTTTTACCCATAAGCACGGCTCTTGCAAGTAATCCTTCTCTCCAAAGGGCAACAATTCCCTTGGAGTCCAGGTACTTTGGGTGTAAACTCCACAGCCTCATAATAAACCATTTCCTATAAAACCATAATGATGCTATAAAAAAAGGGAAAAATTAAAAAATTAGATACGTTGAGGATTATTTTAGACTTATTTCACGATTAAAACTGGAACTTTAACGGTTTTCAGGGTGTTTTCAGCAACACTGCCCATTAAAAGTTTTTCAAGGCCAGTTTTTCCATGGGTGCCAATTATAATGATGTCTGCACCTGCCTTTTCAACGATCTTCTCCATGTCGCGTGTTGGGCTTCCAACTATCAGTATCTCATCAACCGGAACCCCATTTTCCTTTCCCTTTTCCTGAACATGGTTCAGTACGGTTTTCCCTTCTTCTTCCAGGACTTCAAAGGGGTATATGAGTTTGTCATCTATTACATGGACTGCTGTGACTCTGGCATCTAATTTTTTTGCCATTTCTATTGCAATGTCTGCTGCTTTTTCTGCAAATTTTGAACCATCCGTTGGAAGCATTATATTTTTAAACATCAAAAATCACCCCTCTTATTCAACTTTTCTTAGATGATCTCCCACAACGAAGTTTACACCACCAAGGTGGAGTACGGGTTTCATCTTCTCAACATCAAGAAGTCCCTCTTTAAGGGCATCTGAAGTTGCATCAGCATACACCACTTCGCCAACTACTAGTTTGTGGTCCCCTGAATCTTTGATCCAGTGAACTTTGCATTCCATGTGTGCAATGCATTCAGCTATCTTTGGAACTGAAACCCTTAAGGACTCCATCTGGGATAAACCTGATTCTTCTATTTCATTAACCCCATATGGAAATTTTTCACCTGTTATCCATAGTTTTTCAAGTATTTCTTCATTTGGGATGTTCACAACAAATTCCTGTGTTTCTTCTATGTTTTTGTAGGTGTGGTGGCTTGGTACCGATGCAAATGCAACAAGTGGTGGTTTCACTGAAACCGGCATTGTAAATGAGAATGGTGCTGCATTGGCTTCTCCCCTGGAGTTGGCTGTTGTTACTATTATGGTTGGTCTTGGTGCCAGCACCCTGTAGGCATGTTCAACTTCCAGATCATTAAATTCCATATTCAAACACCTGCCATCTGTTTTTTCAGTTCATCAAAATCCTTAAGGTAATCTGCTTTGCATCTGACTATAAATTCATCGCATAATTCGTGTGGATCGCCATTCATGATAAGGTTTCCATCGTCCATCATGATAGCTCTTGTTGTGACCTCTTCAATGAAGTCTACATGGTGGCTCACCATCAGTATGGTGGTATCAAATTCTTTGTTTATTCTCTTAAGTGAATTTGAAACTGTTCTGAGGGTTATTGGATCAAGGTCTCCGAATGGCTCGTCAAGTATTAAAACATCTGGTTTTGATGCTAAAATCAGTGCAAGGGTTGCTCTAACCTTCTGACCACCTGACAACTCATAAGATTTTCTGTCAAGAATTTCAAGGGGTAAATCAAGTGCCTTAAACACTGGTTTTGCATATTTTTTAACTTCACTGTCTGGGAACCTTGGGAACAAGTCTTCAAGTATCTCTGGAGACAATCCTATTTTTTCAAGCCTGAACTTGGCCTCGTGTTCTGGAAGATCAGTTAACTGGTAAAGAATATCAAGCACTTTATCACTTATTTCAAGTTCTATTGCCTTCTTCTTAGCTTCTCCAACAACATTTTCTCCTTTTATACCCAACCTTGAGGCTATTTGGCTTTTGATACTTGCATAATGAGTTAAGGAAAATTCCTGGTGCATGAATCCCATTTTACGTCTTACTCCCATTCTCATAACTCCAGGTTCGTGCATATCCACCCATTCACTGTTGAGTTTGAAGAAAACTTCTCCTGCATCTGGAGTATCAATACCAGCAATCATCCTGAGAAGAACTGTCTTTCCAGCCCCACTTGGACCTATAAGTGATATTATTTCCCCTTCTTTCACCTGAAAGTTGATATTTTCAATTTGAAGGACATCCCCACCTTTTATAAGGAAGAATCTTCTCTCAACATTTTCAACTTTTATTACAGGTTCACCTACCGTTGCAAGATCTCTTGGAGGTTCCTGTACATCCATTTCACTTACAAATTCCTTTATTATTTCATCTGGAGATCCTTCATCCTTTATTTTACCGTCTTCCATGAGTATCAGGCGGTCTGATAGGTATTTGTGAACTTCAGGAAGGTGTGAAACCAGTATGACTGTAACACCCAATTTTTTGTTGATGTTTTTTATTGCATCCAGTATTTCCTGCTTGGTTTTTGGACATGACATGGTTGCTGGTTCATCAAGAAGAAGTACCTTTGGTTTTTTTGCAAGCTGTCTTGCCATTACAAGGCGCTGTTTTTCACCGCCACTTAGAACCGGTGCAAAATGGTTTGCCTTCTCATCCAATCCAACAATTTTGAGGATTTCCATGGCTTCATCACCAAATTCCTCGTAGGCATATTCATAATCAGCCAGTGCTTCATCACCATATCTTGTACCGTACAGCTTTCTTATAACATTCTGGATGGCTGTTTCAGACCACAGGCCGAAGGATCTCTGGAGGTGTATCGCGGTTGCGTGGCGGAGCTTCCTTGAGTAGTAGGAGGTTGAATCATGTGCAACCTTAAAATCATCCATAACGATTTCACCACTGTCGAAGGGCTCCACACCTCTTAATATCCGCAGAAGTGTGCTTTTTCCAGAACCGCTCATTCCTATTATCCCAAGTATCTCCCCTTTATCCACTTTGAGGCTTATATCATCCAGGGCTTTGATTTCTTTGCCATCTTCCATTTTATAAGTTTTAGAAATGTTTTCAACACTTATCATCCAGTATCACCTTAATATTAGAAATATAAAATATAAGCTCCATTCTTATTAGATAATCAGTTTGTTTTATGCATTATAATAGTTTTTCTATATTGAATATAAATCATAGAATTACGTGGAGTAATTTAATAAGATATGGGAAGCTAAATTAAGCCTGATTGCATTTATAAAATCTAAATGCTTTTTATTTTTAAATGCATTACTTATCAATTAATTTTTTTATCTTTATTAAGTTTAGTTTAATGGAATAAATTCAAATCCTTTATATAGGATATGGGACTTTCTGCATAGATTATAGAAAAATTTTGCAACTTTATGAAATAATTCCACATTAAATAAGAATTGATGATCCAAATTGGAATACACATTGTCAATGAGAATAAACATGATTAGTAATCCAAATTAGAATACATAACTCAAATTAGAATATATATGATCCATGATCCAAATTAAAATACATATTGCAAAGCAAAATATATATGATCCATGATCCAAATTAAAATACATAATCTAAAAAAGAACACAAATTATGGTGATTGTATGGAAGATTTAGCATGGGGAACTGATGCAGAGCTGACTGATGAACAATTCTACAATCGAGAAAGGGATATATCATTGATGAAAAGTCTTTTAGAAACAACTTCTAAAGGATCTCCCCCCACCATTATGATTGTGGGAATTAGGGGCATTGGAAAGACTGTTTTGCTTAAAAAAATAAAAAAAGAGCTTGAAAATGATTATTTAACGTCTTATGTTGATTTATCTGCCACTTCTGGTTATCAAAAAGGTGAATTAACTGAAATAGGTATAATGGAACATTTTTATGGATCTTGGATGGAAGCTTGTCAGAATAAAGAATTTTTTACAGTATTCAAAAAAGTATCAAAATTTTTTAAAACCAAAAAATTTGAATTAAGAGATATTGTAGATGCTGGAGGTATACCTCTTCCCATACCTCAATCAGAGGATGATTATAAAAAGCTCTCAAAATTTGTTCTAAATTTGCCACAGACAGTTTATGAAGATCATTCTAAGGATATAAAGGGATCAATTATGATCATTGACGAGTTTCAGGCACTTAAAGATTTGGGCGGCAGATTGGATGCATTTTTATGGTTTCTCAGGAGTGTAATCCAAAATCAAAAAAATGTGGCTTATGTTTTTTCTGGATCTATAAATTCCAGGGATTCCATTATTGAAAAAATAGCAGGTAAAGATGGTGCTTTTGGGGGAAGAATGTTAAATGTAGAGATATACCCATTTACCAAAGAAACTGTCAGGAATTATTTAAATGAAAAGTTACCCTCCTTAAAATTAGAAGATAGTGGATTTGAAAGATTTTATAAATGCACCAATGGAATACCCTTTTATGTGAACACATTTGCTAAATTACTTCAAAAAGATATTCTATTAGATGATGAAAGGGTAAAATGTGAGTTTAAACGGACATTACCCCTAATTGCAGTTCATTTAATAAATCAATGGAGCAGGTTAACCCTGCATGAACAAAATATTTTAACAACACTTATTGATAAACCCCTTAAAAGAAAGGAAATAGGGGAAAAACTAAGTATAACTTCGGGTTCCCTGAGTAAACCTCTACATAAATTACAAAATTTGGGTTTAACAGAATCGAAAAATGGTGTTTATACTATTTCAGAACCGATTCTAAAAGCCTGGCTTAAAAAAGAATATGAAGAAAAGGGAGTTTTTCCATTTAGGAGTATTTAATTCTGTTTAAAAAAAGTACATATCTCCAATTGCCCTTTTTAAAAATATTTAAAAAAATAAATTAAAGAAAAAAATAAGGATTTAAGAGTTGAATAAACCCTTTTTTTATCCTAGTATTTTTTTGATGTCTTCTTCTGGGTTTCCTATTGGTGTGAGGTTGTAGTTTTCAA